>Ga0256407_10000127_pt1 | contig 188990 bp, 140 predicted proteins | sample RumenRJG_04DNA_FD_193489 | JGI IMG/M metagenome (GOLD analysis project Ga0256407, IMG submission 193489) | Bovine rumen microbial communities from Lethbridge, Alberta, Canada - RJG_04 | ecosystem: Host-associated > Mammals > Digestive system > Stomach > Rumen | place: Canada: Alberta...
AGCGTTGTCGCTAGCGACGTGGAACCTTATTCGATTGTCGTCGGGAACCCGGTCAAGTTGATCCGCTACCGCTTTGATGGCGAACTGACTTCGCTCCTTTTGAAATTCAAGTGGTGGGACAAGCCCGTCGAAGAAATTAATGCGTTGATTCCTATTCTCACGAACAGCGATTTGGAATTCGTGAAGAAAGAAATTACATCCTTGCTGCTTTCGCGCGGCGCCTAAAGTGCTCGATAAGCGGGGCCACCGTTTCCTTGAAGTCATCGTGCGTCTCGATGCGCACGAAGTCAATAGACATGCGCTGGAACAACTCCTTGGTCGCTTTGCCTTGACGCTTTGCCTCGCGGGCGAACGCTTCGCGGAAGGCGGCATCGCCGGTGTCAATCAAGAGCGTTTCGCCGGTTTCGGAATCTTCAAGTTCCACAAGGCCTGCGGGCGGGAGTTCCATTTCGCGCGGGTCCACCACGGAGACCGCAAGCACGTCGTGGCGCTTGCGAAGAATCTTGAAGGCGTTCTCGAAACCTTCGTCCAAGAAGTCGCTCATCACCACGACGACGGCACGACGGTTCAGAATCTTACCGGCGTACTCGAGCGCCACCTGCGTATTCGTGCCGTGGTGCTGCGGCTTGAAGTAAAGGATTTCACGGATAAGCCGCAGCACGTGCTTGCGGCCTTTTTCCGGCGGTATGAACAGTTCTACCTGGTCGGTATAGATGAGCAGGCCGACCTTGTCGTTGTTCTTGATGGCGGCAAAGGCGAGCAGTGCGGTGAGCGTCGCCATGACTTCGCCCTTCATCTGCTTGCCGGAACCGAATTCCGAACTGCTGGAGGCGTCGACCATCAAGAGCATGGTCATCTCGCGCTCTTCGATAAACTTCTTCACGTAGGGGGAGCCGGTACGCGCCGTCACGTTCCAGTCGATGGTGCGCACGTCGTCGCCGGGCATGTACTCGCGGACCTCGCTGAACTCCATGCCGTTCCCTTTGAACGAGCTGTGGTAGGCGCCGGTCATCACGGTGTCGAGCGTGCCGCGAACGCTAAGTTCGATGCGGCTGACGGTCTTTAGAACTTCTTTATCTAACATTCTGAATCTCTTTTCACCGAAGAATATACAAAATTCGCGATGGAAAATCCAAGAAGATGCTAGATGGCGGCTTCCTTCGGCTATCGCTCAGGACAGGCTCTGGCCGCCATGACGTGTATTCCCGTGGGCCGCCATGACGATAAAAAAAGAACTCCCGGCATAACCGGGAGCCCTCTAAGGAGAACGATGAATGGAGTACACTTGTTTTAGGATTAGCCGATCGTCAACTTGCGTGCTGCGGCCTGGGCCTTCTTCGACAAGTCGAATTTCAAGATGCCGTTTTCAAGCGAGACCTTGATGTTCTCGGTGTCGATGTCGTCGGCCAACCTGAAGCTGCGCTCGAAGGTGAACTTTTCGTCTTTGCTGCGGACACGCGTCGCCTTGACGGTGATGATGTTCTTTTCGACCTGGATGTCCATGTCTTCTTTCTTCACGCCCGGGAGCTCGACTTCAAGTGCAAAACCGTTTTCGGTCTCGTAGTAGTCGGCCTTCGGTGTGTAGGTGCATTCGCCCTTGGCAGCTTCGGCGTTAAGGTTGTCAAGGAAGTTCTGGATACCATAGAATGCAGTCGGGAGAATCTGTGCGTTGATCATAATTTTACCTCTTTTGGTTGCGGGTTCGGCCTTCGCCGCCGCCCATTGTTTCTTGTTCACTCCCCTATAAGCGAATGCCGTGCCAAAAGTGCCTTTGGCATGCCAAAACGCCAAAATATGCTCAAAAACGCCGTTTTTTGCGTAAAACGGGCCATGCCAATTTCATAAAAAAACACGCCTGTTTCGTACGAGAAACAGGATTCTTTTCAAAATGAAAGCCGTATGCCAAAAAAAACGGTCCCTGTTGGGGAACAGGGACCGCTATTTGGGTTGGTTATGGAAAAACTAGAACTGCGTGATGAATTCCCAGCCGATGTCGGATGCCCACAGCTTGCCGTTTTCACGCATATCCCACTGGTGGCCGCCGTTGAAGGTGCACCACTTTACAGGGAAGCGCGGGTCGACCGTCTTGTAGTCGTAGCAAACGTGGTTGCCGCCAGTGTATTCGGTCGCCTTTTCGCCGGTGCAGTCGGTGTGGCCTTCGGGGCCGTTGTTCTTCAGGATTCTGTCGCGGGCGCTACGTCCCATGCTTGGCGGGCAGGTGCCGTCGCTCAGGCCCACGGTTCCCATCCAGGCAATCGGCTTGCCTGCGTTCTTCGGGAGGTAGATGACCTGGTCGGCGGTCGCGAATACCACCACGCCGCGGAGCCTGTGCTGGAATGTCTGGGCGAGAGAGTTCGAGTACATGGCGCCAAAACTGAAGCCCGAGGAGAACACGCGCGAGGTGTCGACGCAGAGGTTCTCGTTCAGGTAGGTGAGGATTTCGTCGAAGAACAGGTGGTCCTTGTTGTCACCGCAGCGCCAGGGCATGTTGTCGGTGTAGCCGTGCGGTGCCACGAAGATGGTGCTCTCCTTGGCGCCCTTCTGGTCGCGGTAGCCGTAGTAATGCTCGTTCTTCGCGACGTTCTGGGCGGAACCGCCCATGCAGTGCATGCCGAACACCAGGCGGTAGGGCTTGTTCTTGTCGTAGTTCTCGGGGAGGTCGAGGTAGACTTCATGCTCGATGCCGCCGCCGGTGAACTTGAAGTAGTTCTTGAGCGTGTTGTCTTTGCCGCAGCCCTTACTTGGGGTGGGGTCGTTGCCGATGGCATAGCCAAAGGCATAGGTTTGCTCGTTGGCAGCTGCCGTGAGCTTGATCTTGAGAGTCGTGTCGAGCGTGCCGAGCGGTATGGTGAGCGTGTCGAAACCTTCGGCAACTACACGGAGGGCTTCGCCCTTCTGCACGTCCTTGAGCAAGGCGCGGCTGCTTTCGCCGAAGGTGGCGCTGTAGTTGCTGGTCGAGGTGAAGCGGATGGTCTGCTTCGCGCTGCCCACGGCGACTTGGGCAAAGTAGGTGCCCTTGGCCTTTACGCCGGAGGTGAGATCCACTTGGCCCGAACCGTAGAGGCTCTGCTTGAATACCTGGTTACCCATCAAGTCAAAAATCCTGACGTTCACGGGGGAATTTCCGCTCTGCGAGAACGAGAGGATTCCGGAGTTGATGCTGATGTAGCCCGGAGCCGCATTGGCAAGGAGCCCGAGGGGTTCCGAGGAATCACCCGGCGAAATCGAGTCTCCCGGGGAAACTTCGTCTTCGTGGATGGTGAACTTGCCGTCCTTGTCGGTTGTGGTCGACTTGTTCTCTTTGATGAGGGTGATTTCGGCGCCGGAAACAGCCTTGTCGCTATTGTCCTTGACGGTGCCGCTGATGGTATATGCCGATGCCGCAGTAAAAGCTGTTGCGAGCACAGCGGAAAAAATGGGTGTCAGCCCTTTCATGATGTTGTTCTCCTCTCCAACTCCCTATACAACCGTGGTTAGTTAACGGTTAATATAAGTTAATGCCCCCGAAAAAGACTGATTGTAAACTTTTTATTAGGAAAAAGCAAAAGTAAACGGCCCCTGGTGAGGAACAGGGACCGTTTTTTTGCACAATGCGGTCAAAAGATTAAAATAACAAGACAAATCACCATGTTCATGGATGATTTGTCTTTGTTTGAGTTAAGAGAACTCTACGTTTTTTTGAAGGTCTACTTCAGAATAACACTCTTGGCGTCCACCATGCCATTCTGCTCCACCTTCACCACATAGCGACCGCTAGGAACAAGTCCAGAGTTCCACTTCACATAGTGGGATCCCGCTTGGAGGTTTTCTTGGGCCACATGGGCAATGACGGCACCATTGATATCCACAATGGACACCTTGAGGGCACCGGCAGACTTGAGGTCCACAGCAACCGCAGAGCGGTCAAGACCCTTGATGGAGGGAGCGGCAGGGAGGACCGTCACCATGGGGGCGTTGGCTTCTTCGAAGGCGGCAGATTTTTTGAGGTTCTTGACCCATTTGACTACGCCGTACTCGGTGTTTCTTTCCCCATCCGCAAATCTCTTCATTCGTTTAACAATATCTTCACTTGCACCGTAGTAATTCCATTCATTACCATTTCTTTCATGGCATACTTCCTTTTTTTCATCTACAAGATAGGGACCATACATTTCGCATTTTCCTTGAAAACATATTTGTTTCATTTTTTCTACCTTTTCGATTACTGTATGGCACTCCTCGTAGGTACGATCATCATCATCTACCTTAAACTTCGTGTAAACCACGTTATCTTTTGCCTCTCCGCTCTTAGGTTTGGCAAAAAACCCATAATTTTTGCCAACGGGGTAATCCTTTTTGGATTCTGGATTCTTGGGCACAAAGCAATATTCCAAGGTTGCATTACTATTGACGACATTGGGGTAAATTTTGCCTTTGTAATCGTTTGCGTTATTAGAGTCTTCGTTATCATGATGGCGTTGGAAAGGGTACGTTCCAGAAGGGCATTTTTTGTCAAGTCTCAACACAGCATAGTCAAATTTAACTTGGGTGAGCGAAGAAACATTGAGTACGCAATACTTAAATTTGACATGACCGCCAAGGGAGACTCCCGGATTCGGAAGGTTTTCTTTTTTGCCATCAACGACTTTTGTATCGTTGTTGCTATCTTCCACGTCCATGTCGATAAGTACGGTTTCGCCGGTCTCGCAAGAAGAGGAGTTCATTAAAACACCAATCCTTGTGGCAAAGCTCATAGAAGCCATTAACGTTACAAGTAGATATATTTTTTTCATCTTCGTTCTCCTGTTAAAAAAATTTGTACGCAATATAGTAACATACAAGTTTGTTTTAAAGACAACATAAATAATTTTTTTCTATTCGATTGTTTGTAATATTGCAAATAACATAAAAATAATAGAAATGACATAAAAAGCCGCGGTGAAACAAAATTTTCTTCAAGTGTGTAAAAAAGTAAACGGCCCCTGTTGAGGAACAGGGGCCGTTTTTGGGTTGGTTATGGAGGAACTCTTTAGAACTGTTCGAAGAACTTGTGAACTTCTTCGGGCACCCAGGTGTTCTGCCAGTTGCCGTTGTCGAAGGCGGTCCACTGGTGCTGACCATTCCAGCTGCAGAACTTGACCGGGAAGCGTTCGTCGACGGTTGTGAAATCATAGCAGAGGTGTCCGCTGCCACCGACTTCCTTCGGCTTTTCAGCGCTGGCATCGGTGAAGTTGCCATCTGCATCGGCCTTGCCGTTGTTCTTGAGGATGCGCTTGAGTGCACTGTCACGAGCGCGGTTATATTGGCAGGTGCCGTCGTTCTTGCCGTGGACGGCCATCCAGGCGATAGGCAAGCCCTTGTTCTTCGGCAAGTAGATGTTGTAGTCGGCAGTTGCGTACACGGCCACGGCGCGCAGGCGGTCTTGCATGTCCTGGGCCATGGAGTTCGTGACCATGGCGCCGAAGCTGAAGCCCGTCATGAACACGCGGCTGGTGTCAATGCAGTAGTTTTCTTCGAGAGTCGTAAGCAACTGGTCGATGAACTTGTGGTCCTTGTCGCTGCTCGTGCTCCACGGCATGCCGTCGGTATCGCCACGCGGAGAAACGAAGATATAGTTGCCTTCGGTGTCGAGTTTCTGCTGGCCGTAGTACGGAGACGGATGGTCCTGGTCCGGATTGTGGTGGACGAAGTCTTCGGCGTTAGAGCCCATGCAGTGCATGGCGAAGAGCAACTTGTAAGGTTTCTTGTTGTCGTAGTTTTTGGGCAAAGTGAGGAAGTATTCGCGGTTTTCGCTACCTACTCTCAATTCGAAGCGGTCGCCGTTTTCGACACTCTTGGTCTTTTGCAGCTTGGAAGTCGTGCCGCAGCCCTTGCTCGGGGTCGGCTCGTTCTTCAAAGCGTAACCGAATTTGAATGTCGGTTCCGGAGGCGCGGTCTTCGTGAGCGTGAGGGCGAGAGTCGTGTCGAGTGTGCCGAGCGGGACGGAGAGAGTGTCGAACCCGTCGGCGACGACACGGAGAGTTTCTCCCGGCTGCACGTCCTTCAGGAGGGCGTGGCCGGATTCGCTGAAGGCGGTACCGTAGCTGCCTTCGGCGCTAAAGCGGATAGTCTGCTTCGCGCTACCCACGGCAACCTGGGCAAAGTAGGTTCCCTTGGCCTTTACGCCAGAGGTGAGGTCCACCTGGCCCGAGCCGTAGAGCTTCTGCTTGAACACCTCGTTGCCCATGAGGTCGAAAATCCTGACGCTTACCGGGGTGTTCCCGCTCTGCGAGAAAGAGAGAATGCCGGAATTGATGCTGATGTAGCCCGGAGCCGCAGCGGCCTGGAGGCCAATGGGCGGATCGACGGCTTCATCCTCGTGGATTGTGAAGGCGCCGTCTACGCCGGTCTTGGCGGACTTGTTTTCCTTGACCAAGGTGACGTCGGCGTTGGCAATAGCCTGGCCCGCGTCATCCTTGACGGTTCCGCTCACTGTATAAGCTGATGCTGTTGTACCCAAGGCAGCAATAAGCGCTGCCGAAACCCACGAAAGATGCAAGTCTTTCATATACACTCCTTTTTTATGCAACCCCCAAACATCCCATAGTATACCCATTGGGAATATATCTATCTAAAGAGTGTATAGCTGTTGATTGAAAAATATGCCATGGATAAATTATCCATGGCGTTTTTGAGCGAATTTCGCCACTTTTGACCTAAAAAAGGTGCTCTTTTGAGCTAGTCCAGGGCGCCCTGGTACAGGTCCAGGAGCTTTCGGGCCAGGAGGCTTGTGTACTTGGCCTTCACGAGGGTAATCTGGGCGGATTCGAGGCTGTTCTTTTGCCCGAGGTAGTCGGTGTAGGTGAGGGCGCCAGCGTTTCGCTGTTCCTCGGCGACCAGGAGGGCTTCCTGCTCGGCCTGTACCTGCAATATGGCCGCCTTCCACTGCATGTCGGCATTCAGGGCGTTCAGGTAGAGCTTTTCGATGTTGTTCTCGAGATTCTTGGCGGTCTCCTGCATGGCCACCTGGCTTTCGGCTTCGCTGACCTGGGCCTGCAGTACCTTGTTCGTCGTGGAGCCGCCGTCGATGATGGGGATGTTGATGCCGAGCGATATGGAGTTCTGCCAACCGTACTTGAGCTGGTCCTTGTAGGCGCCCGATTCCCAGGCCTGCAGCCCGGTGCTTGAGTTTGCGCCCAGGGTCACGGTGATGGAGCTGCCCTTGCCGGCGACCTCGGTCGTCTTTTTGGCGGCGCGGACCGTCACGCTGTCGGACTTGAGGCCGGGATGGATTTCCTTGGCGTTCTTCTGCAGTTCGGCAAGCTCGGGCAGGGGCGGCAGGGAGTCGGGGCTTTCGATGTTGCCCTCGGGCGCCGAGACGTCAAAATCTTCGCTGTCGGGCAGTTCCAGCAATTGGCGGAGCGTCGTCTTGGCGCTGCTTACGGCCAGCTGTGCGGAAAGCTGTGCGACCTGCTTTTGCAATACGTTGGACTGGCTCTGGGTAAGGTCCTTCTTGGTGATGGAGCCTGCCTCGAAGAGCTTGGAGTAGTTCTCGAATTCGGCCTGGGCGAGCGCGACCGAGGCGTCGGCGGTGCGCAGGTTCTCGCTTGCGGCGAGGAGGCTCATGTAGGCGTTTAGGACGTTCTCCTGGACGGTGCGTTCGGTTTGCCGGGTGGCGAGCGCGACGGCTTCCTTGGAAAGCTGGCTGGCCTCGACGTTAAGGCTCGTGGCACCGCCGTCCCACAGCGTGTATGACCCCGAAATGCCGAGGTTCAGGCGGTAATGGTCTTCCTGGTCGATGAACGGGTGGTCGTACAGCGTGTTCTGGATGGACGCGTTCACGGTCGGGCGGTTGCCGGTCTTGGCCTGCTTGATGGAGATGTCCGCCTTCTGTTCGCGGAGCTTCGCCGATTCGAGCGAGAGGCTTTTTTGCTTGGCCTGCTTGAGGCATGCCTCGAGCGTCCAGGTGCCGTCGGCGTAGAGCGCCGATGCCATGGCGAATATCCCGAGAACGATTACTTTAGTCTTGTCCATGCCATTTAGATGCCCGAAAGGGCCGTTACGTTGCCTTGATTGCCCGAAGATAGCAAAAATAACGAAAAAAAGTCCGGCAAAACCGGACCTTTTCGAGTGGACGGTACTGGATTTGAACCAGTGACCTCTGCCGTGTGAAAGCAGCGCTCTAAACCAACTGAGCTAACCGTCCGAGGTGCGAGCAAATATATAAAAGAAAATTCGGGGTGTCAAGGGATTTTAGACGAAAGACCGCTGCGCTGGTAGACGAGAGACGAAAGAGGGTGCTTTTTTATAAAAAAACGATCCCGGAACGGAGTCCGGGATGATAATGAACATTCTCTCGTCTTTCGTCTGTAGGCTCGAAGAGCCGTTCTTTCGTCTGACTACAGGTACTTGTCCTCGGCGGCGCGGAGGATGGTAAGGAACTCAGCCGGGGTCTTGGAGGCGATGAGGTCCTTGCGCACGTTGCCGTCGGCCAAAAGGCGGCTCACGGAAGAGAGTGCCTTGAGGTGCGGGCCCACGGTGTTGCCCGGGCTCACGATGAGGATAAGCAGGTAGACGGGTTCGCCGTCGAAGGACTGGAAGTCCAGACCCTTTTCGACAGTGGCGGCCACCATGCACATGCGGTCCACGTAGTCGATCTTGGCGTGGGGTACGGCGAGGCCGCAACCGATGCCCGTGGAACGGCTCTGTTCGCGGTTCCACACGGCTTCGAAGATTTCGTCCCTATGTTCCAGTTTGTAAGCTCTGCATAGGGTGTCCACCAGCTCGTTCAGGATGGCTTCCTTGGTCTCGCTGGGGGAGTTTATCAAAATGCAATTGTCTACAAAACGTTCAGAAAGGCGCATGTTGATTCCTTGTTTCCTTTTTAACCCAATATTTTAGCAAAAAAAAGCCTGTTTGGGTGATTTATAGCGAGATTGTAAGATAAAAACGTTAAAATTGCCGAAATTTTGATAAAAAAGCGGTCAAATCGGACTGGGAATAGATGATTTCGAAGTTGTCCAGGGCCTTTTTCATGGTCTGGACATCGATTTGCCCGGGGGCTTCCACGGAGTCGATCGCGGCGTAGGTGAGGTTCGCGCCTTCCTTGAGCGACCAGAGCCTGCTGACACGCCCCGTTTCGCCCATCCCGAAGGCGGCGAAGAGTTCGAAATGCTTCGAGTACTTCTTGGTGAACTTGTACAGTCGGTCGCAGTCGGTCGCGGAGTTGCTCATGGCGGCAATCTTGAGGCCGTCTGCCTTTACGCGGCGTGCGTCGTCGACGAGAATCTTGAGCTCCTGGTCGCCGGGAATACGTACAAAGTTGTGCTCCGAGACGAGGATGCGCGTGCCGCGTGCCGAGGCGGCCTTCTTGAGGCCTGCGAATTGCGAGAGGCAGTCGCGTTCCAGGTCAATCCATTCGGGGACTTCGGCGGCTTCGAGAATTCCTTGCCACAGTGCGGGGCGTGCCACGGCGTCTTTGTCGGGGAACTTGCCGCCGTCGCGGTGAAGGCGTACGGTGCCTATCTGCATGGCGTGCGGCGCCACCTTGCGAAGCCTTGCAGAAAGCCCGGGCCACTGCGACTGTTCAAAAAAGTCGTAGCGGATTTCGAGGGCGTTGCAGGCCTGCAAATCGAGGAATACGGGATTCAGGCTGTCCTCCTCGATGGCGGAAAGCACGTCCGGGCCGACAAGGCCGACAAGGAATTTTTCGTTGCTCGTGGGCATGCGATATAATATAGTTAATGGTCATTAGTCATTGGTCATTAGTTATTGGTCATTATCTAGCATATAGAGACTAAAGGCTCTTATGGCTAAGGGCGTTTTTTCTAAATTGTACTTGAACAAAAAGGATTTATTATGGCCGACTGCAACGAAAAGAAAGAAAACCAGACTCCGGAAATGATGAAGAAGGCAGAAGAATTCCTCGCCTCCAAGCGCCGCATCTTTTTGTGGGGCGGTGTCGATGACGAAAGCGCCGAACGTATTGTGAAGCAGCTTTTGTACCTCGATTCGCTGAACCACGAAGACATCGTGTTCTTCATTAACAGCCCGGGCGGTGTGATTTCTAGCGGCCTTGCCATCTACGACTGCATGAACGCCATCCAGAGCGACGTGGTGACGGTCTGCTGTGGCCAGGCGGCCTCGATGGGCGCGGTGCTCCTTACCGCCGGTGCGAAGGGCAAGCGCGTGGCATGGCCGAACGCCCGCATCATGATTCACCAGCCGCTCATCCACGGCGAAATCGTGGCGCCCGCGAGCGACATTCAGATCCAGGCCGAAGAGATGCTGCGCATCCGTGGCATCACGGGCAAGATTTTGGCCGAGACTTCGGGCCACACGATGGAAGAGATTGACCGCGATACCGAACGCGACAACTTCATGAGTGCCGACGAGGCCAAGGCTTACGGCCTGGTCGACAAGGTCGAGAGCTTTGTATAATGGGACTTTTTTCTGCCATCAAGAGCGGGCTTGCCAAGACCCGTGACGCCCTGGTGGGCGAACTCAAGGGCATTGTCGGTGCAGGCAAGATTACCGACGACACGCTCGAGGAACTCGAGGAACACCTGATTAAGGCCGACGTGGGCGTTGAGGCAGCGTTTTTGCTGACGGATGCGTTACGTGAACAGGCGCTGGGCAAGTCGCTTACGACCGAGCAGGTGCTCGATATTATGCGCAGCGAGGCGGAACGCCTGCTGAAGGACCCGCCGCCGTTTGAACTCAAGGGAAAGCCGCACGTGGTGCTTGTTATTGGCGTGAACGGTGCCGGCAAGACGACTACGATTGGCAAGCTTGCCGCCCGCTGGATTGGCGAGGGCAAGAAGGTGATGATTGCCGCCTGCGATACGTTCCGTGCGGCAGCCATCGAGCAGCTCGAGACTTGGGCCGAGCGTAGCGGTGCGGAATTCGTGAAGCACCAGGAAGGGAGCGACCCGGCGGCTGTGGCGTTTGACGCTTGCCAGGCCGCGGTGGCGCGTGGTTGCGACGTGGTACTTATCGATACCGCTGGGCGCCTGCACAACAAGGACTACCTGATGGAAGAGCTCAAGAAGATTGTGCGCGTGATGAAGAAGGTGAATCCCGACTTCCCGCACGACATGTGGCTCGTGATTGACGGCAATACCGGACAGAATACCATCAACCAGACGAAGATTTTCAACCAGAGTTTCCCCTTGACGGGACTCGTGGTGACCAAGCTCGACGGTACAGCTCGCGGTGGCGCCGTCTTGAGCATTGCAAGTTCGCTCCAGATTCCCATCCGCTGGATTGGCATGGGCGAACGCATCGACCAGCTTGTACCCTTCAGCAAGGCCGAATACGTGGAAGGCCTTTTCGAGAACGCGCTCGAAGAGAAGGAATGATAGACCGGATGATTCGCTGCGCAACCGTCTTAGCCCTGTTGACCACTGCCCTAGTGCTGGTATCGTGCACCGATGCTGAACCGTCGGTAGACGAGCGCTTTGTGGACGCCTTCGTGGACATGCGCGTTGTGGAACAGATATACGGCGCCGAGTCGCCCATGGCCCGCCTGGGCCGCCGCTCGGTGCTCCAGAAGTACGGCTATACGCGGGAATCGTTCCTGGAGATGTCGCAAAAAATCCAAGATGACGCCCACTACTGGATGCCCTTCCAGAAGCGCGTGGTGGACCGCGTCGATTCCATCCTGGACCCCGAGTCCTTCTTGAAGAAAAAGGAGGAGGAAGCCGCCAAGGAGGCTGCCAAGAAGGCCAAGAAGAAGGAGGCGAAGAAGTGATCCGCCTGTTGCTCTGTGCCGTGCTGCTCGCTACGGTTTGCGCCTCTGCCGCAAAGCCCAAGCCCAAGATGGTCCACTGGATGGACTATACCGAGGCGCTCGAGAAGGCGAAGAATTCGGCCAAACTCATTTTTGTCGACCTGTATGCCGACTGGTGCATCCCTTGCCGCGTGATGGACGCGAATGTCTATGGCGACCCGTCGGTAGCATCTCTCCTCAATTCCCGGTTCTTCCCGGTAAAGCTCAATGCCGACTCGCAGGACTCCATCGTGTGCGACGGCCAGAAGAATACGGTACAGCGCTGCTATTTCGATGTCTGGGAATTATCCGCCTTGCCTGCCTTCGTGCTGATTGCCCCGAAGGGTCTTTCTATATTGACAGTAACGGATTCCATGGATGCACAGGAAATGCTGATGTTGTTGTACCAGATACTCCAAAAAGAAAAGGAGTGGATTGAACGATGAACGACCAGGTGATATTCTATCTGCAGGTCGCGTTCTGGACGCTCGTCTTTTTGCTGTTCCTCTGCTACTGCCTTTTCCCGCTTTCGCTGCCGTTCGTGAGCGAGCTCTTCAAGCGCCGCCACCGCGTTGTTTCGGAATCTAGCGAATTGCCCAAGGTGTCCCTGCTGATTTCTGCCTATAACGAAGAGGCGGTTATCGAGCGCAAGATCAAGAACATCCTGGAAATAGACTACCCCAAGGAAAAACTCGAGGTGCTTATCGGTGACGACGGTTCCGCCGACAAGACTGCCGAAATTGTCGCAAGCTATGCGGACCAGGGCATAACGCTCGTGAAGGCCCCGAAGAATGCCGGCAAGGCGGCCATGCTGAATCGCCTCGAAAAGCTGGCGCAGGGCGAAATACTCGTGTTCTGCGATGCCAACACCATGTTCTTCCCGAACGTCATCCGCAAACTGGTGGCGCCCTTTGCCGACAAGAAAATCGGATGCGCCTGCGGTCACCTGATTCTTTCGGACAAGAGCGGTAGCGTGCTCGGCCGTGGCGAAAGTTCTTACTGGGACCTGGAATCCGAAATCAAGAAGTTCGAGGGAATCCTTGACCGACTTGTGGGCGGTAACGGCGCCCTCTATGCAATCCGCAAGGAACTCTATACGGAACTGCCGGTCAAGAAGAGCGTCATGGACGACTTCTTTATCACTACGAAGATTCTGCAGAAGGGGTACTACTCCACGTTTATCCCCAGCGCCATCGGTACGGAGCAGACATCAAAAGAGGGCGAGGGCGAATATCGCCGCAAGGTGCGCATTGGCCGCGCCAATTTCAACTACCTGTTCTCTTACCTGCCGCTGTTGAACCCGTTCCGCCCGCTGTTGGCCTACCTGTTTTTCTCGCACAAGATTCTGCGCTGGTTCTCTCCGCACATCATGATTTTGCTGTTCATTGTCAATGCTCTGCTCTTGATGCAGGCCCGCGTTTACCAGGTGACGTTTGCCTGCATGGTGCTCGCGGTGGTGGTTTGCCTCACCAAGGCCATCCCGAGCGCGTATTACTTTGCCTCGATGAACATGGCTTTGCTCAAAGGGTTCTTCCTCTCGTTCCGCAGGGAAAAGAGCGGTGGATGGTCTCGCGAGGCCCGCAGTGACGAATGAGCAATTTTAGACGAGAGAACGCCAGCTGTTCTGGCTACAGACGAAAGACGAGAGATTATATTTTGGTTAGAGAATTAGCAGTATGAAAAGAATCCTGACCGCCATCTTGTTCGCCATCGCCTTCGCGGCGGTTCCGTCTAGCGCCTTCACGGCCGATATCCAGGCCGGCGTCGTGAACCACGTGAGCGAGATAACGAACTTCAACCTGAACGTCTATGGACACTGGTGGTACCCTATCGACCAGATGGTTTTCGTGGGCGTGGGTAGCGGCTATCAGGAAATCGACAATGTCTCGCTCGTACCGCTAAGCGCCAGCGCCTGGGTGCGCCTGCCTATTGGCGGCCAAACACTCCCGGTGGCTACCGGCGACTGGGGATACCTGATTGGCAGCGACCATCAGATGTTCTGGAAGGTCGGCGGCGGTCTCGATATCAAGAACGGCGACTATTCGTCCATCATGCTCATGGGCGGCTATGAATTCCTTGAACACGACGGCAAGGGATTTATCTATCTCCAGGCAGGCATCCTGCTGGAACTCTAGTTTTGTCGGATTAGCCCTTCGCGAGCATTTCCATCAGTTCTTTGTCGAGCCTTTCGGGGTTGCTGTACTGCTTGAGGCTCTCGTGCAGCGATTCGCCCTTCGAAACAAGACCGAAGTCCAGGTTCTTGTAGTTCCAGTAACTGAATCCAACATCGGCTTCTCGTAAAATATCCAAGAAGTCGCGCATCCAGGCCAACTGGTATTCGCGCTTCACTTGTACGTACACGCCGAACTCGTTGCAGCTGACGGGCAAATCGTACTTGGCGCGGAAATCGAGAGCGTTCTGGATGCTCGCCTGCAGCCTTGCCTTGTCCCACTTGCCGTATTCCACGTCCAGGCGGGTTGCGGCATCACCTGTGGGGGCGGCGTAGTCGCCGGGCCAGGGGCGTTCTACATGGAAAAATGGGTCGCTTATCCAGGCGGCACCCTGGTGCGTGAAGGTGACCGGGGTGTAGGTATGGAAACTGTAGATGGCGTTGTCGTCGTCGAGCGGTGTGAGGAACTCGAATTCGCGGGCGCTGTTCCACTTGTTGCTGCCCACCACGATGGTGTTCTTGGGGGCGTGCTTGCGGATGGCCCAGAAGAGTTCGTCCTTGACCTTGTCCCAAACGCGGGAGTCGCTGCCGGCGGGCTCGTTCAGGAGTTCCATCATCACGCGTGGCATGTTGCTGTAGCGCTCGCCCATGAACGCCCAGATGTTGCAGGCGCGCTTGCGTGCTGCCGGGTCGGCAAAGAAGGCCTGTTCGGTAGAACAACCCAGGTGGAAGTCGTGGCCTGGGCATTTGTGCAGGTCCAGTATCACATCGAGGTCGGCTTCCACGATTTCGCGGAGCGCCTTGTCGAGCAGCGCGAACGCCTGTTCTACCGGCTTGTCGTTTTCGCCTTCGAATAAGTTAAAGTAGTCCACGGGCAGGCGCACGTGGTTGAACCCCGCCTCGCGGATGCGCCTGAAATCCGAAGAATTCAGGAACGTCTCGATGTGGGGGATAAGCCCAGGAAATCCGACAGGGTCCTTTTCTTGGATGCAGTCTACCTGACTGAACCATCCACCCAAATTCACTCCCCGCAGTCTTTCCTTGATCATTGTAACATCCCTTTTTTTGTTTGTGCTTTTATTCGTCTGTGACGTTCAAGTTCTCGTCGGCGATGTTCAGCTCTAGCAGCACTTCCAGGTCGTCGGGAGAATCGCTGAAGTCGACGGCGAGTCCGACTTTCTTCTCTTCGTCCTTCTGCTTTTCGAACTGGAGGACTTCGCTGACTTTCATCTTGACGACAGCTTCCTGCGTCACGGGAATCTCTATGGTCATGCCTTTCTTTACGGCACCTTCAACAATCTTTCCCTTGAAGACGAGACTTTCCTTGTCTTCGCCCAATGATGTTTTTTTTACGTGAAATACAGCCATTATTCCTTAGCCATTTCTTATTTACGGTTTGTTTCAAATCGTCGCGGCTCGAGCGCCGCGCATAAAAGTTAATTTTTTTGCATGAAGCTCCGAGTAGGGCGAATCCCTTTTTTAGTCTGTGCGCCGTTTTTCCATGATTTCTTGACGGAGGACCAACTCCCCGACGTGGAATTCGTAGACGGCCCGCCGAGCGCCCACTGTGCTGGGTTGAAGGACGGCTCCATCCATCTTTCCCCGGCGTCTTCCATTACCTTTGCGCAAAAGCCGGGGGCGTTCGTGCTCTCGTCGCGTCTGTGTACCTCGTGCTCGTTCGAGGTACGTTCCGTGAAGCTTTTTTCGCGCTATCCCATTCAAAGCCTTTCGGGGCGCAAGGTGAGGCTTTCTAGCCAGAGCCAGACCTCGGTAACGCTGTTGCGCATTCTGCTCGAGGAACGTTTTGGCGTAACGCCCGAGTACGTGCAGGGCCTTGCTGCCGAAGACGGCGACGATGCCTGCTTGTTGATAGGCGACCTCGCGCTCGAGGAGAACGAACGCCACCGATTCCCCTACGGTTACGACCTCGCTGCGCTGTGGCAGGAATGGCAAGGACTCCCGTTCGTTTTCGGGGCGTGGATCATTTCGAAAAACGCGCTTGTGCCGGAGCTAAGGCCCGTGCTCGACCGTTACCTGCAACGTACCGAGGAGAGCATCGAGAAGTTCCGTCGCGACGTGCCCGGATCGCTCTCCCGCTGGCTCGCGAAGTACCCGGTGAACCTCCCCAGGAAGGTCATCGAAGATTATTACGGGGTGCTGGATTACCGTTTTACCCCCGAACGCAAGGAATCCCTATCGATTTTCTTTGAAATTGCGGCTCGTATGGGACTGACAGGACTTGCAAACGGCCTTGAATTCATATAATTTTACCACGTAAATGCTACGCTGAGGTTTGGGAGATGGTAGAAGAAAAGATTCTCATCGTTGACGATAATGCCGAAGTCCTCGAGAAGACCGAAGGACTGCTTTCACAAGTGGGGTACAGTGTAGTACCCTGTACTTCTGGAGAAGAGGCACTTGAAATACTTAACAAGGAACGTTTCGACCTTGTGCTTCTCGACATCAACATGCCGAGCTTGAACGGCTACGAGGTTTGCCTGCGCATCCGCCAGACATTCGCGCTCGACGACCTTCCCATCATCTTCCTCACAAGTCGCGAGGATTCCGATAGCGTGACCAAGGGGTTCCATGCCGGGGCTTCGGACTTTGTTTCCAAGAGCGCCCTGTTCGACGTGCTGCTCGCCCGAGTGAACGTGCATATCCGCCTTTCCAGGACTCTGCGCTTTTTGCGCGACATATCGCTGACCGACGATTTGACCGGTTGCTACAACCGCCGTCACGGGATGTACACCCTGCGCGAATGGTTTGCCCGCAGCAAGCGTTACGGCACTCCTTTCTCGATGATTTATTTCGACCTGAACGGGCTCAAGACTATCAACGACAAGTACGGCCACCAGGCCGGCGATTTGTTGCTGCGTTCCGTAGTGAACTCCTGCAAAAAATTGCTCCGCGAATCCGACATCTTGTTCCGCATGGGCGGTGACGAGTTCATGGTGCTCTGTCCGGATACCGACAAGCGTGGCGCCTTCATTTGTGCCGAACGCATGCAGGAATCCGTGAAGGGCGTGACCATTGTCGACCAGACTGTAACCTTCGCTTACGGCATTGCGCACTCCAGCGAAGACTACAAGGACATGGACGAGATGATGCATAGTGCCGATTCTTCGATGTACGAATGCAAGAAGAAAATGCACGGCGAGCGGAAATAAAGTCCGTCGCGTTACTTGATGGCGGCAAGCAGCTTGCCTAGCTTGTCTTCAATCGTCTTCCAGTCGCCCTTTGCCATGAGCTTGGGGTCAAAGATGCTCCCGCCGAACGAGACGAAATTCGCCCCGGCCTTGAGGTAGTCCTGGACGTTTTCCGCGTTCACGCCACCGCAGGCCATCAGCGGAATATCGCGGAACGGCCCGCGCAGCGCCTTGATGTATTCGGGGCCGCCAACGCAGTTCACCGGGAAAATCTTCACGGCGGTTGCTCCCAGGTCAAAAGCTTTTTGCACTTCGGTTGGCGTGAGCGCTCCCGGAATTATGGGGACGCCTGCCGTACACGAAAGGCGGATGACTTCGTGGCGCGTATTGGGCGTTACAATGAATTCCGCACCGGCGGCGAGCGCCTTATCCAAGTCGCTCCCGTGACGGACCGTGCCAGCCCCGACGGATATGCCGTGCGCCTTTGCGGCCGCCTTGAGCGCCGCGAGAATCTCGGTTGCGCCGGCAGTGTTCATCGTGACTTCGATGGCCTTGAGCCCGCAGTTCGCAGCCGCCTTGACGCACGCCTCTTCGGCGCCCTGGGGGATGTCGCGGAGAATGCCCACGACCGGCATCGGTTTGATAAATTCAAGGAAATTCATATTAACGCCACCTAAGTGCTACCTGATTCTTATCGCCTTTGTTGCCAAGAGCTTGTTGCCCGCCGTGAGCCTTATAATCATGGGGCCGCGGCGTGCGATGTTTGCAAGACTCACTTCGGCAGAGGTCCCGTCGAAGGTCTGTGCCAACAGCTGGTTGCCGAGCATGTCGAACACCTTGAGCGTCTTGGTTCCCTGGGCAGCGGTCTGCACAAAGAGCGTGCCACGGTTCAGCAGCATCTGTGCATTGGGCTTCTGGGCTACGCGTACAATGCCCACGCGGTCGTTGGTGGTTTTGCCCGGGCCGTAACCCCACAGCAATTTGCCCTTGCTGCGCAGAACGATGTACGGATCCTTGGGTGCTTCCTGGATGTCGCAGTGGTCCTTTTCCCAAGTGGGTGCGCCATCATAGGCGGGGGCATCGTTGTTGGCCGAGTGGGCGGTGAAGCTCCAGCCTTCGGCCACTTTAATCTTGGCGGTGGCTCTGAGCGTTTCGCACATTCCTGCCGCGGAAGCCAAGCCGGAGGATACGCTTATATCCAATCTCATACGGCCCCCAACGCCAAGCTTGCCTACAGGAATCGCTTGTTGCCACATATAGGTCTTTTTGTCCTTGTCGTATGTGTCGTCTAACTTTAGGGGGCGACTGTGTCTCATATTATCTATAAGCTCACGCTCATTGTCGCAGGGATGGTTGTATCCGGCAAGGTCGTAGGTTTGGCAAATATCTTCATCGAACACGACTCCGCAAGAAGAAACCACTTCGTCGGTTGTTTCGAAGTAAATGTAGGCTACAACGCTGTCGAGCTCTTCCATGGTGGAATTCGTGATCTGGATATTGAACGTCTCCAGCGTGTTGAAATCGTAATGGTATGCCGTGGCGTAGACTCCATCTGTAAAGGGAGATGCTTCGTCAGTCTTGCAGTTGTCGCATTTCTTTTCGTAGTAGTCGCTTCCGCCGTTGCTAACGATGGTGAGTGCCGACAAAAGCACAGTAGACGCATCGAGGCAGGTTTCCGAGATGTAGTAATCTTCCCAGCTCGCTCCGTCGGGTATCCAGGAATTTGCGGAATCCGTGAGTTCCACGCCACCCAGGAGGGCGCCAACGGGGCACATGTACTTGTAAGTGGCACCGGGAGTATTTCGTCCTTCGGGGTTTGCTGCCCTGTGGTGCGGGTGGGCGTCGTTCTTGTCGCCAACGCCGTACACGAATGAAATGTCCCACGGGTTCACGCCGAATATGTAGTTCAGCTGGTTGATGCCGAGCTGGCGCATTTCACTTGCCTTGAGGCCGGTGCTTGCCATGGTCGGGAGGGCGATTTTTCGAGTTTCGATATCGGCTGCAACATCGGCGTATGCCAATACTTCAAAGATGTTGCCCATTTGGTAGCGGTTGAAAATCCAGCGGGAATTGATATGCATGGTGTACCAGGTCGGGCTATATTTGAACGTGTTGCTTTTGTAGGTGTCGCCTGCAGTCGGGAGTACCATTGATTCACCAGAACCGTAAGTTACATCGCCAAGATTGCTAATCATATCGGCAAGGCAGTCTTCGATAGTGGCAAGGCGTTCTTCTTCGGAAAGTCCAAACGACTTGGCTTTTGCGCTGTCGGCCAGAATCAGTTTGTACAAGGCGTACAACGCGTAGGTATGGGCGCTTGCCCAGTCGGTGTTTCTGGTATTTTTGAACATGCCACCCGCATCGGCTGCAAACCAACCGCCATCAAAAAGACCGACACCTGTTTTTGGCATCTGCCCGCTGAAAAGTCCCGTCGTGCGGATCATGTCGTCGGCGTAGTCTTTTTTGCCTGTAGCGTAGAGGAGCGCGACCGAGGCAAGTGCCAGATCGTCTGCGAATGCGTCGTTCCCTATATACGCAGAGGTTCCCCAACCAGCGGCTGTTTTATTGTTTACAAAAGGCTTGTCGCCGTCGTATTTGTCTTTGCCTTGGGCTAGAGCCTTGGCAAAGCCGTACATCTTTTCGGCAACGGTCAAGCAGCTGTCTGCAAAGGCCGAATCGTACTTGGCGTAGTTCTTGCTCAAAATGGCGAGACCGGCGGCGATTTCGCCAGAAACGTTGGAACCGAGTTCGCCGAGTCGCACATCTCTTTCGGTTGGGCCACCGCGGCCGGTACTGGTTACATTATCCTGGATTTCGGGACGTCCCCACCAGCCGTGATCGCTACCGAAATTTCCGACAGAGACGGGCATGTCGTCAATGACGCCCTTGGCAACGCGGTAAGCCCTCAAGAAGAAGTCGGCACCGTGCTTTGCTTCGCGCAAAACGTCGGGAATGCCGTCGGTCTTTACAAATTCACCATGGTTGTAGGCGTAGTGGTCAACGTCTTTTGTCGGGTTGGTGGCCGACATCACGGCCAAAGCCATAAAGGCGAAAGCTTGTGTCTGCGATTCCTTCAAGTGGTCGCCGCAGTCGTACCAGCCGCCCTGCAGGTCGCCCTCTTTTACTGAAAGTTGGGTTTCTGTTTCTTTGGGCTTGTTGCCTATGGTTACAACGACTGTGCCTGCACCGTCTTTCACGTGGCTCGGACCGTGGAACCAAGATTCCGAATTGCCGCTACGCTGGATGCCGAAGAACTTGAGCGCGGCATCCTTTGCCATGGTGTAAACGTTGTCGCTTACGATAAAGGTGCTGGAAACCTGTTCGCCCACCTTGATGCGCAGTCGCTTTTCTGTCGGTACGGACTGGGGAATGTTTCCGACCTTGATGACTCCGGAAGGTCCCGTGAAATTCACTTGGTAGAGTTTGCCGTTGTCGCCCGCATGGTTTGCTTCGGCGATAATGGTCCAGTCGCTTGCTGTCTTGGCGCTAGATGCGGTGAATTTCCCGGTAACTTTGGTGCTGAGGGATTTGCCTGCCGCGTCGACCACCTCGAATACGGAGTCGGCACCTACATAGTAGAACTGGCGCACCATGTCGCTCTTGAGGTAACCCGCCTGGTTCACGCGAATCGGCGAAATCTTGGTATTGATGGCGTCGAGGTAAATCTGGCTCAAGGTGTCGGGCATCATTTCGCCCGCCTTGAAACTTGCGGGGGTCTTGGCGATGTTGAGGGTGCCTAGCTGTTTGGTGCCAGTCGTGTCAAACTTGCCTATAGCCGTCGAATCCCAGCTTAGGGGCCATGTCGGGCGAATCAAGTCGTAGGGCGTGGTGGCTGCAAAGGCCGCGGACGCAGAAAGTGCTGCAACAGCCGAGACGATTGCGAGCGGTTGGGTTATCTTGTGAAAAATCATAATACCTCCTATGTAGAAGGTAATATAGTTATAAGAAATCTTTTCTTGCAACGAAAATGTATGCTTCGGCGGTCTTGTGGCAAAAAAAGAGGCTTATTCGAACCGGAGAGCTTCGATAGGATCCAAACGGCTCGCCTTGCGGGCGGGGTACCAGCCAAAGAACACGCCCGTGGCAAAGCACACGGCAAAGCTCACGATGACGCTCGTGACAGAAACGCTCATGGGCATGTTGAACACGTTCTTCACGATTTCGGAGGCGGCTATGCCGAGCATGATGCCAATGATGCCTCCCAGCAGGCTGATGATGACGGATTCGAACAGGAACTGGAACATGATGTCGCGGCCGCGAGCGCCAATGGCCATGCGTAGTCCGATTTCCTTGGTGCGTTCCGTGACAGACACGTACATAATGTTCATGATACCGATACCGCCTACAAACAAACTAATTCCTGCGATAATCGTGAGCACGAGCGAAATCAAGTCCGAAGTGCTCGTGACCATCTGGATCATTTCTTCTTGCGTGAATACGCGGAACGGGTCGGTGGGCTTGGTCCAGTTGCGGCGCTCCTTCAAGATTCCCATAATCTCCTCGGTCGCCTTTTCGGCATAGCCTTCGCCAATGGAGTTCGCGTAAATCTGCCGGATGTTCGTTGTCGCCGAGAACCTGCGCATCACGGTCTGGTAGGGCGTGAAAATCACGTCGTCGTTGTCTTGCCCAAAATCGCCGGAGCCCTTTGCTTTTAAGGTCCCGATGACTTTTAGCGGGATGTTCTTGTAGCGGATGGTCTTGCCGATGGGGTCGCCTTCGGGGAACAAGTTCTTTACGACGGTCTGGCCTATAACGCAGACTTTCGCCATGCGGTCGGTAACGTCGTCAAACAGCACGCCGTCTTCGATTTCGTAGTTGCGAATTTTGAGGTAGTCGGCCGATACTCCGGAAAGCGCCGTGGGGGAGTTGTTGTTGCCGACAATGGCCTGCCCGCTCACCGTCATCATCGGCGAGACCCCGTCGATATAGGTCGCGTTTTCGCGGATGGCGATGACGTCGGCTTCCTCGAGCGATTCGGTGGATTCCATCTGCACGCCGCCGCGCCTGTCGCGGTTGGGCATGATGATGATGGCGTTCGAACCCATCGAGGTCATCTGTTCCTTGATGGAAATGCGGGAGCCTTCGCCCATGGCCACCATGGCAATCACGGCCGCAACGCCAATGACAATACCGAGCACCGAGAGGAAGGTGCGCATGCGGTTGCGGAGCAGGGCACGGATGGCGATTTTTATGAGAGTTAGTGGGGACATCGTCAATTATCCATTATCAATCATCAATTATCAATTATCAAAATTCTCCGGTGGCGGCAGCGCTTCGTACGCGGCTTTGGCGTCTTGCACGTTCTCGTTGACAACGTCTTTTTTCAGGAGCCCGTCGCGCAGCGTGATGGTGCGCCCGCTGAAGGTGGCGATGTCGGGTTCGTGCGTCACGAAGGCGATGGTTTTGCCCTGCTTGTTGAGCTCCTGGAAAATCATCATGATTTCGTAGCTGGTACGCGTATCCAGGTTTCCGGTAGCTTCGTCGGCAAGGATAATCACGGGGTCGTTCACCAGGGCGCGCGCAATGGCGACTCGCTGCTGCTGGCCGCCCGAAAGCTGGTTGGGCAGGTGGTTCATGCGGTCGGCGAGCCCGACTCTTTCGAGTGCCTGTACGGCGCGGCGGTGCCTTTCGGCGGCGGAGACTTTCGAGTTGTACAGCAGCGGCAGTTCCACGTTCTCTATGGCGGTGGTGCGGCTCAGAAGGTTGTAGCTCTGGAACACGAATCCGATTTTCTGGCTGCGGATGCGGGCGAGGGCGTCGCGCTTGAGTTTTTCGGTATGTTCACCATCCAGAATGTATTGACCGGATGTGGGCTTGTCCATGCATCCGAGGATGTTCAGCATGGTGGACTTGCCCGAACCGCTCGTACCCATGATGGTCACGAACTCCCCCGGATAGATGTCGAAACTCACCCCGCGCAGGGCGTGCACGGTCTCGTCGCCCATCCTAAAGTCGCGACGGATGTTCTGAATCGATAAAATTGGGGCGTTTTTTTGCATATTTCGCTAGTTTTGATGCCTGAGAGGCATGTTTCGTTGCCTTTGGGCTTGACTAAAATAACTTTTTCTATAATTATCGTGGATGACAATAAATCAACCATAAGGGGTCTATATGAGAAGATTATTCGCATTAACCTTGGTTGCCGCGTGTGCCGCTTTCGCCCAATCCGGGATTCAGGGTGGTTCGGACGGTTTCCACCAGCATAATGCATATACGCTGGGCCAGTGGGGCTTCTCCGTCGGAACGGGCGGTGATGTTTCCAATGACTCATGGTCTTTTGCGCGTGGCGGTAGCTTTAACGATGAAAGCGGCCACAAGTACAATTTCGAGGACTGGGCCGGTTCATTCTCGGGCAATTTCAATATGTCCGTCGGTATGCTGACCTTCTTGGACCTCGGTGTGGTTCTCCCCGTCTATTATGAACATGCCCACGAATCCAGCGGCACTGCCGCGAGGAACGGCATGTGGGAAGCCGGCCAGGGCGATATCGACATGTGGATGAAGATTCGCGCCCCGTTCGGTAACGAAAAGACCGTGTTCGCGCTTGCGGGTATCTTCGACCTCTATGCCCCCACGGGTAAGAAGGCCGCCGGTGTGCGTCCCCGCCATGTGTGGTATTTGGACGATGCCGGCAACACCCAGCCGTTCACTGCCGAAGCATGGACTGGGGGTGCAGGTCTCGTGATGACACTTGACTTCTCCAAGATTGGCGCCCCGATCCGCTTGAACGGTCACGGCAGCTACGTGCATGCCTTCGGTGCCGATGCGTCTGACGCCGTCATTTACGACGTTGGCTTCAACCTGCTTCTGAACGAGTCCGTCGACATGTTCCTGGAATACTCCGGCGAAATGCGCGTCGAGAATTCCGACTTCCCGCGTGATGCGAAGACCGACCCGATGTACATTACCCCGGGTTTGCGCTTCCACCTCGGACACAATGTCGACATGGGCATTGGCCTCGACTTCTCCGTGCGTAACTTCAAGAACATGAACTACGACCCGGCCGAAGAAATGAAGGGTTGCTCCAACTACAAGCTCAACTACAAGGGCAAGGGCGACTCCAAGGCTACTTACTGCTACACTCCGGGCCCGCTCTACGCCGCCGTGGCCATGCTCAGCTGGCATCTCGATGGCGCCCCGATGGTCAAGGACGAAGACGAAGATGGCGTTTCCGATGCGAACGACCTTTGCGCCCATACCCCGTCTAAGGCGGTTGTGGATTCCGTGGGTTGCCCGATCGATTCCGACAAGGATGGCGTGATTGATGGTTATGACAACTGCCCGGGTACTCTGGAAGGTGCTATTATCGACTCTGTGGGTTGCCCGAGCGATGCTGACGGCGACGGCGTGTTCGATGGCCTCGACAAGTGCCAGAGGACCAGGAAGGGAGCTGTGATTGATGAGTTCGGTTGCGAAGGCGACTTCGACAAGGACGGCATCGACGATTCCAACGACAAGTGCCCGAACACCCAGGCCGGCATTATCGTCGATACCACCGGTTGCCCGGCCGATACCGACAAGGACGGCGTGTTCGATTCCTTCGACAAGTGCCCGAATACCGCTGTTGGTCTGCCTGTTGACTCTACCGGTTGCCCGGCCGACGCCGACAAGGACGGTATCCCGGATGCTATCGACAAGTGCCCGAATACCCAGGCCGGTATCCCGGTTGACTCCATCGGTTGCCCGGCCGACGCCGACAAGGATGGCGTGCCCGATGCTCTCGACAAGTGCCCGAATACCAGGGCTGGCGCCCAGGTGAATGCTGAAGGTTGCGAAGGCGACTTCGACGGCGACGGCATCCCGGATGCTCTCGACAAGTGCCCGAACACCAAGCCTGGCGTTCCTGTTGACTCCACGGGTTGCCCGACGGATGCCGACAAGGATGGCGTGCCCGATGAACTTGACAAGTGCCCGCAGACCCCGATTGGTTCTACGGTCGACGCTAACGGTTGCCCGCTCGACTTCGACAAGGACGGCGTTCCGGACGATCTCGACAAGTGCCCGAACACCAAGGAAGGCGTGACGGTTGACTCCACCGGTTGCCCGCTCGATGCGGACAAGGACGGTGTGGCCGACGGCGTTGACAAGTGCCCGGATACTCCGAAGGATGTCGCTGTGGATAGCACCGGCTGCCCGATGGATACCGACAAGGACGGCGTGGCCGACTACCAGGATAAGTGCCCGTACACGCTCGAAGGTGTCAAGATCGACGCCAAGGGCTGCCCGACCGACAAGAAGCAGGATCTGAACAAGCTCAAGCAGGGTATCGAATTCAAGACGAATTCCACCAAGTTCACCAAGAACAGCTATGGAACCTTGAACGACATCGTGGCCTTGATGCAGCAGATTCCGAACTCCAAGCTCGAAGTCCAGGGCCACACGGACAACGTGGGTAGCGCGAAGAAGAACAAGGAACTCTCCGAGAACCGTGCTCTCGCCGTGGTCAACTACCTCGTGATGAAGGGTATCGAGGCGAGCCGCCTGCGCGCTGTCGGTTACGGTGGCGAAAAGCCCATCGCAAGCAACGGCACCAAGAAGGGCCGCAAGCAGAACCGCCGCGTGGAACTCGTTCCGTTCGAATAATCGGTTAGAACTGTAAATGAAGAGGCTCCCTTCGGGGAGCCTTTTCTATTTTTTCCGCTGGAGAAACTGTTATGGCGAAAAAGATTCTAGTTACAGGTGCTGCCGGTTTCATTGGTTGTGAAGTCTCTTTGATTTTGCTTTCGAAGGGATACACGGTGGTGGGCATTGACAACATGAATTCCTATTACCAGGTGTCGCTCAAGGAAGACCGCCTTAAGCGCCTGGAACATCCGCAGTTCAGCTTTTACAAGATGGACCTCGCCGATGCTGCCGCCATGACGGATTTGTTTGCCCGCGAAAAGTTCGACGGCGTTATCCACCTCGGTGCGCAGGCGGGCGTGCGTTACAGCCTGCAGAATCCGCAGGCCTACATCGACAGTAACATCACTGGATTCCTGAACGTGCTCGAGTGCTGCCGCAAGTTCCCGGTAAAGCATTTGGCCTATGCGTCGAGCAGTAGCGTGTACGGCCGCAATACCAAGACTCCGTTCAGCACGGACGATCCTGTGTGCAAACCTTCGAGCCTTTATGCGGCTACCAAGCGCAGTAACGAGCTGATGGCCGAAACATACCGCCACCTGTTCCAGGTGAACGCGACCGGGCTCCGCTTCTTTACGGTGTACGGGCCGTGGGGCCGCCCCGATATGGCGCCGTGGCTCTTTGCCGATGCCATCATGCACGACCGCCCTATCAAGGTGTTCAACAACGGCAACATGATGCGCGACTTTACCTATGTGGCCGACATTGCCGGCGGCGTGGTGAAGGTGTTCGAGGCCGGGGCTTCGCGTATGGATGCCCCCGGTGCCGAGGCGGAACATCGCCTGTACAACATCGGTCACGGCAAGCCCGTGAACCTGCTTGAATTCATCGAGACGCTCGAAAAGCACTTGGGCAAAAAGGCGGAGAAGAACTTTATGCCGATGCAGCCGGGCGACGTCGAGGTAACATGGGCCGATACCGCAGCGCTGGAAAAAGACGTAGGGTACACTGCCGATACCGACCTCGATACGGGCATTGGCGCCTTTGCCGAATGGTTCAAGGGATACGTGCGCTAGCGGCTAGCGCTTGAATACCCACTTTTTGTAGAGCAAGAAGCTTGCGATGACGTAGGCGATATTCGCGATGATGTTCGCGAAGTACGTGGGCTTCATGAATTTGGAAATCCACGTAGAGAAGGTTGCTGCCCACGGGGCGCTCACGAGTATGTAGGCGCATATTTCAAGTACCAGCAGGTTCAGGGCGTAGCTGCACAGGAACACGACCAAAAAGCGGAGCACCTCGGTGCGTTTCTTGTTCTTGCTCTTGAAGTTCCAGATGCGGTTCATGAGGTAGCTGTTGACGCCGCCCGCGACAAACCCGAGAAAATTCGAGAGTTCCAGGTTCCAGTCCAGAATCTGGTGCAGCACCCACACCGTGGCGAGCGTGATGAGCGTGTTCAGTACGCCGATGATATTGTACTTGATAAAGTGGATCACGTGAGGGAAGATAGAAAATTTTATTTTTATGTCATGGACTGGATTGCTAGCAAAAAGTGCAGTGCCGCGGCTGCGGCCGAGATGATTAACGATGGTGATGTTCTGGGTGTTTCCGGCTTTACGCTGGCCGGGTACCCGAAGGCGGTTCCTGCGGCGATTGCCGCCCGTGCCGAACGCCTGCATGCCGAAGGGAAGAATTTCCAGATTACGCTTTTTGCGGGAGCCTCGACTGGCGACAGCTGCGACGGAGCGCTTGCACGCGCCAAGGCGATGAAACTCCGCATGCCTTACCAGAGCAATCCGAGCTTGCGCAAGGGAATTAACGACGGGAGCATCGACTATATTGACGCCCACCTGGGCAAGATGGGTTACCTCGTGCGCACCGGTGCCGTCCCCGCGCCGACCGTTGCTGTTATCGAGGTGAGCGCGATTATGCCTGACGGCCGCGTCTATCTTTCTACGTCGGGCGGCAACTCCGTCTGCTACCTCGAAATGGCCCCGAAAATCATTTTGGAGTTGAATACCCGCTTTGGCGACAGCTGCATCGGCATGCACGACAACGCCCTGCCGGAGCTCCCGCCCCATGCCAAGCCGCTCCCGATCTATGCGGCTGGTGACCGCGCCGGTGAAGAATTTGTCCGTATCGACATGAATAAAGTCATCGCCATTGTGGAAAATGACGGCTATGACGAGGTGACGCCCTTCGTGGAACCCGACGAGGTTTCAAAAAACATCGGCGAACGCATCCTCGACTTTATCCGCTTCGAGGAATCGCACGGCAGGCTCCCGAAGGGAATGGCTTTTCAGAGCGGTGTAGGCAAGGTCGCGAACGCGGTGCTTTGCGCCATGGCGGGCGACGACCGCCTCGGTCAGATAGACTTGTTTACCGAAGTCATCCAGGAAGCCGTGCTCCCGCTCTTGAAGAAGGGCAAGCTCGGCGTGGCAAGCGGTACGGCGCTTACTTTGTCTGAACCCGCCCAGCGCGAGTTCGTGCAGAATGCCGCCGAATGGAAAAAGCATTTTGTGCTCCGCCAGCAAGAGGTGAGCAACAGCCCCGACTTGATCCGCCGTATTGGCGTCATCTCCATGAATACGGCGCTCGAAGCCGACATTTTTGGCAACGTGAACAGCAGCCTTGTGTGCGGTTCTGCGATGATGAATGGCATTGGCGGATCCGCCGATTTTGCACGCCATTGCGCCCTCGGGTTCTTCCTCACGCCGTCGGTGGCCAAGGGCGGTGCCATATCGAGCATTGTCCCGTACGTGAGCCATGTGGACCATACGGAACACGATACGCAGATTTTTGTGACCGAGCAGGGGCTTGCCGACCTTCGCGGCCTGCCCACCGAGGAACGTGCCCGCTTGATTATCAAGAACTGCGCCCACCCGGATTTCCGGGACGAGTTGACGGACTTTTTGGAGTACGGAATCCGCCATGCGAAGGGCCTGCACATGCCACTTGCGCTCTCCCGTGCCTTCGAGATGCATACCCGGTTCATGGAAACCGGGAAAATGCACTAGAAGTTCTGGCAATCATTCGCAATTGGAATGCTTTTTTGCGGGCAGGTCTTTCTGCCGTATGAAAAAAATATTATATCTTTAACATGGATGTGGGTCTCTGCGCTGTGGCGCAAGGAGCGTATCGATGGGTGCTAGAAGGCTGAAAAGACTGTTTGACTTGTTTAGGACGGGCGTCTTTTGCGCGTCTGTCGTGGCATTTGTTGCCTGCGGCGATGATTCGTCTTCGACCGACGCTCCCGAAGCTTATGATTCGTCTTTCAACCGCACGGAATTGAGCGACAGCCTCAGTTCGCAGCCCGTTTCTTCGTCCAGTTCCTGGATGTCGCGATTCTCGTCGTCTTCACTGTTGTTGCGGGATTCCCTGGTCAAGGTGGACTCCGTACGCGACACGACGACGAACTCCAAGACGCTTTACCCGATCAGCCGGCTCGCCATAGACGCGCGCCTGAGCCAGATGTACGGCGTGTCCTCGAATACCCGCGTGAAGGTCGAGGCACTGGATGCCGAAAACGGCTATGCCGTAATCCAGGCGGATTCGGGCGAATTCGTCGGATATACTTCTACAAGCATGGAGAGCCCTTACGTGAAGGTGTCCGTTAGCGGCGTCGCCATGAATTTCCCCAAGGAATCGGCGGTTCCAAGCGTTTCCCTCTGCGCCTTTGGTGACTTGTCGTCGGAGGATTTTGTCGAGGTGAGTTTCCTTTCGAGCGCCAAGCTCCCGCGTGTATCGACCCTCCTTGCGGCGGGGCAGTCTCCGGCAGTGGCGATGGAACAGGCCGAGATGGAAATTTTGCGAGCCTTCCACATGGATGAGTTCTCGGATTTGCCCGGCGAGGAAGAGGATGCCCGGATTGTGGCAATCCACTTGCTTGCGTCGGCCCTGGTGGCCAAGGAGAATGGGTTCTCCTTCGACAGCATCGCGAACGATATCGCAGATGACGGCTTGTGGAACGACTCGGCGGCACGGGCGAAAATTGCCGACTGGGCCGTGGCGGAAGACGCCGAAGACGGTTTCGCGGGTATCCGCAAGGCGCTTACGCCGCAGAGGAAAACCGCCGTTCCTGAATTCGAAAAGTTCATGCGCGTTTTTTACCAGAAGGAATTGGGACTTCCCGAATGTGCCGTGGAAAATGTCGGGACGATGCTGCATGTAGGCAATCCGGCAAGCGCTTACTTTGTGCTGGACGACAACGACTATTCGGAGGTGAAGGACCGCTTTGCCTGTATTGAAGAGGGCAAGATCGGTTTTGCCGACGACACCATGAAGGATACTTACGGCTTTGGGGTCGGTCAAGACGGCGATGTCCGTGTGGGCTTGCTCAGCGGGAACCTCTACTATACCTATGACGCTTCGCGCAAGGCGTGGCGCAAAGCAACCGCCCTGGAGAAGGATTCCTACTTTATCGAAAACTCCGAGACCGATACCTTTGTCGATATCCAGGACGTTTACGAGAACATCAAGCCGAACGAGCGCGTCATTTTCGTGCTGCGCCACGCGGAACGCGGTGACGACACGAGCAAGAGCGGGACGCTTACGAGTAACGGCAAGAGTCAGTCGAGCGATGTCGGAAAGAGACTCACCAAGTTCGAGGAAGACTTCGTTCTTGGGGCGTCCGAATTTTTGCGTGCCCACCAGACCGTGGAATACATCGCTCGCGGTCGCGGTCAGCAGTACGAGGTTCGCGATACGTTCCCCGAACTGAACGACGACTGGTACGTGAAGGACAAGGAGGAAAGCGACAAGGCTAAGGACGAGTGCGGTGGCGGTTGGGAATCCACGTCCAAGTACGCCTATACGGGAGCCTACACGACCGGCGCGAACCCCGCCTTCTACAAGCTGGACGAACGCTCCGTCGAACTCATCGAGGACGTGCTCCTTGCTAAGTATTCCGACCCGTCGCAGCGCTTCGTGTTGCTCAGTTCCCACGACAAGGTGATGGTCCCGCTGGTTGTTTATTGCACGAATTTCAAGGCGAATCTCCGAAAATATAGCGGAGGTAAGTGGCTAAATTACCTGGCCGGCATCGCCATTATTGTCGATGAGCTCGGAAATAGACGATATATTCCAGTTAAGAGCTTAGATTCTGCTTACATGTAGTCCGTTTTCGGGCAAAAAATTCTATTCTTCCCTTTATGAAGACGTCATGGCTTATAGTCTTGATCGCCCTTCTCCTTGTATGCTGTGGAGATGACAGCTCCACGGCACAGGAGGCTATGTCCGCGGAACTTTCCAGCGGCAGTGATTCGTGCGTTGAGTCTTCATGCAGTGAAGATTCGAATAGAAAGTCCTCAAGTAGCGGACACCACTGGCAAAAGAATTCCAGCTCTTCGTCAAAAAGGGAACATCATTCTGCCATCGCCGAACCGGTCATCAACGATTCGACCATGGTGGCGGACAAGAATTCTCTTCCGGCTTGTACTGCGGATAAGGAAGGGGAGTCGTTCTTCGTGGAAAGCGAACGGATCCTGTATTTTTGCATCGGTGGCGATTGGCATACGTCCGAGACGGTTGCCGAATCCATAGAAATCAATTGTCGTAACGGAGTCCTCACATTGTCGGGAGCCGACGATGAGGACGATGTCGCGTCTTCCAGTTCCGGACACTCATGGGGTGGCGGTTTTGGCGGAAACTATGGCGGCAATAACGGCGGCTCGGCCTCGATGCTCGATACCGTCACGGAACCTCGCATGCCGGGTGCACGTATTTTGGGCGTTGCACAGAAGGGACCGTTTCGTTATGGGACATCTGTGAAAATTGTCGAGCTGGACAGCACGCAGAGGCTCGGCGATTCCAAGCGTACCCACAAGACGTGCGTGCTGGATGCCTTTGGACATTACGATTTTGCAAGCGTAGATTTGGCGTCGCCGTACTTGCGCATAGAGGCGAACGGCTATTTCTACAACGAACTGACGGGTGGACTCTCGTCTTCGCCGGTAACGCTGAAAGCGGTCGTTGACGTAACGGAGAAGGATTCCGTGAACGTGAACATGCTGACGCACATGGAAGCTCCGCGAGTGCTCAAGCTTGTGGAGAACAGCGGCAACAACCAGCCTATCCGCAAGTTCAAGTCGCAAGCCCTCGGCGAGATTCTTTCGTCGTTCGAAATCCGCCTGGGCAGCTCGTCGCAGAGCGGTGGCGGCCATGGTGGCGGATATGGCGGAGGCTGGGGCTTTGGACAGCAACAGCAGACGACTACGACGACCGACGGGCGTTTTGCCGAGGACGTTGACCTGTTCGCCGGTGACGATTACAGCGCGGCCCTGATTGCGATATCAATCATGATGCAGCGCAAGGGCTCCGGGAGCGAGATGCTCCAGTACGCGGACGGAATCGCCGAACGCATCAAGGGCAACGGCAACTGGGACGACAACTCCGCGAAGGCGGACCTTGCGGACTGGCTCATGGTTCTCGACACGGGCGAGGCTTACCTGGATATCCGCGACAATCTTGAAAACTGGGCGAAGGCCGATGTTCCCGATTTCGAGAAGCACCTGCGCAATTTCTGGACCAATGTGTACCAGTTCGGTACTTGCAATTCCATGACGGCGGGGACGGTCAAGTATGTGAACAACAGCTTGAGCAAGTTCTTTGTCTCTTACTACGAACAGCCCGATGGCCCCAGGATTCGCTTTACTTGCGACAAGGAAACGCACCAGTGGCGAGCGGCTACGGACATCGAGAAAGATACGGTGGGCTTTGGCCCCGGGGAATACGTTGGCCAGATCAAGAACGGGAAAATCAATACCGACAAGTCTTACGTGTACGACCAGACCAAGCGCAGCTGGCGCGAAGCGACTTCTGACGACGTGACGCCCTTCGAGGATATCGCCGATGTGCTTGCCAGCGTTAAGACGGGAGAGAAGGTCATCTTCATTTTGCGCCATGCGGAACGTACTGACGATACCGGAAAGAACGGCCACTTGACCGACAACGGTAAAAAGCAGTCCCAGTCGGTGGGTGAAAAGCTGAAGGGCCTGGACATCGTCTTTGCAAATTCGACGTATACGCGAAGCAAGGAAACTGCGGAAAGCTTTGCCAAGGGTGCTGGCATGACGTTCACCGAGAATACCATCGAGGACCTGGATGGCGAATGGTTCGTGAAGAACGATACGAAGTTCGAGAATTACAAGAATTCCGATGGCGGTGGCTGGGTCGTGACGTCGGCCTATGTGTACAAGGCCATGTATAGCGACGCCTTCTACGACTTTGATACTCGTGGCGAGGAATTCATGACTACGGTCGTCAAGCCGCGATTCTCCGAGGTAAGCCGCATTGGCGTGTGGATTTCCCACGATATGCTGGTGGTGCCGCTTACGGCCTACGGCACGAACAAGAAAGTGAACCTGCGTTACTTTGATACAAAGCAGTGGATTAACTATTTGGCCGGAGTGGCTATCATCTTGGGTACGGACGGAACGCTCCGCTACGTACCGGTAAAGGGCCTGAGCTCAGGAACAATGACAATGTAGGAGCCAGAGGGAAGGGGAAACTATGATGCGTAAGTACTTGATTGGGATTCCTCTTTTGGCATTGCTTTTTGCCTGTGACGATACGGGGAGTTCTGCAGTCGAGAGCGAAGTGATGACGGTTGTTCGCGACAGCGTGGTTGTCGTGGACAGCGTGAATATCATCGACTCCGTTGTCATCAGGGATAGCGTTAGATTCAAGGACAATGTAAGGGATAGCATCCGCATCGTGGATAGCGTGAATGTTGTTGACAGCGTGAACGTTATTGACAGTGTCCGCATTGTTGACAGCGTTCGTGTGGTAGATTCCGTTGCCGTCAGGGATAGCGTGGTTATTGTGGACAGCATTGCCGTCCGTGAACCCGAAGATATTTTGGGCAAGTGCGACGCAAACAATGCGGGTACGGTCAAGCCGGCACAAGTCAACGGGGAATGGCGCTATTTCATTTGTGACGAACTGACTCTTTTGTGGCGCGCAGCCAGCGCGGTTGAAAAGAACGACTTTTACGTGGCTCAGTCTGCGGTCACGGCGTTTACGCCCCTTGTGGATGTGGTCAATGGCCTTGCTGCCGACGAAAAGCTTGTATTGGTGATTCGCCATGCCGAACGTAACAGCGACTCCGCTGCCACCGACCCGCTGAACGAGAAGGGCATGGAACAGTCGCTTAAACTGGGCGAGTCCCTTGCGGGCGTTACCGATTTCTATTGCGCCTCGTCGCCTTCTGTGCGTGCCCAGCAAACATGTAACCAGGTTGCCAAGGGCCGCGGCGATACGGATACGCTTGCCGATACGATTTCGCTTTTGGGCGGTTACTGGTACGTGAAGGATTCGGTCGCTTACGCTAAGGCGAAAAAAGACAATGGCGGCAGCTGGAACGTGGTTACCAAGTGGGCCTACGAGGGCGCCTATGCCGATGTCTTTTACGAATTTGCTCCGCGGTGTAACGAGTGGATAGAAGATGTCATTCTCCCATCTTTCGAAGAAGCCAAGAGCAGGGTAACCCTTTTTGTGTCGCATGATTTGCTGCTGGTGCCATTGGTAATTTATATATCGGCTGGGAACGTCAACCTGCGGTACTATAAGTCCAATTCCAATCGGTGGCTGAATTACCTGGCCGGCGTGGCCATTGTCATGCGCCCGGACGGAACGCGAAGATTCTATGCGGTCAGGGGGCTTGACTCGGGAACGATGTAGTATGGTGAAAAAAAATTGGTGCTTGGAATGTTTGGTGGTTGTTTTGGTTCTTGCTTTGGGAGGTTGTGGTTCCGATGCTGGCGGAGGTTCGGTAAGCGGAAGTGCGGCAGAACCGGGGCACAAGTCTAGCGAGGTTGTCGAGACGATTGACGCCCCTCGCTTTGTTTACGAAATACTGGCGGAACGTGCGGCTCCCGATTCGTCCAGTATCGACATTTTGGACCTTTTGTCGGAGCCGCGAGTAGAGCAGTTGTTGATGAACCATATTGCCGAAGATGTAGCGGTAGTGCAGGCGAAATACGAGGCGGCTGCAGCCTTCGGGATAGATTCCCTCCAGCTTGCGACTGATTCCGGTGCGGTGATGTTGGCTGTATCGGCGATGGTACAGAATCGCGGCAATAAGGACGAGACGCTGAACTTTATCCGTACCCTGGGCGAAGACCTGAAGGGTGACGGCGTGTGGAGCGATCCCAACTGGAAAATTAGGATTGCGGACTGGATTGTGGGCCTCGATTCCAACTGGAGGTACAACGATATCCGCAACAACGCGGCGGCCGCCTACGGCGGCAACGTACCGAATTTCGAAAGGTACATGCGCGCCTTTTTCCCGCTGGCGTACAGCTTTGTGCCTTGCGGAACTGCAAATGCGGGGCAGGTCACGTACGTGAACCAGGGGCAGAGCGCGATTTTTGCAAACGACTACGAAACGTCCGACCATTCGGCAGTGCGGTTCATTTGCGATGCGAACGGGTTCCAGTGGAGAATCGCGCAGCCCATGGAAAAAGACACGGTGGGCTTTGGCCCGGGCGAGTACGACAAGGAAGTCCGCGAAGGTCGCGTGATTCACGACAACTATTACATCTTCGATAACGGCGCCTGGCGCGTGGCGACTCCGCAGGAGGCCGACGGCTTTACCGACCTCGTGCAGGTTTACGCGGGCTTGAAAGACGGCGATAGGGTGTTCTTTGTAATCCGCCATAGCGAGCGTACTTCCGAGACGGGCCCTACGGGGCACCTCACCGCCAATGGTGTGCAGTACGCACGCGATTTGGGAAAGCGCCTTGCCGCTGCCGGTAAAAAGGGCGATTTTTATTTCGGTTACTCCGGCTACACGCGTACTCAGGAAACATGCGAGAACATTGCGCAGGGTTACGGGCAGGCAAACTACACGCTAAACGTGCTTGCAGCTATGGATGGCGCCTGGTACGTGAAGGATGCGGACAAGGCCGATGCCTACATTAATTCCGACGGCGGCTGGGAAGTGTATTCCCGCTATGCCTTTACCGGTGCATACTCGGACGCCTTTTACGATTTGAAGGAACGTAGCAAACAACTGATTGACGATGAGCTCATCGCGAATCTTTCCACGATGTCGCGTGTCAATTTTATGTGCACGCACGACTACCTGGTGGTGCCGCTGCTCGCTTACGTTACGAACGGGCATGCGAACGTGAAGTTTTATGAAAAGTGGAAATGGGTAAACTACCTTGCGGGCACGGCCATCATCGTCTCTGCCGACGGCTCGGTGCGCTATGTTCCCGTGAAAGGACTTGAAACAGGGACGATGTAGATATGAATATGTCTCGACTAGCAAAGATACGAAGCGTACTGGTGTTGGTTGTCGCAGCCCTGCTGCTGGAACTGACGACCGCTGTACAGTATTACTCCACGCGGAGCGCCATCACGGAACAGATAAACGAAATGGCGCAGCGCGACCTGAGTGCCACTAACCGCACGGCCGAGGTAAAGAAGATTGCCGAAGAGGCGATAACCCTGGTGCTGCCCGAGGTGGAACGCCTTACGGCGGCAGGGGAGGAAGATTCCCTGCACAAGCTGTTGCAGCAGATTGTGTTGGACCATCCGCAGCTGGCGGGAATTGATTTCGCCTACCGCGTGGGGGCCGACAGCGTGCGCAACGGGTACTTCACGTTCCGCAACGAGGAAACGGGCGGGATTGCGGATACGACTATCGGGTTTGACTATACCGAACGCACCTGGTACCGCACGGGCCTGCAGGGGCATGGTTCCTGGTGCGAACCCTACATGAGCTACTATTACGAGGTGCTGATGTCTACCTTCTCTCGCCCCGTGCGTAATGCCCGTGGCGAGACTGTGGCCGTAATCGGTGCCGATGTCCCGATGATAGAGCTTTCCGCCCTGGCGGTGCAGCTTTACGACAACCAGCAGCATTCCCTTATTCCCGTCATCATCTTGCAGATTGTGGGTCTCTTGGTGCTCGGGTTCATTATGTACCGCAGCATACTTAGCGCTCGGCGTCTCAATGCGGTGAGGGCCGAAAAGGAATTTATCAATAGGGAACTAGGCATTGCGAACCGCATTCAGCAGGCGATGCTCCCGACAGAAAAACTGGAAGACGGGACAATCGATATCGCAGGTAGCCTGGTGCCCGCCAAGCTGGTCGGTGGAGATTTTTACGATTACCTGGCTCGCGACGGCAAGCTGTTCTTCAATATCGGCGATGTGTGCGGCAAGGGAATGCCTGCGGCGCTCGTGATGTCGATGACGCAGGCGGTTTTCCGCACGATTGCCGCCAAGGAAGAAGACCCCTCCCGCATTGTCCGCGACATGAACGCGATGGCGTGCAGGGGGAACAGTACCGGCATGTTCGCGACCCTTTTTGTGGGCGTTCTCGATTTGGCCAGCGGCAGGCTCGTCTACAGTAATGCGGGGCACGACCGTCCGTATATCGTTTCGGGTACGGGTGTGCGGAGCTTGCAGGCGGAATCGAACTTGCCTATAGGCGTGATGGAAGATACCGAGTACCGGACTCAGGAAACGCAGATTGCTCCCGGCGACATGGTGCTGCTGTATACCGACGGCCTCACGGAGGCGATGAACGCCGAACATGAGCTGTTTGGCCAGCAGCGTATTGTCGAGACGGCCCGCGATAACGGAGATTCCCCGAGGAATTTGCTGGATAGCTTGTCGGAGGCTGTTGCCGGGTTCGTAGACGGCGCCGAGCAGAGTGACGACCTGACCATGCTCGCCATCCTCTACAGGGGTTCGGCGGCAGAGAGCCCGGCAGAGAAATAGGTCGAATTTCCTAACCCTAGCCCCGGCAAACATGAAAAAAGACGTCCTTTCCTGCATGTTCGCTAGTAACTAGTAACTAGTAACTGACAACTAAAATTCTATATTTCCCCGCGTTGATTTTTATCAAACAGTTCACTTAATTAAATGGACACATTCCTATATGAATGAAACAGTACAGAATGCAGCTGATTCCGCAGTAGCGCAGGCCCCCGCCGAAGCTCCCGTGGTTGAACCGGCTGTGCAGCAACCGGCTATCGTTGCAAGCGAACCGGCAGCCAAGAAGGGCAAGTTCGACGAACAGCTCGGACTTATGCTCCCCTCCGACGCCGCCCAGGTCCAGGCGCAGCTTACCATGCCGGGTATGAGCGATGACATGGTTTACAAGATTGTGGAAACCCACGCCGGTAACCATGCGGTTCTCTACAAGACATACGATCAGGCCGTTCTTGCCCGCGACGTGCGCGATTCCATCGAAAACGCCGCCGGCCACAAGGTGCTCCCCATCGCCAAGGCGAAGCTCGGGTCCACCTACTGCAAGGGCGAATACTCCACCGAACAGGGCTGCAAGGGCGAATCCGACACGTTCGGCATCGGCTCCCTGGTTGAATTCCAGGCGACCGGCCTTATCGTGGTGATGTGCGTCATCGTGGGCCTCACGGTGCTCTGCTACCTCATGAACTTCATCATGGCCAAGCTCGGCCTCAACAAGGACAAGGCTCCTGCCCCCGCGGTCAAGGCCGCTCCGGCAGCCGCTGCCGCTCCTAAGACAATCGCCCCGGCCCACTGTGACTGGGATCCGAACGCCAAGAGCGTCCACCCGGGCTTCACCAACAAGCAGCTCCAGGCCTTCCTCGGCATTGCCGCCGTGGCCGCCCTGGAAGAACACCCCGGCATGACCAACGATCAGTTCCTTGCCCTGGTGACTGCCGCCGCGACCCAGGCCATCGGTCAGCCCTGCCGCGTGACCGCCTACAGAAACATTAACTCCCCTGCTTGGACGATTGTCAAGTAAGGTCAACTTTTAAAACTTAACAGGCTTAAAGCCAGGAAAAATCAAAATGAAGAAAACAGTCCGTATCAGTTTCGAAGGCAAGACCTACGACGTCGAAGTTGAAGTTCTTGATTCCGCCGTTGCCGCAGCTCCCGCTGCTCCGGTTGCCGCTGCCCCCGCTGCCGCTCCTGCTGCAGCTCCCGCCGCTGCCGGTGGCACCGAAGTGAAGTGCCCGCTCGCCGGTTCCGTGTTCAAGCTGAAGGTCAAGGTTGGCGACAAGGTTGAAGCCAACCAGGAAGTGGCTATCATCGAAGCCCTCAAGATGGAAAACCCGGTCGTCGCTCCGTGCGCCGGCACCGTCAACTCCATCTCCGTCAAGGAAACCGATACCGTCGTCGACGGCCAGACCCTGATGACCATTGCCTAAGAGGTACAGATAAATGAGTTCACTCTTAAATTCGGTCGTCGAGTTCGCGTGCGATACCGGATTCGCATATGTCACCGGCCCCATGGTGATTATGTGGATCGTGAGTTTCGTGCTGATGTACTTGGCGATTGTCAAAAAGTATGAGCCGCTGCTGCTCTTGCCGATTTCCCTCGGCGCACTGGCGGTGAATATCCCGAGCGCCGGGTTCTACGATGGCGGCTGGAGCATCGAAGGTATGTTCACGCCGACTGCCGGCCTCTACTACTACATCAGCCAGGGTATCCACCTGGAACTCTTCCCGCCCATCATCTTCTTGGGCGTGGGTGCCATGACGGACTTCGGACCGCTTATCGCTAACCCGCGTACACTGCTTCTTGGCGGTGGCGCTCAGTTCGGCGTGTTCGCGACCATGTTCTGTGCTGTGGCTCTCGGTGGCTTTACTCTCGGTGAAGCAGCCTCCATCGGTATCATCGGCGGCGCCGACGGTCCGACCTCCATCTTCACTGCGAACAAACTTGCAAAGCACCTCATCGGCCCCATCGCCGTGGCTGCTTACACCTACATGGCTCTCGTTCCGCTCATTCAGCCGCCTATCATGCGCCTGATGACCAACGACAAGGAACGCAAGATCCGCATGAAGGCCCTGCGCAAGGTCTCCAAGGCCGAACGCATTGTGTTCGCCGTGATGGTGATGATTGTGTGCATCCTCGTGGTGCCCGATGCTTCTGCTCTTATCATCATGCTCATGCTCGGTAACATCTTCAAGGAAGCCGGCGTCGTGGAACGTCTCGTGAAGACCTCCTCCAACGAACTCATGAACATCGTGACTATCTTCCTCGGTACTTCCGTGGGCCTCACGATGTCTGCCGACATCTTCCTGAAGCCGCAGACCCTCATGATTATCGCCATGGGCGTTGTCGCCTTCGGTTTCTCGACCGCAGCCGGCCTCTTCCTCGCGAAGATCATGAACTGGTGCTCTCCGAAGAACCCCGTGAACCCGCTTATCGGTTCTGCTGGCGTGTCCGCCGTGCCGATGGCTGCACGTGTTTCGCAGGTGGAAGGTGCCAAGTATGACCCGCAGAACTTCTTGCTGATGCACGCCATGGGCCCGAACGTGGCCGGCGTTATCGGTACTGCAGTCTGCGCCGGTTACATGATTAGCCGCTTGAGCTAGTCGCCAATATGTCATCCTCGCGAAGGCGAGGATCTTTACAAAGGAAACCCTCGGCAATCGCCGGGGGATTCTTGTTTTTATGCTTTGCGCGTTTTGTTTTATACAATCGCGCATTTGTTTTATGAAATGCAAAAAATATTATGTGGCTAAATAAAAGTGTTGAAATTTGTTTAAATTCGCCAAATTTGTTTTTTAGGAAATATTGCATAGGCCACTACGATAATCTATTTTATTGTCATGATGAAATCGGTTGTCGAATACAAGGACTATCGCCAGTATATTCTGGACTACTACGGCGAACGTAAGCGTAGTTCCGCGTTTACCTGGCGCGAATTTGCGAGGCTTGCTGGGTTTGCCTCGGGGTCGTACTTGAAGCTTGTTTGTGACGGCAAGACTCGCCTCTTGGAGGAGGGGGCCAAGAAGACGGCGCTTGCCATGGGGTTGCTCGGCTTCGAGTACGACTATTTTATCTTGATGGTGCGTTACGAAAATGCAAAGACGGAACAGCAGAAAAAGAAATGCATCGAGGAGATGCGTGCGCTGAGCGACGCCCACCATGTGAAAATCCTGGGCAGCGAACTCTACACGTTCTACGAGACGTGGAAGCATTCTGTGGTGCGCGAGCTTGCAGTTGCGATGCCGGGTGCGAAGCCGCACGAGATTGCCAAGGTATGCCGCCCAGCGATTTCTGCGGCCGACGTGAGCGCGAGTCTCAGCTTTCTTACGAAGGCGGGGCTGTTGACGCGCGACATCAAGGGCAATTACCACCAGACGAACCGCTCGCTTACGACGGGCCGCCTGAACGTGGTTGCCGTGGCGGTGCATTCGCTGCTGCGCCAGATGGGCGAATTTGCGCTCGAGGCGCTTGACAAGCTACCGATTTCGGAACGCCACTTCAGCGGCATCACCATGGGCGTGACCGCCGAAAGCTACGCGAAGGTCGTGGAGGAACTTGCACTGTGCCGCAAGAGGATCGTATCGATTGTTGCGGACGAAATGCATCCGGAAAAGGTTTGCAGGCTCAATTTTCAGTTTTTTCCGTTGACGGAGAATATAAACGGAGTCCAGGTCACGCCGGACAAAGGAGAATAAGGTATGTTTGAAAAAAAGGACTTGAATATGAGAAAATGGATTTTGCCGGCGTTCGCAATCGGAACGTTATTTATGGCTGCCTGTTCCGAGAGCGGTAAGGAAACCGCTGGAACGAGCGAAGAAGCGGAAGGCATTACCGCCGTTACGGATTGGGAAGTGGCCGGCGTGTCGCAGAAGGGCCCGTTTGTGACGGGCTCAGCCGTGACCGTTCAGGAACTCGATGGCATTACGCTTAAGCAGACTGGCAAGAGTTTCAAGGGCTCTATCAAGAGCGACAAGGGTGACTTCGTCATCAAGGATATCAATCTCAAGTCGCAGTATGCGATTCTTGAGGCGTCGGGCTACTACCGCGACGAAATTTCCGGGAAGAAGTCCTCGGCTCCGGTAACACTCCGCGCCTTGACGGACTTGTCTAACCGCAAGACGGTGAATATCAACTTGCTCACGCATCTGGAATACGAACGTGTTTCGTACCTCTTGGCCGACAAGAAAATGCCCATTGCCGATGCGAAGGCGCAGGCCGAAAGCGAAGTCCTGGCGTCGTTTGCGATTGAGGGTGATTTCGCCGAATCCGAAGACCTGAACATTTTTGAATCGGGCGACGGGAACGCGGCACTCCTGGCAGTGAGTGTGTTGTTGCAGAGCGACGTGGATGTGGCGGGCCTCACCGAACGCATGGGTGAATTCAGTATCGCGATTGCCGAAGGCGGTAGCTGGGACGATGCTGATACCAAGACTGCGATTGCTGACTGGGCTTGCGATGCCGACCTCAAGGGCTCGCTAAAAACGGTGCGCAAGAACGTGGAAGACTGGAAATATGCCGATACGGTGCCTGCGTTTGAAAAGTATGTCACGAACTTCTGGTGGAACAATTACGGCCTCGGCGTCTGTAACGATAAGCGCGAAAACGAGACCAAGCGCAACGTGAACAAGTTGAGTAAATTGTACAACGAGTACTTTGTGTGCGAAGGTGGTCGCTGGTATATTCCGGGCGATGAACCGGAATCTTCCAGTTCTGTGAATGACAATTCGTCTAGTAGCGGCAAGGATCCGGAGTCGAGTTCTTCCGATGCAAAGTCTTCGAGTTCTTACGTGAATCCGTTCAGTTCCTCTTTCCAGCCGATTACGTACGATTCTATCCCGAGATTGCCGGAAGAAGTATCTTTCCTGGAACAGTTCTTTGACGAATACACGGGATACATAGAATTCGAGGGCAGCACCCAGAAAGATTGGTTTGTGACAAAGCAAAGTGCCGGTGCTTACTATGCGGACACGCGGGATTCCCTGCTGGCAATCTTGGCCGATACCCTTGCTTCAAGAGGGTTTGCATATAAGGGCAAGGTGGCGTGCGATTCTGTAAGTACGTTGGACGTTGCCTATGATGATTCGGCGTATACCTACGAGAAGAAGTCGAATGGTCAGGTATACAGGGTGTCCATTACAAAATGGTGGGAGAGCAATATGTATGTGGGTACTCTTTGGTACGATTTAAAAATCGTTATCCTTGAAGACGGCGCTGAGGAAATTTCGAGCGTAGACCGTAGCTCGCTCCGGTTTGAAACGGAATTGCCCGAAGAGGTCGGCTTCCTTGACGGATATGGAAGCAATGTGCAACATGGGGCTTGGAACGATGATTCCCTGACATCGGTTTGGACCATAGGGCATGATATATCGTCGATGAGTAAAGATGTCGCTACCTGCGATTCCTTGGGGAGGCCAGCACTGGAAGCGCTTGCGGATTCTATCGGGCAGCTCTTTGCGGATAACGGCTTTGCCCTTGTGGAGAAGGATACCGTGCCTGTGTATCATGATTACCGGGGAATCTCGGCTGCGAAGGCTACAGATGGCATGTTCCGCCGGACTATCTACGAGAAAGAAACGGAGAAGGCCAAGTACAGCGTGATTACCTACGGGTATGTAAGCCCTAGGGGGGATGTCTTTAACACGTGGTATATCTACGTGCTCGAATTCGAGGTCCACATCTACTACAAGAGCAAACCCGAGTAGAGATTTGTAAGGAGGAATGGAATGCCCCGTCAGGAATGGCGGGGTATTTTCGTATTCTGGGGCATGTCCTTTGGGGGCATGTTCTCAGAACATGGCACCATGTTCCAAAATGTTGATTTTTTAAGATTTTAGCCAAAAGTGGTAAAATTTGCTTAAAAACGCCATGTTTATGTCCTAAAATCATGGAAAGTAGGTATATTTGTACCTATGAAGGAAATCGTTGAATACACGGATTACCGCAAGTATATCCGGGACTACTACGAAGAACGCAAGCGCAGTTCCGTGTTCTCGTGGCAGAAATTTGCTCAGGATGCCGGATTCTCGTCGGCGGTGTTCCTGAAGTACGTTTGCGAGGGCAAGAAGAACCTGAGCGTCGGTTCCGCGGGCTCTGTCGCGAGCGCCATGGGGCTCGCCGGTTACGAACAGACTTACTTTGTGCTGATGGTCTCGTATGCGCACGCGAAAAGCGACAAGGCCAAGCGTGCCGCTTTCGAGGAACGCTGTGCGCTCGCGAAGGCGCACAAGATGCGTGTGCTGGGCAATGACGAATTCGATTATTTCAAGTCGTGGAAGAACCCGGTGCTGCGTGAACTCGCCCCGCACATGCCGGGAGCCAAGCCCCTCGAGATGGCACGCGCCTGCAGCCCGTCGATTACCGCGGCCGAGGTGACCGAAACGCTTAACTTTTTGGTGAAGCTGAAACTCCTGAAGAGAGACAGGGACGGAAACTACCACCAGACGGACAAGACGATTACGATGGGCGACATGGACGTAGTGCCCGTGGCGGCGCGCGAACTGCAACGCCAGATGGGGGAATTCGCGATCAAGGCCATTGACTTGCCGCTTTCCGAACGTACCATGTCCGGGTTCGTGCTCGGCCTTACGGAACGCTCGTACGAACGCATCCGCAAGGAGATGGCGGATTTTTACCGCCGTGTCGTGGCGATTGCGACCGAAGACGACGAAACGGAGCGCGTGTATCGCATGAACATGCAACTGTTCCCGCTGAGCAAGCGGATTGAAACAAAAAAAGATTTGAAAAATAAAAAGGGATAAAGAAATGAAGGGAGCGATGAACAAGATTCTTGGGGCTGCAGCGATGGCTGCTTTTGTGGCGGCGTGTTCCAGTTCTGACGACAAGGATGTCGCGGGCGGTGCTTCGGGGGACATGGGCATTGTCGCGAACGCCATTACGGGTGATGCGCAGAAAGGCCCGTTCGTGAAGGGTTCCGCGGTGACAGTGCAGGGCATTGACTGCAAGACTCTGCAATTGACAGATGAGCGTTTTGAAGGCGAGGTCAATAGCGACAAGGGCGACTTTAGCGTCAAGGATGTTTCGCTCAAGTCTACGTGCGCGTTGTTCGAGGTTACAGGCCTGTACCGCAGCGAAATTACCGGCAAGACGTCTTCGAAGGAGTTGACGCTGCGCGCGCTGACCGACTTGAAGGACCGCGAGAGCGTGAACATCAATATCCTCACGAACCTGGAATACGAACGCCTGGTGCACCTCGTGACCGAGAAAGGGAAGACGTTCGCGGAAGCGAAGGCGCAGGCCGAGCAGGAAGTGCTCGCGGCGTTCGACATCGCGGGAAGTTTCGAGGAATTCGAGAACCTGAACATCTTTGGGTCGGGTGACGGCAATGCGGCTCTGCTTGCCGTAAGCGTGATGATGCAGGCCAAGACGGACGATGCGGGGCTTGCAAAGCGCATCGAGAAGTTCGAAGACTCGTTCGCGGAAACCGGCATGTGGAAGGATTCTGCCGCAAAGGCTACGATTTCAGACTGGGCTGCAAGAGCCATTGCCGGTAACGGCCTTGATTCCATCCGCAAGAACATCGAGACCTGGGACATCGGGGATACCGTGGCCGCCTTCGAGAAGTACATCGAAGCCTTTGGCGATACCGTCATCCTGAGCAGCGATTCCCTTCCGTCGTCATCCTCGACTCCGGTCGAGGATCTGTCAAGCAGTTCGGTTACTTTGGCGGTTCCGTGCAAGACTGAAACCGAAGACAATTGCGAATACGGTACCTTGACGGATGAACGCGACGGCCAAACGTACAAGACTGTGAAAATCGGTGACCAGGTGTGGATGGCGGAAAACCTAAATTATTCAGATAGCGCGAAGACCGCGAGTCTAAAGGGTAAATCTTGGTGCTACGATAATGATCCTGACAATTGCGAAAAGTATGGGCGCCTCTATACATGGGCTGCCGCCATCGATTCCGTAAAGTTTTCTACGGAGAAGTCTCTGGATTGTGGCTATGGCAAGACATGTGCTCTGCCTGATACGGTGCAGGGCATTTGTCCGAGCGGTTGGCGTCTGCCAAGAAAAGCGGATTGGGAAACTTTGTTTTCCGCTGTAGGGGGGCAAGGAACTGCAGGCAAGATACTCAAGACGCAGACTGGTTGGAACAATAACGGAAATGGCATGGATGCAGTTGGTTTTTCGGGGTGGCCTGCTGGAGATGGAAATGGCCGTGGCTCGTCCAATTTCAAAGGTGACGGCACGTATTTCTGGAGTTCTACTGAAAGTAGTGAACATGGAGCATATTTCGTAAGTCTGTACTATCGCATCGATAGCACTTTCTTGAACCACAACGATAAGGACTACGCATACTCTGTCCGTTGTGTCAAGGAGAGTGTGGGTGAATTGCCGTCAAGTTCCGTTGTTTCTTCGAGTTCTGTAGCATCGTCTAGTTCTATTGCTATGGCTGCGCCTTGCAAGACGGAGAGTGAGGACAATTGCGAATATGGAACTTTGACGGATAATCGCGATGGTCAGACATACAAGACCGTAAAAATTGGTGATCAAATTTGGATGGCGGAGAACCTGAACTACGCCTATTTGCAGCCTACGGCATCCTTGGATTCTAGTAGTTTCTGCTATAATGATTCTGCAGAATATTGTGCAAAGTATGGTCGCCTTTATACATGGGCTGCCGCGATGGACAGTGTGGGAACATGGTCTACGAACGGTAAGGGGTGCGGCAATGGTAAGACTTGCTTACCGACTTATCCGGTGCGTGGTGTTTGTCCCGAGGGCTGGCACCTGCCTACGCAAGAAGAATTTGAAACGTTGATTAATGCTGTCGGTGGACAGTCAAAGGCAGGAAAAATGCTCAGGTTTACCAGCGGTTGGAACAGTAATGGGAATGGTACCGACGCCTACGGGTTCTCGGCGTTGTCTGTTGGCTGGAGATATGAATATGGAAGTTACTACGGAAATGGCGAAGAAGTCGATTTCTGGAGTTCTACAGAGTACAATAACATCAGTGCGATCTACAGGTACTTGCACTACGATGACGAAAACCTTTTGGGTGAAAATTTCGGCTCCAAGAGGGACGGATTCTCCGTCCGTTGCGTAAAGGATTAAATATAGGGAAAGGGAGAACAATTTATGTTCATGGAAAATAATTCGTTTTTTAAGTGGTGTAATTTCTTTGGGGTGCTTTCGGTGTGTGCCATGTTCTGGGCGTGTTCCAGTTCCAGTGGCGATGATGACGTTGCTGGCGGCGCTTCGGGAGACATGGGTGTCGTTGCGATGAAAATTGCGGGTACCGCGCAGAAGGGCCCGTTTGTCGAAGGTTCTGCCGTGACCGTGCGCGGAATCGATTGCGAGACGATGGAACTGACGGGTGAAGTTTTTGAAAGTGCGGCCAAGAGTGGCAAGGGTGACTTTGTCGTTGACTCCGTGATGCTATCGACTTCGACGTGTGCCATATTCGAGGTGACGGGAAAATACCTCAATGAACTTACGGGCAAATTGTCGGAAAGCGAGATTACGCTCCATGCGCTGAGCGACTTGAAAAAACGCAGGAAAGTGAACATCAACGTGCTTACCGAACTGGAATACGAGCGCGTGATGTATCTCGTGACCCATACGGAGATGTCGTTTGATGAAGCGAAGTTTAATGCTTCGCAGGAAGTGCTTTGGGCATTCAATATTCCAGGCTCTTCCGAAGCGTTTGAGAACATGAGCATCTTCGATTTGGCTGATCGCGGTTCTATCGTGCTCGCGGTAAGCGTGCTGATGCAGGTGTCGAACGATTCCAACGAGAAGGTTGACGTGGCCGCGCGCATAGACCGCTTCGAGGATTCGTTTGTGGAAACCGGCGTGTGGAGTGATTCCGTCACGAAGGCCTCGATTACGGACTGGGCCATATCTGCCGTTTCGAATGGCGAACTTGATTCCATCCGCAAGAATATCGAAGGCTGGGGTTTCGAATTCACTGTGCCTTCTTTTGAGACGTTCGTGAATATATATGAGTCAAATGCCCGTGCCAAAAGGATGATGGATTCCGTTAGGATTGATGCGGAATATGTAGCGCCCTGCAGGAACGATAGCGTCGACAACTGCGAATACGGCATGCTGACGGATGCGCGCGACGGGCATGTGTACAAGACGGTCAAGATCGGAAAACAGTGGTGGATGGCGGAGAACTTGAACTTCGCGTATCTGCAGGGGACGTCCAGCGTGGATTCCAGCAGCGTCTGCCATAGTACTTATGGGTGCGAGAAGTACGGAAGACTCTATATGTGGAGCGCCGTGATGGATTCTGCGGGCTTGTACTCGGAAGAAGGTTCCGGTTGCGGCAATGGGACGACTTGCAGGTTTACCGATCCAGTTCGTGGCGTTTGCCCCGAGGGGTGGCATGTCCCGACTCGGGTGGAACTCCTGAAATTGACGTCATCTGTTAGGGAGCCTGGGGAGTCTGATTCTTCGTCCAAGTGGCTCAAGGCGACAAGTGGCTGGTGGATTTATACGGGCGAGAATGTCAATGGTACTGACAAATACGGCTTTTCGGCGTTGCCTTCGGGAATGGCGACCACGAACGCTTCTGATGGCAAGATAACTTTCGTTGATCTTGATGCTTATTACTGGACCTCTACGGACGTTGACGATACATACGCGTATGGTATGACGGTTTCTTCTACTGTTGAATATACGCAACACGCGTCGGGTGGCAAGGGCCTTTATTTCGCAGTCCGCTGCGCCAAGGATGACGGTACGGAGGTGGTTCCCTGGTCGTCCAGTTCTGCCAATGATGTAAAATCCAGTTCATCGGCGGATTCTTCTTTAAATTCGGTGGGAGCCTTCATTTGGTCTGGCCGCGACGGTGAATACTTTGTCGATGCGGGGGTTGACAACGGTAGCGGAACATCAGGTTATTGGTATGCCATCACCGACACGGAGTTCGATGGAGCCTCTACCTTGACGTGGCCGGTTCCCGTTGCCGATGGGGCTTCACAGGACTCCCTCTCTCCGATTATCGACGAATGTAACGGCATCTGTGCGACATATGCCCTGGATGTAGGGGATTTGGGTGCTACTCCCTATGTTGGCGTTGCTTTTGATGTGGCAGGCAAGGGCGCGGACGGTACGCCGGAACCGGCGGACTTTACCCTCGCGGGAGGTCTCTGCGTCACCTATGTATCCGATGAGAAACTGAAGATCGAGTTGTCTCTCGGCGCCGAGAAGGATAAGGAAATTAGTCACGACTATCCGTACGTTTCTTTGCCTAAGCATGCGGAAGAATACGAAACCTGCTCCCAGTGGAAAAACTTCGCACAGGGCGGTTGGGGCACTGCCAAAGTCACGGGAGAAGAGGCGGCAACGATGGTTGCTACCATAAGGTTCGTGATTCAGGCTAAAAGCGGCTCTACCGGCAGCTTCAAGATCACCAAAATTCGTTCCATGTAAGGGGCGTCCTTATAAAAATGAATGTAGCCCTGCCGAATGGCGGGGCTTTTCTGTATTCCGGGTCGCATTTCTTGTGCTCCAGGAATACAACGTTTGTATTCTATTTTATTGAATTCTTGGAAATTTAGCTAAAAATGGTAAAAACTGCATAAAAATGCCAATTTTGTGTTCTAAAACGCTAAAAACAGCCTATATTTGTGTACATGAAGGAAATCGTTGAATACACAGATTACCGCAAGTTCATCCAGGATTACTACGATGAACGCAAGCGTTGCTCGGCATTCACGTGGCGTGACTTCGCGCGCGATGCCGGGTTTTCGTCGGCGGTGTACTTGAAGTATGTTAGTGAGGGAAAGAAGAACCTGAGCGTAAACGCCGCGGGTTCCGTTGCCGCCGCGATGGGCCTCGCCGGTTACGAACAGACGTACTTTGTCTTGATGGTCTCGTATGCACATGCCAAAAGCGACAAGGCGAAACGTGCCGCGTTCGAGGAACGTTGCGCGCTGGCGCATGCCCACAAGGTGCGCGTGCTCGGGAACGAGGAATTCGATTATTTTAAGTCTTGGAGGAACCCGGTGCTGCGCGAGCTTGCCCCGCACATGCCCGGTGCAAGGCCCCTCGAGATGGCGAGGGCTTGCAAACCCGCAATCACGGCAGCCGAAGTGTCAGAAACGCTTGACTTCCTAGTGCGAGCGAAGCTCCTGAAGAAGGACAGGAGCGGGAATTACCGCCAGACGGACAAGTCCGTTTCGATGGGCTCCGTGGATGCGGTCCCCGTGGCGGCCCGCGACATGCAGCGACAAATGGGGGAGTTTGCGGTGAAGGCCTTGGACCTGCCGCTTTCGGAGCGCGACATGTCGGGGCTGACCATGGGGCTTACGCGCCGTGCGTATGACCGGATCAAGAAGGAATTGGCGGATTGCCGCCGTCGCATCGTGGCGATTGCCGCAGAAGATGACGGGACGGAGCAGGTGTATCGCCTGAACTTGCAACTGTTTCCGATGAGTGAACGCCTGCCGGAAAAAAAGGAATATAAATTTAAAGGGGAGGATCGGAAATGAAAACGAATCTCTATAAGGTATTTGGAAAGGGCTCGCTTTTTGTATCGACGTGCGTGGCCATATTTGGCATGCTTGCCGCCTGTTCTGATTCCGGCTCCGATGATATTGCCGGCGGTACTTCGGAAGATGCTGGCATCACCGCAGTCACGGACTGGGAAGTGGCGGGCGTTACGCAGAAGGGTCCGTTCGTCACAGGTTCCGCAGTGACGGTGCAGGAACTTGACGGCATTACGCTCAAGCAGACGGGCAAGAGCTTCAGGGGCTCCATCAAGAGCGACAAGGGCGACTTTGCCATCAAGGATATCGATCTCAAGTCGCAGTATGCCATCCTCGAGGCGTCGGGTTATTACCGCGACGAGATTACGGGCAAAAAATCTACGGGCACGGTGACGCTCCGCGCGCTGACCGATCTCAGCAACCGCAAGACAGTGAACATCAACCTGCTCACGCATCTGGAATACGAGCGCGTGATGTACCTGGTGACCGAGAAGAAAAAGCCTATTGCCGATGCGAAGGCGCAGGCGGACGAAGAGATCCTTGCGGCGTTCAACATTGCGGGTGATTTTGGTGAATCCGAAGACCTGAATATCTTTGAATCGGGCGACGGGAACGCGGCCCTGCTTGCCATCAGTGTGTTGATGCAGGCGGATGTGGATGTCGCAGGACTCACCGAACGCATTGGCGAGTTCAGCATCGCGGTTGCGGAAGGCGGCGCCTGGGAAGATTCTGACACGAAGACCGTGATTGCGGATTGGGCGTGCGATGCCGACCTCATGGGAACGCTCACGAACGTGCGCAAGAATGTCGAAGACTGGAAGTATGCGGATACCGTGCCCGCGTTCGAGAAGTTCGTGACCAACTACTGGTGGGAAAACTACGGGCTTGGCCAGTGTACCGAAAAGCGCGAAGGCGAAGTCAAGCGCAACGTGAACAAGTTGAGCAAGATGTACGACAAGTACTTCGTGTGCGAAAATGGCCGCTGGCATATTCCTAGTGATGAACCTGAGTCTAGCAGCAGCAAGGGAGGGTCTTCAAGTTCGAAAAAAGACGATGTGTCTAGTTCATCTGAAAAGGATGCGCCCGAAAGCACTTCGAGTGAAGCGTCGTCGAGTTCTGTCTATAACCCGTTTGATACGGTTCCGGAGCTCCCTGCTGATTTGGCATTCCTGGATTCGATGTATAAAAGAATAAGTTATATGAGCATGGGCGAAGGTAAACAGAAGGTCTGGTTCTATTCCAACAAGACGAATTTATCTATGCCTGCAGCTCAGGACAGCGCTGCGTCGGAATTTGTAAAATTTATCGGAAAAAAAGGATTCTCCTTTGAAGGAGCCGTGCGGAATGATTCAACGAGATTGTATACTTATGACGACACGTCCTATGTCTATGTGAAGGAAAAAGACAACTTGGTTTACAAGCTTGCCTTGACGAAATGGACGCCGCCGATGGCATCCGAATATGGCTTCAGCATAAAGGTGGTTGTCTTGAAGGACGGCTTCGAAGAGTTGTCCACCAAGACTTCGGTATTGCCGAAAGAATTGTTCTTTGTCGATAAGTTCCTTTTAAAGCCGATTAATCCCGCCGAAGAGTACGCCGATGGCAAGCAGATTGTATGGCGCGGAGGGAGCAACGCCTGCGGAAGTGGTTGTGATTCTTTTATTGAAGAACTGGTTGACGATGCAAAGGCAAATGGCTTTGTATTTTCGGGAACTTATTCCAATGATTCGCTAGACAACAAATTTACAGAAGATTCGCATGTCTACTCCAAGACATCTGGTGGAAAAGTCTATTCAGTCATATTTACGAAAGGGGATACAACCGTTTGCCATCCTTTTGCAGGTGTTTGTTCCGATTCGTGGATGTATTCCTTAAAACTGATTGTTCGGGATGAGGGCATCGACGAGGTTCCCACGGAAAAGAAAAAGGACTATGATTCGCCCAAGTACAGGGAAATTCCCGAAGACCTGAAGTTCGTCATTGATTCGACGCAGTACTATTATAGGTCCTATTCGGATGACCCGAAGTGGACGACGTGGGTTCGCTCGACCGTGGTCAATAAGGATTCGACGCTTTTTGACGAGGCCATGGCTGTGGCCGAAGAGTATGTTGACATGGTGAAATCGCACGGCTTTAGTTTGAAAAGCGAAGAGACTCTCACGATGGACGAACTTCAAAAGAAACTCTATAATGTCACGTTTGGTAGGAGTTTTGGTGCCGAGACGACGGTGTTCACCTTTGAAAAAGATGTGGAAAATTTCCGCTATGAAATCTTGGTCTATGCGGTCATGGAAGACAAAATCAGTAATTTGGGGTACCAATGGGTTGAGTGCCATGCCGAGATAAGGGCGACCATCTACGATAAGTAGACATAGAACTTGGTTAGGAGGAAAAAAAGACCCCGCTTTTTAGCGGGGCCTTTTTTCGGGTGGATGACCGGACTCGAACCGGCAACATCCAGAATCACAATCTGGGACTCTAACCAATTGAGCTACATCCACCATGTAGCGAGACCAAATATAAAAAAGCCATCCCAAATTTCAAGGGATGGCGGAAAAAAGTTGCCTAAAAAGTTCTTTTTTGAAGGAAAACGGCTAGTCGGAAGACTTCTTGGCCATGATGCGGATGAAGTTTTCGCGCTTGAAGTCGTTCCTGTGCTCCATGCAGAAGCGGGGGTAGACCGTCTGCTTGGGGAAAACCTTGATGGTGAACAGCTCGTTGCACCCGTCCAGGCAGCACTTGAACGAGAGGTCCATGGATTCCGTGTAGTTGTGGCGGAAGATGATGTTCTTGGACTCGATGCTCTCGATGTTCTTCTTCTGCTTCTGGCGCTGCTTGATGTCGCGGTGCAGTTCGCAGTACTTGGCAATCGGGTGACCCCAGAATTCGCGGCCGCAGCCGGGTTCCTGGCAAATCTTGAGCTTGATACGCTTTTTCTTTTTGTATTTAGGAAGCTGCATGGGTTAAATTTAGTAAAAAAGTGCCTCGAAGGCTTGTTTTGGCGCAAAAATCCGTCTTTATAGGTATGAGGAATACTGAAATTGGCGGAATTTTGCGGTTTTTCGTGGCGCTGGTGGCCTTCACCGCCGTCGCAGGGTGTACATATGTGGGTGGTGGGGAGTTCCAAGAAGAGGCCCCGCTGCGCTTCACCTTCCTGGACGTGGGGCAGGGACTCGCGGTGCTCCTGGAGCTGGACGGGCGGTACGCGATGTTCGACATGGGGCCCGATTCGGCGGGGATGATGGATACACTAGAGACTCGGGGCGTGGATACGCTCGAGTGGGTGGTGCTGAGCCATAACCACAGGGACCACGTGGGCGGGTTTATGGAGCTGGGCGGTTCTGCCGGTTCCGCTCGGGATGGGGGTGCGCCCCGGGTGCATGTGCGCCACCTGTATGTCGGTCCCGATACCGCGGGAGGGTATATTCGGGACAGCGTCCTTAGGCTTGCACGGCGGTTTGCGGTCCCTGTCGATACGCTGGTACGTGGGGACGCGCTTGCGCTTGGTGCGGATTTCGAGGTGCTGTGGCCGCAGGAGTATTCCCGACTGGGCGGCAACGCCGCGAGCATTGTGCTGGACGTCGGGTACGGCGAAGGGCGTGCGCTTTTGACCGGTGACTTGGACAGCGCAAGTGAACGGAACCTCCTGGAGCTGTCGCCGACAGTTTCGGCGGGGCTCTTGCAGGTGCCTCATCACGGTTCTGCGGGTAGTAGCAGTCTTGCGTTTGTCGGTCGTGTCAATCCTGCGTATGCCGTCGTGAGTGTAGGGGTCAAGAACCGCTACGGCCACCCCGCGGCAGAGGTCGTACGCAAGTACGTATTGGTCCTGGGGGATTCCTCCAGATTCTTCCGGACGGACAGGGACGGGAGTGTCGGGTTCGAACTGTACCGCGGGCTGGGCGTTTTGCGCTAGGCCAGATGCCCTAGCCGCTGAAGCCGATGCGCGACTGGAAGTAGCACTGCGTCTTGTCGTCGGCGTTCATGCCAAAGATGTAGGCGTGGTGGTTCGTGTTCTTGAAGCGCACGATGTCTACCTTGGCACCCAGCGGAACCTGCGCGATGTAGTTCATTTGTATGGAACGTATGCGGCGGTTCTTGATTTCGTCCATGTCGAGCGAGTCCATGACCCAGTCCACGTAGCGGCAATGGTTCACGTGATTGTTCATGTCGAGGTCGCTGTACTTGGCCACCTCGGTGCGGATAATACGCGGTTCGATTTCGGGATTCAAGATGTCCATCATCTCGGGAAGGGCGTTCTTGCCGGGGAAGAGCGGGATGGGGAACGGACTGTTGGCCGGGTTCTCGGACTTGCCCGTCTGCATGTTCACGAGCAGCCAGCTCGAGGTCGCCTGCGCGATGGAATGCCCCTGCGAGTCGATGATGGAATAGTCCTTCAACACGACTTTGTCTTTGTAAAAGTCCTTGGCCCAGGTGGATATGCTGAGCTTTTCGCCCCATACGGGCTGGTGCAAAATGCGGATCTTCATGCGGGTGATGACGGTGGTGTAGCCCGCCTTCATCATCTTCCAAAGGCCAAAGCCGTTCAGCTCGGCGTCGGTGATGGCGGTGTCTTCCATGAACAGGAACAAGTTCGACAGCTTGAGTCGGCTATGGTGGTCGCAATCCGAGAAACGGACTTCAAAATTTTTAGTCGTAATTTCCTGTTCCATGGGGTACCTCTTTTTCGCGAGATGGTCAATAATAATGTATAATTTTCCTGTATGAAAGAATTCCAGTTCCGCCCCAGTTTTATCCAGATACCCGCACTTAGTTCCTTTGAAGGCGAAATCCGCCTGCCTGGCTCTAAGAGCATCACGAACAGGGCGTTTTTGATTGCTGCCCTGGCGGAAGGCACGACCCGCCTGCACAACTTGCTCCGCAGTGACGATACCTGCTACATGGGCGAGGCTTTGCAAAAGCTCGGGGTCGGAATCGAATTCTCGGAAGACTTTACCGATGCCGTTGTGCATGGCAATGGCGGTGCGATTTCTGCTCCGGGTGGAGCTCCTGCCGAACTGTTCCTCGGCAATGCGGGCACGGCGATGCGCTCGCTTACGGCGGCACTCTCGCTTGGCAAGGGCGAATTCCATTTGTGTGGCGAAGAGCGCATGAGCGAACGGCCGATTCGCGACTTGATTGACGCGTTGCGCAGTATCGGGGCAAACATCGACTACGAAGAAAGCGAAGGCTACCCGCCGGTATGCATCAAGGCCGACGGCCTGGAAGGCGGCGAGGTGAGCGTGCGCGGGAATATTTCGAGCCAGTACCTCACGGCGCTCCTGATTTGCGCGCCGTACTGCAGGGCGCCGTTGCACATCCATGTGGAAGGCGAACTGATTTCGGTGCCTTACGTTCGCATGACGCTCGATATCATGAGCTGTTTCGGCATCGACGTGCGCCACGAGGGCATGACCGACTTCTATGTGCCGCAGGGCGTCTACAAGGCGGTCGGTGATTTTTCTGTGGAAGGCGACGCGAGTTCCGCGAGCTATCCGCTTGCCGCCGCGGCCATCGCGAAGGGCAAGGTCAAGGTTCTCGGTGTTGGCGAGCATAGCAGCCAGGGCGACGTGGCCTTTGCCGAAGTCTTGCGCAAGATGGGCGCGAAGGTGACTATCGGTCCGGACTGGATCGAGTGTGACGGTACCGGATGCACGCTCCACGGGATTGACCTCGACTTGAACGACATCCCCGATGCGGCCATGACTGTCTCGGTGCTTGCGCTGTTTGCCGACGGACCGTCCAGGATAAGCGGGATTGCGAGCTGGCGCGTGAAGGAAACCGACCGCATCGCGGCAATGACCGCCGAGCTCCGCAAGGTCGGTGCCGACGTGCGCGAGACGAACGATTCCATAACGATTGTCCCGCCCGAACAATTGCAGGCCGCGACTATCGAGACTTACAACGACCACCGCATGGCGATGTGCTTCTGCCTTGTCGCGCTGGGTGGCGTTCCCATCAAGATTCTGGACCCGGCGTGCGTGAACAAGACGTACCCGCAGTTCTTCGAAGATTTCAACAGGCTCGCCAAATGATTTTTTCCCGGACGACAATGCTGTTGCCCCTGATGCTTGCCGCGCAGGTGCTGGCCGGAATGGATTTTTCATCTTACCAGGCCTATGTCGATTCTGTCGTCCCGGGTTCCCGCTACGGCGCTTCGGTGCGCTCGGTCAAGACGGGTGTTGAAATCGCGAACGTGCGCGGCATGGAAAAGTTCACACCGGCGAGCACACTCAAGACGCTCACTACGGCGGCGGCTATCCATTTTTTACCGCTGGACTACGAACCCAAAACAGAAATCTCGTTGAACGGCAGCGTCCGCGGGAAAGTGTTCTGGGGAACCGTGAATATCCGCGGGGAAGGGGACCCGAACTTTTCGGGACGCTACTATGCGGACCCATTCCACATGATTAACGCGATGGCCGATTCCATCCGCTCGCTGGGAATCGATTCCATCCGTGGCAAGATTGTGCTCGATACCGCCTATTACAAGGGCCCGTGGAAGGCGGAGCACTGGCGCAAGAATTTCTATAACGCCTGGTACGGCGCCGAGATTGGCCCACTGGGCTTTAACGACAACTGCACCCTTATACGCCTCAAGCCCGGCGAGAAGGATGGCGATACGGCTATTGTTTCCGTGTTGCCCGACGTGGGTTATGTTGTCATAAAGAACGAACTTAAAACCGTTGCCGGTAAAAAGAAAAAGTGGACGTACGCCATCGATTCCGTGAAGTCCGAAATCACGTTGGGCGGCGAAATCGGTGTAGACGTAGATTCGGCGAGCCTTGTGCTCCCCATCCGCAACCCGGTCGGTTACTTCCGTGCGGCCTTTGGAATGACCCTCAAGGAACACGGCATCGTCTTTACCGAAGACAACAAGACTCCCGCCGGTATCGAAATCAGGAAGTTCGTGTTCTCGGCGGCGCCCCTCCTGAGTATTCTCGACGAAATCAACCAGCGGAGCCAGAATTTCCATGCGGAGACGCTCTTCCGCAACCTCGGTGCGCAAAAAGCGGGCGAGGGTAGCGTGGAAGGCGGCAAGAAGATGGAGAGGAAGTTCCTCACGGAGATGGGAATAAATCCCGATGACTTCGAGGTGTGGGACGGTTGCGGCCTTTCTCCCAAGAACAAGCTTAAGCCCTCGGTAGAAACGCAGATGCTCGCCAAGATGGCTCGCCACCCCAAGGGAAGCTACTACATCAACAGCTTCGCGAGTCCGGGAGTGGGTACCGGCGGCAAGAGGATGCTCGATTTGCAGTACCCTTGGCTAACGCATTTCAAGACCGGCTTTATTGGCGAGGCGCATGCGCTGGTGGGCTACATCTTTACGATGGACGGCGATACGCTCTCTGTCGCGATGTACTTGAACGAGACGGGCAAGAATCCCGACCAGAAGCTCAAGGACGTCTTGGATACGCTGTGGATGCGCCTGATTGCCCAGACGAACGACAATTACGGCTCGCTGATGGAAATGAAGCGTCTGTGGCTTGGCGCGATGAACGTGAAGGGATTGCCTGCGCGCCTGGAGCATTTCTCCCGCGCACTTCTGAAAAAGCCCTACCTGCTCGGCCCCATGGGCGAGAGCTATCTGGACCCCGTCGAGAGCAAACCGCTCGTTTACCTGGATTCCGTTGACTGCGTCACGTTCGTGGAACATGCGCTCGCGCTCGCGCTTGCGCCTAGCGAAGATTCGCTGTTTACGCAGTTGCAGAAAATCCGTTACAAGGACGGCGTGATAAGCTATGCGACGCGCAAGCACTACCTGCTGCTGGACTGGGTCGGCGAAGGCAAGTTCGCCAAGGTTGTCCCGATGCAGGGCGATACCGCCATCACCCGCACTATGCCGAAGAACGACTTTTTCAAGGCGAAAAAAATGAAGTACCTGGTCGATGGCGCTCCGGCGGCCGATCCGCAGGTCTCCATCCGCTACTTGCCCTATGCGAAGGCTTGCGAATGGGCGAAGACGGCGCGTAGCGACAGTCTCAAGGTGATGGGTGTCGCGTTTATCGGCAAGTCCGAAAAGATTGACGCAACGCATACGGGATTTGTCGTCCTTAAGCCGGGCGACGTTCCCAGGCTGCGTCACGCCTCCTCGTTACGCAAGCAGGTGGTGGAGCAGTCGCTGCTCGAATACCTGCAGAGCCGCAAGGGCAAACTTCCGGGAATTACCCTCTTTGAATTTACGGCCCCGAACTGATTTGGGGTTTCTAGTCGTCGTAACCGAAGGCGAGCAGCGCTACTAGCCCGTAGGGATTTTCCGCATCGACTACCGGGTCACGGTTCTCGAAAGCCGTCCATGCGTCGGGCATCCAGCCGTAAGCGTTCATCGTGAGTTCCCCGCCCAGGGCAATCTCTGCTTTCTCTATCTCTTCCCACTGGATGGGAGCCGATGGCGCCTTGTAGTAGCGCAGCATGCCGAGCGATTCCATCGCCTCGGGGTAGTTGTCAATGAGCTGGTAGGCGCAATCCTTGTAGCTTGTGCCCGCAATTCTGATGATACGGTAGAGACGCTTGCGGCCGAGGAACTTGGAGAGGTCGCTACGGTTCGTTTCTATCTTGGCGCCGTCACCAAAAAACGTCGCGAGCTCGCGGAAAATCTCGGAATCCTCCGCCATGAGGGGAGATAACTTTTTTATATGCTCTCGGATGTCACCGGCCATGCTAGAAAGATATATATTTACGGACGGAATGATTGGGGTTAGCAAATTATCGAAAAGAAATCTTTTGGGGTTCCTCCAGGGAGGCCTTTGGGTATTGTTCCTTGGCGCCTGTAGCAACGGGCAGTTGGAACCGGTGGAAGACGATCCTTTCGCCGCCGACTTGTCGTCGAGCGAGATTTCTGGCAGTTCCAGCGCGGAAACATCTTCGTCCCTTACAAGTTCAGAGTCTCTATCGCCTCTCCCCGACAGCCTGGCGGGATTTGAAAAGATGGGCTCCGCCGGGAAAAACGTCTATGTCGGTACGGATGAAATTTCTGCCAAGCCCAATGAACGCCCCAAGATGAAGGTCGCGTTCTCCTACGATTACTTTATGGGCAAAACCGAGGTGACCTGCGGTGAGTTCAATGCGGTCATGAAGGATGTGTCGGGGCTTGTGATGGCATGCGCAAGCGATTCGATGCCCGTGGCCGACGTGACCTACTACGATGCGGTGCTTTATGCGAACGCGAAGAGCAAGGCTGCCGGCATGGATACGGCTTACACCTATACCAATGCCGTGATAGACCACGACAAGCATTGCTCGAATCTTGAAGGTTATGCCTTCCGCCCTATGGCCATGGGATTCCGCTTGCCTACGGAGGCGGAGTGGGTGTTCGCGGCCCAGACCAACTGGGATGCGCCCAATGCGTGGAATGCCAGTACGGCTTTTAATGCAGTGCATCCGGTATGTTCGTCCTTGTCGCGGACGCGCCTGTGCGACATGGCCGGTAACGTCATGGAATGGGTGAATGACTGGCTTGGCAATTTTGGCGAAGACCCGGTCACTAACTTTGCGGGTGCCGCCGACGGAGACGGCCTTGGCCAGCGCATTGTGAAGGGAGGCTGCTTCAGGACTCCCGTTGACAACCTCAAGATTTATTCCCGCGGCGACGTGTATGCGGTGACGTCGGCGACGCATGCGGACTACGTCGGCTTCAGGCTTGCGCTCGGGCGGATTCCCGACGCGGTATGGCTGAACAACTCCGGCAAGACGGTGAGCAGTCGCATTGTGCCGCTCGCCAATAGCGTAACGATTCGCGGCATTACGGGCGCCTACAAGGTGAAACTTGCATTCCGCAACGAGGTGACGGGGAATCTTGCCTACATCGACTACACGGCGGGCGCCCCGACGGTCATCGAAATCGAGGACGATATCGATGTGTACCATCCGGACATTTCGCCCGACGGAAATCATGTGGCCTTCTGTACCGGACTCGAGGGAACAAAAGCTAATTCGTCGGTTTACGTCAGGAACATCGATCCGAACGGGACAGGTCTTGTAAAGCTGAATGTCGAAAGTGCTGCCATCCCGCGCTGGCGCGTATTGCCGAACGGCGATACGGTCATCGTGTACGTGACGTCTGCTGCCGACAACAAGGACGAAGCGGCCTTCCTCTCGCAGTCCACGTGGCAGGTGAAATTCTCCGATGGCAAGTTCGGGACTCCGGAAAAGCTTTTTGACGGCGCGTATCACGACGGAATCAGTGACGACAACCGCCTGGCCGTTTCGGGTTCGACCCGCCTGCGTGCGCGGGTTACTCCGCCTGGAGACGGCGCTGCGCAGAACCTCGTGTGGTACGGTAGCGAGCAGGCCTGTAATGTATCGCTTTCCAAGGATGGAAGCAAGCGTACGCTCTTCCTCGACTTTGCTCCGCAACTGGGGCGTAACGCTGTCGGGTTTGACTACAAGACGCACGAGATTGTCTTTGTCATGGATAGCCTCGGCAATTTGAATCAGGGTGTCGTGGCGCCCAAGCCCTACGTGTTCGACCATACGGAATGGGTATACGACGAGACGAAGCGTTCCGAAGGCGGAGTCGCGGTTGCGACGCTTACCAATGCCGATGGTGCCCATACCAAGATCGTACTGATTGATTTCCTTGGCAATACGGTTACAGAAATCGTGGAAGGCGAGGACCTGTGGCATCCGGTCTTGTGGTCGAACGCTGTAGCCAACAAGGCCTACGGTAACTTGGATATCGATAGTGCAGGCGTCTACTGTACGCCGAACTGCGGTGAACCTCCCATGCTGTTGCGGTACAAGCTGGAACTCCTATGGACGTACAAGGATACGGCGAATACGGTTATGCTCGGTTCCTCGCGCATGCTGGAAGGCGCTATTCCCGCGCTTCTCAGCGACGAATTCTTTGCCATCAACATGGCGAATGTGCCGAACTTGCCGTATGTATCTAAATACCTGTTTGAAAACTATGTTATCCCGCATGTCAAGAACCTCAAGTACATGCTGGTGTCTCTTGATATAGATTTGTGGAGCTATAGCGAACATTCCAGCTACAACTTCTTCCTCGACGAATACAAGAAATATCCTGGCTTCGTGTACGACGAGAATCATTCCTTCTGGCAGGGAGCCTATCCCGAGGGCTTGGCCGAAATGACGCAGGCATCCAATGGCTCTGATTTCCATGCGAAGTACTTCAGGGACGAGATGGGTTATGTTCGTCAAGATGCTGTGAATTGGGAAGAAAACCCGACGGTCGATTATGACAGTACCTGGCTTTCCATCCATCCGAATACCTATTATGAATCGTTGGGCCGTATCAAGGAAATGATCCAGATGGCGGCGGAGCACGGTGTGTACGTGGTGGGAATCATTTTCCCGCAGAGCCCGAACTTCAAGAAGACGGGCGCGTTCGGAAAGTTTGGCCTCCGTCGCAGCGAAGCCCCTGCGCTGATTGCGAATATAGCCGCGCTACAGGATACGTTCCCGAATTTCAGGCTCATGGACGAGAACAAGATGGGCGATCACGATTACACCGATAACATGGCCATCAACAAGGATCATCTCGGGTATCCCGGTGCCGTGCAGATGACTGGCCGCATCGATTCCGTGCTTAAAACATTGAAGTAATAAAATTCTAGCCAAAGTAAGAAAAAAGAACGTTTTTCTTCGGAAAAATGAAATCTCCGGAATATTGCCGCCGACAATTCCGCGAATCTATATTTGTTCCCGTTTGCGAGTGTTTTTGGTTTATGTTTTGGGGGCAAACATGGATGTATTAAATAACCAGGAACTGATTGTACAGCTTCTTAAACTAATCTGCATGGCGGCCATTACCGTCTTGATGATTATTTTGGCGTGCTGGAAATTCCATCATCACAAGGACGATCCTATTCCCGTGCTCAAGAAGGACGATGGCGTGGAATCGTTCGAAAGATGGCTTGAAAAACGGCACGGCAAGGCGCTGAAGCACTAATATTTTATATTTAGGGGCATGTATAAGGTAATCAAGGCGTTTTGCCGTCTGCTTTCCAACTACGCTTCCCCCTTTGTTATCGCAAGCGCAATAGTCGCATTCTTTGTCCCGGTCGCATTCGGCTGGGTCCACGGGAATGTATCCTCCGTCATTCTCGGCATCATCATGCTGAGCATGGGCCTCACCATATCGATGAACGACGTCCGAAACCTGATGAAACAGCCGTTTCATATCTTGCTCGGTGCCGTCGCCCAGTACACCATCATGCCGTTTGTCGCCTTCGGGCTCACGAAGGTGTTCGGGCTAGACCCGTATCTTGCCGTCGGCATCATCCTCGTGGGTTGTTGCCCGGGCGGTGTCTCGAGCAACGTCATGAGTTTCCTCGCCAGGGGTGACGTGACTTATTCCGTGAGCATGACGATGGTCTCTACGCTGCTTGCGCCCCTCATGACTCCGCTGTTGGTGCTGTGGCTTGCCGATACTAGCATCGATGTGAACGCGAAGGGAATGTTCCTGAATATTTTGTATGTGACGGTCGCGCCGATTACCGTCGGGTTCATTTGCAACCATTTTTTGGGCAAACGCAGCGTGTTCAAGGAAATCCAGTCGAACATGCCCGCGGTAAGCGTTATCGGCCTCATGTGCATCGTGGGCGGTGTCGTAGTGACGGTACGTCCGCAGCTCCTCACGAACGGGCTCTCGCTCATCTTCCTCGTGCTCGCGGTGGTGTTCTGCCATAACGCGCTCGGCTACGTGCTGGGTTACAGCGTGGGCAGGCTCTTCAAGTTCAATACCGCCAAAAAGCGTACCATCGCCATCGAGGTCGGTGTGCAGAACGCCGGCATGGCGACCGTGCTTGCGGCAGCCTTCTTCGCGAATCCCGAGAATGTGGCGGCCCGCCCCGAGGCGGTCCTCTGCGTAGTTCCCTGCGCCTTGAGCTGTGCTTACCATTCCATTAGTGGAACGGTCCTCGCGAACATCTTCGCCTGGCGCGACAAGAAGAAGGGGTAATATGGAAGCCCAGGAATTCATTCGCAAGGAAAAAGGCGACAAGCCGATTCTTGCCATCTGTTACGACTTCGACAAGACTCTGACTCCGACAGACATGCAGAATCAGGGTTTTATCCAGTCCCTGGGCTACGATATTGAATCGTTCTGGAAAAAGTCCAACGTTTTCGCCAAGGAAAACGACATGGACCAGAACTTGGCCTACATGTTCACGATGATCCAGGAGGCCAAGGGAAAATTCGACCTCACGAAGGAAAAACTCCAGAACTTCGGCAAGACCATCAAGTTTTTCAAGGGCGTGGAATCCTGGTTCAAGAGAATCAGGGAATACGGGGAACAGCGCGGCGTACGCGTGGAACACTACATCATTTCGTCGGGAATCAGGGAGATGGTTGAAGGTACGCCCATCTTCAAGGATTTGGACGGCGTGTTCGCCTGTTCGTTCCATTACAATGGCGAAGGGACTCCCGATTGGCCCGTGCAGGTTGTCAACTATACGAACAAGACGCAATTCCTGTTCCGCATAGAAAAGGGGACCATGGACGTAAACGACCCCGATGTGAATACGCTTCTTCCGGAATCGGAAATCCGCGTGCCGTTCAGGAACTTTGTCTATATCGGCGACAGCGATACGGATATCCCCTGCATGACGCTTGTCAATTCCAAGGGCGGGTATTCCATAGGCGTGTACAATCCCGAAAGCAACGACAAGTCCAAGGTGTACAAGATGATTGCCGAGCGCAGGATAAAGTATTTTATCCCGGCGGACTATTCCGAAAATTCGGAGATGGACCGTTTTATAAAGGCGGTTGTCGACAAGACCTTCTTGAACGAGAAGATAGAGAGCAAGTACTACTCGTGTAAGAACGAATACGAACAGTACAGGCACGGTACCTCGGACAACGAAATCGAGAAGGCGAACCTCATCAGCGCCCTGGAAGACTGCACGAATTTCAGGGCAACCCACATGACGGTGAAAAAGCTTTCGAAAAAGGGCGGCTGGACCGTGGCGCAGGCGAACAAGCTGCTACGCATTGCCCTGGAAAACAGCCAGGTGAAATGGATCTTGGCCGATACGGACGTGAAGGAATTTTACGAATCTGTCCTGGCTACAGCCGGCGCCGATGCAGCGCTGGCCGAAAAAGTCAGGAAGGCTATCAATCCTTGACGCAACGGATGTTGCAGCTCAGGTTCTGCCGCTGTTCGTAAGGCAGGAACTCGTGGGTGTCGCGGCTAATCTTGTAGATGTACGACGTGCTGTCTGTGTAGTCGCTGCTGCACATGTGCGCTCCGAAAAGCCATCCGCTGTAGGCTCCGTTGAGTGAACGGGAACCGAGCATGTATATCGAGAGACCCACGAGGTCTTCGCCGCGTTCAATTCCGTCGCTCCTTTCCATGGCGTTTTTCGAAGCAAAGATGGTGGCGGCGACCTTCTTGGGGAACCAGGGCGTGGCGAACTCGATCAGTTCGTTCCATTCCTTGTTGGAGGGAACGTGGAACCCTTCCGGGCAGATGTGAGCTACGGTCGGATTTTTCCCGAGGACAACGTCCCACCTGTAGAAGCGTCCGTATTTATTGCAGTATTCAATGCTGTCGTTGGGGCACCAGCTGGAATCTGTGGCGAGGTTCAGGTTCTGGGCTATCCATACCTGGTTGCCTATGCCGACAGTCCTATAGACGCTGTTGTCGCGCTTGTCGGTTATGGAATCGGTCACGAGAGAATCGCTGGCGTATCTCCAGACAAAACCGTTGCATTTGTAGAAGGAATTCTGGTACTTGTAGTAGCCTACGTTGTCGGCATTGCAGCCGTGGCCCATGGCCATGTCGAATTCATCTGCGTAACTTAATTCGCCGCGGTAGCAGTGGTAGTATATGGTGGTGTCGATTAAGCCCTTGCGGAAGTATTCCTCGTCGCCGCAGGGCTTTTTTTCCGATTCTTCGTATAGTAGCTTGGCCTTGGCATCCATATTGCAGAAGATGGTGCTCGTGAATATCCAGGTGCCACTTTCGCAGTGGTAACACTTGTCCCCGCCCGAGACGTATTGATCTTCGGTTTTCGCGGTGCAGGCTCGTTTGAGTTCGATTTCCAATTTGTTCGCCTTCTTCCATTGAGAATCGTCCCAGTGGTAATAGGTGCGGGGACATTCGATTCCCTCGGACAATTTTCCTGCGGTGGTGTCGCAGCCGACTTCGTTCATTCTTATCGTATCGAGTTCCGTGCAGTTATCCGGATCAACCCAGTTTGGAGGCTCGCAGTAAAGGCGGATTCCTTTATTGAAGGCGGCACCCTTTATCTCGTGGTAATTTTCGGAGGTGCATTCTCCAAGTGCATACTTTGTCACCCAGACTTTTTCGAAGTAGCTCTTTAGGGACAAGGTGTCGACGCTGTAACCGAATTCCTGTATGTGCTGCGCGAGGGGCCGGCATAACGTTCTTTCCTCGTGGTTCTGGGCTATTCCCCAGGCCCAAGAATAGGTGCTGTCGTCCAGGACTTTTTCAGTTATGATTTGGTCGAATTCGTCATCGATCATGTAAGTTTCGGCATAAAGTGTTGCAGCCAACAGGTAGTAGTTTTCTTTTTGGGGCGTTACAAGATTAAGCTTGTTGAAATCTTCGTGCAGGGAGTCCATCATAAAGAACTTCTTCATTTCGGCTTGCGATGCGGACATGGCCGAGTCGAAGGATAGACCGCTCTCGATGTATTGCGGGAGCCTCTTTGCCTGCATGTACGTCAGCACGTTCATGCTGACGGTATCCCCTTTGCGGGTATTGGCGTAGGCCTCCAGTGTAGTCGGTGCTGCTTTGCCCTGGGATTGGGAGCAAATATGGAAAACACTACCGTTGAGCTCAAGGCGTATGTAGGGCTGGGTCAGTTCGACGTGAGGAATGGAAAAGAAACCCGATGAGTCGGTGACGGCGCCGCGGAACACTTTCCCTGTCGGGGCAAGGGTGCTGTCGACTTCGTGCAATGTGATTTCTGACCCGATGGTTACGAAGCCCCGGCTGACGTAGCCGCGAATCACTCTTCCCGAATCGGTTACCGTGGAATCTGTGGAAGTAGAACTGGTCGCCGTGGAGTCCGTTGCCGTGGAATCCGTGGATGAGGTGTCGGTCGGGGTACTTGTGGAGTCTGTTGCTGTGGAATCCGCTTCAGTTATCTCGGTTAGAGATGTTTTGTCTGTGTCGGCGTTGCTGCAGGAACACAGATAAAGTCCTACCGCCAAGAATGCGGAAATGACGAAACGGCCTGAATTCTTTGCGAGAAAGTTCATGGCGGACTCCTTTTTTATAACCCAATATGTGAATTATAACAAATTGTCCGCCACTCCGGTTTAGCGGATGAATACCTTGCGCGTGTAGCGGATACCGTTTCCGCGGGCCGTCACCATGTAAACGCCCTTGAAGGCCCCGCTCCACAGGAATTCCTGCCCGAAGGCGTCGGCAACCTTGTTGCCGTTCATGTCGTAGACGGTCCAGGCGAGCGGCACGGGCGACATGAACTGCACGGCGCTGCCAAGGCGTGCCATGCGGACGCCTTCGCGCGCAGCAACTTTCGGGATGGAGACGACGATAGGTTCCTTCTTGGTTAGCGACGAGGAATCTCCCGGAGTCGCCGTTTTCGGATTGTCGATGGCGTCGACCACGTTCACGAAGGTCCCACTCATCAGGGAAGCTCCGAACCAGGCGAGGAACTGGTCAAAGTACATCTCGTTGTGGAGCGTGTCTTCGAGAGCGCCAGACGTATCGTTGGCGAGTCCAAAATAGTCGCCGCCTTCGTAGAACTTCGCGAGTTCCTCGCTGAAGGCGATGCGGTCCTCGGACTGCCCCACGGCAACGGCGGCCGTAGCCCACATGCCGATGGTGAGGTGGCTATGTTCCCGGCGGTAGCGCCAGGTGGTCGTATCCTTTTCGCCGTTGAATTCCATCCACCTGTCTTCGGCAGGCAACAGTTCGCCGGCCTTTTCAATCTGGTAGAAGTTCGCGGCGGGGGCGCCGCCCTTGTCGTTGATGAACTTCAGGGCGTTCTTGAGGAATGTCTTTGCGCGTTCTTCGCCGAACCAGACGGCGTCAAGGGCGCAACGCCAAAGGATACGGATGGCGTCCTTGTAGAATCCGCGGCTATTGAAATAGGCGTTGTAGCCCAGGCCTTCCGAGCCGACCCACCCGCCTTCCGGAGTCATCCAGTCGGGAACCATGCCCATGCTGTATCCGGGACTTTTGGAAATAATCTCGTAGCTTTTGTCAACGGCCTTCGTCCAGCGAGAAGCGTCATTCTTGTCGAATTTCTCGAAAACCTTGTACCAGGCCGGGGAGAAATAGCCCGGGTTCACGAAATCGTATCCGCCCCAGTCGGCACCGGGAGCGACAACGCCTTCGGAACGGATCTGTTTCGATTCCCACATCTTGTCCAGCAGCTTCTGGGCCTGTTCCGCATAGGTCTTTTGCAAAAACGGCGAGGTGTGGGCGGTCCACTTGCCTGCAGAGACGAGCTTGTCTGCAAAAATCAGCGCGAGCGCGATATCTTCTTCGGCGTCGGTCGCGGCACCGTGCCCGCCTTCAGGAATGTTGCCGTCGGGATTCATGTGCCAGTCGTGGTAGCTTCCCTGCCACATGGTCTCGCTCGCCTTTTCCCACATCTTGTTGAAGCGTTCCTGGTCGTTGGCATAGAGGGCTACCAGCATGCCGTAACCGACACCTTCGCTTACCGCATCTCCCGGCTTTTCGCTCTTGGGACGATGGATGAGACCGGCGCCCGCGCTGTACGGGTCGATATTGCGGCGGATAAGCCCTTGCCACGTGCTGTCGAGGGCGGCCTTCCAGTAAGATTCGTCTACCTTGGGCTGGTTGTTGGGCAAGTCGAGAACCGCGAGCGAGTACGAAAACGCCGCGGCGATGCATAATGCGGAATACTTAAAAATTTTCATAATCTCTCCATACCCCAATCTTTCTCCCGTTCCAAATATATACAAAAAGGACGGAATCCCCTGTAAAACTTTTGGTAACAGTGAAAGAGGTCACGCAAAAAAGCCGCGGCTTGTGAACCGCGGCTTTTCTCTCGTCTCTCGTCTGTAGCGAGCTTGCGAGCGTTCTTTCGTCTAATTATGCTTGGTGAGCCTTGAACCACTTGATGAGCCCGTTGGTGGAGCTGTCGTGGTTCAGTTCGGCGTCGGCCTTGGCAAGTTCCGGAAGGATCTTCTTCGCGAGCTGCTTGCCGAGCTCAACACCCCACTGGTCGTAGCTGTTGATGTTCCAGATAACGCCCTGGGTGAAGATCTTGTGTTCGTACATGGCGATGAGGGCGCCGAGCGTTTCCGGAGAAACGTAGTCCATCATGATGGAGTTGGTCGGCTTGTTGCCTTCGAACACCTTGTGCGGGGCGAGGAATGCGATTTCTTCTTCGCTCTTGCCGTCCTTGCGGAGTTCTTCCTGGGCCTGGGCGAGCGTCTTGCCGTTCATCAAGGCTTCGGGCTGTGCAAAGAAGTTGCTGAGCAGCTTCTGGTGATGGTCGCCGACCTTGTTGTGGCTGTTTGCCGGGGCGATGAAGTCGCACGGAATCATCTTGGTGCCCTGGTGGATGAGCTGGTAGAAGGCGTGCTGGCCGTTCGTACCCGGTTCGCCCCAGAGGATCGGGCCGGTCTGGTAGTTCACGCGCTTGGAGTCGCGGTCGACGGTCTTGCCGTTGCTTTCCATGTCGGCCTGCTGGAAGTAGGCGGCCAGGCGGTGCAGGTACTGGTCGTACGGGAGCATCGCATAGCTGGAAGCGCCGAAGAAGTTGTTGTACCACACACCGATGAGGGCGAGGATAACAGGCATGTTCTTGTCGGCCGGGGCGGTCTTGAAGTGCTGATCCATCTCATAGGCGCCCTGGTGGAGCTTCATGTAGTTCTCGAAACCGATGCGGAGAGCGATGGAAAGGCCGATGGCAGACCACAGGGAGTAGCGGCCGCCGACCCAGTTCCAGAATTCGAACATGTTGGCAGTGTCGATACCGAAAGCGGCGACGGCTTCGGTGTTGGTGGAGAGAGCCACGAAGTGCTTGGCGATGGACTTTTCGTCGCCGTTGAAGGCCTTGAGAACGGCGGCCTTTGCGGTTTCGGCGTTCGTCATGGTCTCAAGAGTCGTGAACGTCTTGGAAGCGACGATGAAGAGCGTCTCTTCGATGTTCACCTTCTTGAGCGTCTCGGCCATGTGGGTGCCGTCGATGTTAGAAACGAAGTAGACTTCCGGAGAGGTCTCGCCGGCAATCGGCTTGTCGGCATACGGCTTGAGGGCTTCGGTGACCATCACGGGGCCGAGGTCGGAACCGCCGATACCGATGTTCACCACGTACTTGATGGACTTGCCGGTGTGGCCTTTCCACTTACCGCTGCGGACGAGGTGGGTGAAGTCTTCCATGTGCTTGAGGACCGCGCGGACTTCGGGCATAACGTCCTTGCCGTCGACGCAAATCGGGTCATTACCCTTGTAGCGGAGAGCGGTGTGGAGCACGGCGCGCTTTTCGGTGGTGTTAATCTTTTCGCCGGCAAAGTACTTCTTGCGCATGTCTTCGAAACCGGCAGACTTCAGGAGGTCCTGGAGCTTGGCCATGGTCTCGTCGGTGATGATGTTCTTGGAGTAGTCCAGGAAGAGTCCGCAGGCTTCCAGGCTGAACTTCTCGGCACGGGCCGGGTCCTTCGCGAAGAGTTCCTTCATGTGCCAGGTCTTGGCAACTTCGGCATGGGCCTCGAGGGCCTTCCATTCCTGAGAATCAGTCAGTTTCGACATAGATTAATCCTTTCCGCTACGCGGGTGTTTGTTTCGGCTGCAAATATAGCAAAAGTGTGCAAGGTGAGCCATGCACGAAAACTTGTTTTCGTATATGCGAACCGCAGCCACGGACGCCGAAGGCGTCAAAAGGCGAGCGTCGCGGCAGAACGCTTGCGTTCTGACATGACCGAGCCGTGCTATATGCACGCGAAGCGTGCAAATATAGAAAAAAGGACCCGCTACCAAAAGAGTCTGCCGACCCCGGCGCTGTGTTTATGTTGCCCTTTGCTCGTGGCCGACGGCTCGTTGCTGATAACCCATAAGAAAATTTGATTAAAAACAAAGAAATTATGCATTGGACATTATTAATTATTTCAGGTATCTTTGAGGCATAAAGAAAAAATCACAAAAAAATCACATAGGAGTCTGTCAATGAACATAAAGAACATTATCCTTCCCGCAGCGCTTATTTTCGCTTCCATAGCTTCTGCCGCGACCACTCCGGCTGCCGAATCCGCCCCGCAAACGGCTCCCGCCGAAAAATCCTGGACCCATTCGGTTGATTTCGGCCTGGCATTCCCGATTGCGAAATACAAGGTGGACGGCAAGAAAGTTGGTACAGTGAGCTATACCCTCGACATTAACTATTTGGGTGTTGCTCGCAACGGTTTCTCTCTGGGGGGCTCCTTTGCGGGAGGGTACTCTACCACGGACGATATCAAGTTTGAAGGAGAGAAGGACGACCTTCAGATGGGCCGGTATACCTCGCTTGATTTGGGCATAGGTTATACCTTTGGAGCGGGCAAGTCGTTTAGTTTGTCTGTTCTTGGCACTGTCGGTTACGAGATTGTCTATTTTGAAAGCGAATCGCATGACTACAAGCACGAAGAGCTTGGCGATGTCGACAGGTATTTTGGTGAAGCCATTGGCGGAGTGACCGTGGGCGGCGACGTGATTGCCCACAAGACGTTGTCTCCGCACTGGGGAGTTTATGCCGGCGTCAGTGGCCGTTGGATTGCCAAGTCGGTGTCGATGTCGACCGTCACTTACGAAAAGGACGATTTCACCCGCACGGATACCAGTGTCGATGATGATAATTCCGGACTTTATAGCATTGTCCCTGCTGTTGGCGCCACGCTTCGCTTCTAGTGCCGGGTAAATGGTGATCTAATAAACTGTCTTTCTGCTTGGTGATTTCGCCGGAGCAGAAGTGACATTTAAAGTCAAATTCTTTTTTGCGATGATCTTTTGTTTGCATTGATAAAATTTAATGATTAAAAACAAAGAAATTATGTATTTGACGTTATGGATTTTTAATGGTATATTATAGGCAAAGATTGAAAATCTTTTTTCTTTTTGGTTCTCCTTGTACAACAGCCCCGCCTACCCCGGCGGGGCTTTTATAATACCCGCGGCTGAAAGCTCGTAGCTCACAGCTGGCAACTTATAAAATTCTTTGATTAAAAACAAAGAAATTATGTATTTGACGTTATGAATTTTCAAAGGTATATTATGCCCGTAAACAAAAACAACGGAGTCTATCATGAAAAACAAAATGCCCAAGAAGTTATCTATTGTCGCTGTGGCTTGCCTGGCTACAATGCCTTTCTTTACCGCGTGCGGGGGAGATTCTTTCGGGGGTGAATCTTTCGTGGCGCCGTCTATCGAAGAGACGGCCCATGTCAAGAATTCCTGTACCTTCAATACCAATTCGTACACCTATTATAAGAAGGTGTCGGTTGAGGACGGGATTTTCTTGACCCGCGAGGCGGCGTTGAATGGGGACACCCTTGTGAGCGTCAATACTTACAAGGATGCGCCCTACTCCTTCGTGGCGGCGGAATGCGCCGACATGGAAGGTGACGAGGTCAGGTGTGAAGGCGACAAGATTACGGTCATTGTGACGGGCGATCCTGCCGCCATGCAGGAATCCTTCAAGCGGGCCATAGCGATAGAGGAGAAACTATGTGGGATGCTCCAGTAGCTATGCCGCAAGAGGAACTGACGAGATAGACTCCGTCAAACCGATCCCCTCCGGAAACCCGGAGGGGGTTTCTTTTTCGGCCCCTTCTTCTGGTGTTTATGACTCATAAAAATTATTGATTAATAACCAAGAAATTATGTATTTGACGTTATGGATTTGCAAAGGTATATTATTGGCGTAAAGAAACAAGAAACCAATTCAAAGGAGTCTATCATGTCTATTGTTTCTAAGCTCTTCACGGTCTGCGCTTTGGTCGCTACCACCGCTTTCGCCGCTAACGGAATCCACCTTCCCGTTTACCAGTACGCAGGCCACGACGCCGTCAAGGCGGCTCTTACGGAATACGTGATGAGCGAGTTCACCCCGCTCGAGGACGATCCCGACGTGACGATTCCCGTAGTGGACGTCATCGCCATGGATTACAGCAAGGACGGCGAGACGCTCGTCTGGGGCTCGTTCTCGGTCTACAACTACGAACTGCGGGGTGACACTCTCGTGAGCATTTCTGGCGGTGAATATCCGGGATTTGCTCGCCTGAAGCGCACCGGCGACGGCTACGAGGTTGATTCCTTCGAAGTCATCGGCGAAAAGACCAAGAACACCGCCGCTGTCAAGAAGGCTCTCGGCAAGCACTACAACACCTTCAAGAAGATTGAAGGCGACGTGGCCCTCCGCGAAAAGATTCGCGCCAAGACCATTGCCGACTACGTCCACTCGCACGACCTCGCCATCACCAAGTACCAGGCCACCGGCAAGAAGGCCAGAACCATTTAATACATTTGAACTAACCGGATTGAGAAAAGGAGTTATATCATGTCTAGAATCAAGGAATCCATCGTACTCGCCATCGCGGTTCTTGGACTCGGCGCCTTCCTGTACAGCGGCATCGTGAACGCGAAGCAAAGTGACCGCTATGTGAACGTGCGCGGGTTCGCCGAACGCGAAGTGAATGCAGACTATGTGATTTGGCCGATTGTGTTCAAGGAAGTCGGCGACAATCTTGTCACGCTGTCTGAAACGGTGCAGAACAAGGTGGAGACGCTTGAAAAGTTCCTTATAGAAAACGGTGTGGCCGCGAAGGAGATCACCAAGGCTTCGCCGGACATTACCGACACCCAGAGCGAACTCTACACGTCGAACAAGCATCCGTTCCGCTACGTGGTGACGGAGGTGGTGACGGTCGCAACCAAGGACGTGGACAAGATTCGCGATATCATGAGCAAGAATGGCGAACTTCTGAAGAAGGGTATTGCCATCAGTGAAAGTGACTACCGCTACCGCAAGGTGTTCAGTTTCAACGGTCTTGGCGCCATCAAGCCCGAGATGATTGAAGAAGCGAATAAGAACGCCCGTACCGCCGCCCAGAAGTTCGCGATGGATTCCGGAAGCAAGCTCGGAAAGATCAAGACGGCAACGCAGGGGCAGTTCTCCATTGAGGACCGCGACGAGAACACTCCGTTCATCAAGAAGGTCCGTGTGGTCACCAGCGTACAGTATTATCTAGAAGATTAACGCATCCTCCCTGAAAATAAATCCCGATGCGATGGGCCTATCCCGAATTCTTGTTCGGGATAGGCTTTTTTTATATACATTTAAAACATGGATACTTCGATTCTCGATAAAGCGATTGTTTTTGCCGTCAAGGCACACCAGGGCGTGGAACGCAAGGGGAAGGGATTCCCCTATATTGTCCACCCGATGGAAGCGGTGTCGATTGCCGCTACCATGACGAGCGACCAGGAGCTTTTGGCCGCCGCCGCCCTGCACGATACGGTGGAAGACACCGCGGTCACGTTCAGGGATATCGAGCGCGAGTTCGGCACGCGCGTGGCCCAGCTCGTGGAATCGGAATCCGATATCGAGTTCGAGGGCAAGAGCCGCGAAGAGAGTTGGCGCTTGCGCAAGGAGGAGGCGATTGAACGCCTCTCCGTGGCGGACAACGATACAAAGATTGTGGCGCTTGCCGACAAGCTGAGCAACATCCGCGCCATCTACCGCGACTACCAGGTTATCGGGAACAGGGTATGGGACCTGTTCTGCGTCAAGGACGCCGCTTCGCACGAATGGCATTTCCGCGGGCTTGCCCGCGCCCTCAAGAGCTTGCAGGGCACGTTTGCCTACGAAGAATTCGCCGATACCATCGACAAGGTCTTTAGGAAGGGGTAGGGCTTGCCATGAACCAGGACAATGCTAAACCGGTACATCTCCCGTTACGCGAAAGCGCGATACTGGAAGAATTCCGCAAGACCCGCCCGGTATACGAAAAGCTTTTGCACGCGGTTCGCCGCCTGCTTATAGAGGAAATCCGCGAGAACGGGATATACATCAATGCGTTCGAGGGCCGCGTTAAGACGGAAGAGAGCCTGGCGGGCAAGCTGGAACGCAAGATGGGCAAGTACGTGTCGCTCCTCGACCTGACGGATATCATGGGCGTTCGCATTATCGCCTTCTACAGCGACGAGGTCGACAAGATTGCCGCGCTCGTTGGCCGCATTTTCGAGATTGACTGGGATAACAGCATCGACAAGCGCAAGATGCTCGATATCGACCGCTTCGGTTACAGCTCGCTGCACTACATCTGCCGCATCCCGAAAGAACTTTACTTTGATCCGGAATACCCCCAGCTGAACGAGATTCGCTTCGAGGTGCAGATGCGAACCGCCTTGCAACACGTTTGGTCGGTGTTGAACCACGATACGGGATACAAGTCCGGGCTCGAGATTCCCAAGGAATACTTGCGCAACCTGAACCGCCTGGCGGGTATGCTTGAACTTGCCGACGAGCAGTTCTGCGTCATCCGTACGGGAATCAACAACTACCGCCGCTCCGTGCAGGCGCTCGTGCGTTCCGGATGCTTCGAGGAAGTCGCCCTGGACGGAGATTCCTTTGCGAACTACCTGGAAGCGCGTCCGTTCGATTCCCTGAACAAGCGCATTGCCGCTATAAACCAGGCCGAAATCCACGAGACGTCGTTGACCCGGTTCCTCAAGGTGTTCGCCTTCTTCGGTTTCAAGACCCTGGGCGATATCGAGAAAATGCTCAAGGACGATTCCGAGGACGCCTACCAGCTTGCGGCGTTCCAGCTGGCGAATACCGATTTGGACATCATCAACTCGTCGCTTGCGGTCGTGTCGCTTTGCGCGGTGCACGTGCTCAAGCAGGGTGGTGGAGTCCTGGAACTTTCGCGCTTCCTTGAAGCCCTGAACGGTGTGTCTATAAACAACAAGCAGCGTGCAGAGAGCCTCTACCACGCTGCCCGAAACTTGCCGTTCATGAACAAGTAGTTATTCTTTTTCGCCTTCGGCAGGCCCCTTCTTCATACGCTCCTTGAACTTCTTCATCTGTTCCTTGTGGAACTGGTTGAATTTTTCGAGTTGCTCGGAATTCAGAATTTTGGCGAGCGCTTGCATGCCGTTGATGCGGTGTTCCAAAAGGGCCTTGTCGGCGTCGAGCACCTTGGCCTTTGCATCGTCGATGCTTGCCGCGTCGCGGCTTTCGAGGGCTTGCCCTAGGGCTTTTTCGGCTTCGTGCTTTTGCTTGCGCAAGTCCTTGAAGATGGAGTCGCCCTTGGCGCGGCTTTCGTCGAGTGCCGCCTTCTGTTCGGGCGTCACCTGCAGCAGGGAGTCGATGACGACGGGGTCCATCTTGTGCTTGAACTTGTGGCCGCCATGGAATCCGTCGTGGGGTCCCGGACCCTTGTCGAAATCACCCGGATGGTGCGGTCCGCCCGGGGGTGGAGGCGGCATCATGCCCTGGCGCGGGCACGGGCCTTCCATTTTTTTGCAGCAGGTCATTTCGCCCTTGTTGCAGCACGGGCAGCTTTTGCCGCAGAAGTTGCCCAGGAAGAATCCCAGGGCCAGTGCAAGTACGGCAAGGCTTGCGGTGAACAGTTTTGCTCCTTTCATGGTTTTACTCCTTGATTAAATAGCTGAAGCCGACCGTCTCTTCGAGGGTCTCGAATTCGTCGCTCGTCGAGTTGCCCAGGCTGGAATACCAGCTCAGGACTTCGGAGGGGGCGGAATTGTTGATGGAAACGTACTCGGTCGATACGGTCTCTGTATTTTCTACTTTGTCTGTGATGTGTGGCAGGATTGCCGTGAGGCAGACGAGTACGAGGCTGGCTGCCAGCGGAATGGCGCTGTACCAGGCCTTGATATTGATGATATTGCCCTTCGCTGGGACGGCGAGAGCTTCTGCGTCCAGGCGCTCACAAACCTTGGTCCAGGAATCCTCCCGGGGGGTGAGCCTTTCGAGCTTCGAGAAGTCGATTTTGTCAGCCATGATTCATTCGCTCCTTCAAATAGTCCCTTACCAAATGCCTTGCGCGGCTGAGCCGTGCCTTGACGGTGCCCTCGGGCATCCCGTAAATCTCGGTGAGGTCCTTCACGTCCAGGTCCTCGGCGTCTTTGAGCCAGAGCATGCTGCGTGTTTGTGCCGGCAGCTGCGCAAGCCCCTTTTCCAAAAGTTCGGTGTCAAAGTGTGGCTCCTGCGCTTCGTTTTTGCCTAACGCTTCCTCGATGATGGTGTCGACCTTTTCGTCTTCGAGCTCGCGGTGGCGTTTTTGCGCTCGCAGCTTCATGAGGCAGGCGTTTACCGTGAGGCGGTAGAGCCATGTGCTTATCGAAGAGTCCCCGCGGAACCCCTGCACGGCTTTCGGCACCTGCACGAACACGTCCATCAGGATGTCTTCGGCGTCGTTGCGGTTCTTCAGCATGCGGAAGGCGAGGTTCAGCACGTGCCCGCCATGCTCTTGCCAGAGCAGTGCCAGGGCTTCGCGTGAGCCTTCCTTGAGGCGCTGGAGTATCACTTTTTCGTCCATTTTACCCTTTTGATGCGTATGGGGGTGCTTCGGTTGCAAGAAAAATAACAAAAAGCATCTTCTTTTTTTATTACATTGTTGGTGTTGCTCTGAGGGATTTTTCAAGAGGTAAGACGATGAAAATCAATTTTCATGGTTTGGCGTTCAAGCAATCGGTATTAATCCTCGTTGGCATCAGCGTCGTGTTCGCGGCACTGTTCGGCTTGGGAAGTTTCGAACTGCACGAGAAGATGTCGCAGATGCTCCTGCAGAACGGTGACGAAGTCAGCCGAGCCAATGTCGCGCTCGTCAACAACCTTTTCTATTCGGGCCGCAACATCGGCGAAGAAACCTCTAGCGAAATCGGGAAGGAAGGCCTGTACGGCGAAGAACTGGACGAGTTCTTGCTGCAGACGCTTTCGAACGTACGTGCGACTGTTCCGCAAGTGGTGGCGATGGTCGTGGCCTACGAGCCCGGGAAGGCTCCCAAGGGCGCTCCCGAGGGGGAATACATGCGCCTTGCGTATTTTTCGGGCGACAGCAGCTATGTTATTAACGGTGGCAACTACGAACAGACATCGTGGTACCTGAGCGCCAAGGACAGTCTCAAGGGGATTTGGCAGGAACCGTTTATCGGGCAGTTCATCAAGGAACCGATTGTCATCTACACGACGCCCATTTTCCGCACGGACGCGGCAGGTGAAAAGGAGTTCGTGGGCGTTCTTTGCGTCGACATTTCGATTGCCTTCCTCAAGGACGTCATTGCGAACATGCCGGTATCGAACTCGGGCTACGCGGTGGTGCTTTCCGCGAACAACATGGTCATCGCCCACCCCAAGGACGAGCTCACGTTCAAGAGTACTTTCACGTCGGTTTCAAGGAACGCGTCGCACAAGCGCTTTGCCGAATTCGAGAACGCGCTGCGCAGCATGAAGAGCGGACTTTTCCTGGGTTCGTCGTTTGACGGCGAGGAGGCGGCCATCTACTTTACCGCGATGGAATCTATCAACTGGACCTTCTTGGTGGTGTGGCCCGCACAGACGTTCCTCGAGGAGCGCCGTTCCATGGGGCATGTCTTCGTGTGGGTCAGCATTGGCGGGTACATCATCATGCTGTTGCTGATTCTCGCGATTACCTTCCGCGTTTCGCGCCCGTTGCAGGGCTTTGCCGCTGCCGCCGAGAAGATTGGCCGTGGGGATTTTGAGGCGGAAGTGCCCGTAGTGAGCGGCAAAGACGAACTTTCGGAACTTTCGGGCGCCTTCGCGAAGATGCGCAGCTCGCTCAAGACGTTCATGAACGACCAGATGAAGCTTGACCGCGCCGAGCGTGAACTGGACCTGGCCCGCGGTATACAGCTGGGATTCTTGCCCAAGAGCGAACGGGAAGAAGGCTGCGCCGACCGCAGGCATTCGCTTGCCCCGTTCCTGATGCCCATGAGGGAAGTGGGTGGCGACTACTACGACTTTTTCAAGATTGACGACGACAGGATTGTGTTCTTCTTGGCCGACGTTACGGGGAGCGGTGTTCCTGCGGCCCTGTTCATGATGGTTTCCCGCATTGTGCTTCGCATCAAGGCGACTCACCGCGAGTCGGTGGTTGACGTGCTGAACGAGGCTAACAGCGATTTGGCGCACCACAACCGCGCCGACATGTTCGTGTCGGTATGGATTGGCGTTCTGGACTTGCGCAACGGGCATGTGGACTTTGCGTCGGCGGGGCATAGGTCTCCGGCCGTTCGCCACAAGGACGGTTCCGTGGAATTCGTGAAGGACAAGACGGGCTTGGTGCTTGCGGCGATGGGGGATTCCCGCTATGAGCCGCAGTCTCTGGAGTTGGCGCCGGGTGACTTGCTGTTCCTCTACAACGATGGCGTTACCGAGACGATGAATTCTTCCGAGAAGATGTTCGGCAGGGGGCGTCTCCAGATTGCGTTGTCGGAGAGTGCCGGAAAATCGCCCAAGGAAACCTGCATGTACGTGAAGGCCTGCATGGACAAGTTTACGGGCAACCTTCCGCAGGCAGATGATATCGCCATGTTCGCGATACAGTACTTTGGCCCCGAAGGCGAGGAGAAGGACTGGCGCCAGTTTACGGCGGAGAAGGAACCCGAGGAACAGGTAATCCCGGCATCGCTTGTCAAGGGATTCTTCGATCCTCTGTCCAGCTCGTCCAGCGCGCAGTTGAAGATAGAGAAGACTCGCCAGGGCGGGGTTTTGACCCTCGCGCTCGAGGGTAGGCTCGACATGCTGACATCGGAGCAGCTCGACGCGGAAATCCATGGGAAACTCGATGGCGTGTCGCAGCTTGTCTTTGATTTCGCGAAGCTTTCGCAGGTGTCTTCGGCGGGGCTCAAGATTCTGCTTGCCTCGCAGAAGACGATGAACATGCAGGGGACGATGATTATCAAGAACGCTAACGCGGCCATCCGCGAGATATTCGATGTGACCGGGTTTAGCGACATTATGACCCTCGAGTAGGCTGTGTTTTGCCCCGGGGTGTGATGGATGTCTCATTCCTGGGTGAAAATGGCCAATTTGAGCTTTATGGGGCATTTCCCCCATGGATAAAAAGTCAATAGAATTTGTTAAATTGCATAAACAAAAAGGGCCCCGAATAAGTAATTTATTAAACGATGGTTACTTTTTCTGACATAGCGGACTACCGCGACTTTCTGAAGGACTACTACGACCGCCGCAAGGCGGAGATGCCCTTCTATAGCTATCGCATGATGGGCGATAAGCTGGGGCTCGATTCTAGCTACCTTTACCGCGTGTTGCAGAAGAAGCAGCACCTTCCGGCGCACGCTCTTCCGGCGGCAAAGGAAATTCTCGCTTTGAACGGTCGCCAGGCCGAATACTTCGACTTGCTGTTTACCGCAGCGATTACGAAGGACAAGGCCAAGCAGGAAGAATTGATGGCCAAGGCCCTCTCCCTGAGGGACGTTGAGCGCCACAGCCTGCAGGCGGCCGAACTCAAGCTTTTGGAAAGTTGGTGGATCCCAGCCGTGCGCGCCTATCTGGAACTGAATGGCGGCGTGGTGAACGTGAAGCAGATCGCGAGGGACATTTGCCCTCCCATTACCGAAGCCCAGGCTACGGAAGCCATCGAAATTTTGAAGGAGGTTGGACTAGTCAAGAAGCTCGCGAGCGGCAGGCTTGCCTTGACGGATGCCCATCTTACGGTTGGCGGCCCCGAAAAGGCCAAGGCCGTTCGTAACTTCCAGCGCCAGGTCCTCGGACTTGCTAGCGATGCGCTGGAAAATGTCCCAGTCGACGAACGCAATATTTCCACCTTGACGGTCTCGGTGGATCAGTCTTGCTTCGAAGATTTGGGCGATATGCTGCGCGAATTCCGTCGTCTGGTGCAAAAACGCATCGACGAAGCGAAGAATCCAGACCGCGTCATGCAGCTTTCTATGGCGTTTTTCCCGGTTGCTCGAAAAAAAGATTCTTCGGGAATTTCTAATATGGGGGATAATGCGGGAGAGAAAAAATGAAGCTCTGGGTGTGGAAATTAGGTTTAGCTGCATTGGGTGGTGCCTTTGTAGCGTGTGGCAGTAACGCTGGGAGCGAGACTGCCGGTTCGTCGATGGAGACGGAAAACTCCATCGCGCTTTCTGTGCGTTTGGCCGACGGTACCCCGGCGGCCCGTATGAAGATTTTTGTACGCCCCGAAGGATACCTCCCCGGGGCCGAAGGCGCTTCCGTGGATTCTACGATGAACGCCAAATTCAATTTCGAGACCGACGATAACGGCAATGTCGAGTTCAAGTCGCTCGAAGACGGCAAGTATGTAGTCGAGGCCCGCGGCGAATCCCTGAAGGGTATTGCGAAGATTGATTACAAGGACCAGGACAGCGGCATGGTCCAGCTGGACATCAGCGTGGCCAAGGCGGGCTCCGTGGCCGGACAGGTGTACCTGCCCGAAGGAGTTTCCTCGGTATCTGTTGGCGTAGAAGGCATGGAATACCGTGTGCAGACCGATACCCTGGGCTCGTTCAAGTTCGCGTCTCTCCCGGCTGGCGAACTCAACATGGTCGCCTACGTGTACGACGATTCCGCTTCGGGTGACGATTCCAAGAAACTGAAGAATTACGGCTCCATTTCTGTGAATCTTGCCGCGGGTGAACAAGAAAACGTGTTCATTGGCGATTCCGCGAAGATGCCCAAGGCTTTCGTTTTCGAAGATTTCGAAAACGGGGTGGATGATTGGTACGTGAACGCATCCAAGTACGCTTCGGGTGATTTGGACGTTGTTGACGCGGGCAATGGCCGTGACGGCAAGGTGGCTCACTTCGTTTGCGAGAACGATTCCAATGCAGGGTGGGTCTTGATAGGCAAATCCCTGAATGGCGATGTCGACATGGGCGAATTGGATTCGATTGTCTTCTGGGCACGTGCCGAAAAGACTAAGCCGGAAATGGAGAAGACGTTTGTCCATTTCTCGTTCGACGTGGTTGGTGATTCCGCGAAGGAATACAAGGAAGGCAAGGCCTGGGGCCGCATAGACATAGATTCCGTATGGACCCGCTATGTGGTGAATCCGGACAGCCTGATTGAACCGGACAGCCTGAATACGGGCGGAAATATCGGATGGGATGCGGTGAAGACTCACGTGAACAAGCTGTCCATTTTTGGCGGTACGGGCGGAGAGTTCTGGATTGACAATATCGAGGTCTACGGCATGAGGCGCTTTGTCGCGACAGAATCTGCCGAGAAAAAAGAAGACTAGACTGTGGATAATATGTCCATACGAAAAGCTGCCCGACGGGCAGTTTTTTTTGTGTATGGAAATATTTTAAAGACATGGGATGTTTGGATTTTCTTCTTGTGGAAGGCGTCCCATAAGGAGCTATTATGAAAGTGTGGAACCAGGTGGTGCCGCTCTGTTTGTTTGCGGGACTCTTCACCGTCGGCATGGCCGACAATCCAATTTCTACCTATCACTACTTGGCCGACCCCGGTGCTGCTGCTGATGATGATTATTTCTACATCATCACGGACTCCGACGATCCGGCTCCGTATAATTCCGGATCATACGAGATCTTTGCTCTTTATGGTTTCCGCAGCAAGGATATGCAGAACTGGACCGACTTCGGCATCATTTACGATGCGCGCAAGGTGAATGGTATCGGCGCTATTTGGGCATCTGGTATAGCCGTGGATCCCAAGAGTGGGACGTTCTACATCGTGTTCCCCGATGGCGGTGGCGGCGGCATTGGCTACATCAAGGCGCCTGGCATCGATGGTCCTTGGACAAACGCCGTGGGCCAGGGCAAGGACAAGCTTGTCGGCGGCCGCGGTATCATTGGCTGCGATGGTGTTTCTTGGTGCTTCGACCCAGGTATCTTTATCGATGACGACGGCACCACCTATGTCACATGGGGCGGCGGTGAAAGCAATAGCCGCCCGAATACCGACAACTTCGATATCGTCAAACTGAACGACGCGAAGGATGCTCCGGTGGGTAACGGCTCTCACGTGAAGGTGAACAACCTCCCGACCCGCAAGATGCTTGAGGCGTCTTACATCCACAAGCACGATGGCAAGTACTACTTCTCGTACAGTACCGGTTGGCAACAGGGGGCCCCGACGATTGATTATGGTATCGGCACAAGCCCCATGGGCCCCTACACCTGGAAGGGAACGATTCTCGGCGACCCGAGCATGAACGGCCGTAGCATCAACGGCAACAACAACCACCATGGCATTGCCGAATTCAAGGGACATTCCTACGTGGTGTACCATGACCGCCGTATCGCGAAGGGCCACAATGGCCTGGAAGTCATTCCGGCTGATGACGGCAAGCCGAATCCGAATGAAGGCTACCACCGTAGCGTTTCTGTAGACGAAATGTTCTACAACGCCGACGGTACCATCAAGCAGGTGGTTTGCACCAACGAAGGCCCGAAGCAGATCGAGAACTTCGATCCGTACGACTGGTACCCGGCTCTCACGAGCTCCAAGCAGAAGGGCATCCGCAGCCGCTCCAACTTTGTGCAGGGCAAAAAAGCCGAACACGTGCTGATTCCGCTTTCCAGCAAGGAAGCCTGGATTCGCGTGAGTGGCGTGGATTTCGGTACTGCGGCGACGGGATTTACCGTCGAGGCATCGAGCGCTGCCGACGGCAACAAGATTGAAATCCGCACGGGTTCTGCAACGGGTACGCTCGCGGGCACTTGCACGCTCAAGAATACCGGCAACAAGAATACCTACGCCGAGAACAAGTGCGAAGTCGAAGGCCTCAAGGGTATTGTGAACCAGCTGTTCTTGGTGTTCAAGGGCAGCCAGGATTCTACCATGTACGTGAAGGCTTGGGGCTTCGAAGGCAGCGGCACCACGCCTCCCGAACCGCAGAAGCCGTTCGGTGGCACGGCCTGGGCAATTCCCGGCAAGATCGAGATGGAAAACTTTGACGAACCGGGCACGGGCCGCGGTGCGGGTGTCGATTCCTATAGCGAAAACGATGCCGATGACCATGGCGCCGAAAGCAACGGCGGCAAGAGCTACCGCGAAGGCACCGGTGTCGATATCTACAAGAAGGCGACGGGCTACGTGGTGGGCTACAACCAGGCCGGCGAATGGCTCGAATACACCGTGAACGTGAAGGAAGCGGGCGACTACACCATGTTTGCTGCCGTCGCTTCCGCCAATAGCACTTCCGGATTCCAGCTCTCTATCGATGGCGAGAACATCACCGATGCGATTGCTGTGCCGCAGGCAAGTTCCGGCGAAGACAACTACGACGACTACAACAAGGTTTCTGCCAACGTGAAGCTCCCGGCTGGCGAACACATCCTCCGGTTTACCGTCACGGGCGACTGGATGGATATCGACTACATCAATTTTGTCGCAGGCAAGGATGCCGAAGATACTGATCCGGTTGGTGATATTACGGCTATTGCCGGAGTCAAGTTCCAGAACAGGGAGTCGCATACATACCGCGTGTACAGCCTGACCGGTGCCATGCTCGGGAAGGTGGATTTGACTCGCAACTCGGCCACGCAGGCCCTCAAGGACGCTGGTTACAGGCAGGGCGCCTACATGCTCCGCCAGGAACAGGGCTCAAAGAAGTTCCTGGTCACGGTAGCGAAATAGCCCCTCCATGGATAAAACATCAATGGAAAGTATGTCCGGAGTCGTTAAATAAGGCGTTTTCCTAGGTAATTTTCTTATTGAAAGTTACAATGAGGTTACTTCTCAATTAGGGATGTGTGCTTATGAAAATGAACGGTATGGGAAAATTCGGTCTGGTTGCCGTGGGTCTTATGGCCACGGTGACTTTGGCCGACAATCCAATTTCTAGCTACCATTACCTCGCCGACCCGGGTGCCGCTGCCGACGATACGTACTTCTACGTCATCACCGACTCCGACGACCCGGCTGCGTACAATGCCAACGGCTACAACATCAAGGCCCTCTACGGTTTCCGCACCAAGGACATGAAAAACTGGACCGACTTCGGTATCATTTACGATGCCCGCAAGGTTGACGGTATCGGCGATATCTGGGCATCCGGCATTGCGGTGAACCCCAATGATCACAGGCTTTACATCGTGTTCCCCGATGGCGGTGGTGGCGGCATTGGCCTCATCGGCGCCGACAGCATTGCCGGCCCCTGGACGAACCCCGTTTCGGGCAACAAGAAGCTCATCAACAACTGGGGTGGCGGTATTTCGGACTGCGACGGCATCGGCTGGTGCTTTGACCCGGCAATCTTCTTCGATGACGACGGTACGGGTTACTTCACGTTCGGTGGCGGTAGCAGCGATAGCCGCCCGGCGAACAACAACAATAACGACATTTTTAACATCTACAAGCTCAACAAGGACATGAAGGGCTTTGACGTGAGTACCAAGACTCACCTGAAGATTGGCGGCCCGAAGGCGATGGAAGCTTCTTACATCCATAAGTACAAGGGCAACTATTACCTGTCTTACAGTACGGCTGACTTGCGTATTGCCTACGGCATGTCCAAGAACCCGATGGGTCCCTACGAATACAAGGGTATCTTCATGGGGAACCCAAACATTGGTGGCCAGAATATTAACGCGAATAACAACAACCATCATGGCATTGCCGAATTCAAGGGCCACTGGTACGTTGCCTACCATGACCGCCGTATCGCGAACGGTTACGATGGCCTCGAAAAGATTCCTGCCGACGACGGCAAGGCGAATCCGGCGCCCGCATACCACCGCAGCGTAAGCGTCGATGAATTCTATTACAATGGCGATGGCACCATGAAGGAACTGACCTTCACGAAGGAAGGTCCGAAGCAGATTGAAAACTTTGATCCGTACGACTGGTATCCGGCACTCACGAGCTCCAAGCAGAAGGGCATCCGCAGCCGTTCCAATTGGGCTCCGGGTAAGGTCGCCGAGCACCTGTTGCTTCCGCTTTCTACGAAGGAATCCTGGATTCGCGTGAGTGGGGTTGACTTCGGTACGGCTGCCACCGGTTTCGTGGTGCAGGCTGCAAGCACTGCCGACGGCGACAAGATTGAAATCCACACGGGTTCTGCGACGGGCACGCTCGCCGGCACCTGTGCCCTCAAGAATACCGGCAACAAGAATACCTTCGCCGAGAACAAGTGCGAAGTCGAAGGCCTCAAGGGCATCGTGGAACAGGTGTTCCTCGTGTTCAAGGGCAGCAGGGATTCTACGATGGCTATCAAGGCCTGGGGCTTTGAAGGGAGCGGTTCTACGCCTCCTGAACCGCAGAAGCCGTACGATGGCGAAGCTATCAAGCTTCCGGCCAAGATTGAAGCCGAAAACTACGACATTCCGGGCACTGGCCGCGGTGGCGATGTTGACTCTTACAGCGATTCCGAAGGCGAAAACCAGGGCGATGCCGATTTCCGTACCGATGAGGGCGTTGATATCGTGGCAGGCGGCACTGGTAAGGCTATCGGCTACACGGCTGCTGGCGAATGGCTTGAATATACCGTCGATGTCCCGGCTGACGGCGAATATGCAATCAAGGCTTCTGCCTCCACTGGCATGGAAAATGGCGCCAGCTTCTGCTTGCTGCTCGACGGCAAGACCCTTATCGGTGATACGATCAAGGTGGAACAGACTGGCGAAGACTGGAGCGTCTATAAGGAATTCAATGGCGGCAATGCGACGCTGACCAAGGGAACGCACGTTATCCGCTTGCTCGTTACGGGCGACAACGTAAACGTGGACTGGTTCTCTTTGGGCGAAGTTTCGTCGACCATCTCTCTCCACGCTACGGAGTTCCGCGTGGCATCTGGAAAGGCGTACGAAGTGTACAACCTGGCAGGAAAGCGCATTGGAACCGTAGACCTCCTTGGAACTACTGCCGCAGAATCGCTGAAGGCAGCCGGATTCAAGCAGGGCGTGTACATGCTCAAGCAAAAACAAGGAAACAAGAAGTTTATGGCGACTGTCGCCAAGTAGCGGCAAGCCAAAAAGGAATCCCTAAACACCGCACATCCAAACCGACGCTTTTTCGGCGTCATGAAAACGCCCTGGGGCCCATAGTCCTGGGGCGTTTTTCCGTTTTTGGGGGATATGGTCATTGCCAAAACGTCAAAGGAAAAAAAACATGAAAATGGAGGTTGCGGTGCGATTAGTTTATTTTCTTATTATCCGCAATGAAGCGGGATGTTTGGAAAAAAGGTAAGTGTATGAGAAATGTACATGGAACAATGTTGATGTGCTGCGCTTTTTGGGCAGTATCGTCGTTCGCATCGACGGTCAATGTCGATGTCACTGAAGAGCACCAGGTCATTCGCGGTTTTGGCGGCATGGTGCATAACGAATGGCAGGGCGGTGGCGGCCTTTCCGATGCCGACGCTAAACTTGCTTTCGGTACGGGTGATGGTCAAATTGGTTTGAATACGCTTCGCATTCCGGTGTATGCGAACTCCAATTCGTTTAACAAGGAAGTGAACGCCGCGAAGTCTGCTAAAAAGTACGCCGGCGACGACTTTATCTTGTATGCGACTCCGTGGACTTCGCCTTATGCGGGTGCTAACCAGCACATGTCTTCGTCGAACTATCAGAAGTATGTGGACCACCTGAATAGCTTCAATGACTACATGAAGAATCAGGGCGTTCCCCTGTACGCCATCTCCATCAGTAACGAACCGGACTGGTGCGGTGAATGGGCTTGCTGGAGCGCCGACGAGATTTACAACTTCACCAAGGGCTATGCCGATAAAATGCGCAAGAACGGCGTCAAGGTGATTTCGACGGAATCGTTCCGCTACGACAAGAACCTCTACAACAAGGTGTTGAATGACGCCAACGCCCTCAAGAACTGGGACATTCTCGGTGCGCACTTCTACGCAAGCGACAGAAGAACTGGGGACGATTTCTTTCAGTATAGCCTTGCAGACCAGAAGGGTGTGGAACGCTGGATGACGGAACACTACACCGAAAGCCAGGGAAGCGGCAACTACTGGCGCACGGTTACGAATACGGGTGACCAGGCAAACCAGAACAAGCGCGATACCGTGAACGCCATGGATGTGGCTTACGAAATCCACCGCGCCATGGTCGTGGGTAATTTCAATCAGTACACCTGGTGGTACATCCGCCGTTGCTACGGCCTTATCATGGAAAAGGACTTCGGCAACAAGCTCCAGGTTTCGAGCAACGAAATTGGCAAGGTCTCCAAGCGTGGTTACGTGATGAGCCAGTTCGCGCGCTTTATCCGCCCGGGTGCTGTGCGCGTGGGTGCAACGGCAAAGCCCGAGGCGAACCTGTTTGCGAGCGCCTACAAGAGTGCCGGTGGTGACTCCGTAATCGTGGTGCTCGTGAACCGCGACTACCAAAAAGACAAGGAAGTGACCATCAAGGTGCAGGGCGCCGATGTCCAGACCTTCCACATGTACACCACTAGCGAAACGAAGAACGCCAAGGACGAAGGCGAAGTCGAAGTCAAGAATGGCGAAGTGACAATCAAAATGCAGTCTGGTGGCAACAACTTCAAGGACTGCATCGTGACCCTCGTTGGCATTGGCACTCCGGCTGACCCCGTACCGCGTGAACCCTTCAACGGCAAGGCTTTCGATTTGCCGGGCAAGGTGGAGGCCGAACTGTTCGACAAGCCGGGTACCGGCAAGGAAAACAAGACCTACAGCGATGCTGATTCCGATAACCATGCCTGCACCGACGAAGGCAAGACTGCCGAATGCAACGACTTGCGCGAAGGCACTGGCGTTGATGTTTACAAGAAGGCCACGGGCTACGTGGTTGGCCACAACCAGGAAGGCGAATGGCTCGAATACACCGTGAACGTGAAGGAAGCTGGCGACTACACGATGGCTGCTTCCGTGGCAACGGAGAATTCGACTGCGGCCTTCACGCTATCCGTAGATGGCGCCGTTGTTGCCGAAGTGCCGGTTTCCGGGACTAGCTGGGATGAATTCAAGGACGTGGAAGCAACCGTTGCCCTCCCGGCCGGCGAACACATCCTCCGCATGACGGTGACGGGCTCCTGGTTCGATGTAGACTACTTTGACTTTAAGAAGCCCGGCTCTACGGTGCGCTTGGCCGGAGCGCGCATGCAGACAGGGTTTACGGCCGGTTCGTATGGGGTGTTCGACCTGAGCGGCACGTTCGTTGGCAACGTGGAATTGCAGTCTGCCGGCGAGATGCGCCAGAAGACCCAGGGCATGGTCCAGAAGGGCGGCATGTACGTGCTGAAGTCCCATGACGGCTCCCGCATGTACCGTGTTTCCGTGGCAAAATAGCCCACGTTAGCTAAAAGAACTTATTCTCCTCACACTACCTAAAACGCCCTGCTTCGGCAGGGCGTTTTTTTCAAAATTGGGGGCCGGATTATTGACTTTTTATCCATAGGAAAAGCGCAATTTTACATTATTTTGGCGTTTTTTAGGGTAATTTTAAGAAAAAGCAAGGAGTGTGCAATGGATGTAAAAATGATATCGAGATTTCTGACCCCGGCGTTATGGCTGGTGGCCGGACTTTTTCTGATGGTGACGCTCGTGAATGCGGCTCCTAATCCCAATTTCCACATCTATATCGCCTACGGGCAGTCCAACATGGCGGGTAACGGCGAAATCGTTCCTGCCGAGGACCAGGCTACAGACCCTAAGAATTTCTTGATGCTTGCTTCGCACAACGCCAACGCAAGCCAGCGTAGCGGTCGCACCACCCAGTCTATCGAGACGGGCAAATGGTACCCCGCAATCCCGCCGATGTTCCACCCCTTCGAAAACCTTTCTCCGGCAGACTATTTTGGCCGCGCCATGGTGGATTCCTTGCCGGGCGTTACCGTGGGGATCATCCCTGTGGCAATCGGTGCCGTAGCCATCAAGGCTTTCGACAAGGATCAGTACCAGGCTTATTTCAGTTCTGCTGCAAGCTACATCCAGAGCTGGGCAAAGGACTACGATTCCAATCCTTACCAGAGAATTGTGGACTTGGGCAAGAAGGCCAAGGAAGTGGGCGTTATCAAGGGCTTCATTTTCCATCAGGGTGAAACCGATGGTTCTGGCACCGAATGGCAGAACAATGTTTACAAGACTTACAAGGACATTGTAAACGCTCTTGAATTGGACGAAAACGAAGTTGCCTTTGTTGCAGGCGAAATGATGAACGACCCCACGGGTAACTCCGGCCAGGGCAGCTGCTGCAGCTCTAAGAACGGCGGTATCGCCCAGCTGAAGAGCAAGTTCAAGAAATTCGGTTTGGCCTCTTCTCAGGGCCTGAAGGGTAACGGCAAGGACCCTTACCACTTTGGTCGTGCAGGCGTGATTGAACTCGGTCGCCGCTACTGCTCTGAAATGCTCAAGTTGATCGACAAGACGATTGACCCCAATGCTCCGGCAGTGAACTTGGTGGACCCGAGCCAGTCTACCGTACCGGACGAACCGCCTGAAGAATACGGCCCGTATGGCGAAGCCCCCGCAAAGATTCCTGGCACCATTGAAGTCGAAGAATACAACAAGGGTGGTGCCGACAAGGGTTACTACGATTTGAGCAAGGGCAACGAAGGCGGCAAGTTCCGCAAGAACGACGTGGATATCTATCAGCCGAACATGGGCTTGGTCGTTGGCCACTGCCAGAAAGGCGAATGGCTCAAGTATACCGTGAAGGTCGAAACCGATGGCGATTACGAAATTTCTGCGCTCGTTGCCGGCGATAATGGTACGGGAAGCTTCAAACTCTATATGGACGATGCCGAGATTGGTACTGAAATTGCAAACGGGGGCGCGGGATTTGATTCGTTCTCCGTGGTGAGCGGCGGCAAGGCTACGCTTAAGGCGGGCGAGCACGAACTGAAACTTGAGATTACCAACGACTGGATTGATATTGACTATGTCGAGTTCAAGGAGGTTCCTTCTGAAACCGATAATCTGGTGACCTTGCACATGGAAAATCCTGTCAAGGAAAACAGTTTTGCAATCGTCGATATGCAGGGCCGCAAGCTCGCTGTGATAAGGGCCACAAACATGAACGAGGCTCTTGAAAAAGCAAAGAAAAATGTGACGAAGAACATTGTCTCGGGCGGGGTATATTTTGTAGTTTCTAATACGAAGGGCCAATCCCGGACCATGCAAAAGGTGGTAATCTATGAAAAGTAGTGAAATCGTTATCGTGAAGCAGATTGTGCTCATCATGGCGATTGCCGTGACCCTGGGCTTTATCTATGGTTAAACTTTTCTCCTAAACACATGACGCCCCGGCGAAAGCCGGGGTATTTTATTTGCTTCGCAAATTCTACCCCGTTCGCCTCGGTCATGAGCAAAAAGGTTTGCTCGCGACTCTCGGCTTGCCGGGGTTTTTATTTGCTTCGCAATCGTTGACAAAAAATCCATAGAACGTTGGCTCCGGGCATAGGAAAATCTGCTTCCGGAAGATATTTTTTGTAGAACAGGAGCCAATTATGGGATGTTTGAAAATTTTGGGCGCAGCCCTCGTTTGTTCGTGTGCGGTGTATGCCGCGACGGTCAATAACCCGATTATGTATGTCGACAGCCCGGACCCCTCCATTGTCCGTGTTGACGACGCCTATTACATGGTGACGACGACCATGCACTTTGCCCCGGGCGTGCCTGTTTTCAAGAGTACGGATTTGGCCCAGTGGCGCACGGTAGGGTATGCCTACCAGACGCTCACCAACAACGACAACATGAACTTGAACGGCGGCAAGGACGCCTACGGTAAGGGTTCCTGGGCATCGAGCATTCGCTACCACAAGGGATTTTTCTACGTGCTGACTCCGTCTTACACCACGAACAAGACGCACCTTTACAAAACCGCCGATGTGGAAAGCGGCCAGTGGAGCGAAGTGCAACTCCCGTTCTATCACGATCCGTCCCTGTTCTTCGATGACGACGGCACCGTTTGGGTGTTCTACGGCAGTGGCGACCAGATTAGCTACGTGCAGCTGAATGACGATGCGAGCGGCGTAAAGGCCGGCGGCAAGAGCGGTAAGCTCGGCGGCGTGAGCGTGAACCAGGTGACCGGTACCAGCAATTACTACGTGCAGCAGGAAGGCTCGCACATGGAAAAGGTGAACGGCGAATACTACCTGTTCACGATTTCTTGGCCGGCCGGCAAGAGCCGTAGCGAAATCGTTTACCGTTCCAAGAGCCTGCTCTCCGGTTACAGCGGGAGGTACTTCCTGTCTGATAACGGTGTAGCTCAGGGTGGCATTTTCGATACGCCCGATGGCAAGTGGTATGCCCTGTTGTTCCGCGATTCGGGCCCTGTCGGCCGTATGTCGCATTTGGTCCCGATGGAATGGAAGGACGGCTGGCCGGTTCCTACCAGCGGAAGCAAGGCCCCTTCGACGATTGACTTGCCCGAAACACCGCTGCCGGGCTACGGCATGGTTACGAGCGATGATTTTGAATCTGGCGAACTTGCGCTTGAATGGCAGTTCAATCACAATCCCGACAACAAGAACTGGAGCCTCACGGCTAATCCGGGATTCTACCGCATTACTACTGGCCGCACCGATAGCCGCGTGGTGAATGCGAAGAACACCTTGACCCAGCGTTCCTTTGGCCCCAAGAGTTCTGGCCGTACGCTCGTGGATGGTTCCGGCATGAAGGATGGCGACATGGCCGGCCTCGTTGCCCTGCAAGATGACAAGGGCTTTGTGGCGCTTGCTAAAGATGGCGGTAGCTACAAGGTGGTGATGTACACCGGAAACAAGGACGGCGAAAGACAGGCTGCAAGCCAGGCCCTTTCGGATTCCAAGGTCTACCTGCGAATCGATTTCGACCTGCCGATTGACCGCGGTACGGCCTACTTCTACTACAGCACCGATGGCAATACCTGGACAAAAATCGGTAGCGACGTGAAACTCAATTACGACCTCCACATGTTCGTGGGCGTGCGTTGGGGCCTCTTCAACATGGCTACCAAGCAGGCCGGCGGTTATGCGGACTTCGACTGGTTCAAGGTCGGTACCGACGTGAACGATGAAATCTACCTTGATGGCGCAGGCTCTGAACCTGTACCGCAGACTCCGTTCTGTGCCGCCGGCGAAAACTGCCCGGCAATTGCGCTCCCGGGCAAGATCGAAGCCGAAAACTTCGACGTGCCGGGCAAGGGCAAGGATGGAACTTCGTACTATGACGGCGATTCCGAAAACCATGGCGACAGCGACTACCGCGAAGGTACCGGCGTTGACCTGTACAAGAAGGCGACCGGAATCATTGTGGGCTACAACAGCGAAGGCGACTGGCTCGAATACACGGTGAATGTGAAGACGGCGGGCGAATACACCATGTTCGCGGCTGTAGCTGCGGCAGGCTCTACCTCGAGTTTCAAGCTCTCGATGGACGGCAAGGACATTACCGAAGAAATCGCAGTGCCTGCGGCAAGTTCCGGCGAAGAAAACTACGACGACTACAACAAGGTGAAAACCAATGTAACGCTCCCTGCGGGTGAACACGTGTTGCGCTTCACGGTTGTCGGTTCCTGGCTCGATATCGACTACTTCACGTTTGTATCTGGTGCAGATGCTACGGACCCTGAACCGATTGGCTCGACTGACTTTGCGAATGCAGTACGCCACGATGTGCAGAGCGCGCGGACCTATCGTGTGTATGGCCTAGATGGAAGTTTCCTCGGACGAATTAGCGCGAAGAACGCTGCGGAAGTACAACACCAGGTTCGCACGGTCGTGAAGCCCAAGGGCGCCTTCTACGTTCGTCCTGTACGCTAAAAAGAAACTCCTCCTGAGTGCTCCTATAATGCCTCCCGTGGCGATTGTCTCGGGAGGCTTTGCCAAAGCCCTTTTTACAAATTGACAATAGAATGTTTTTGGGGAGCGGAATTTCAATAATTCGGAGGAGTATATTAAGATAGGACAGAATGGTGTATGTCCCAAGGAGAAAAGATGTTTGGTATTAAGCTTATCTCGGCGAAGAAAGTCGCCGTCCTTACGGCGGCAATTCTCTCTATTGCCGCACTTCCTTCATTCGCAGACAACATAACTGTTGATGGCAAGAGCCGCAGCATGCTTGTGTATGCCCCCTCGGGTATCGAAAAGAACCGCCCGCTCATCATCCAGATGCACGGCATGAACCAGGATGCACCCTACCAGAAGAATGCCGCCAAATGGGAGCCCATTGCCGACACGGCGCGCTTTGTGGTGGTGTTCCCGAATGGCGAGAATAAGGCCTGGGATATCGGTGGTAACAAGGACCTCAATTTCATAAAGGCAATTATCAACGAAATGTATCAAAAATACGGAATTGATAAAAACCGTGTATATGTTTCGGGTTTCTCGATGGGCGGCATGATGAGCTACCATGTGGCAAACAAGATGGGCGACCAGATTGCAGCCATTGCGCCTGTGTCGGGTGGCGGTGGCGTGAATTCTCCCAAGCGCGCGATGCCGATTATGCATACGCACGGCACTACGGACGACGTGGTGAACTACAACAGCACCGTGAACACCCTCAAGGGCTGGGTAAACGCGCAGAAGTGCTCCAGCAATTCGCAGAAGATCAAGCCGTATCCGTCGACCAAGCCGGGCTCTGCCGCGTCGCTTGAAATCTGGAGCGGCTGCACCGATGGCGTCGAGGTGCGTTTGCTGACCATTGACGGCAAGGGACACTGGTACTCCATGGACGAAGCCGTGAGCGTCAACACGAGCGTAGAAATCTGGAACTTCGTGAAGAATTACTCGCTGGACGGCTCGAGCATTACGCCGCCCCCGCCCGCGATAGTGGTGCCCACCAACCGCGACAGCATCTTTAACGGCGGCTTCGATTCCAGTGCTGTGGCCTGGGACTTGCAGGTGCACGGCGACGCTGCTGCAACGGGTGATGTGAAGGATGGCAAGTACCAGCTGGCCATTTCTGCCGTTGGTACCGAGAATTATCAGGTGCAGCTTATCCAGCACGACCTGCACCTCGAAAAGGGGCAGTGGTACGAAATCAGTTTTGATGCGAGCGCGGGTGCAGCCCGCGCGCTTGAGGTGAACGTGGAACAGCACAACGACCCGTGGGCATCGTACCTCAAGGAAAAGCAGAATTTCGAAATCGGGACGACCTCGAAAACGTACGCGTTCAAGTTCCAGATGACGGCCGCGACCGATACCAACAGCCGTTTGAGTTTCAATGCGGGTGCCGCTACCGGTACGCTCACGCTCGACAACGTTAAAATCGCGAAAACGGAAGCCCCCGCCGATACGGGAACGACCGCCTTGCGCGGGGTGCAGTTTATGCGCGAGCAGCCGACGGCATATGCCGTGTTCGATCTGCGCGGCCACAGGCTCGGGATTATCGAAATGCGCGATGCGACCGAGGCCGAAGCGCTCCTGCGTGCGGGCTACACGAAGGGGCTCTACCTCCTGCGTGGTCTGAAGGGCGAAAAAACGCTTCTAGTGCCCGTTTCCCGCTAAAAAACGCCATTTTTTCAAAGCGCGTCATTGATAAATAATCAATGACGTCTTCCCTTTTGAAGGGTGTTTTGTCGCTTTTGGGGAGTATTTTTACCATAGTCCTTTAAGGAGTGGCAAAGATGTTTGGATTGAAAAAGATCTCTATTGGTGGAGCTTTCGCTCTTGTTTCGCTTGGAATGGCCTCCCAGGCTTTGGCACATCCCGATAGTTTGGTGCTTACGCCCCCGCTGGGGTGGAACAGCTGGAACGTGTTCCACGAAAACATCAATGAAAAGCAGATTCAGGAAATTGCCGATGCGATGGTCAATTCCGGCTTGAAGGACGCTGGCTACATTTACCTGAACCTCGACGACAACTGGATGGATACCAAGCGCGATGCCCAGGGTAACCTCCAGAACAATCCGAAAACGTTCCCGAGCGGCATGAAGGCCATTGCCGATTACGTGCACGCGAAAGGACTCAAGTTCGGCCTTTATGGCGACCGCGGCAAACGCACTTGCCACCATTACAACAGCAACTGGCAAAGCGAAAGCGGTTCCAATGGTCACGAAGAACAGGATGCCAAGAAGTTGGCCGAATGGGGAGTTGACTACTGGAAGTACGACAACTGCGATTCCGATCCAAGAACCCAGGAAAAAGATTACACCGCTATGTCCAACGCACTTCGCAATTCCGGACGCGACATCGTGTTCAGCATTTGCATGTGGGAATACAAGGATTGGATGCCTAAAATCGCGAACCTTTGGCGTACCACGTTTGATATCGGCCCCGAATGGATTTCTACCTCCTGGTACCGCGGTGTCTATGAAATCATCGATGCCAACGATAAGTATTGGCAAATCGCAAAGCCCGGCCACTGGAACGACCCGGACATGCTCGAAGTAGGCAACCGTGGGCTCTCTTATGAAGAACAGCGCTCCCAGATGACGATGTGGTCTATTATGGCTGCCCCCATCATGATTAGTTCCGACGTGCGCAACATGAGCAACGAAACCAAGGAACTCTACCTGAACAAGGACATGATTGCCATCAATCAGGATTCCCTGGGCGTTCAGGGCCACCGCATCTCTGACAAGCAAGGCAAGCAGGTTTGGACAAAGCCCTTGAAGAACGGCGACCTTGCCGTGGCTCTCCTCAACAACAACTCTTCTACCCAGACCGTGGAATGCAACTTTGCAGACATTGGCGTAGAAGGCGAGGTGGAAGTTCGCGATGCCTGGAAAAAGAAGGACTTGGGTCCGGTTTCGCACGTTTCTATCGAGCTTCCGGCTCACGGCTCTGCACTCCTCCGCTTGGTTCTCAAGCCGGTTCCGCGCAAGCCGTTCAAGGGCGAGGCTCTCGCCATTCCGGGCAAGATCGAAATGGAAGACTTTGACGTGAACGGCGTGGGCCAGGGCAACACCACCTACAACGAAAGCGATACCGAAAACCACGGCGATAGCGATTACCGCCCGGGTACCGGTGTGGACCTTTACAAGAAGGCTACGGGAATCATCGTCGGCTACAACCAGGCCGGCGAATGGCTCGAATACACCGTGAAGGTTGCCAAGACGGGAACTTACACGATGAGTGCCTCCGTTGCCTCTGCCAACAGCACTTCTGGCTTCAAGCTCTCCATGGACGGCAAGGACATCACTGAAGAAATTGCCGTGCCTGCTGCAACCTCGGGCGAAGACAACTACGACGAATACAATACGGTCAAGGCCGAAGTGAGCCTGACCGAGGGCGAACATATCCTCCGCTTCACGGTTACCGGCGACTGGATGGACATTGACTACATCGAGTTTGTTGAACCGGGAAGCACCGGACCGGGTACGGATGCTATTCGCCAGCTGCTGCCCGCTGTTCGCGGCAATGCTTCTGCGCCGCGCCTTGTCAAGACGGGCAATACGCTCTTTGTCGAGAAGAATGGCATGCGTTTCGACTTGACCGGTCACCGCCTCAAGTAAATCTTTCCATAAGAGTACTCTCCTGACAATGCAGGTTTCCCGTCGGCAAAGACGGGAAACTTTTTTTGTGCTTTTGTGCTTTTGCAATCTTGTCAAAAGTAAAACTCCCGACGGGGTGGTTTTCGCCTATAATCGGGACTATTTTTTATATGGGTGCCTTGGTTAAGGGAAAGGATGGTATAAGATGTTTGGATTTAAGATAGAGCGGATTGCTTGCATCGTCCTCGCTGTTTTGGGGGGTGCTTTTTCGCAGGGCTTGGCGCAAGACGTGCTTTACCCCGACATGTTCGCGCTGGGCGACGTGCAGTTGCTTGGCGGGCCCCTGAAGGACCGTCAGGACTTGAACGTGGAAACCCTGCTCAGCTACGATACGGACCGCCTGCTTGCCCCGTTCTACGAAGAAGCGGGAATGCGTCCGAAGGCTTCCAAGTTCCCGAACTGGGCGGGCCTCGATGGCCATGTGCTGGGCCATTACCTGAGCGCCTTGGCGATGCATTATGCGGCAAGCGGGGATGAACTTATCAAGGAACGCCTGGAATATGTGCTGAGCGAACTCAAGACGATTCAGGACCAGAATTCCAAGGACAATAATTTCAAGGGCTACATCAGCGGCGTGCCCAATGGCAAAAAGATGTGGCTCAGCATGAAAAGCGGCAATGCCGGTGCGCAGAACGGCTATTGGGTGCCCTGGTACAATATCCACAAGCTTTATGCGGGCTTGCGCGATGCCTACATCTATGCGGGCTATGAGCAGGCGAAGACGATGTTTCTTGCTCTTTGTGACTGGGGGCTTACCATTACGGGCGGGCTCAACGATTCCAAGATGGAATCCATGCTCGGTACGGAACATGGCGGCATGGCGGAGGTCTATGCCGATGCCTATGCGCTTACCAAGAATACGAAGTACTTGAACGAGGCCAAGCGCTGGAGCCACAAGTGGCTTTTGAATGCGATGTCGGCAAATAACGACAACCTCACGAATGTTCACGCGAACACGCAAGTGCCGAAGGTAGTGGGCTTTGCGCGTATCGCGGAACTTTCGGGGGACCAGACTTACGTGAAGGGCTCCGAGTATTTTTGGGACCGCGTCGTGAACAAGAGGAGCATCGCGATTGGCGGTAACAGCATCTCGGAACATTTCCCATCTTTCGATAACCACAAGAAGTACGTGGAAGAGCGCGAAGGACCCGAATCTTGCAACACCTACAACATGCTCAAGCTCACAGAGCGCCTGTTCAACATGGACCACAGCGCCAAACAGGCGGATTTCTATGAGCGCGCCCTATTTAACCACATCCTTTCCACTATACACCCGAAACATGGCGGGTACGTGTACTTCACTCCTGCACGTCCCCGTCATTATCGGGTGTATTCCAAGGTGAATGCTGCCATGTGGTGCTGCGTGGGTTCGGGTATGGAAAATCCCGCGAAGTACAACCAGTTCATCTACACGAAGGATGAATCTAGTCTGTATGTAAACCTGTTTGCGGCTTCGCTTTTGAACTGGAAAGCGAAGGGCGTGACAATCAAGCAGGAAACGGCCTTCCCGAAGGGAGAATCGGCGAAGTTTACCATTACGGGTAGCGGCAGTTTCGACATGAAAATCCGCCATCCGTACTGGGTGAAGGAAGACGCCTTTAAGATCATTGTGAACGGCGATACCGTCGTGAAAAAGTCGGACCCGTCGAGCTACGTGTCTGCGGGAAAGTCTTGGAAGTCCGGCGACGTAATCGAGGTGCTTTTCCCGATGTACACGCACGTGGAAGAACTCCCGAATGTTTCTGACTACGTGGCGCTTTTGCATGGCCCCATCGTGCTTTCCGCAAAGACGGGAACCGCAAACCTGAACGGCCTCGTTGCCGATGATGGACGCTGGAGCCATATCGCGTCGGGTGCGCTTGAATCCCTGGATCAGGCCCCCATGCTTGCAAGCAAGAAGGAAGATATCCCTTCAAAAGTGGAGAGCGTGAAGGGCGAGCCGATGCACTTCAAGGCGCCCTACCTTTTCGCGAACAAGAAGGACGCAAACTTGTTGCTGGAGCCGTTCTACGAGGTGCATGACGCACGCTATATGATGTATTGGATGGTGCTTACCGACCCCTCCATTCTGGAACGCCTGAAAAAGGAACAGGAAGAGGCGTTGGCGCTTGACGAGAAGACTGTAGACAAGGTGGCTCCCGGCGAGCAGCAGCCCGAAGCGGACCACAAGATGGAAATCGAAAATTCCACATCGGGCACGGCAAACGGCGAATTCTACCGCGATGCGGGCAAGTGCAGCGGTGGCGACGGCGGACTCATCAGCTATGAATTCGAGACGAACAGCGAAGATTCCCTGAGCCTGATGGTGCGTTACTGGGGCAACGAGGGCTGCACCCGCATATTCGACATCAATATTGACGGCGAGAAGCTTACGACCGAGACGATTTCGAATCGCTGGAACAAGAACGAGTTCGTGAACGTGACTTACCCGATTCCCGACAATATGGTGAAGGGCAAGAAGATTGTGCGCATCTCGTTTACGGCAACTTCCGGCATGGTGGGCGGCATCTACAGCGTGCGCCTGCTGCGCAACAAGCCGAAGCCCGAAGTGAAGGATACCATACCGATGGCGGTAGCCGCGAGAATGCCCGCGCGCCCCGACCTGAAAGCGCGCGTGATGGGTGACGAACTGCAAATTGCTTCTGGAACGGCACTTTCGCAAGGCCTTACCGCAAGAATTTATGCGATGAACGGACGCCTGGTAAAATCCGTTGCGCTTCCGGCAGGTCGGTCCAGCTTTGGTATCGGTATTGCGGGATTCGGTAACGGCACGTATATCCTGAAAATCCAACGGGATGGTTACAGTTATGCTTCCACGATTTTTAGGAAAGGCCGCTTTTGACATTCTGTCCATAAGAATTCCCCCGCAGGGGGTTCTTTTGAAGGCTTGTAAAAGATATTTTATAGTTGTTTCCTGGGGGCAGGAACAAGGAGTATGAAGATGTTTGGATTCAAGTATAGGCAGGTCGCCTGTTCCGTTTTGATTGCAACCGCACTTTCGGCGGTGAGTTCTTTCGCGGTTACGAGCCAGTTCCGCGGTGTAAACTGGGCGGACAAACGCGACAATTTCGTCTCTGGCGTGCTCGTTCTTTCGGGCATGAGCCTTTCGGACAATTACCAGTCGGCATCGGTGGTGGCAGACCGCGTTATCGGGCAGTTCCAGGAACTGTTCGGCACCAACAGCGTGCGCATTCCGGTGAACGAACCCACAATCCTCACGTTCTGGGACACCTACACGGGCGTAATCGACATGGGCCTTTCCAAGGGCCGTGTCGTGATGGGCTACTGGGGCCCCGCACAGCCTTCGGGCCCGAAGAACATGAATGACTGGTGGAGCATGTGGGCAAAAATCGTCGAAAAATACGGCGACCACCCGAATGCCTACTTTGAAATTTTCAATGAGCCGCACATGTACAGCAAGACTGAACTGCGCGACCTTTATGCCCAGTGGTTGAGCAAGTTCCCGGATGTACCCCGCGACCATATTCTGCTCGACGGTTCGGGCCTTGCCTGGAACGTGCCCGATATTGCCGACGACCCGCGCTTTGAAGGGTGCCTTTTCGCGGTGCACGAATACACGTTCTGGAACATGAGCATTACCACCGAACAGGGCTGGAAGAACAGCTTCAAGGGCAAGGTGGGCAAGTACGCCGACCGCACCGTGTGTACGGAATGGGGCGGCGCCATGGGCCCCGGCGAAAAGAACGGCGTGCATTACGACTACATGGATTACAACCAGCCGCCTAACAACTATTTTACGGCCTATATCCGTGGCATGTCGGATCAGTTGCGCGAATGGGAGATGGGTAGCTTCTACTGGCCCGGGCTTCGCGATGGCGACTGGTACAGTATGACCAAACGCACCGGCGAAGGCGCCAATATCAAGCTCGAAATCGTGAACCAGTCGGGCGTGGACCGCATGAAGATGGCCTGGGCCGATACGGTCGAGACGACCCCGCTCGTACGCGAGGCGTTTAATGGCGAACCTGCTGCAATTCCGGGCGTAATCGAGGCGGAGAATTACGACAAGGGTGGCAACCGCTTCAGCTTTTACGACAAGGATGCCGCGAACAAGGGCGAAACCTACCGCGAAGATGCTGTGGATGTCGTTACCTTGGATGGCGCAACCTGCAACGGCGATGCCTGCAAGGGCTATGCCGTCGGGTATACCGAGGCGGGCGAGTGGCTCGAATATAGCGTGAAGGTCGCCACAAGCGGTAAGTTCGCAATCCGTGCGAACGTGGCGACGGCCTCCGAGACATCGAAAATCCAGCTGTTTGTCGATGGCGCGGCAATTGGCGATACGGTTACGTTCGAGAAGGTCGACACTGTATGGACGGTGTACAAGGAAGTCGATATCGGCGTAGCAGACCTTACGGCAGGTGAACACATCCTGAAACTCGCCATTGCGGGTAGCTACGTGAACGTGGACTGGCTCAAGTTCTGCGAAGGCGAAAAGTGCGAAGAAACTTTGGGAATTCACGAAATTATGCCGGCATCTGTTACTAGGACTTCGGCTCCGCGCCTCCGCAAGCAAGGCGGTCGGCTGATTGTCGAAAAGAACGGCGTACGCTTTGACTTGACAGGGCATCGCATAAAGTAAGCAAATTGTCATTTTTGAGTTGATTTCCATTGATAACTTGTCAACGAGAACCCCTCTTTCGGGGGTTCTTTTTTTTGTGCGGTAAGGTATCTTTTGGATAAGGAATGTGAGGATTTATGAATTTCAAGAATTCAGTTTCTATTGCTGTGGCTTTGGCCGGCATGGCCTTTGCTGCCCCCCAGGCAACCTTCTACGTGTCCCCTTCGGGCAACGATGCCGCGGGAGGTACTAAGGATGCTCCCTTCAAGACGATTACGCAGGCGCAAAAAGCCGTGCGTGCCATAAACGGCACCATGACGGGCGACATCGAGGTGATTCTCCGCGAGGGCACCTACGCGTTGCCGGCAACTGTCAACTTCACCGAAGCCGATGGCGGTAAAGACGGCCACTACGTGCGCTACAAGGCTGCAGAAGGCGAACGCCCGCTGATTACCGGCGGCATGCCTATTACGGGCTGGGCCATTCACGACGAAGCGAACAACATCTGGAAGGCCGAAGGAGTCGACGGTCGATTCCGCCAGCTGTACGTGAATAACCGCAAGGCGGTTCGTGCGTGCTTCCCCAACGTGATTGCCGCAAACGAAAAGGGCAATGGCGGTTTCGACCACGATTTCGTGCGCCTTACGAAGGTGGACTCTAATGGCCGCGCCTTCGATGTCTCTGCGGATTACATCAAGAATATCAAGAACATCGAAGATGTCGAAATCCACCTGATGATTGCCTGGTCCGAAAACATCTTGCGATTGGAAAAGGCGCAGGTGAACGGCGGTACGGCAAAGCTCATTCCCAAGGACCCTGAACGCACCAAGCTGTTCCACCGCGCTTACCCGATGCTCGGTACCGCTTTTGCGAGTAACCCTCCCAAGCAGCAGGTTTTCTATCTCGAAAACTCCTACGACTTGATTGACGCTCCGGGTGAATGGTACCTGGACGAAAAGAACCAAACGCTTTATTACAAGCCCCGTGACGGCGAAAGCATGGCGACTGCCCACGTGGTAGCGCCCCGCCTCAATACCTTGTTCAGCGTTCTGGGTAAGGATACCAAGAACAAGGTGGGCTACATGAGTTTCGAAGGCCTGACCTTCGCCCATTCCAACTTTACCCGCCCCAGCGAAGAAGGCTTCCTGGATTTGCAGGCAGCAAACTTCAATGTGGATGTCCTTCCGGATCCTGGCCGCGGAAACTGGGAAAAACTGAACAGCAACAAGTACTTGCTGTGGCGCCCCGATGCGGCTTTCCGCGTAGAAAATGCGCATCATTTCTTGGTGCAGGGCAACGTTTTCTCCCAGATTGCGGCCACGGGCCTCGACTTTGTCTCCGGCACCAACGACGACATGATTCAGGGTAACGCCTTCTTCGAAATCGGTGCTGCGGGCATTATGCTTGGCAAGTTCTATCAGGACTCCACGACCGAAATCCATATCGCCTATAATCCCAGCGACAAGGATGAAATCAGTACCCGCGATACGGTCAAGAACAACTTGGTCACCAACACGACTAATGAACATCAAGGTGCCGTAGGTATCGGTGCTGGTTATCCCCGCTATGTGGTGATTGAACATAACGAGGTTTCTTACGCTTACTACTCCGGCATTTCCATCGGTTTTGGCTGGACAAAGGCTCAGACTGCCATGACCAACAACCATGTGAACTGGAACGAAATTCATCATATTGCCCGCTTGCTTTGCGACTCCGGCCCGATTTACACCTTGAGTAACCAGGGCACCGGTAGCGAAATCCAGCACAACTATATCCACGATAACGGAACTTCCAAGTGGGCCGACTACTGGAATGTGCCCATCTACTTGGACGAAGGCTCCAGCGGCTTTACCGTGAAAGAGAACGTGTTCAAGAATTCTCCCGCAGGTGTGGGTCAGAACCAGGCTGGTCAGAATAATTTGCAACAGTCCAACAACTATTACAGCGATGATGTCGTGAACAACGCCGGTATCGAGAAGGAATTCCGCTACATCCGCGACATCAAGGAAATTCCGCTGGCTGACTTCAGCAACACCGTGACGCAGGAAGCATTCAAGGCCATCATGAGCATTTCCGGAACTATCCAGGTCGAGGATTACGATTTGGGTGGACAGAGTGTTTCGTTCTACGACAAGGACTTTGTGAATGAAGGTAATGTCTATCGCGAAGACGGCGTGGACGTGGTGGGCTTCGGTTGTGCCGATACGCTCAATACCCAGGATTGCAAGGGGTACGCCATCGGTTACACGCAGGCCGGCGAATGGCTTGAATACAGCGTGAACGTGGTTACGGCGAGCAAGTACTTGTTCCGTGCGAATGTCGCTACCGGCCTCGAGGGAGGCAGTTTCCGCCTGTTCCTTGACGGCAAGGCCATTACCGATACAATTGTGGTGCCGCAGGGCGAAGACTGGAATACCTATTCGACAGTTGACGGCGAAACGGCAGAACTCGAAAAAGGTGACCACGTGTTGAAAATCCAGTTCACGGGCAGCTACGTGAATATGGACTGGATCAAGTTCGCGCTTACGTCTCAGGAACTTGAAACGACCAGTCTCAAGGTCGCCCAATCTCGCTTAAACCTGAACGAACGTGGTTACGACGTGTTCGGCATGGATGGCTCCTACATCTGCCGCATCGACGGCATGGTGGCCAAGGGCGGCTTCAAGGCGGCACTTACGGCTAGAGGCCTGAATCCCGGAGTATACGTGGTGCGCGGTCTCGACAGCCACCGCTCTGTCAAGGTGAATATGGTCAAGTAGACCGCTTGTCGCCCTTATGGGGGCGGCTTACATTGTGAGGAGAACTATATGAAGAAGCTTGGCGTAAAAATCGCGGTGGTCCTTTGTGCGGCAACCTTGGCTTTTGCAGCTGAAAACCCGCTCACCCTCTGGTATAACAGCGATGCGGGTGGCGAGTTCACGAATGCACTCCCCATCGGCAACGGCTACATGGGTGGCCTCATTTATGGTGGTGTCACGAAGGATATCATCGGCCTGAACGAGAGCACCGTTTGGTCGGGCGGCCCCGGCGATAACAATAAGCAGGGGGCGGCAAGCCACCTGAAAGATGCCCGCGACGCCATGTTCCGCGGCGACTACAGGACCGCGGAATCCATCGTATCGAACTACATGATTGGCCCCGGCCCCGCGAGTTTCCAGCCGGTGGGCGACCTGGTGATTACCACGTCGCACAATGGTGCCGGCGATTATCGCCGTGAACTCGACCTCAAGACGGCCATCGCGAAGACGACTTATTCCGTGGGCGGCGTGAAACACACCCGCGAGTATTTTGCGAGCTATCCGGACCACGTGATTGTGGTGCGCCTGTCTGCTGATAAGAGCGGTTCCGTGAGTTTTGGCGCCACCATGACGACCCCGCACAACAACAAGCGCATGAGCAGCGACGGCAACACGCTCATCTACGACGTGACCGTCAATTCCATCAAGTTCCAGAACCGCTTGAACGTGATTGCCGACGGCGGTACGGTCTCTGTCGCGAACGGCAATATCAATGTGCAGGGAGCGAACTCTGCGACGCTCGTGCTCACGATTGCGACAAACTTCAAGGCGTATAACGATGTGAGCGGCGATCCGGGAGCCATCGCGGCAAGCATCATGAGCAAGGTGAAGGGCAAGTCCTACGACGACTTGCTTGCGGCGCACCTCAAGGATTACCAGACGATTTTCAACCGCGTGAGCATCAATCTGGGCGAAGCCGACAAGAGCGCAAGCGACATCACAAGCACCCGCGTGAAGAATTTCAATTCCACAAACGACCCCTCCCTCGTAGAGCTCCATTACCAGTATGGCCGTTACTTGCTCATCGCAAGTTCGCGCAAGGGCGGGCAACCTGCCAACTTGCAGGGAATCTGGAACAAGGACACGAATCCGATTTGGGGCAGCAAGTACACCACGAACATCAACCTCGAAATGAACTACTGGCCGGTGGAATCGGCGAACCTCGGCGAATGCGTGTGGCCGCTCATCGACAAGATCAAGGCGATGGTGCCGCAGGGCGAAAAGACCGCGAAGGTGCACTGGGGCGTAGACGAGGGCTGGGTGGAACACCACAATACCGACCTCTGGAACCGCAGCGCCCCGATTGACGGTGCCTGGGGCCTCTGGCCGAGCGGTGCCGGCTGGCTCAGCACGCACCTCTGGGAACATTTCCTCTACAATCCGACCGACAAGGCTTACCTCCAGGACGTTTATTCTACCATGAAGGGTGCTGCACTCTTCTTTGTGAACAGCCTTGTGGAAGAGCCCGAAACCGGCCACAAGTACTTGGTGACTGCTCCGAGCGACTCTCCGGAAAACGATCACAGCGGTTACAACGTCTGCTTTGGCCCCACGATGGATAACCAGATTATCCGCGACGTGCTGAACTACACCATCGAGGCTTCCAAGATTTTGGGCGTTGATGAAGATGTGCGCGCCAAGATGGAAGCGACTGTCAAGCGCTTGCCGCCGACAAAGACCGGTAAGTACGGACAAATTACGGAATGGCTCCAGGATTGGGACGATCCGAACAACAAGAACCGCCATATTTCGCACCTGTACGGCCTCTTCCCGAGCGCGCAGATTACGCCGGAAGAAACTCCTGATTTGATCGAGGGCGCCCGCGTCACGCTGAAACAGCGCGGTGACGATGCGACCGGCTGGTCTCTCGCTTGGAAAATCAACTTTTGGGCCCGCATGCACGACGGCGACCATGCCTACACGATGATTCGCATGCTCCTTACCCCGAGCAAGACGTACAACAACCTGTTCGATGCGCACCCGCCGTTCCAGATTGACGGCAACTTCGGTGCGGTCTCCGGCGTGAACGAGATGCTCATGCAGAGCCATAACGGACGCATCCAATTGCTTCCGGCATTGCCTTCGCAGTGGAAGGACGGGAGTATCAGGGGCATCCGTGCCCGTGGCGGCTTTGAAATAGATTCCATGGCCTGGAAGGGAGGCAAGCTTACCTACGTTTCCATCAAGTCCGATGTGGGCCAGACTCTGAATTTGGTCAGCGGTACAAATACCTTCACCACGACGACGGTCCCCGGCAAGGTCTACGAATTCGACGGGAATCTCAAGCTCACGAACCAGCCGTTCGAACCTGCCACGATTCCTGGCAAGATTCAGGCCGAAAGCTACGTGGCGATGGATGGCGTGCAGATTGAAGATGACGAGGATGGCGAGCCGAATCTCGGTTGGATCAACGACGGCGATTTCAGCTCTTACCTGATTAATGTGCCTACTGCCGGAACCTACACGCTTACGGCCCGCGTAGCGAGCGAGGCGGAGGAAGCGTCCACCATTACGGTTACAGATTCTTCTGGCAAGGCGCTTGCGATGCTCACAGTTGATCCCGAGAAGACGAACGGCTGGAACGATTGGTACGAAACTTCAACTACGATTACGCTTGACAAGGGCGCGCAGACGCTCAAGTTCGATTATGCCGGTACAAGCAACTTCCTGATGAATATCGACTGGTTCAGTCTCGAAAATGGCACGACGGCCCTTCCGGAAGCGACGAAGGTTGTGGCGTCGACGCTTGAGGTTCGTCCTGTTTCGATGGCGCGGGCCTCTATCGCCCTGATGGTGCATTCCGATGCCGATTTCGAGGTGCGCCTGTATACGGTGACCGGGAACCTGGTAGCCAAACGCCTTGGGTGCGGCAATGCGCTTGTAGAGTTTGGCAAAGACGGCCGCTTTGCGCAGGGGAATTACATCGTCGTCGTTTCTAGCGGGAAAATGCGTAAAACGCTCAAGATTCGCGCATATTGATAATCTCCGTATTGATAACTTGTCCACGGGAACTTGCCCATAGATATGGATTTACCCCCTTTTAGGGGGTATTTTTATCATGGTGGGTTGGAAAAAACGCTTTTTTCTAGCGAAAGGGATGAACAATGAGATTTATGAAGAGCGTCAGCTTGGTTTCTGCCTTGATTGGATTCGGACTTTGCACTAACGCCATGGCCGAAAATCCGCTTATCCAGACATACTATTCTCCGGACCCGGCGCCTGTCGTGTTTGGCGATACGCTTTGCACCTATTCCGGCAACGACGAGGGTGGTAGCTTCTTCACGATGCACGGCTGGCGCGTCTCTTGCACTACGGATATGGTGAACTGGACCGACATGAACACCCTCATTCTGGAAGCGGGTGACTTTAACGGTTCTGCCAAGAAGAACGGTGACTGGGCATCTCAATGCATTCGCCGCAATGGCAAGTACTATTATTACGTGACCGTGGAATCCACTCGCGGTGGCCGCGCCGTCAACGTGGCCGTGTCCGACAAGAAGGAAGGCCCCTTCAAGGATGCCCTGAACGGCAAGCACCTGGCGGGCCCCAACTGGGACTACATCGACCCCACCGTATTTGTTGACGACGATGGCCAGGCATGGCTCTACTGGGGTAACCCGAAGCTCTATTACTGCCCCCTCAAGGAGAACATGATTGAATGCGCAAGCGAAATCAAGGTCTCCGACATGAGCGGCTTTAACGGCAAGTATACCGAAGGCCCGTGGATTCACAAGCGCGGCAACAAGTATTACATGATTTACGCCGCCGGTGGCATTCCCGAATCCATTGACTATTCCTGGAGTGATTCTCCGACGGGCCCCTGGACCTACAAGGGCGTCATTATGCCGAGTAACGAACCGGGTGCCGCATTCACCGTCCACTCCGGCATTGTCGACTTTAAGGGCCGCAGCTTCTTCTTCTACCACAACCAGAAGAACGTGAAGGGCGGCGGCTACAGCCGTTCTACCGCCATTGAGGAATTCACCTGGAATGCCGACGGCACCATTCCCACAATCCGCGCCACCAACAATGGCGTCGTGAAGCCTATCAAGAACCTTGACCCGTTCGTGCGCGTGGAAGCCGAAACCAAGGCCTGGGTTGGCGGCATGACTGTCAATACGTCGGGCGGCTACACCATCATCGAACATGTCGGTGCCGAATACGGCAATGTTTTCCTTACCAAGATGAACAGCGGATTCTATACCAAGGTGCGTTCTGTTGACATGGGCGACGGTGCCGACCGCATTATCGTTTGCACCAGGGGAAACGGCGGTAAGCTTGAACTCCATGCCGGTTCCGAAAACGGCGCTCTCCTTGCGTCCATGGATATCCCTGCAAGTTCTGCTTGGGAAGAACATACTTTTGACGTGACCGATGCCGCCGGCGTCGACGACCTGTTCTTTGTGGTAAAACAGGGCGGGTTCGATTTCGACTACTGGTACATGGAAAGCGAAAAGACTGCCGTTCCGCAGACGGCATACAACGATAAGCCTGCGACAATTCCGGGCAAGATCGAGGCGGAAAATTACGACGTGGGCGGCCACAACAAGGCCTTCTACGACAACGACCGCGAAAACCAGGGCAAGGCCTACCGCGAAGACGAAGTCGACGTGGTGGCGATTGACGATTCCAAGTGCGGCGATGCGGCCTGCACGGGTTATGCCATCGGCTACACCAACGAAGGCGAATGGGTGGAGTACACCATCAATGTTGCCGCCGATGCCAAGTACAATATTACCGCAAACGTGGCGACCGCGTCCGATGCTTCTGCGATGCAGCTGCTCATAGACGACACGGAAATCACGGAATCGGTGGCTGTCGAAAAGATAGACTCTGTATGGACAACGTACAAAGTCGTCGATATCGGCTCTGTGGAACTCAAGAAGGGCGAGCATGTGCTCAGGCTCCTTATTACGGGGTCGTTCCTGAATGTGGACTGGATTAGTTTCGCGGATCCGAATGCTCCGCCGACTATCGGAATGGCCCCTGTCCGTCTGGCAACGCAGTCAGCGACTTCGTACAACGTATTCGGAGTGACAGGCAAGTTCCTGGGCCGAGTTGACAATGTGGGTACGGGACTCTCCGAAGCTTTGAAAACAGCCGGATTCGCGCAGGGCGTCTATATGGTCCGTGGTGTAGGCCAGGCCAAGGCCATGCGTGTCCAGGTCAAGTAAACCCTTTGACAAATCGTCCACGAGACTTGTGAAAAAACTCTTTCAATACCCCTCAAAAAGGGGTATTTTTTTTATGTGTCAAGATGTGAGGATTTATGAAGAGTTCAACTTCGATTTCTATGGTATTGTCGTGCGTAGCGTTTTTCTCCGCTATCTCGACAAGCGCATTTTCCCAGCCCAATGACGAATGGAACGGCAAACCGCGCGTATTCGGCGTGAACGTGCTTAACCCGCACGTGACCTCGATGCCGTATACCACGGTGGAAGAAGCTGTCAAGGGCGATCGCCACGCTTCCGAATGGTACAAGTCGCTTTCGGGCACTTGGAAGTTCTTCCATGTGGAAAAGCCGAGCCAGCGCAACAACGATTTCTACAAGGACAATTACGATGTGTCCGGCTGGAGCGAGATTCCGGTCCCGAGTTCCTGGCAGCTGCACGGCTATGACCATCCAATCTACACGAACGTGGTCTATCCGTGGGCGCAGAACAACAGGGTTTCCGCTCCGGGCGCCCCGACCGACTTTAACCCGGTGGGTCATTACCGCCGTACCTTCACCGTTCCCGAGAAGTGGGCTGGCAAGCGTATCCGCCTTCACTTTGAGGGCGTCGAGTCCGCTTACTACGTGTGGGTGAATGGAAACTACGTAGGTTACAGCGAAGACACTTTCACCGGTCACGAATTCGACATCAACAAGTACCTACGTTCGGGTGAGAACAACATCTCCGTGCAGGTGTTCCGCTGGTGCGACGGAAGCTGGCTCGAAGACCAGGACTTCATCCGCCTTTCGGGAATCATGCGCGACGTGTACATCTACGCGGTACCCGAAGTTCACATTCAGGACTTCCAGATTGACGCGACGCTCACGAACAACTATACCGATGGCCTCCTGAAGACTACCGCGTGGATCTATAACTCTACAGCCAAGGCATCTGGCGAGTACACCGTTGAACTCTCTCTTTACAACGACAAGGGTGCCGAAGTGATTGCCCCCAGTGCGCAGAAAGTCTCGGGAATCGGTGCCAATGGCGGCGAAAAGAGCGTCCATTTTGAACTCCCGCTCACCAAGCCGAATCGCTGGTCTGCCGAAACTCCGAACCTCTATAGCGCAGTGCTTGTCATCAAGGACGCCTCCGGCAAGATTCTGCAGGTCGAAAGCAACAAGATCGGCTTCCGTACGGTGGAAATCAAGAAGGATAACGGCGCCCCGCGCCTCTTGGTGAACGGCATGCCCGTCAAGTTCCACGGCGTGAACCGCCACGAACTCGATCCGGATAACGGACGTGCGGTGAACTACGAGCGCATGGAACAGGACATCATCTTGATGAAAAAGTTCAATATCAACGCGCTCCGCATGTCGCATTACCCGAACAATCCGATGATGTACGACCTTTGCGACAAGTACGGCATTTACGTGATTGACGAAGCGAACGTGGAAAGCCATGGCGCGAACGGTGACTTGCCCAAGAGCAGTGATGACTGGCGCGCCCCGGTGGTGGACCGCCTGAATTCCATGGTGCAGCGCGACAAGAACCATCCCTGCATTATCCTCTGGTCGCTCGGTAACGAAGCGGGCAACGGCAACGTGTTTGCCTCCGAACGCCAGCGTGCACACGAAATTGACTCCACGCGTTACGTGCATTACGAAGGCGACAACAACAACGCCGACGTTACAAGCCAGATGTACTGGGGATACGACTATATTGCGGGCTACAAGGACGCCAACAAGCCCGTGATGCTTTGCGAATACGAACATGCCATGGGCAACTCCGTGGGTGACTTGAAGGAATACATGGACGCCTTCTACGGCAACCCGCGTGCTTTTGGCGGCTTTATCTGGGACTTCATTGACCAGGGCCTGCACCACAAGGGCACTCCGTTCTGGGAATTCGGTGGCATGTGGGGCGACTGGCAGAACGACGACAACTTCTGCGCGAACGGCCTCGTTTTCCCCGACCGTGCAATCCAGCCGGAAATGTGGGAAGTCAAGTACCAGTATAGCCAGATTCGCGTGAAGAACGTGGATGCCGCCAAGGGAAAGCTCGAAATTGAAAACCGCTACCTCTTCAAGAATCTCGCCGATTTCCTCGATGGCGTCTGGCAGCTCCGTGAAAACGGCAAGGTCATCAAGGATGGCAGGCTGAACAGCTCGCAGCTGAACGTCGGCCCTCTCCAGAAAAAGGAAATCACCATCGAGTTGCCGGATATCGAGACGAGCATCGGTGCGGAATACCACCTGGATATCGATTTCCGCCTCAAGAAGGATGAACTCTGGGCGAAGGCGGGACATAGCGTTGCCCACGAACAGTTCGGCATCGACCTGGGCCAGCTCTGGTCTACCGAAGTGGACATCAGCACCCTGAATGGCGCCAAGGTTTCCCGCGTCAGCGGCCTCACCATCGAGGGAACCGATTTCAAGATTGCTTTCGACGAGAAGGCAGGTACGCTCGCGAGCTACGTTTTGGACGGCGATACCATCATCAAGAACGGCGGCATCCCGAACTTCTGGCGCGCTCCGACCGACAACGACAAGGGCTTCAACATGGAGAGAGGCCACGGCGAATGGCGCAATGCGAGCAAGAAGCGCTCCGTGACCTCCGAAGTCAAGGAAGTTTCCCCGCAAGAAACCCAGGTGACCTTCAACTTCAGCTTCCCGGATGTGGGTGGCTCCAAGATGAAGTTGACCTACTACGTGTACGGCAGCGGCGATATCGTCGTGGAATACACGTTCAACCCGGACGGCTCCAAGAGCTACATCCCGAACGTGGGAACCCTATTCACGGTTCCGGGCGGTTTCGAGAGGGTTCGCTACTTCGGTCGCGGCCCCGACGAAAACTACATGGGCCGTAACCGCGGCAGTTTCATGGGCATCTTCTCCACGCTCGTGGATTCCATGACGGTCATGTACATGGAAATCGGCGAAACGGGCCAGCGCACCGATGTCAAGTGGGCGACCCTCACCAACGACAAGGGCAAGGGCCTCATGATCGTGGGTAACCCGCGCATGGAATTCAACGCGCAGCACTACACTCCGGAACAGCTTACCAACGTCAAGCTCCCGTGGGAACTCAAGCGCGACAAGGATATCACCCTCCGCGTGGACTTGCACCAGATGGGCCTCGGCGGCATCAACTCCTGGGGTGCCGAACCGCTCAACGAATACCGCTTGAATGCGAACCGCGAATACTCGCACAAGTTCCGCATCGCGCCTGTCCGTAAGCAGCTGAACGACCCGACCGAATACTCCCTCCTCGGCTTCCGTAACTTCGGCACGAACGACCTTACGCCCGCAAAGTACGGCTCGGACGAAATTGCCAAGATTTACGAGAACCAGCCGGAAAAGGACGTTTCCGAGACGGCGAACATCGGCTCGATTGACCAGACGTTGAAACTGCGCGGTCCCTCGGTGATTGTGCCCGAAGGCATGCGCTACTACAGGGTATTCGATATGCAGGGCCGTCAGGTGGCGAGGTTCATAACCCGCGGCGTCGAAGACTTGCATACCGCAACCCGCAACGCGGTCCAGCGTGCCGGAACCTACCTGGTTCGCCCGGAAAGGGGCGGAAACGCGTTCCGCATCAGCGTAAAGTAGAACCTAATCCACACCCATAAAAATGCCCCGGATCACTCCGGGGCTTATTGTAATTTCTGCAAAAGTATTTTTTTCGCGGTGCCGTTCTGAGCCCCTTTTTTGCATAATTTTAGAATGTGTAATTGTATTTTCCACAAGGGATGGTTTTATGGATTTTCGTACGATATTTCCGCTTGTCTTGCTGCCGTCGTGCCTTTTTGCGGCAGTCAACTTGAACGTGAGTCTGGGCGATAGCATCAAGCCGGTGACCCACGTGGCCACGGGTTCTCTCTATGGGCTTACCGAAACGCTTCCGAGCAATATCGAGAAGGATGTCGCTCCGCTCAAGCCGAATGTGTTCCTTTCGCCGGCGCGTAGCGGCAGCGGTCGCCAGCAGGGTATCGGTGGAGCTTTCCTCGTAGCTCCGCGCGTCGAGAGCATCGGCGCCAAAATCCAGATCCGCCTGGCCGACGTATTGCCTGGCTGGCCGTACAAGTTCCAGAACATGGACCACTGGAAAAATGAAGTAAAGTCCGTCATCAACGACAAGCTCAAATCGAATAACAAGAATTTTGACGGCTACGAAATCTGGAACGAACCGAACGATACCTGGAAATCGAACATCGACTTCAATTCGGGACTCTGGAAGCAGACTTACGATTTGATTCGTCAGATGGACCCCGGCGCAAAAATCATTGGCCCGTCGTATTCTTTTTACCATGCTTCCAAGATGGAAGAATTCGTGAAGTACTGCTCGCAGAACAACTGCATGCCCGACGTGGTCAGTTGGCACCAGTGGGGTAGCGGCGGCTTCGTGGGCTCTGTCGAGACGTATCGTGCTCTCGAAAAGAAATACAAAGTGACTCCGCGCCCGCTGAGCATCAACGAGTATTCTTCGACCGAACATAGCGAAGAAGGTTGCCCGGGCCTGTCTATTCCCTTTATCGCTAAATTCGAACGTCACGGCGTCGAGAGCGCGATGATTTCGTGGTGGTTCGTACCGCTTCCGGGCCGCCTCGGCAGCCTGCTTACCTCGAACAACGAGCGCGGTGGCGGCTGGTGGCTGTACAAGTGGTACGGCGACATGAGCGGCTACATGGCGAAGGTCACTCCCCCCAACGACAAGAGCGACGGCGTGGACGGCTTTGCCGCCCTCGACAAGAAGAAGGGCTTTGCAAGCATCGTGCTCGGCGGTAACACGCTTGGCGACGTGAACGTGAACATTACGGGCATCCCGGAAGCCTTCGGCAACAAGGTGAACGTGTCCGTGGAGTACGTGGTGTGGGAAAACAAGGACAAGGCCGTGCCCTCGACGACTCCGGTGTCGGACAAGGAATACGATGTGAACGGCGGAAAGATTACGGTGCCGGTAAATATCGCAAACACCAAGTACGGCTATCGCGTGTATATTACGCCGATCATTCCGCAGGCACCCTACAAGGATGTCGTCGCAGCCATCCCGGGCAAGATTGAAGTCGAAAACTACGATGTGGGTGGCCCGGGCAAGTCGTTCCTTGACAAGGACGACGACAACAAGGGTGGACAGTACCGCGAAGATGCCGTGGATATCGTGCAGGGCGGTTCCGGCTACGCCATCGGCTACACACAGGAAGGCGAGTGGCTCGAATACACCGTGAATGTGGCCGAAGCGGGCGAATACGGCGTGTCGGCAAGCTACGCGACATCTTCCGAGAATTCGGGTGCCAAGCTATATGTTGACGACAAGGCCGTGGGCGATGCGATTATGTTCCCGCAAGGCGCTGACTGGGAAACCTACGCCACGTTCGATGCGGGCAAGGTGAACTTCACGGCGGGCAAGCACGTGCTCAAGCTCGAAATCGTCGGCAATTACGTGAACATCGACTATTTAGAGTTCTGTGCCGGGGCTAAATGCGAAGCGGTGGGTACGCCTAGTGATTCCTCGTCGACGCACGATTCTACTTTGGCAATCGTTGCTCGCTACAACGTCAATTTCGGGGCGTCTCAAACTTACGGCGTATACGGCCTCGACGGGCGCCTGGTTGCAAAGTTCACGGCCGTCGGTACAGAGAACCTGCGTGCAAAAACTGCGGAATCGGTCAGGCTTTCGGGTACTTATCTTGTGAAGCCCTTCCGCGGTGGCCGGACTTACAGAATCGCTGTCCAGAAATAGCAAGGTTTATAGATTCACTCCTCCAAAAAAAACGCCCCGCTATTACTAGCGGGGTGCTTTTTGTTTTGGGGGGTTGGTTTTAAGCTCTTACTTCACGAAGCTGGCGGGCAGCGTGAACTGCTTGAGGAACGGCCAGCCGATGTTGCCGTCGCCCTGTTCGTGGCCACCACCCTGCTTGGTGCAGAGCACGACCTTCACGCCGTCTTTGCAGTTGGAGTATTCGTCACAACCGTTGGCGTTCTTGGTTGCAGAACCGGTGCATCCGTTCTTTTCCTTCCAGAATTCGAAGGTTCCCTTGGCTCCGAGGAAGTTCAAGCCGTCATTGAAGCCGCTATCGCCACCTTCGTAACGGCAGGTACCGTCGTTGGTGCCGCGGAAGTTGATGACAGAAATCGGACGAGACATCTTGCACTGTGCACTGTTGGTCTTGTTCAAGTCCATGCCTGCAGGTGCTACTGCGGCGAATACATCGGACATCATACAAGCCACGTGGTTGCTCATACCGCCACCCATCGAGAAGCCGGTTGCGTAGATGCGCTGCGGGTCGATGCAGGCTTTTTCTCTGACATACTTGATCATTTCGCGAGTGAACTCAAGGTCATCGTCATTGGAGCAGCAGGGGCCCACGTTCCAGCCGGGCATATTGCCCATCATGCCGCCACCGCCCTTGGCCGTGCCATCCGGATAGAGCGAGATGACGCCTTCGGGGTCGGTGAGCTTCTTGTAGGTGGTGCCACCCATCTGACCTGAACCTGAACCGCCAATCGGGTGATAGTCAATAACGAGCGGGACAGGCTTGTCGCCCTTGTAGGCGCTCGGCACATGCATGATGAATGAGCGTTGGCCTGCACTGCCTTTGACGGTCAATTTTACCGTCTCGTCTTTGCCGGACTGTGCAGTCTTGCCGGAGCAGTCGACCGTAATCGGATCCTGGCTCGCGGAGGACATCTCCTCTGCGGAGCTGGTCGGAGCTTCTGCGCTAGAAGAAGACTTGACGACGTCATTCGAACTCTGGGCGACTGTGGCAGAACTCGTGGTGTTGGTGCCGCGTTCCATCTTGATGACTACGTCTGTTTCCACTTCTGCAGACATCGTGTAGGAGACGCTCTTGTAGCCTTCCAATGCGAACATGAGGGAAGGAAGCGGATCGCCTTCCTTGAGGAGGACATTCTTGCTCTTCACGATATAGGTTTGCGTGGAACCATCGGCGGTTACGCGTACGAAGTTTGCGCTATGGCCGGCAGCCTTGGAAAGGTCGATGCTCACGGAACCGTAGACTTCGTAGAAGGAACGCTGGTAGGTAACCTTGCCGAGGGCGTTGATTGCAGAAATCCTCAGCTGGTGGGCGTTCACGCCGTCAAGCGAGAAAACGCCGCCGCGGATGTTGGCGGACATCTTTACGCTGGCAACGCCGAACAGGGCGTCCGAATCGGTGTTGATGCTGAACGTGCCATCTTCGGCAGATGTCGTGTTGACGCCTGCGTAATTGAACGAGTTGATGGTTACGCCGGCGAGTGCTCTGCCGGAGCCGGCCGATTGGACCTTGCCGCTGATGCTCCAGGCAAAAGCCATAGTACTAGACATTGCCAAAATGCTGGCAAGTCCCATAATTTGGGGAAGTTTCATTTCTGACTCCTTTTTTTCCAAACCGCTCCCTTGCGGTATTCTTTTAGAAAAGTAAATCTTTTTCGTCTCAAATGCTAGAGTGATGTGTAAAAAAATGTTGATATAAATATAAAATTGTTTAAAATGAGTAAAAGTGACAAAAAATCGTGTAAGAAAAATTTGCTGCATGGATAAAGTGTCAATAGAACCTTGATTTCCCCGCAAGAGATTCGCTTTTTTGCGAGATATTTTTCGATAGGGGTCGGCGTGGTGGCCGGCCGCATTAAAATAAGGGATGTAGTGGATATGAAAAATATTCTCTCAACAGCAACAAGGGTTGCTGCCGTGGCTCTTGCGGCATCGACTTTCTCTTTCGCGGGTCCCGGCATTGCCGATGGCGCCGCGAAGTTCATCGGTAACATCACTCAGTCTGGCACTGCTCCTGGTCCTAATGACCAATTTACCCAACTTTGGAACCAGGCTACGGCCGAAAACGGCTGTAAGTGGGGCTCCGTCGAGGGTACCCGTGGCCGTTACAACTGGGGCGCCTGCGATGCCGCCTATAACTGGGCAAAGAATAACGGTGGGCATTTCAAGTTCCACGCCTTGGTGTGGGGCTCCCAGTATCCGGGCTGGCTTAATGGCCTCAGCGTCGACGAAACCAGGAAGGCGATTACCGCCTGGTTCGATGCGGTCAAGGAACATTACCCCGAAATCGAGATGATTGACGTGGTGAACGAGGCTATCCGTACGGGCAACAACAGCTATCATTCTCCCTACGGCAAGAACAACAACATCATTCCGGCTCTCGGCGGCGACAACAATGGCGACTATGCCTTCATAACCACCGCCTTCAAGATGGCGCGTGAACGCTGGCCGAAGGCTATCCTCATCTATAACGACTACAACACCGTCCAGTGGAACAAGGATCAGGGTATCCAGCTTATCCAGACCATCAAGAAAAACGGTGCTCCGGTCGATGCCTACGGCCTGCAGGCCCACGACATGATGAGCCAGGGCGGTGGTCAGGGCGGTACCGGTGGCGGTGGCGTCTGCCTAAGCATCAATACGCTCAAGAGCGTTACCAAGGAAATCTGGGACAAGACCCAGACCCCGATGTTCATCAGCGAATACGACATTGCAACGACTGACGACAACATCCAGAAGCAGTGCTATGAGGAACAGATTACGCACTTCATGGAAAACGAGCATGTTGCGGGTATTACCTTGTGGGGCTATGTCTATGGCCACACCTGGCTTGACTGTAACGGAAAGGCGCCCGGATGTTCCGGTATCATCAAGGATGGCAAGGACCGCGCCGCCATGGCATGGCTCAGGGATTACCTCTCCAAGAACAAGGGCGTGAACACGACCGGCCTTCCGACTGGCGTCTTGACGACCGTGGATCCCGAACCGCAGCTCCCGTTCAAGGGCGAGGCCATCGCCATCCCGGGCAAGATCGAGGCCGAAGACTTTGACATTCCGGGCGTGGGCCGTAACGAAGACGGCACCAGCAACGAATCTTACGGTGACGATTCCGAGAACCATGGCGACAGCGACTACCGCAAGGGCACTGGCGTCGACCTGTACAAGAAGGCCACGGGCGTTATCGTTGGCTACAACAGCGAAGGCGACTGGCTCGAATGGACCGTGAACGTGAAGGAAGAGGGCGACTACACCATGTTTGCCGCCGTGGCAGCCGCAGGTTCTACCTCTAGCTTCCAGCTTTCTCTCGACGGCAAGGATCTCACCGGCGTGGTTTCGGTTCCTGCGGCAACGTCTGGCGAAGAAAACTACGATGACTACAACAAGGTCAGCGCGAACGTGACCCTCCCGGCGGGCAAGCATATCTTGCGCATGGACGTGACCGGCGCCTGGTTCGACGTGGACTACTTCACCTTCGTGAAGGGGAAGGACGCTACCGATCCGGAACCGATTGTGAAGGATGAACCGGGCACGGAAGCTATCCCGCAGGTCGTGAAATACGACCCGAACGCCCTCCAGGATTACTTCGTGTTCGACATGCACGGCGTCAACCTGGGTGTCATGAGTGCCTATGGTTTCGACGGCGCCGCGGAAATCCTCCGTTCTTCCGCCGACATTAAGTGCTCGGGTGTATACCTACTGCGTAACCGCTTTACCGGAGAAATGCAAAAAATCCGTATCGCCCGCTAATCGTACCCTGAAAAGCCTGACTTTCTCGAAAACGGGTCCCGAAACAGAGATTTCGGGGTCGTTTTTGCTGTTTCCATGGATAGATTGTCCATGGAAACAATCTTCAGACATGAAATAGTCCACATTTTTCGGGGTAGTTTTATTGTGGGTTGGCAAGGCTGTCGGCCTTATTAAACAAATATTCAAGGATGTGGATCATGAAAAACATACTTTCATCAGTTGCTAAGGCCGCAACGATCGCTCTTGCGGCGTCGACGGTCTCTTTCGCAGGGCCCGGCCTGGCCGATGGCGCTGCGAAGTTCGTTGGTAACATTACTACACGTGGCCAGGTGCGTTCCGACTTTGGAACCTACTGGAACCAGATTACCGCCGAAAACGAATGTAAATGGGCCTCTATCGAAGGTACCCGTGGCAATCGTAACTTCAGTGGCTGTAAGGCTGCCTATAACTGGGCAAAGAACAACGGTGGCCACTTCAAGTTCCACGCTCTCGTGTGGGGCTCGCAGTACCCGAACTGGCTTGGCAACTTGAGTGCCGATGACACCAAGAAGGCTATTACTGACTGGTTTGACGCCGTCCAGAGGGAATTCCCCGACCTCGAAATGATTGACGTGGTGAACGAAGCCATCCGTACCGGAAACAACCAGTACCACTCCGGCTATCCCAACACCAAGATTATCCAGGCTCTCGGTGGCGACAACAACGGAGACTATACCTTCGTGACCACGGCCTTCAAGATGGCTCGTGAACGTTGGCCGGAAGCAATCCTTATTTACAATGACTACAACACCGTCCAGTGGCAAAAGAACGAAGGTATCCAGCTGATCCAGACCATCAAGAAAAATGGTGCTCCGGTCGATGCCTACGGCCTGCAGGCCCACGACATGATGACTCAAGGTGGCGGCGCCGGTGGTACCGGTGGTGGCGGCGGATGCTTGAGCCTCAATACCTTGAAGAGCGTTCTTGATGAAATCTGGCAGAAAACGCAGACGCCGATGTTCATTTCCGAATACGATATCGGTACGGATAATGACCAGACCCAGAAGCAGTGCTACTCGGAACAGATTTCCCTGTTCATGGAAAACGAGCATATTGCCGGTATCACTATTTGGGGCTACGTTTACGGTGCCACTTGGACCACGAACGGAAACTCTGGTATCATCAAGGATGGTAGTGGCGACCGCCCGGCCATGACTTGGCTCAAGGATTACCTCTCCAAGAACAAGGGTGTCAACACGACTGGACTTGTCGGTGGAAAGCCCGTTGATCCTGAACCGCAGCTTCCGTTCAAGGGTGAAGCGATTGCCGTTCCGGGCAAGATTGAAGCCGAAGACTTCGATATTCCGGGCAAGGGCAAGAACGAAGACGGTACTTCTAACCAGTCCTATGCCGATGCCGATTCTGAAAATCACGGCGATTCCGATTACCGCTCGGATACCGGTGTTGACCTCTACAAGAAGGCTACCGGCGTCGTGGTGGGCTACAACAACGAAGGCGACTGGCTCGAATACACCATCAACGTGGCTGAAGCCGGTGAATACACCTTCTTTGCCGCCGTGGCTGCCGCAGGTTCTACCTCCAGCTTCCAGATGTCTCTCGATGGCAAGGAACTCACCGACAAGATCTCTGTGCCGGCTGCATCTTCTGGCGAAGAAAACTACGACGACTACAACAAGGTCTCTGCCAACGTGACGCTCCCGGCGGGCAAGCATGTCCTCCGCATGGATGTGACTGGCGCTTGGTTCGACGTTGACTACTTCACCTTCGTGAAGGGCGCGAACGCTACCGATCCTGAACCGATTGGCGGTAACGGTAACGATATCACGAGCATCGCGGACAACTTCCAGGTTGACCCGAATTCTCTCCAGGACTACTACGTGGTTGACCCGATGGGTGTCCACATGGGTGTCATGAGTGCCTACGGCTTCAGTGCCGCTGCCGAAATCCTCAGGAGCTCCAGCGACGTGAAGTCTTCGGGTGTCTACTACCTGCGCAACCGCGCCACGGGCAAGATGATGCCGGTAAGCGTTAGCCGCTAGTTTTTTCGGAATTCCTTATCCAAAAACACCGCAAGAGGTCCCCGGATTTAATCCGGGGGCTTTTCTTGTAGTGAATGGTTTTTCTAGATTTAGACGCCATGGCAGAATACGTCCCGACAACGGCCCCTAACAGGGCGAACTACTTCCCGGCTATCGACGGGCTGCGCCTGATGGCGAGCGTGAACATCGTGATGCTCCATCTGGGGAGTTCCAACGCGCTTGCCTACATGTCGGACTTCAAGTGGCTTATGCCCATCATCGACGCTCCCGCGTTTGCGGCGGGCATCTTCTACGTGTTTGCCGGATTCCTGTTTGCGAGCAAGTTTAGCGACCCGGAACGCCGCATCCCGGTTATCCCGTTTGTGTTCAGCCGCATCGCCAAGCTCTACCGCCTGCACTTCTTCATGACGCTTCTGATGTTCCTGGTGCTTGTTTTCAAGTTCAGCGGGTATACGCACTTGCCGGCCTTCTCCGAACTCGGGGACTGTTTTTCGGCGGGACTTGCCAAGATGGTGCATCCGTGGCGGAGCCTCCTGTTGCATCTTTCGCTTTTGTGGTCTATTGTTCCCGACCTTGGCATGAAGCTGAACGAGCCCAGCTGGTCGCTTACGAGCTTTTTTGCATGCTATGCCATCACGCCGTGGTTTAGCCGTTGGCTGTTCAGGCAGAACCGCCGTACGCTTTGGATTCTGTTCGGTGCGGTGTTTGTCCCGGGAATCGTGTGGGCGGTCGTCTTTGGCGCTACGGGGAACCTCTGGTTCGACGGCTATGCGGCCAAGTACCGCTTTTTCCACATGTTCGCGCCGGTCCGCATTTTCGAGTACCTTTTTGGCATGGTGATTTTCCGCCTGTACAAGGAGGGCGTTTTTGATTTCCTCAAGCGCGACTACGTAAGCGGTATCGCACAGGCTGTCTTGCTTGCGGCCCTTTACGGGAGCCTGTTCCTGATGAGCCCCGCCTACAATCCGGGCGTGAATTACTTTATCCATCATAGCTTCCCGATTCTCGTGTATGGGCTGTTCGTGCTTTCCCTGCTTTCGGGTAAGGGATTTATGGCACGGTTCTTCTGCATCGGCATCGTGCGCAAGGTTGGCCGGGCAAGTTTCTACCCGTACCTGATACACCTGCCGATTATTACGATTGCCTGGGGAATCTGCAATTTGAATTGCCCCAAGAATACCGTCTTGCTGATGCTGTTTATCTATACGGTGAGCACTCTCTACATGGAGTTCAAGACGTGGCGCCGCAAGCGGAAGAAAGTGGTGGGTAATTAGAACTTAGACGTCATCCTCGGCCTGTCATCCTTGGCCGAAGGCCGAGGAACCATCACTTTTATACCATCGCTTTTATACAAGTGCTTGTATATAACAGGATGGATCCTCCTTCGGAGGATGACGACTCACAACTGACAACTCACAACTGACATCCCTCACTTCACATTTTCGTGTGACGTAGGGCACTTTACACGTGCCTTGTTTGAAACTTTTTGTTTACGAACCCTCGTTTTTAAGCCGTATGCAACGGAATTATTACATGCTATGGGGTGCAATATTTCGTGGGTTCAATTATATTTAAACGTTGGGTGGGAAAACAATAAACGAAGGAAAATAGAATGAAATCTTTACTGAAGATTACGACATGCGCGGTCGCTTTGGCCGCTGTCGCGGGTACTGCTGCCCCGAAGTATCCGTTCCCGCAGAACATGAAGAGCCCCCACGGCACAACCGCTTTGTATGCGGACCCGTCCGTGATTAAGGAACACTTTGAAAAGTGGAAGGGCGCTTGGTATGATGCAAGTCAGGGTTGGATTTATGCCCCTGAAGGAACCTGCTCTACCGTGTCCGAAGCAATTGCTTACGGTATGATGATTACCGTGTACATGGACGACGGCTCCAATGGCGCCAAGGACATGTTCGACAAGCTTTATAACACCTGGAAGTCTAATGGCGGTAATGGTGGTGGTATGAACTGGCGCATTGGTTGCGATGGTGGATCTGGTTCTGCCTCCGATGCCGACTTTGACGCCGCTCTTGCGCTCATTATGGCTTCCAAGCAGTGGAGCAACGATGGCTACCTGAATGATGCAAAGACCATCATCTCGTGGATTCTCTCCCATGATATCGATAATAACAATTCCGTGAAGGGCGGTAGCAACTGGAACGATGCTTTCAACCCGAGTTACGCCACTCTCGCCAACTTTGAACTTTTTGCCAAGGTCACTGGTAATAACACGTGGAATACTGTGAAGACCAAGGCCGAACAGGACTTGCTCGCTTGCCAGAACAGCAAAACGGGCCTCGTCCCGGACTGGTGCTCTTGGGGCGATCATCAGCCGACCAAGACGAACGCAAACGTTGCTCAGGCCGATAACCCGGGCTTCTTTGACGATGCCGCCCGTACGCCGTGGCGTATGGCTTGGGCCTACTACTGGTATGGCAACAGCAACGCCAAGAAGTTCAACGACAAGATTGTTTCTTGGATGTATACGGAATCCAAGATGAACGCCGCTGGCATTAACTCCGGTTACTATGTCGATGGTCGTTCTTCTTCTGCTCGTGACGTGTTTGTGTCTTCTACGTTCTCTGGTGGCATGGGCCTTGCCGCTGCCAGTGCCAATGAAGCCGAACCGTACCTCGAAACGGTTTACAAGACTTTGAAGAGCATGACGAGCTGTAAACAGGCTCAGGGCTGCGGTGACAATGTTCCGGGTGAAAAGTACTATCCGGCAACTTTGAACATCCTCTACTTGCTCCTCATGACGGGTAACATGCCGAACTTCTACGACATGACCGGCTTTGAAAAGTTTACGCCGGATCCGAGCCTCGGCCAGCAGCTTTCTTCCAGTGATGGTGTCCAGATCGAAAAGGGTGACTCCTTGGTTGGTCTCTCTGGTTTCTGGAACTGGGGCTCCTATCACGATAAGCTCGGTATCGGTACCGTGATGAAACCGGATTCCGGATCTAGCCCGCTTTACCTCATTGATGGTGAAATCTTTGCCAATGCCTCCATGGAAATTGGTCCGGAACCGGAATGGACGCAGGAAGCTGCCGACGCCGGCCTTCTCAAGTATCCGTCTGCCGGTATTGCCATGTCCTTCAGAGGTGACGAAAAGGGTGTGGACTTCACTGCACTTGGTGTTGCTTCTGTTCGTATTAAGGTTAAGACCACGGGTACGATTCGTTTTGCAATGCTCTATGATACAGACCATTGTGCAGGTTGCGAACCGGGCATCCTCATGGACCCGACGAATGACTATCAGACGCTCACCTTCAAGCTGAAGCCGAACGGCTATGCTCTTGGCGATTTGACCGTCGACCAGTGGATGACTCAGGATCCAAATCCGGCCGCTTCCGCTAACGATGTTATGAAGACTGCTTCGGGTGTTAAGTTCGAAGCCAAGATGCCGAAGGGCGGTACCGGCTCTGTGTCCGTGAAGTCCATCGAATTCCTCGATGCCAGCGGCAACGTCATTGACCCGGAAACGATTGTTGGCTATAAGGTCCCGAACGACTTCTCCAAGTACGGTAGTTCTAATCCGGGTTCCTCCAACTCTATCGGCCCCGACCAGTCTTCCAGCTCGATCTTCGACGCCATCGTGAAGGCTGACGCCCTCAGCACCATCAAGGTGGCTACGAGCGGTCTCTCGGTGCAGATTCTCAACGCCAAGCTCGGCGCAAGCTACGCCGTCATGAGCATCCAGGGCAAGGTGATTGCCTCCGGCAAGATCACCAGCGCTTCTCATGCGGTTATGCTCCCGAACAAGGGCATGTACCTCGTGAAGGTCGGTAGCGAAATCCGTCCTGTCAGTGTAAAGTAAAACCTTCGTTTTTAATCAAAAAACCGGGGCCTTCGGGCTCCGGTTTTTTGTATATTCTCGGCCATGGATATTGGATCGCTACATTTTCAAAATCCGGAAGCCTTCTGGCTGTTTGTTCTAGTCCCGGTTCTAGTCGCGTTGTACGTATACCGCCAGCAGCGCCGTAAGAGTACCATCAAGTTCCCAGCACTCGCGCTTGCGAAACGTGCCGTTCCAAGCCGTCGCGTGCGTTTGCGCCACATAGTGCCGGCACTTCGCCTTGCGGCTCTCTGCTGCTTTATCGTGGCGCTAGCCCGCCCGCAGAACGCCATGGAGGTGGAATACACCAATACCGACGGCGTCGACATCATGCTCGCGCTCGACGTCTCGGGCTCCATGGGAACCCTCGATATGCTTACCCGCGCCGAGCAGGCCAAGCTTGGCGTGATGAACGCCGAACGCATCCTTAAGTCGGGCGATTACTGGAAGTACAGCCGCATGGGGTACGCCCAGGTCGTCATCGCCGAGTTCATCCAGAAGCGTCATAGCGACCGCATCGGCCTTTCGGCCTTCGGTAGCCGCGCCGTGACGCAGTGCCCGCTCACGCTCGATTACGGGAGTTTGCTCGAGATTCTCGGCGCTACCGACGAGTTGGCACGGGATTCCGTCATCGCGAGCCGCACGGCTATAGGCGATGGCCTCATGAACGCCCTTGCCCGCCTTGAAAAGTCCGACGCCAAGTCCCGCGTGGTGGTGCTCTTGACCGACGGCCGCGACAACGCGAGCGTCATTTCGCCGGTCCGCGCTGCCGATGTGGCCCAGTCGCTCGGCATCAAGGTCTATACCGTGGGTGTGGGCAAGAAGAACGGCAAGATTCTTTCGTTCCAGCAGAATCCGTGGACGGGCGAAATCTCCTGGGGCGAGCGCGATATCACGCCCGAGGAAGGTATTGACGAGGCGACGCTTGCCGCCGTGGCCCAGAAGACTGGCGGCAGGTTCTACCGCGCCGAGAACAAGGAACAGCTCGAAGAAATCTATGAGGAAATCGACCAGCTCGAAAAGTCCGAAATCGAGACGATTGCCTACGCCCGCTATGCCGAAAAGTTCTACCCCTGGCTGTTGGCCGGTGCCTTGCTCATTTTGCTTGAACTCTTGCTTGCGAACACCCGGTTCGTGAGGATTCCCTAGGGGCTGGAGGTCTTATGCGATTTGCTGAACCGAATTTCTTGTGGTGCCTGTTTACACTCCCGCTCTTTGCGCTGCTGTTCTACTACGCCTACCGCCGTCGCAAAAAGCTGGCTGCCCGTTTTGTTTCGCTTTCGATGCTCCCAAAGCTTTCGACGAGTGTCTCGCCGTGGCGCCGCCTTGCCAAGGTAACTCTCTTGCTGCTGGCGCTCGCGTTCCTGTTCGTGGCGCTTGCCCGCCCGCAGTGGGGCCGCAAGATGGAACATGTGGAACGCCGTGGCCTCGACTTGGTGCTGTTGCAGGATATTTCCCTTTCGATGCTTGCCGAGGACGTGAAGCCTAACAGGCTCGTGCGTAGCCGCCACGAGATTTCGGCTTTCCTCGAGAACCTCACGGGAGACCGCGTGGGCCTTGTCGCCTTCAGTGGCGAGGCGCAGGTGATGGTCCCCTTGACTCTCGACTACGGTACGGTGCAGATGATGCTGCGTGAACTGAATCCGGGCTGGCTCATGCCGGGTACGAACCTGGAACAGGCCATCCGCAAGGGCATGAGCCTGTACAAGAATTCCGGCGGTGCGGGGCAGTACTCCGTGATGATTCTCATGAGCGATGGCGAAGAGCTTGAAGACGCCGCCGTGAACGCGGCGAAGGAAGCCGCCGAGATGGGCATCCGCATCTATACTATCGGTATCGGCAGCCGCGAGGGCGTGCCTATACCGGTCAAGACCCGCAATGGCGAGGTGGCCTACAAGAAGGATGTTCAGGGGAACATCGTGACGACGCGCTTGGAAGAGGGAACTCTCCAGGAAATCGCGAGCGTTACCGGCGGGCTGTACTTTTATGCGAGCCCTGGCGAATTCCAGCTGCAGAAGGTGTTGACCGAGATTGCGGGCCTCGAGAAGAAGGAACATGCGACCGACCGCATGGAGAATTACCAGGACCGCTACCAGATTTTCCTGGCGCTCGCGGCGCTCCTGTTCTTGATCGAGGCGGTTGTATCTGAACGTGGCCGTCGCCGCAAGCAGCTCGCTGGCCGATTCTCGTAACAGGGTACAAAAAAAGCCCCTCGGGTGGATGGGGTCTCTCTTGGAGACGGTCGGCTCGCCTTTGCGATACCGCTTGATTTATCCACCGGAAGGGCTCATTGGTTAATATACCGCGATTTTGGCGCCTGGGACAATTTCTTTTTCAAAACGATAGTCCAAGTTGGAACGCCTGCTTTCGATGGCGAAACTCTATAAAATCTATATTTAATATCAATGCATAAAGCGAAACTTTTCATTTCCATTGCCGCAGGCGCCACGATGGCGCTTGTAGCGTGTTCGTCTGCGCCAGCACCCGAGACTTCTACGCCGCCTGCGGAAACTGCCAGTCAGGCTCAACCGTCCGTAGCTCCCGCCGCACAGCCCTCCAAGGTTTCCGATGTTCCGGCGAGCTACAAGGATATCGCGTTCCCCGAGTTCCGTTACGTGGCGCCCGTGCCTGCGGAATACCGCGTGCAGCTGACGGATAGCGTTTCGGGCTACATCGTGAGTGACCGTAGCCTGCCGCTGGTAAACTTTACTGTCTATTTCGAAGAATCTAACCTGCCTGCGACCCTCAAGGACGAGGCCGCCTCCGAAATGGTGGGTTCCATGTTCCGTCGCGGTGGCGGTGGCGGGATTTCGGCCCATGCGCTGGACGATTCTCTGGAATTTATAAGCGCTGGGCTCTCGACGAGTGCGGGTACGTTCCTGGCCGCATTCGATATCGACTGCCTTTCGAAGGATTTTCCGGCGATGCTCGAACTTGCGAAGAAGGTGCTTACGGCGCCCTCGTTCGACAAGGAACAGCTAGAGATTATGAAGGCGAACTACGTGACCTCTTACGAACGTCGCTACGATACGCCCGCGAAGGTGCTTTCGGCTCTCAAGACGAAGGTGAACTACGCTCCGAACGTGCGCCTTTGGGACGCAAACGACAAGGAGTATTCCAAGGTCTCTGTTGCCGATGTGAAGCGCCTGGCCGAGGGTGTGTACTCCTCGAAGCGCATCGTGTTCGCGCTTTCGGGTGACGTGGACCGCGATTCCGCGGCAACCCAATTGAAGGAATTCTTTGCTGCCTGGAAGGTCGCACCCGCCAAGGCGAAAAAGCCCGTGCCCGAACCACTCTCGTTTGTCCGCAAGCCGGGCACTTACGTGGTGGACAAGGACATCACGCAGGCGAACATCTCGATGAGTCAGCCTTTCGTGCGCCGTCCGCATCCCGATTACTACCCCACGGCAGTGGCAAGCTTTATCCTCGGTGGTGGAAGCTTTACGAGCAGGCTCATGAACCGCGTCCGCAGCGACGAGGGCCTTGCCTACAGCGTTTACAGCAGTGCGGGTAACGACTATCGCGATACGGCCATGACATCTGTCGCTCTCCAGACGAAGGTGGAATCCGCCGATTACGCCATCAAGCTCGTGTTCGAGGAAATCGAGAAGCTGGCGAAGGACGGCCCTACGCCCGAAGAACTGGAACAGGCCAAGAAGGCCATCGTGGAAAGTCTCCCGAGCCTTTTCGATTCGCCCGAGGCGACGGCCCAGATTTTTGCGAAGGACGAACTGCTCGGCAAAAAACAGACGCACTACGTGGATTTCGTGAACGAGGTCAATGCGGTGACTGCCGAACAGGTGAAGGCCATGACCGCGAAATACTTCGACAAGTCCAAGATGACCATCTCGGTGGTGGGGCCTGTCGAGAAACTCGAAAAGCTTAAACCGTTCACGGTTGTTCCGCTGGACAGCCTGGAGTTCAGGTAACGGGAGCCTCCGTCATGTCCTTGAAGTCGACCATCCTGGCCTTGCTCTGTGCCGCAATTGCATGCGGTTCAGCTTTCGCGACTCCGGCTATGCCCGAATCGCGCTCGAAGGCCGAACAGATGGCTGCCCACCAGGATTCAGTTGCCAAGGCGAGGATGCGCGCTCTCAAGCTTGCCCAGCTTGCGAACAAGGAAGATGACCTGCGTAGTCTGTGCTCGGGCATGGACAAGTGCCTGGGAGTCCGTTTTGATTTCTGTACCGAGGCCGATTTTAAGCCCTGGCCCAAGGTCAAGTACGATGACGATTACTGCGGCCCTTACCGCGAAATCGTGAAGCGTGGATTCCCGCCCGACTTGCGCCAGCCGATGGCTACCGAAATCTTCGCGAGGCTCGGCCGCCAGTATCGCGCCATTTACGTGAACAAGGGAACGCTCCCTCTCGGCAGCGATGTTATCAGCTATCTGTTCGATAACATGCCCTTTACGGCGGAACTGATCAATGCGTACTTGGGTACGAACTACACGCTCGAATACACGAGCAGGAATCATCGATTCTTTAACGGGAGCAATGGCAGGAGCCTTTCGGGCGAGTTCTACTGGGCGCTGCAGGATAGTGCCGGACAAAAGCTCGGACTCCGTAACCTCTTTTTCGGTTACGGGCATGCACAGGTGCTGCGGTGGTCCTTGCACGGATCGGCGGTTGCGTTCCTGGACATGGACGAGGTCTCCAAACGCGAACTTAAGTACAAATTAACGGCAATCGTATTCCCTTCCAACTCCGTCTTGAATTCCATCATGCAGATGAACGTGTTCAAGAAGGTGGTGAACGAGAAAATTGACCACATTGTCGACGATATCAAGAAGGCTTCGGGCAAGTACTTTGGCGGGGACAAGGAACCCATGCTCAAGAGTGCCGCGCTCAAGTCGCAGGAGAACGTGCAGTACGTAATCGACTTTGAGAACGTGGTAAACGGCGCCCCCTGGAAACTGGGTGATTACGAGAAGTTGCGCAAGGAACGGGAAAAGCAGCGTGCAACGCCCGCTCCGATGAAATTAGAAGATCCGAGGATGGTAAAATGAGCAAGGAAGATACTTTGGAATCCCTGTTGGATCGCGTGACCGACCGCCGCAAGGAATTGCTTTCGCAGGTGGTCTCCCAGCGCACGAGGCACTTTTGCATGGTGCTCGAGGATTTGTTCGACCCGCACAACATTTCGGCGGTTATCCGTACGGCGGAGGTATTCGGCCTGCAGGATGTGCACATTATCGAAGAAGATAACGCCTACAGCGTGAACAAGTCCATATTGAAGGGATCTTACAAGTGGATGAGCCTCTACCTGTACAAGAAGAGGATGCTCTGCATGGAAAAGCTGCGCGCAAAGGGCTACAAGATTGCCGTCGCGAGCACGAACACCACGAACTCCGTACTGGATCTCGACTTGAGCCAGCCGACGGCGTTCTACCTGGGAAGTGAATTCCACGGGAACCACCCCGATACGCTGGCCCATGCCGACTACGAGTTCAAACTGCCTCAGTACGGCATTACCGAATCCATGAACGTCTCGGTCGCGGGCGGTGTGCTCATGACCTACCTGGACGTGTACATGCAGAAGGAAGGCCGCGATAAGTTCGTGCTCCCGCCTGCCGAACGGGATGCCTTGCTGCGCGATTGGCTCGACCGCCACGTGAACGGGATTGAAAACAACAGTCCGATAGTGCGCGTGGAATAGCGGATTCTTGTAATAAACCCTCAAAAGCCCCTTTTTAGGGGCGTTTTTTGTAACGTTCTAAAAAAATATGCTAATTTGATAGTAGAATGAAAAAGAATTCTGCACTTTACTTTTCCGTTGGCCTCGTAATTCTTCTGGCCATCGTCATTCTGGTTTTTGGAGTGTTTTTCCTGAACGAGAAGGATCCTCGCGAAACATTCAACCATTTTTACCTGCGTTTTACCCAGGTGAGCACCCTCGTGCTCGATGACCCCGTCAAGGTGAACGGCGTCAAGCTGGGCAAGGTGGAAAATATCCAGTTGGCCGGACATCGTGTCGTGGTGACAGTCCGCCTGCGTACCGACGTGAAGATCCCGAAGGATTCGGAAATTCGTGTGCAGAATATCGGTATCATGGGCGAACGCCAGATTGGCATGATTCTTGGCGACCTCAATGAGTATTTTACCCCGGGTGATACCATTGACGGCCAGTTCGATGCCGGTATCGCCGAAGCGCTCGGCCTGGCGGGCGAGGTCTGCGACAGCACCAAGGTGCTTCTCGAGTCGGTGAAGGCCGCCCTGAACGGCACCATCGCCAGTCCGGACTTCCAGGAGCGGTTTAATACGCTCTTGGTTAAGGCCGAGAACCTGGAAGACCGCCTGATGAGCCTCGTGAATTCGACCGACCCGCAGCTCAAGAAGAGCCTTGCCGGCCTGAACGAGGTGACGGTGAAGGTCGGGGAGCTGGTGGATAACGTGAAGCCGCCTATCGACAACCTGTTTGCCGGGGCCGACAAGGTCATGGAAAATGCAAACGGCCTGATTTCGGACCTGGAAGGGGTGACCAAGCACCTGGATGAACTGATTGCCAGGGTGCAGTCCACGGACAATACCGTGGGAACTCTCCTGCACGACAAGACTTTGCATGACGACTTGGTGAAGACCGTCCATTCTGCGGACAGCCTGTTCAGGGTGATCCTCAACGACGGTCTTGACGTGAATGTGGACTTTTTCTGAGGAAAAGAATGATAGCGAAGACGCTTACAGTCACAAATAAACTGGGTATCCATGCGCGGCCTGCCGGCATGATCGTGGACATCACGGGCCCGGCCAAGAGCGATGTCTCCATCGTTTTCGAAGGATCGAAGGCGAATGCCAAGAGCATCCTGAACGTGATGATGCTCGCCATTCCTCTGGGTTCCGAAGTGAAGTTCGAAGTGGACGGCGAGGACGAAGAAGAAGTCGTTCAGAAGTTGGAAAAGCTTTTCAATGACAAGTTCAACGAAGAGCCAGGCTGAACGTACCGTATTGGTAGGCGTTCCGGCCTCTCCCGGCTTTGCCATGGGGAAGGCCTTCCCGATTATCAACCGGGAAATTTCCGTTGTTGAGGAATCCCTGCCCGAGAGCCGCATCGCGGCCGAAGAACAGCTCTTCTTGAAGGCGGTCGCCAAGACTATCGCCGAGATAAACAAGATCAAGGAAATTTCCGAGAGTCGCACCGGGCTGCGCGACAGCTTGATTTTTGCATCGCACTTGATGATCCTCCAGGACCCGGGACTCGTGAACGGAATTCTGGATGCAATCAAGAAAGACCACAAGAATGCGCGGTGGGCCGTGCATGTGGTTCTGGGCAGCTACATCGACAAGTTCGAGAAGATAGACTCTCCTGCCATGCGCGACAAGGCAGCCGACTTGCGTGACCTTTATAACCGCCTCATGGGAGCGATGGAAGATTCTGGACCGGTGCTCGAGGATGTCGGTTGCGAAGACGGTGTCGTGCTTGTGGCTCACGAGTTCTTGCCGAGTTTCCTCATGTCCGTGAAGCCCGGCCAGGCGAGCGCCCTTGCGATGGATACGGGTGGACGTACGAGCCATGTGGCCATCTTGGCCCGCTCGTTGCAGATTCCGGCGGTGTCCGGCCTGCGTAACGTGGCCGCCCTCATCAAGCCCGAAGACACGATTATCGTAGATGGCTCGGGCGGCATGGTCATCGTGAACCCGAACGAAGACGACATTCGCCGGTTCCATGAACGCCAGGAGGTGTTTGAACGCCAGCGCAGGGAACTTTTCACGATGCGCCGGCTTGAACCGATGACTCGCGACGGCAAGTACATCACGTTGCACGCGAACATCGAACTCCCGACGGAATCCGAGAAGGTTATGGATTTCGGTGCGACGGGTATTGGCTTGTACCGTTCGGAATTTTTGTTCTTCCGCAAGGATGCCCCGAGCGAAGAAGAACAGCAGGAAGCCTACAGACAAATTCTCGAGACGATGGCGCCGTGCCCGGTCACTATCCGTACGCTCGATGCTGGCGGCGACAAGCTTGTATCCGGGATTACGGCTTCGAACGAGGCGAACCCCTTCATGGGATGGCGCAGCATCCGCGTGTGCCTGGACCGGGAAGAAATTTTCTGCACGCAGTTGCGTGCATTACTCCTTGCGAACACGAAGGGCAACTTGCGCATCTTGCTCCCGATGATTTCCGGACTTGCGGAACTCCGCAAGGCGAAGGCTCTCATTGAGCGTTGCCGCGAGGAACTTATCTTGCAGGGCAACGATATCGCTCCCGTGAAGGTGGGCGTCATGATTGAAGTGCCTGCCGCGGTGATGCTGGTGGACAAGCTCGCGAAGGAAGTGGATTTCTTCAGCATCGGCACGAACGACTTGATTCAGTTTACGCTTGCGGTGGACCGCACGAACGAACTCATTACCGATATGTTCCAGCCGCACCATCCGGCCGTGCTCAGCATGATTTACCAGACGGTGATGGCCGCGCACCGGCAGGGAATTCCCGTGGCGGTTTGCGGCGAAATGGGCTCCGACCCGTTCAGTGTGCTTTTGCTGGTGGGCTTGGGTGTCGATGAGCTTTCCATGACGCCGTGGAGCGTTATGGCCACAAAGAAGATTATCCGTTCGATGAACTTCGAGGACGTGCGCGAAACGGCCCTGACGGTGCTCAAGATGGACGATGCCGAAGCCGTGAACGCTTACCTGAAATCGAAGTATGCACAGGCAATCAAGGATCTTGGAATTTCCAGCTTGTTGGGTGCCGACGAGGAAAAACAGAATTAGGACTATGCGCTTTTTCACCGCATTTTTTTTGCTTGTATGTCTTGCTTGGGCTCAAGAGGAACCTGCTTCCGCCGCCGCTAGCCCTGCTCCGGCAGCTACAAAACCTGCACCGCTCGCTCCGACCATTGTCACGGATAGCCTGATTGCTACGCTTCCGTTGACGCCTCCCGACCCGTACGAGGAACTCGAGAAAATCCCGTCGGCTCATTTCCAGAACCTGGTGGTGCGAGCGGAACGTGCAAGGAAGGCTGCCGCCGATACGAAACTTTCGAAGGATGCCCGCGATTTCGCACTTGCTGCCTCTTACTTCTATTCCGAATCCTGGGATAGCGCCTATGCGGCGTACGATTCGTTGCGTTCCCGCGATACGCTGCTCGAGAAAAACGTAGTACTGCGCATGGCGAAGGCCCGCTTTATGCAGGGTGACTTTGTGCAGATGCGCAAGACCCTGGCCCTCGGGGCAAAATTTGCAACCGATGCCGCTTTCGACAAGTCCGCTTCGCGCATGCGCATCGAAGCCGCCATGGCCGATTCGACGCTTACCGACCATGCCCATGCGGATTCGCTCAAGGTATTCTTGGACAAGTACCCGAAGGGGGACGATGCCGCTGCGCTCAGGTACCGCTATGCGATGTATTTGGAACAGTTCAAGCAGCTCAAGCAGGCGAAGCGCCTCTACATGCAGCTGCTCACGAGCGCTACCGCGTATAGGGATTCTGCTTTTGCGGCCATTCGCAGGCTTCGCAAGGTGAAGGGCGCTCCTGAAAACTTGAACGAGAAGGTCGCCTACGCGAAGATGGCTTGCGCCAAGGACGATGCCGGAAGCTGCCTTGCGCTTTTGGATTCCATCCGCATTCTCGATTCCCTGCAAATCGCGAAAAAGCCTGAGCTTGCCGTAGCCCCGCCGGAAGACTCCCTGCAGAAACTGCTGCCGCCGAGTACGCTCGACATGGGTACGCGCATCACGCTCTGGGAAAAACGCGCTGTCGCACTCCGCACGCTCAAGCGCGAAAAGGAATCCATTGCGCAGTTTAAGTTCCTGCTCGACTCGGTCGAGGCCCGCCCGCTGTGGATGCAGTCTACGCTCCGCCTGTACCGTAACGATGCGAAGACGTACGCGAAAGAAATCAAGACGATGGATTCGCTGTTGCAGGAAGTGAACCGCTACAGCAAGGAAAACGCGAACAATCTTTGGGTCCGCGGTTTTGAATACGAACAGAAGGAGCTCTACGATAGTGCCATCGTGTGTTTCCGTACGCTTGCCGACAAAAAGTTCAAGAACAATATCAAGCGCCAGTGGGCCAAGTTCCGCATAGGCTTTATCTACTTCAAGCAGGAAAAATGGAACGAGGCCGTGGCCGCCTTTATCGACGCGACCAAGGATCCGTTCTTGTGGAGCGGCAGTGGCGCCCGCATGTTCCTGGGCGATGCGTACTTGAAGCTCGGCAAGGATTCGCTTGCCCGCGAAGCGTATCTCGATTGTATCCGCGATTTCCCGCTGGCCTACTATGCGCACCGCTCCCGCCTCAAGCTTGTCGAGAACAAGTTGATGGACGAGGGCAAGGTTCCTTTTGCCCATGGTGTGGCCATGTCGCCCGAAGAAACTCTTGCGTGGATTCGTGCAAGCCAGAAGGGCGTCAAGGCCGATACAGCCACCTATAATCGCGACCGTTACCAACGCATCAGGAACCTCTTCTTGTACGGCTTTGCCGATGAGGCCTTTGCGCTTTACGACGAAGCTCGCAAAAAGAACTACAAGCGTTTAGACTTCCTGTATGAATACGGCATGCTGTTCTACGAAGTGGGCGAGACTGCCGCGGGCTACCGCCTGGCGCGTCAGTTCCAGAACAACATTGACCGCCGTCGCCTGATGTCGCCGCCGATAAGCGTGCTGCATTACCTCTACCCGATTCCGTTTACCGAACAAGTCAAGTTCCATTCCGGCGAACGAATTGATCCGTTCTTCGTGTACAGCGTGATGCGCCAGGAATCGATTTTCAACTTCCAGATTGCTTCTCCCGTGGGAGCGTGCGGCCTTTTGCAGGTAATGCCGGCTACCGGCAAGATGCTTGCCGAAAAGGAAGGTGTTGCTGAATGGTTTGACCCGCAGATGCTTTTCAACCCGTACATGAACATCCGCCTGGGAATCCGTTACCTCGTAGACTTGAAGGCCGAATACAGCGACGACTACATGTACGTACTCGGAAATTACAACGCGGGCCCCAAGCCTACCAAACGCTGGCAGGCCGCGGGCGAGGGCAAACCCTGGGATCTTCGCGCCGAAGAAATCAGCTATTGGGAAACCCGCGACTACGTCAAGCGCGTCATGGGCAACTACTGGATTTATCAGGAAATTTACGACGGTCTTTAGCCCATGCTTTTCCTTCTACTCACAATCGGCCCGGCGTTCTTGTTTGCGTGCGGAAACATCCTCGAGAAATCGGGGGTGTCTACGGTAGGTAAGCGTACCGGCGGTACGTCTAAACCGTGGGAATTTTTCAAGGGCGTAATTACGAACAAATTCTGGTGGCTTGGGATTTGCTGCTCGGGTTTGGCGACCGTCGGTTACTATATTGCGATGGCGCGTTACGACCTCTCGCAGGTGCAGCCCATGATGGTGTTGAACCCGGTGCTTACGGCATTGATGGGCTTTTGCATCTTGAAGGAAGTCTTGACAAAGCGCATCGTTGTGGCGATTTGCTTTGTGGTGGCAGGGCTGCTTTATTCGGTCGAGAACCTCGGCGAATCGACCGCGGTACAGAACGTTGGATTGCTTTGGACGTATGCCGGAGTGCTCTGCCTTGTGACCTTGGTGGCACACTTGTTCGTGAAGAACCGCGAGATGGTGGACTCGCTTATTATGGGTGTCGGCTTCGGGCTCTCGGCGGCGTTCTACAAGAGCCTCGCCATGGATTTCGATTTGGACCATATCGAAATGTCGTCGGTCGCGAACCTGCTGCTCGACTTCAGGGCGCTCGGCTATATTGCCACCTACGGAATAGCTTTCCTCTATTCGCAGATATCTTTCTCGCGTGGCCGGGCCCTGTTCATTATCCCGTTCAGCGCGGCAGTCGGGGCGGCAGTCCCGACCTTGGCTGGGGCCCTCGTGTTTGCGGAAGCCTTCCCGGTGGGCAAGGCTATTTCGGTGACCCTGGTGCTGATTGGCGCATGCCTGTTCATTGTACGCAGGCCGAGGCGGAAGAAGGCCTAATAACGGCGCTGGGTGAAACCGTCCAAACCTTATTTTGCTAGATTGTAATTACTATGAATTACAATACCAAGATTTTGTGCATTGGCGCGGGTTACGTCGGTGGCCCCACTATGACTGTTATCGCCGACAAGTGCCCCGATGTCAAGGTGACTGTAGTCGATATCAACCAGGCCCGAATCGATGCCTGGAATAGTGACAATCTTCCGATTTTTGAACCCGGCCTCGACGATGTGGTAAAGCGCGCCCGTGGCCGCAATCTCTTCTTTAGCACGGATATCCCTTCTGCCATCAAGGAAGCGGACATCATTTTTGTTTCGGTGAATACGCCGACCAAGACGTTTGGCCACGGTGCCGGCAAGGCCTCCGACTTGCAGTACTGGGAAAAGACGGCGCGCAACATCTTGGAAATCGCCGACGAAGGCAAGATCATCGTCGAGAAGTCGACGCTCCCGGTGCGTACCGCCGCCGCGATGGAACGCATCCTGAACAGTAACGACAAGGGTCTGCACTTCGAAGTGCTCTCTAACCCCGAGTTCCTTGCCGAAGGTACCGCCATCAACGACCTGTTCGAACCGGACCGCGTGCTCATCGGGTCGCACCAGACGGAATCGGGCCTCGCCGCCTGCCAGAAGCTGGTGGACGTGTATGCCCACTGGGTGCCGCGTGACCGCATTCTCACGACGAACCTCTGGAGCTCCGAACTCACGAAGCTCACCGCGAACGCATTCCTCGCGCAGCGCATCAGCTCCATCAACTCTATCAGCGCCCTCTGCGAAAAGACCGGTGCCGACGTGGACGAAGTCGCCTATGTGATGGGCAAGGACCGCCGTATCGGGCCCAAGTTCCTCAAGGCCTCCATCGGTTTCGGTGGCTCCTGCTTCAAGAAGGATATTCTGAATCTTGTGTACCTTTGCGGCTATTACGGACTCCCCGAAGTCGCCGCTTATTGGGAAAGTGTCGTTAAGATTAACGAGTGGCAGACCCACCGCGTGGTGGATCGCATGCTCGAGACGATGTTCAATACGATTGCAAGCAAGAAGATTGCTGTGTTCGGATTTGCCTTCAAGGCAAACACTGGCGATACGCGTGAAAGCCCCGCAAACCTTGTGGTGCGCGACCTGCTCGCCGAACATGCACAGCCGGTCGTGACCGACCCGAAGGCAATTCCCGATGCGAAGCGCGACCTCAAGGATGTGCTTGACCAGGTCCAGTTCGAGGAAGACCCGTACAAGGCCGCCGAAGGCGCCCATGCCGTGGTGGTCTGCACGGAATGGAAGTGCTTCGCCGAACTTGACTGGAACCGCATCTACAAGGGCATGGCGAAGCCTGCCTTCGTATTCGATGGCCGCAATATCCTCGATGCCGACGCTCTCCGCAAGATTGGTTTCGAAGTGTCCAGCATCGGCAAGGGCAAGGCGGAGTAATTCGACTTGAAAATCGCTGTTCTAGGAACTCGTGGAATTCCCGACATAATGGGTGGAATTGAAACCCATTGTCAGGAGTTGTATCCGAGATTGGCTAGCAAGGGCGCCGAGATAACCATTATCGGGCGAAAGGGCTATACCAAGAAGGATGAACCGTACGAGTACAGGGGCGTCAAGATTGTGCCCATAGCCTCTCCGCATACTGCAGGGCTTGAGGCCTTTGTCCATACCTTCAGGAGCATTCTCAAGGTAAGGAAACTTCATCCGGACATAGTTCATCTCCACGCCATTGGCCCTGCTTTTGTCGCCCCGATTTTCAGGATGCTTGGAATCAAGGTTGTCTACACGCATCATGGACAGGATTACAATCGTGCCAAATGGGGTGCGCTTGCCAAGTTTGTCCTGCGGTTGAGCGAGCGAATTGGCACAAGGTTTTCCAATAGGATTATCGTCATATCGAAATATCTGGACAACTGGCTGCAGACGAAATATGGTTGCCGTAAAACGGCCTTCATTCGGAACGGGGTGAATATCCCGGAAAGGCTGGACGATTCTGTTTCGAAAAAATGGCTTGAAAAGCATGGATTGTACGGCAAGAAGTATATTTTTGCGCTGGGCCGCTTCGTTGAGGAGAAAGGTTTTCACGATTTGGTGGCTGCCTATAGGGATGCTGACCTCAAGGGCATGCCGCTAGTTATTGCGGGCAAGGCGGACCAGGAAAGTTCCTATTCCAGAAAGCTCTACAAGATGGCTGGAGAGGCCGGGGTCGTGCTTCCGGGATACATCTATGGCGAAGAACTTCAGGCTGTCTTCGAAAATGCCTCCCTGTTTGTAATCCCGAGCTATCATGAGGGCTTGCCCATTGCGCTGCTCGAGGCGCTTAGCTACAACTTGAACGTGATTGCGAGCGATATCCCGGCGAATACCGAGGTGCCTCTGCCCGAAGAAAGTTTCTTCAAGACAGGGGATGTGGCGGCCCTGACGGCCAAGCTAAAGCAGTTTGCGGGTTCCGCAGAAACTCGGAATTATAGGAAAATCATCGAGGAATATTATAATTGGGATGTGATTGCGGAACAGACGATGGAAGTCTATAGGTCAATTTTGTAGTTTTTCAGGGAATAGACAACAGGGAAATTTGATTTTATGTCTTGTGCTAATTGTAATTGTGGTTCCAGCAAGATTCAGATGCCGACGGACGTGTCGGTGATTACGACGTACCGTTGCCAGATGCGTTGCAAGATGTGCAATATCTGGAAGAACCCGACCAAGAAAAGCGAAGAAATTCAGGCGAAGGACTTGGAAATCCTTCCGCAGCTCAAGTTTGCGAACGTGACCGGCGGTGAACCATTTATCCGCCAGGATTTGGAAGATATTGTGGATGTCCTCTACACCAAGGCCCCGCGCATCGTTATCAGTACGAGCGGATGGTGGGTGGACCGCGTTATCAAACTGGCCGAACGTTTCCCGAACATCGGTATCCGCGTCTCTATTGAAGGCCTTGAGGGAACCAATAACTTCTTGCGCGGCCGTGATGACGGCTTTGAACGCGGCATGAAGACGCTCAAGACACTCCATGAAATGGGTGTGAAGGATATCGGCTTTGGCCAGACGCTCAGCAACTGGAACAGCAACGACCTGATTCCGCTTTACGAGCTTGCGCTTTCGATGAATTTTGAATTTGCGACCGCAGCCTTCCACAACAGCTACTACTTCCACAAGGAAGACAACCAGATTAGCAACAAGGAAGAACTCTGCGAAAACATCGGCAAGTTGGTGAATCGCCTGCTCAAGGAAAATCACCCGAAGTCGTGGTTCCGCGCATTCTTCAATCTGGGCCTTATCAAGTACATCCAGGGCGGCAAGCGCATGCTGCCGTGCGAAGCCGGATCCGTGAACTTCTTTACGGACCCGTGGGGTGAAGTCTATCCCTGCAACGGCCTAGAACCGCGTTACTGGCAAGAGAGCATGGGCAATATCCACAACGCCAAGAACTTTGAGGAAATCTGGTTCAGCGAGCAGGCGCAGAAGGTTCGCGAGAAGGTGCGTACCTGCCCCAAGAACTGCTGGATGGTCGGTACTGCCGCTCCCGTGATGAAGAAGTACATTGCGCATGTGGCTCCGTGGGTGCTCAAGGCCAAACTCAAGAGTATGTTCGGCAAGGAAATCGATTGCTCCTGCTTCCCGACTTTCGATGTCGGCCAGGACCCGAGACAGGGCGACTTGAGGATTGAAAAGTAAAGGACGCGCAATGCGGATTGCTCTTGTAAATTATCGCTACTACGTATCCGGTGGTCCGGAACGGTACCTGTTTAATATAAAGGATGTGCTGGAACGAAAAGGGCATGAGGTTGTCCCTTTTAGCATCAAGAGCTCGAAGAATGTTCCCTCTCCGTACGAAGAGGATTTTCTAGACACGGTAGATGATCAGACGTATTTTGCGCAAAGTAAGAAGACGCTTCGTGTTGTTTTGAAATCTTTTACGAGGATGTTCTATTCCTTTGAAGCGAAAAAAGTTTTCGGGAAGTTCCTGGACAAGTATAAACCAGACCTTGTCTACATCATCCATTACCATAACAAGATTTCTCCGAGCGTTGTTGATGCTGCTAAAGCGAAAAAAATCCCGGTTGTTCACAGGATTTCTGATTTCCAGTACATGTGCCCGAACGCTTTGTTCTATAATGAAAAGACGGGGATTTGTGAAGATTGCTTGAATGGCCGTTTCCTGTCTTGCGTTAAGAATAAGTGCGTCATGAATTCGCGAGTGTATTCGGCGATAAAGCTTGCGGCCAAGAAACTGCACGATTTCTTACATGTGACGAAGAAAATCGATGCTTTTGTGGTGCCATCTTCTTTTACGATGAGTAAGTTGAATCAGTATGGAATTCCGATGGAAAAACTTCATCATATTCCGACCTTTTTTAACTTGAAAAATGATGATGTTGACGTTTCCTATGAGCCCTATTTCTTGTTTGTGGGTCGCCTTGAAAAGCAGAAAGGGTTGATGACGCTCTTGAAGGCCTTTGTTAAGACGCAGATTCCCCTAAAAATTATTGGATTCAGCAATGACGGGTATGAAGATGAGTTAAAGGCTTTCCTTGCAGGGAAAGATCATCGGATTGAATTTTTGGGCCGTAAATCCTTTGAAAAGATTGAACCCTACTTGAAATCGTGCCTATGTACGCTTGTATCCTCGGAATGGTATGACAATTTTCCAAACGTGATATTGGAAAGTTTCGCGTATAAAAAGGCTGTAGTTGCGACGGATATAGGCTCGTTGCCGGAATTGGTTGTTGATGGAGAAACGGGATGCCTGTTCAAGTATGGCGATGCCGATGACTTGGCGGACAAGACGGAAAAGATTCTAAAGGGTGAGATGAGCGCGGAGGAAATGGGCGCGAAGGCGTTTGCCGTATTGAAGGACAAGTATGTCCCTGATGCCCATTATGCTCAATTGATATCTTTGTTCGAAGGGATGAAAAGCTAATAGATTGGGGCAATTTGAGGCGAAACCATGGATGACTTGAAAGTTTCGGTAATTGTTCCTGTCTATAATGTAGAGCGGTACTTAGACCGCTGTGTTGGGAGCATTGTTGGCCAAACATACAAAAACTTGGAAATCATCCTGGTGGATGATGGTTCGCCAGATCAATGCCCTGAAATGTGTGATGCTTGGGGGCAAAAAGATGCCCGAATAAAGGTAATCCATAAGAAGAACGGGGGCTTGGGAGATGCTCGTAATGCTGGCTTGGACGTGGCTACGGGAAACTTGATTGGTTTTATAGATAGTGATGACTGGTGCGAGCCCACCATGTTTGAAAGGATGGTGGCTACATACAGAGAATACCGAACTTCTATTGTTGTTTGTGATGTCTGGGTGGATTGGGAAAACGGTTGGCCGTCGGAAACAAAGTGCATTGGCGGGAATTCGCCTGTCTGGGACAGGTTGAAAACGGCTGAGGCGTTTTATGGAGAAGACTTCCCTGCTTGGATGTGGAACAAGGTGTTCGAACGCTCACTTTGGAATGACGTTAGGTTTAGAGCTCAGTTGTATGAGGACATTCCGGTCATGCGGGATTTTGTCAATGTCATAAATGGAGTCGCATTTACTCATTCTGCAGAATATCATTATGTCCAACGTCAGAACAGTATTGTCAATAGTGAAATAAAAGAATCACATTTGGTGCTTCTTAATGAAATGATAGAAGGTTATAAATGTGCAAATAATATCTCTGAAAGAGCTGCTTTACTTGCTCGAAGGGAAGTTGTTTGGGAAGCCTACTGTTTACTATACAAGATGATTGTGACAAATATTTTACAAGAAAAACAGCACGAAATGATTGAGGTTATTCGGCAATATTGGAATGGCTCGGATAGCATGAGACGATTTGGAACTTTTGATAAGATTATCGTAAAAAAAATCGCGACAGGTAAGCGCTTTAAGTACTTGATGAAGGCTCATAATATTTTGCGGGATTTATATTTTAAATTGAAAATAAAAGAACTTGTCGGAAAGAAACGTTAAGATTATGTCTTTTGTCTATGTACTCATTGCTGTCGCTTTTTTCGGGATGCTTCTTGATTTCCGAAAGACGATAGCGATTTTGGCTCCCTTTCATCTTATCCTTGCGTTGATTCCGTTTCAAAAAATGCCGGTAAGTATTTTTGAAATCATTGCTTTTATGGCCCTTTGTTTTTATTTGGTAAAAAGACCTTTTTCGCAATGGGGGTATCTGGTAAAAAATCCTTTTAATGTTGGCATTGTTCTCACGTTGATTTCTATCGTAGGGACAAATTATTTCATTGAGCCACATTGGCCAACTTCAACGCTCCGCTTTATGTCGGCCTTTATCTATCCGATGATTTTATGGAACTGTATCGATGAAAAACCTATATACCGATTGACTGTAATGGTTACAGTTGCTTTTGCTCTAGTGATGTCTTTGTATATTCTTGTTGAAGTGTCTCTTGGGACAAATCCGGTTATCCAGACAGTTCTCGCTAACAAGTGGGTTAATGAGGATCTTGTTATTAATTATCAAGAAATGCGATTCGGCTTCAAGAGATGTCAGGGGTTTCTTGCAACGCCTGCCGGTTCGGGATTTTTCTTGGGCTTGTTCGGGGTTGTACTTTATTGTGTTTCATCATGCTTGGAAGAGAAGAAAAAGTATATGGTTATTCTTGTGGGGCTGTTCCTTTTTTGTAGTTTGCTTTCGGGGACTCGGTCTGTCATTGCCGCTACAGCAGTTGCGTCAATGATTATTGTACGGAAGGAGTTTTTTTCTACAAAATATTTTGTCTTGAAAATGCTTCTTGTTATGGGGGTTGTCGCTGTTGCGGGTTCGTTTTTTCTTGAAATTCTTGATTCGTTCGTTAATTCCAACAAGGTACATGGTAGTAGCGCCGACATGCGAATGGAGCAGCTTTTTGTTACGCTGCTCTATTGGGCTCGTTCTCCTATATGGGGGAATGGAAACGGCTTTGTATGGACGTTCGTGAAAGAAGTTGATGCCGATATTGCTGGAGCAGAAAGCATCTGGTTCCAGGTGTTACTTGACCAGGGCTTGGTTGGCGCCGTGGCATATTTGAGCGTGTGCATCAATGCGATGGTTGTTGTTTTTAGAAAAATCAAGATTTGGATGCTTGTTCCGCTGGGTTTTTTGGTAGGTAAGACTTTGTCCTCTGTCTTGGGAATAGAACTTTCTTTTATGTTTGTGTTGACCATCATCCTGCTGAAACACCATGAATTTTATGGCTCTGCAGACGATGGCAATGAATCTGATGAAAAAGACAAAGAGGTCTTAACGGATAGGACTTCAGTTGAGGGCGTATCGCGATGAACAATGTCTCGCTTGTTTCGCACAATATTTGCTCCGGTTGCGGCGCTTGCGCTAGTATATGTCCTAAGGCTTGCATATCGATGGTCTCTGATGGAGAAGGATTTTCTTTTCCCTTGGTTGACCCACAAAAGTGTATTGACTGTGGTGCATGCCTAAAAAGGTGTCCTGCAACGAATAAGGATTTGTCAGGAAAGATTCCTCTTGAATCAATGGCTTTGCAGGATAAGGATTTCGAAAGCCTGGGAAAAAGTTCTTCAGGTGGAGCGTTTGCTTGTATTGCCCGTAATGTTCTCGAGCGGGGTGGCGTGGTATTTGGCGCTGCGTACGATGAATCTTTGAATGTTTCGCATATTGCTGTTTCGAATATTGCGGACTTGCCAAAGCTGCAAGGTTCCAAGTATGTGTCGAGTGATTTGAATGACTCTTACAAGAAGGTTAAGGCGTATTTGAAAGACGGTCGTCGAGTGCTGTTCTCTGGTACGCCTTGCCAAATTGCAGGATTAAAATCTTTCTTGGGTGATGACCCTGATATGCTTCTGACAGTAGACCTCGTGTGTCATGGTGTTCCCAGTCAAAAACTTTTTCGAAAGTATATACAGTGGCTTGGCGAAAAGAAGGGCTTTTCGATAAAGTCGTTCTGTTTCAGATCAAAGAAACTCTATGGCTGGTCTCTTGGTGGCGCATGTTCCGATGGAAAAAAATCCTATGCGATAAATCCGGATTGCGACCCTTATTATGCGGCGTTCTTGCGTGGAGAAATATTTCGCAAGTCCTGTTACTCATGTAAATTTGCCAATATGAATCGTCAAGGGGACTTTACTGTAGGCGATTTTTGGGGCTTTTACAATACGAAGAGCGCGGTTCCATTCGCTTCGCAAAAAGGAATGTCCCTGTTGCTGGTGAATTCATCTAAGGGCTTGGAAACTCTTGAACAGCTTGAAGACAAAGCAAATGTTATGCTGATGGATCTTGATGTGATTTGTTCTGGTAATTGGAACTTGCATCATCCGTCTGTTTATAAGCCCATTCGCGATGAAATATATGCGAATATAGATTTGCCTTTTGATGAATTGCAAAAGAAGCTCCTGCATCACGAATCTCCGTTTATGTATTATGTGCGTCGCTTGCGCCGTAAACTGTTGCCGCAAAAATTAAGGGATGCTCTGAATGTGTTGAGGCACTAAAATGGCTATAAAGAAAAAAGTCGGCATAATCACGATGCACAAGGTCCCCAATTTCGGATCGGCTTTGCAAGCATACGCCTTACAGCAAAAAGTGGATTCGCTTGGCTGTGATGCTGAAATAGTTGATTACTATTATCCGAACGAATATCATTGCAAAAAACAGGGGTTGAACTATTTCCCGCAGCGTTCGCTGTTTCGTCTATTCTTGTTGAATGTTGTTGGCCGGATACTGTTTCTTTTATGTATTCGCAAATTCAAAAAAAAATCGATTGAATGCATAGAAAGATTCCTGCTGCAAAAAAATTATAGGCGCTTCTATCGGAGTTGTTTTAAACTTTCTCGTTTTTACGGATCGGTGGATTCGATAAAGAATGATTCTCCGGATTACGATATCTACATGACCGGGAGTGACCAAGTATGGAATTCCCGCTTCATTGGGGATGATTCGGCGTTTTTCTTGGGCTTTGCCGGTGTAGGAAAACCTAAGGTCAGTTATGCGGCAAGCATTTCAAATCGTGGAATTGACAGGGAATACGAAACAAAATATCAGCAATACCTCAAGGATTACAAATCGATTTCTGTCCGCGAAGCGTCTACTGCGAAAATTGTGGCAGATTTGACTGGCCATAATGTAAGTGTGGTATGTGATCCGAGTTTGTTGCTTGATAAGGATGAGTGGCTGAAGATTTGCCCGAAGAAAACTCTGGTGGACGGAGGCTTCCTCCTGCTTTACGTTCAGTCCTATTCGTTTGACCCGTATCCAAACATAGTCTCATTTACCCAGAAGGTGGCAAAATGTTTGGGCTTGAAGGTTGTTGTCCTGATGGGCCTCAAGGATGGCTATGCTATTGATGGCGCTTCTGTATTTGAAACGGCTGGCCCGTTTGAATTCCTGCAGTTGTTTAGAGACGCTCGCTTTGTAATCACGACATCTTTCCATGGTACCGCATTCGCGTTGAATTTTGGAAAGGATTTTTATTCCGTCGTGAAAAAGATGGATGGAGAGGATTGCCGTATAGCAGATTTCCTTCGCCAGTGTTCTGCGGAACACCATTTGCTTGAAATAGATTCTCTAGATACAATAGAAAATCTGCCGCAAGCGAGTACGGCAGATTTAGAAAGGCTTAATCTTCAAAAGTTCCGCAATCAGTCCTTGGACTTCTTGAGGGATACTCTGAGACAGTGATAAAGCGCTTTCAGTTTGCCAATGAATGATCTCTGTTTATAGTGACTTGTGGTCTTGAGCAGAGTCCATTTGCCGAAATCCCAGTAGAGGTTGAAGTCGTTCAAGTCCATTTTCTCTTGGATTACATCGGTGTATTTTTTTTCGGTGTATTCATCAAAGGCTTTAAGGCTTTCTCGCATTTTGCTGATGTGTGTGTGCCGCCTACTGTATGCTTCGGGGCCGAGCATTGTCCTGCTGGACCAGGAACCCTTGGCGAAAACTCTGTAAACGGACATCTCTTGCGGGAAATAATGTATTTTGCCTCGGCTTGCAAGGCTTAATGCTAAAGGATAGTCTCCCACGGGAGACAGTTTCCAATAGGTGTTTCGAAAATCTTGAAGCACTTCTCGGCGATATACAGTGGTGTTTGTTCCCCAAAATCCTCCGCCACCAAGAATCACTTTTTCTATTGGCAAATCTTGTTCGGTGCCGATATGCGGGAAAGATGCTTCGAATTGATTCGTCTGGCAGTTGAATTCACGACATTTGTGAACACATGCTATATATTCTGGAAAAGTCTCTAAAAAATCGACTTGTTTTTGCAATTTGTTTGTGTCGCACCAGTAGTCATCGCCTTCGCACAAGGCTATGTATTTTCCATTGCAGGCTGAATTGACAATTTTTGCTAAAGAGCCGTCTTTTTTTGAGTATTGGTTTTCTATTTCGTAGATGGGCTTTATAATTTTTGGAAATTTTTGCTCATATTCGCGAATAATCTCTGCTGTTTTATCTGTAGAGGCGTCATCATGAATAACAATTTCAAATGGGAAAATAGTTTCTTGCATTAAGAAACTGTTTAGCGTTTTTGCAATATATGGTTCGTGGTTATATGTAATACAACGAATACTGACTATAGGAATGCTCCATTCTCTAGGCCATTTTTTTGTTATATCGTCTTGAGTTCGGTTAATCATATTATTCTACATCTTCAAAAAGTCCATAAAGTTCTGCCTATTTTCCAAGGCCGTCGTTGTAGGCCTGCCAAGATTATCACGGGCGCCGATAGAGCATTTGACCTCAATAAAAGTCAACTCGTTGGCTGCCCTTGCGGAATTCAATTCCCTGTCCAAGGCCTCAAATGTATCCACAGAAACGGCCTTGGGGTAACCGCAAGCCCTGGCAATCGCCACCATATCCATCTTGGCAGCAACAGTCGGCATGCCGCCTACAGTTTCATGTGCGCCATTGTTGATTACGACATGCACCAAGTTCTTCGGGGCATTCGCGCCGACAACCGCCATGGCTCCCATGTGCATGAGCACGGCGCCATCGCCATCGATACACCAGATTTTCTTTTCCGGCTTATTGAGTGCAACGCCAAGAGCAATCGATGAACTGTGTCCCATGGAGCCCACCGTCAGGAAGTCGTATTTGTGCGCCTGCCCGTTCGCCTCGCGAATCTCGAAGAGTTCCCGGCTCGCCTTGCCCGTAGTGGACACAATCGGGTCCTCGCCCGAAACAGCCACGATATGGCGGATAATCTCCTCGCGGACCATCGCGTTGTCGTTCTTATATACGACCTTGCCATCATAGGAAAGGGCGCCCTTGCGAACAACGAAGGCGACATCCTTGCCCTGGGCCAGGATCTTCCTGAATTCGGCCATGACAGATTCAACTTCCGCATCGGTCGTGTCCTTGCCGATAACAAACGTGGCGATATCCATGTCCTCGAGGAGCCTCACAGTAACTTCACCCTGATAGATATGCTGCGGTTCGTCGTGGACACCGGGCTCGCCACGCCAGCCTACGACGAACACCATTGGGATGGCGTAGACCTTGTCGTTAAGGAGGGAGGCCACCGGGTTGATGATGTTGCCTTCACCGGAATTCTGCATGTAGACTACCGGGACCTTGCCCGTCGCCAGGTGATATCCGGCGGCAAGTGCGGTGCAGTTGCCTTCGTTTGCAGCAATCACGTGATGCTTCGGATCGATCCCGTAGGTATTCATCAGGCAATTGCAAAGAGCCTTCAGCTGGGAATCCGGCACACCGGTGTAGAAATCGGCACCGATAATTTCCATCAACTTCTCAACTTTCATCGTATTCTCCCAGAATCTGGTGGTAAAGGGTGTCTATGGCACTTTCGTCCAATTTTACAGGGTTGTTCTTGAGACGTACAGGATTGACCGACTTTCTCAAGACTGCGAAATCTTCAACGGAATGTATCCTGGGCCTATCTAAATGAAGGGCGTCCAGGAAATTACCGAACTTGGATGCCGCGGATTCAGATGACTCAGCACGCATCGCAGCAGCCAAACCACTGAAAGCACTTGCAAGGTAGTCTTTCCCACGAGGATCTACGCATTGGTCCATGTGGGTGACCAGATAGGGCCACAGAGCAGATACACACAGCGCTGCGGCATGGCCATGAGCGATGCCGTATAGGCTCGTAAGTTTGTAGCACATTGCGTGTCCAGCCGTCGTCTGAGTGATGTTTATGGCCTTCCCCGCAATATTCGCCGCCTCCAGCATCTTTTGGTTTCCTTCGGTGGCATTGCCGAGATAGGCTTCGGCATAATCCAAAATCATACGGACAGCCCTGTCCGAAAGGATCCTGCTTTCATCGGTGGAATTTACAGACCAGAACGATTCCACCGCATGGCAGAATGCGTCCATCATGGTTGCCTTGCGCTGGTATTCGGGCAGGGATTCAAGGACGGTCGGATCGAACAGAACCGCGGACGGTATACAGCTATAGTCCGTCACGGACTGCTTTTCGCCATTGTAGTAGACGACCGCATAGCGTGTTGCCTCGCTTCCCGTTCCGGCCGTAGTGGGAACTGCGACGAACGGAATCGCGTTCGGGACAATCTTTTCATGGATATAGTCGCTGCCTGGCAGCATGGTAGCATAGAGCTTGATGCACTTGGCAGTATCCATGGCGCTGCCGCCACCGATGGCGAGTATCGAGTCGCACCCCTCGGCACGGAAAACATCGATTCCCTTTACAACGGAAGAGTAGTCGGGATTGGGCGCGAAGTCGCTGAAACGAACAAATTCCGAACCGATTCTGGTAGCAAGGCCTTCCAGGTTCTGTCCTATACGAAGCCTGCCACAGGACTTGCCACAAACAACAAGAATCCTGCGCATGTTCGAATGCGCAAGGTACTCGCCAAGGGCTCTATATTCGGCGTCGGACGGGATGACAATCTGGTCCATGGTTACTTTGTGCCCGGAATCAACTCGAGGATTTCCTTGATGCTCATGCACATGTCGTTGGCCTCGAACGAACGGTGATGCGTGAGGATGGATTTCGCCGTGTTCACCATGGCCGGGTAGGCACTGCGCAGCATGTGGTTCGCATAGATGACCACGTTCACGCCCCAGCTGGCCAGTTCCTCTTCGGTAACATGATTATAGGTCGTTGGCACGACGACCAGCGGCACCGAGGCGTGTTTTTCGCGGAAGCGCTTGCAGAATTCCTTGATGTCCTCGCCGGACTTGTCCTTGCTGTGGATCATGATGCCGTCGGCGCCGGCCTCGACATAGGCGAAACAGCGTTCGAGGGCGTCCTCGACAGGCTTGCCCGCGATGAGGCTCTCGCACCGGGCGATGATCATGAAGTCCTGGGCTATCTGGGCACGCTTGCCTGTGCGGATCTTTTCACAGAAACCCTCGATGGAATCCTGGGTCTGGATGGCGTCCGTGCCGAACAGGGAGTTCTTCTTGAGGCCGACCTTGTCCTCGATAATCACGGCAGAAACGCCAAGTCGTTCCAGCGTGCGTACCGTAAACACGAAATGCTCAATCTTGCCGCCAGTGTCGCCATCATAGATGACCGGCTTGGTCGTGCATTCCAGGGCGTCGTTCAGGCCGTGCAGGCGGGTCGTAAGGTCTACCGCTTCAATGTCCGGCTTGCCCTTGCTAGTGGAGTCCGTAAGGGAACTTGCCCACATGCCGTCGAATTCCTCAGTCTTGTTGTTCACCTTGACCTTGGTCTTCTCGATAATGAGCCCTGTCAAACCGGAGTGGCTTTCCATGATTCTGACGATGGGTTTTGCCGCAATAAGGCGGCGGAGCATCTTCTGACGCACTGCGGGAGTCGTTCCGATTTCACGCATCTCGGCGTTCAGGACGGTCGAAGAAATGCCCGGGGTATAGGGAATGTCGATAACCTTGCCGCCCCATTTGGCGATGCAGTCAATAACGCGCTGGCGGGTTTCCTGCTGAACGCCTGTCTTCCAATCGTCGCCATGAACCACATAGTCCGGCTTCAACTTTTCAAGATTCGGAACATAGTCCAACGTAGTTTGCGGTACAACCTGCGCAACACCCTTGATATTGGAGACGATTTCCGCACGCTGTTCGTATGTGAGGTACGGAAGACGCTTGTAACTTGCAATTGCCTCGTCTGTAAGGACACCGACTGTGACCTCGCCAAGTTTCATGGCTTCGTGAATAATGTTTAAATGACCATGGTGAATCAGGTCTGCACTCATGCCGCAATAAACTGTTGCCATAATTACTTCCAGCTCCTATTAAATCTTTTTTTCGAATTCGGACGGGAACACGCCATTGCATTTTCGGATAAAATCCTTATACGGCGTATCCATATCAAAAAGCAAATTGCCATGCCATCCACCACGTTTCTCTATAGGCGGCAACTGCATATAATCGCCATAGGAAATTTCAAGAACACGTCTGTATCCTTGTGGAATGGGAAATTTCAGTCCCTCGAAGTCTACAATTTCCGTTCTATCAAAATCTGACGCATAGAAAGTGTCCCTGTTAAAACCGTATGTCGTACAAGCCAATGTTGAAACATATTCCGTTTCCTCATTTTCAAACAGGCGCGCTATTTGGTGAATTTCCTCGTAACGTTCATAAGGGTCTGTTCCATCGTATTGCGCAATTCTAGCTTTATCCTTTTCTGACGGATTTGGGTTAGATAGCTTCATGGCTGTTGAATTATCTAAAATCAATTTGTTGACTCGGTCAAAACGCTCTTGGCCGCCGTCAATCTGCACGTTATCTAGCGGCAAAATATCTAGAAATACGCCGAAATTGGTGCCTTGATACGCAAACGGCCGGTCCCACGCTGTCGTGTTGCTGTTGCGCAACTTGGCATGGGCGTAAAAAAATCCTTTATCGGTATAGGGAGTCTGAAAGAAGTAGGGTTCCTGGAATTCCTCACCATGTTTTAACAGTTCTTCATAATCTTTGCGAGGCATTACGACATCGGTATCGTCATCCCAAGGAACAAAGCCGTTGTGTCTAACGGCTCCAAGAAGGCTTCCCCAGAAAAGAAAGTACCTCAAACCGTATTTTTTGCAGATTCTATCAAATGTGGAAAGAAGGTCCAATTCGACTGCCCATATTTTTTTTCGTTCAACGGTCACGAGGAAATCGTTACGGATTTCTTCTTCGAAAAAACTTTTAGGCAAAAGCCCTTCTTTTATAATTCTCTCACATTCTGTCATGCCATCCTCGTTTTCCTAATATATCTACAGATCCACCTGAAATAGGCCTCCTGCTGCCATTTCACTTGGTGTCCCGTCATCATGAGCGGCGGTAGTGACAAAGAGCATCTTGTGGTCTTTCCCGCCAATAGTGCAACTAGAAACATTTTTTACAGGAATCGGGTATTCCTTCAAGCGCTCTCCTGTAGACGGATTCCATTTGCATACCCGAAAACCGCCCCATTCTGCAACATAAATGTTACCATCGCGATCGATGCACATTCCATCGGGAACACCGTCGCCATCAATTTCAACGACATTCCTATCAAACTCGCAGTCACCAGTTCGGGCATCATATACATAACGTCCCACTTTTTTTGTAGGCGTATCAATGAAGTAAAGATAACGACTGTCAGGGGAAAAAGCAATCCCATTCGAGATGCTTGTTTTTTCAACAATTTTCTTTAAGCCCGAGCCATCCATGTTTGCCGAGTAAAGGCAATTTTCTTCCGGAGCAAACCGCTTGTAGCCGGTCGTTCCCATAAGGATCCTGCCGACTGGGTCATATTCGCCGTCATTATAGCGTAGCGTTTTGTCATAATTCGCTTGGAACAGGAATTTGTCTTTTCCGGAAACGATATCTAGTTCATAGATTCCGTCGTAAGCGGCATAAACTATTTTTTCAGCATCCTTAAAAACGGCGAACCCGACTTGTCCATGTGTTTTATATGTTCTAACATATTGAGTGTCGTCATCTATCAGAAAAATACGTTCCTGTTCAATGGATACACAAAGCAACGCGTTAAGGTCCTCGCTCCACCGAGGGCCTTCTAAAAGGGTTGAACCCGCGTAAAAAACTAGCTTCGCTTCGTTCACCAGGGGCTCCATTAAATTAGTTCACCACCGTTTAAGGTGAATTCAGATCCAGTAAGCATACTAGAGGAATCACTCAAAAGATACATCATTCCGGGGACGATGTCATTTGTTTCTGTCATACGCCCCATCGGAATAGCTTTTGCGGCTTCTTTGCGAAGCTCTGCTTCTGAAATGCCCTGTGACTTTCTGAGAACGAGTTCCCCATCGGTAGGCGTCCAGCCCATTACAAGATAATTGCAACGGATGTTGTCTTCGGCATAATGTCTGGCAATGTGGTTCGATAGCGTAAAGAGAGCTCCCTTGGCACAGGCGTAGGCAGTGCGATCCTTGTTCCCGCGCCTATGGTGCGTTGATCCGACCAAAATAATGGATCCGCCGCCCGTCTTTTGCATCAGTTTAACAGCTTCCTGACAGCAAAAAAAGGCTGCCTTGATGTCAATGTCAAAGACATCGTCGAAAAGGCTTTCGGAACATTCCGTGAGGGGTGCCGCAGGCGTGATGCCGGCATAGTTCACGAAACCGTCCAGCTTGTTGTACTTGCTTGCAACGTAGGCGAAAAGTTTGCGGATGGATTCAACGCTGTGTAAGTCGGTCATCTTGAACTCGATGGAGCCGGGGGCGCCTTTGGCAGCCTCGATAATGCTTGCCGCACTCGCTTCGTCGCGACCGGAAATGACCACGTGCGCACCGTCTGCGGCGCACTGCAGGGCCAGCTGCTTGCCGACTCCCTTCGTGCCTCCCGAAATGACAATGATTTTCTTGTCCAGAGATATTTCCATGGTCCCTCCTACATGGCGCTCAGCAGAGACGGAAGAATCAGGTTTTCGCCCTGCGCGTCGGTTACGGCCAGGTGGCTTTCAAAATCCTTGAGAATGGCGGCAAGTTCCGCCTTGCTTTCGCAATGCATAAAGATGCGGAGGAATACCTGGCGTTCCGTGCCCAACATATTCGGGGTGATTTCGTCGCCGATTTCAAAACGGTCAATCACGAAGTCTACGGAGGGGTGGTTCTTTACAAAGTCAAGCCCCTTGATGTCCGCAATTTTTCCGCTTTTCAGCAAGAACCATACAACTGCAGCGCTTTTGCCATGCATGTTGGCGTCGTTCTTGGCTTCAAAATTTCCGCCGGTGGTTTCGACGTAGTCCATGGAACCGGTAAGGGCGAAATTCACCAGCATTTTTCGCTGGTCAAAATCGTTCATGTACTTGAGAATCAAGTGGAATCCACCACCCTGAAGGCGAAAGCCGGGGTCGTACACATAGAAGTGCCCGTCTTCGCAGAATGCAGAAACGTAAAGCACGCCGTTTTTTAGGCCCAGTTCCTGGAACATCTTCACGTATTTCGGATGTTCGTTCTTGACGAATTCGTCGTAGTACTTGGAAACAAAAACGTCGCCTACGCAAATGGGGGTGGCGCTCGTGTTTGTGCGCAAGGTATAGCGGTCCGAAAGGCTGGATAAATAAGCTTTTCCGTCTACAATGGTGTAGTAGATGCTCAAATCGTCGCATTCCATATAGCGCTCGATAAGCACGGTCTGGGTGCGTGATTCTTTCTTTGCGCGCTCAATGCAACCGTCCAGTTCTTCGCGGCTACGGCAAAGGGTGATTCCCTTGCCGGAATTGCTGTCGGCAGGCTTGACGATTACAGGAAACTTGATGTTGTCCTTGTTGTCGGGCGAGTATTCGGGAATGCCCTCGATGCCGAATCTTTTGCAGGTTTCCTTGAAGTGACGCTTGTTCGTAAAGGCCTTTACGGTTTCTTCGTTTCCGTAGCAGGGAACTCCAAGTTGTGCGCAGAGTTTCTGGTAGGGTGCAATCAGAGGGTCTGCGACGCCGACTAGGACTCCATCCACTTTTTCGTCAACCGCCATTTCATGAAGGGCGTCGACATTCATGGCGTCGATATTGTAGCTGATGTCAGAAACTTTCTTGGCGGGTGCCTGCGGGTCGTAATCCGTTACGATTGTCGTGACACCCATTTCCTGGGCGACCTTGACGATGTTGGCTGTTTCAGGATTCGCTCCCAGGATAAGAAGCTTTTTGCCGTTTAAATTCATAAATGGCCTGCCATTTGCTCGTTGAAGTTGTTTTGACGGTCTAAATTCAAATAGTGGCTTAACGCATTTTCAACTTTGTCGTCTTCGGTGCGAATAGAAAGGATTCTTGCGGATTCAATCCCCATGGAGACAAGCCGCTCACGCATTGACTGCGTTGCCTGGCTATCGACAGTTCCAAGCACGATAAAGTCAAATTCGGTCTCAGTCAGTTTCTCGAGTGGATCGACATTCAGGCAACAGCGCCTATATTCCCAATAGTCATAATCGACCCATGCCGTAATATCGCAATGATTCCTTTCGCGGAGTCTCTTTTCAAGTTGCTGACCGAATGTCCCCGCTCCGCAAATGGCCACATGTTTGCCTTTGAGGTCTTTCTCGAACGGGAGGTATTTCGTCCCGCCTACCGAATCAACAATGCCACCTGAGCGAATGATGCACGTGCTAAGCACGTATTTTTGCAGTTGCTGCCTTAAGTTCAAGCTTGCGGGATATCGGTCTATTGCATGATCAATTTGATTGTAGAGAATCTGTAACTGCGAAATTTCCTGCTCAAAAGGCTTCGATTTCTTAAGCATGGAATCTTCGCGCTGACGATAATGGTACGAAAAGTTGTTCGTGACGAACACCTTCTTGCATTTCAGCAAGGCTGGATAAACAACTGCGCCGTCTTCGCCAATGGAAATCTGGTCATCGATTCCCAGTTGAACTTTCTCGATGATTGCCCTTTTAAAGAGCTTGTTCCACAGATATGTCGTTATCCCGTGACGGAAAAACGCCCCTGTAGAGATCATGTTGGAAAATAGGTTTCCTAGTTTTTCGCCTTCGTAGCAACCGGTCGGAACCACATTTGACATTGGTGTTGAAGAGTCAAACAGATCCCGGCTAAAACCGGCAACTACCGCATCACAGTCATTTCCCTCAATCTTTAAAAGTAAATCTGAATAGTAATCGGGGCAAATCCAGTCGTCGCCATCAACATACCCGATATACTGTCCTTTAGCAATTCGCATCGCCGTCTTACGAGCAGAAACGAGGCCTCCATTCTCTTTGTGGACAACTGTGATGCGAGAATCTTTTTTTGCATACAAGTCGCATATTTCGCCACTACGATCTGTAGATCCGTCATCCACCACAACAACATCGAGGTTGCGATATTTCTGTTTGATAATGCTCTCTAAGCATATCCCTATATACCGTTCTATATTGTAGACCGGAACAAGTACACTTATGAGGGGCAGACCGAGTGAGTTCATTTTTTATATAGCGCTCTTGTCACAGACTAGTTCTGTGACTCTGGAAATATCGTTTTCCGTAAGCCCAGCGTGCATTGGTAAACAAATGACTTCATCGGCCATGCGGTTTGCAATAGGAAGGTTTTCCCTTGCGGCAGAAGGGAGACCGCGGTAGATGGCAAAACTCGATATCAGTGGGTAGAAATAGCGTCGACCAAGGACGTTGTGTTCCTTCATCTTCGCATAAAGTGCGTCACGACTTATGCCGTATTCCTTCTCATTCACGAATATCGGGAAGTACGAATAGTTGTAGGTCACGTCATCGCGTTCTTTGAACATCGATATGCCGGGAACACCCGCTAGCGCGGCTCGGTACTTTTTCGCGACTTTCTTGCGGGCTGCTATAGCATCGTCAATGTGCTTGAGATTGCAGAGACCGTACGCCGAACGAATTTCGTCCATCTTGCTGTTGATGCCCGGAGCGACTACGGTAGTCTCACCAGCAAAGCCGAAATTCTTCAAGTAGTCTATACGTTTCTTGGTGCGGGCGTCGTGACAGATGAGTGCTCCGCCTTCGACAGTATTGTATGTCTTGGTCGCATGAAAACTGAGCGTATTCATGTCTCCCGCATCCAGGATGGTTCGACCATTTACCTTCACGTTGAAAGCGTGGGCTGCATCATAGATAACGGCAAGACCATAGCGGTCCGCTATTTCCTGAATGGCCTCAATATCACACGGATTGCCGTATACATGCACTGGCATAATCGCCGTTGTTTTCGGTGTAATCGCTTCCTCGATTTTCTGTGGATCGAGGTTGCCTGTTGTCGGATCCACGTCGACAAATACTGGAGTAAGCCCGTTCCACCAGATGGAGTGCGTCGTAGCGACAAAACTGTATGGAGTCGTGATGACCTCGCCCGTAATACGCATTGCCTGCAAGGCCGTAATTAGCGGAAGTGTCCCGTTAGTGAACAGACTGATATACTCAACCCCTAGGTATTCTGCGAGAGCCTTTTCTAGTTCCTGATGGTAATGGCCGTTGTTGGTAAGCCATTTGCGACTCCAGATATCCTTGAGTAGAGGAGTGAATTCTTCTAGACTCGGCAACAGGGGGGATGTTACGGTAATAGTATTCTCTAACATTAAAAAAGTCCTTTTTATGAAAAAAAGATAACTATTTGTCTTTTTACCTGTTGTTGACGATGAGATGTTGAACTCGAAAAATGAAAGTTTTTTTGAATCCTTTAATAAAGGAGATGCTTAACGCCGTCTCTTCTTTCGATATTCTTGAAAGGTTTTGATTAAATAATCTAAACGTTCCATTTTGAATACTTTAGCTAGGACGAAATATATGGATATTCCGCAAATGATTTGTAGAAACATTTGTTGTAGTAACGGTAATTCAAGAAGTCCCAAAGCATAGACAGATGATCCCATGGGAATGGTTAGCAAAAATGTCGGGAAAATGTCTTTTATCTGCTCTATATAGCTGTAATGCAGTAACTTTTTGTTGGGACTTGCATTCACAAATGAACTAATTGTTGTGGACAACAAGCCTCCATAGGCTATTCCGATAGGGGTTTTGAAATAGAAATAGCTACTCAAAAGAATTGCAAGTCCATAAATCTTCTTGATGATTTCCAGCTTAAGGAATATGTCGCTCCTTCCAACGGCCTTGATGGCCGAAAGGTTTGTCGTATGTATCGGATAGAATACGTACATGAAACAGCAAATCTGAACGAAAGGTACACAGGGGAGCCACTTTTCGCCGAGAATCAGTAAAACGACCTGGTGGGCCATGGCGGCAAGTCCGGCCATCATGGGGGTGATGATGAACGTGCTCGTGATAATGGACCTGCGCATCATTTTCTTTAACTGGACGATGTCGTTCTGGGCTGCAGCGAAGGAGGGGAGGAGCACAGAGCCAATGGACGTGTTGATATTGTTTACGATAAGGAAGGGGAACGTGTCGCCCCTGTTGTAGTATGCCAGGTCGGCAGGCGAAAAGAACTTGCCAATGATTAGGCCACGAAGGTTCGTGTAAACGACGTCAATTAGAGAAGATACGAGAAGTTTCCACCCGTAGGTGAATAGCGACTTGAACCGGGTGAAGGAAAATTTGAAGGAAGGACGCCAAGGAATGGTAAACCACATGATGGCGACCGCAAGGAATGCGTTGCAGAACTGGTGGGCGACTAGTGCCCAGATGCCGAACCCGCAGAAAGCGAGTGTAAGCCCGATTGCTCCCGATGGAATGATTGCGCCGACGCTGCGGAAGAATAACTTCTTGAACAGCATGTTGCGGGCGACATAGGCGTTCTGGATAGAACTGAATACATCGATAAAGAGCGTTATTGCAAGCACTCTTATGACAACGGTGAGCGATGCGTGCCCGTAGAAATCTGCTATGAAAGGGGCTCCAAAAAACAGGATGGTATATGTGGCTATGGCGATGCCAAGGCTTGCCCAAAATACCGATGAAAAATCGAGGTCGTCCGCATCTTTTTTCTGGATGAGTGCCGTGTTGAGACCGCTTTGGACGAATACGGAGGCGATGTTGATGAAAATTGCAATGAGAGCGACCAGGCCAAAGTCATCGGGGGCGAGAATTCTTGCAAGAGCAATGGTAACGCCTAACTGGATCAGCTGCGTTCCGGCTCGCTCAAAAAATTTCCAAAAAAGGGAAGATATGATTACCCGTTTGTCAGCCATTATCTACCGGTGGGCAAGAGATTCGTATGCATCCAGGTATTTCTGGGTTGCAGCATTGATGTCGAAGTTTTCGTGTGCAAAGTTCCAGGCCGCTTCTGTATCTATGGTAATTTCCTTGTTGTAAAATAGCATAATTTTGCCAGCCAAGTCATTTGCGTCTCCGCATTGGAATGAAATCCCGTGGTGTCCGTCGTCAATGACCTCGATGGGGCCTTCTAGGTTGCTCGTTATCACGGGTACCTTTGCAGCAATAGCCTCTGCGATAGTGAGTCCGAAGCCCTCGAAAATAGATGGTTGCACGTATAGATCGTAATGGCAGAGGTTCTCGTAAACATAGGTCCTGGATTGAAATCCAAGAAAGTTGATGTTGTCTTCGAGACGGTATTCTTTTGTGAGTTCCTTGAGTTCATCTTCGTTTTTCCCGCTACCGATAAAGTCAATGGAAAAGTCTACACCACGTTCCTTTAGAACCTTTGCTGCTTCAATAAGGACTTTCTGCCCCTTGTCATTTTCCAGACGACCGACATTTACGATGCGTAAGGGTGTGCTACGGGTATGCGCGTCGCAATTGATCTGATCGAAGTGGATGCCGTTGTAAATGACATCCGATTTGAATCCCTGGTTCTGGGTCCTCTTTTGTACCGCCTTGCTGATGGCGAAAAGCTTGTCGAATTTTGGGTATTCGTTCGGTATGCTAGTGATATTGTGTATGGTGCGAACGACTGTTGCCTTTTGCTTGATTCGGACAAGCCTGACAATTCCCTCCATATGGATGTGGATGACGTCAGGATTGATGCGGAGCAGGTCAAGGTTAAGGTGGATGATTGGCAGCGGATTCTTGGAGCCGACTTTCCGCTTGCACGGATAGAGCTTTATTCTGGAATCCAACTTGCTTGAAAGTGACGGGTTAATGTTGTCGTTAATGACAATGATGCTTACTGTGTGTGATTGTGCCTGATAGTTGGCTATATCGACCAACATAGATTCCACACCACCAATGCCAAGCCCCCATACGATGTGCACTATGTTCATTATTTAATCTCGAATGTTTTTTTTAGGTGGAGTTTTACGAGCAGGTCCTTAAAGCCGACATATAGTCCGCCCAAGAAGGCGAAGCGCAGCTTGTGTACGTCAATAACGGCAAGTCCGTTGTATGTGTTGAACGTGTGTGTGCCGCGCTGGTATTTGGGGTGTGTAGAATAGTATCTGAATTCCTCCTGGAATTCAAATTGGCCTTGCTTGATAGACACGGTTTGGAATGAAATGGCATGACCGTAAGATTTGTTGCATTCCTGTGCTGGGCGGATGAGCCTGCCTTCGTGGAGGAATATTGCCCCTGCGTTCCTGGCTATATTTTCGGGGAATGATTTCTCCTCGGTTTTTGAGAAGTTTCCAAGTAGCGAGTCTGATTTCCAGAGGGTGAGTTTGCTCCCGTTCGGTGTGGGCTCGTAGGTAGATAACACGTAGTAGTCTGCGCCGTTTTTAAACAGGGTCGCGTCAGTAAGCTTTTCGGGCAGGATCTGTTTGATGAATTCTAGCGAGTCCGCACTTTCCTTGTATTCGTATAGGTTCCATTCGCCAGACTGGTAGTTCTCGGGGCATACGTATACGTGCCCTTTTTCCCTCCAGATCATGGGGAAGGACAGGTGTGTTTCCAGGTCGAGAATAATCTTGCAGTCGGTTATGGTCCAAGAATCTCGATCGATAATGAGCCTTGCGATGCGCCCGCGATGGATTGAATAGTCAAATTCCTCTACAAGCAGGGTGATTTGTTTTTCGTCTAAATCGAGAATGAATGGGTCCGCAAACCACTTGTTCTTGTAGATGCCGTTACTAATCCATTTGACCCGATTTGCCTTCAGGTCATCGTAGCCGTTCAAGAGAATTCCGAGTTTCCACTCGGATTCTTCTAGCATTTTTTTTATCTGCTTGAGTCTCATGGTTGAACTTATCGTTTAGCCTGCGTGCTTAAACCGTTTTTTGATGTTCTTTAGGAGTCTCCACTTGACGTACCCCCAGAATGGCTTGGGGTCCTTTGAATTGTAATAGTAATGGCACTTGCAATTCTTGACTTCGCGAATCCATTGGAACAGCTTGACCGTGCGCGATTTAATAACATTGTTTATGAAATCGTCTGGTTCTACCATGGCATAAAAGGGCTCTTCCGTGATGGACATTTCTTCGTATGGAATCCTGCCTAGTAGGGTCGATTTCGCCCAATAGTAGGGAAGGTTCCCGCCGCCGACGGTAAGCGCATAGTTCCAGGTAGATGCTCTAAAATTGACTTCTAGGAAGTATTGCTCGTCATTGGGCCCGAGCATGAATTCTATTTCAAATATTCCGTTGTACTTGGTCAGTTTCATCAACGTGTATATTTTTTCCCTAAGGATGTCGTCCTTAAAAGGTGTAAAACGCATATAGTGCCCGTAGCTGTCCTTATAGCATCTTGGGTAATCGCAGACTAGGGGGATAAACACGTCGTTTCCATCGTTGATGGAAAATCCTTCCATGCAGAATTCACCCTTCTTGTGAATGTATTCTTGTAGGCAGAGTTTAGGCGATTTAATCGTCTTGTAGGCTTCAATCAGTTCCGCTTCCGAATTGCATATGTGCACGTCGCCTTTCCATGCGCCCATTGTAGAAGCAAGAACCTTTGTTATGATGGGGTACTTTAATTTTTGCGGTAGGACTCCGGTATCTACGATTTCCTTGTTCGGTACGGCGATGCCGGCTTCGATGCCCAGGTTGGTAATGACATCCTTGTTCTGCAATAGGGTGACGCGGCCTTGCTCCGTTGCATTGTAAAAGAAGAACTTGTCCTTGAGTTCGTCGTAGTGCTCGTCAACAAAGCTTTCTGTTCGGTCGTCACTGCAAAAAAGAAAGGGCTTTTTCTTTTCGCTTCCGTATTCGCGGAGTAAGAGACTGTAGCCTTCTTCTAGAGTCTCGACAATATGCAGTTTAAAGACGTACTTGCAGTTGTTTAGAAGGCAGGGCTCCTGCCCATGTGATATAAGAATCACAATGGGCTTTAGTCCCTTTTCGCCTAAACTGCGACACACATCAAGGGGGTTGTAGTGGTCTTCAACAAGCTGGATAAATTTACGGTCCTGGAAATCGCATTCCATGTTCTTACCTACTTTTTCTTCAACAAAATTTTGATATCGTTGACAAGCATGAATGCTATCAGGATGAACCCGAGATAGCCGTTTAGCCCGTAGAGAACGTTAAGCAGGCCCCTATATGGGACTGCGAATGCAATGATGCAGCCGACAATGCCTGCGACTATGGTAAGGATTTTGTATTTCTTTGATCCGTCTTCAGAAATTTTTCGAATGCCAGTCCATAAAAGCGGGCATGCGGACGTATAGATGCCGAGGAAGATTATCACGGCGAAAATGGCAGCAAACATCGGATGAATATTCTTTGCCAATACTAGGGCGGGAATGCCAACATTCCATGTTTGGTCAATGTTCGCGATTAACGCAATGCAGCATATGGCTGCCACGCCAAAAATGGCGATAGAAGAGAGCGTCATGCCCCAGTTGACGATTTTCAGGTTGTTCTTCGCACCGACCTCCCCTAGAAATGCCGCAAACCACAGAATGACGAATCCGCCATATGATGCTCCCGATGCAAAAGGATTGTCGTTGCCGACCTGTACGATTTCAAACTTCTTCTCATTTACAGCCTCGAGGCCGCGGCTGAACGAATCTATACCCTGGATGGAAGAAATTGCTGCAATCAGGAGGATCATCAATATGATTAGCGGCCCTACCCGCTTCAGTGCCTTGAGCATGCCGTTTAGGCCGAAAACGACGGTAAGGATAACCATGGCTACGAGGACTATGGCCCCTACTCCGTTAGGGGCGCCCCATTGTTCCATTGCAGTAGAGTTGGCTCCGCCACACATAACGATGAAACTCATATAGCAGAATATTGCGGCGAAAACATCGAAAAAGGTGCCGATGACCTTGCCGCAGTAGGCCTTGTATATATCGCCGCCGCGGTTCAGCTTTAAGCGATTGCCGTTGGTGGCGAACGAAATGTTGGTGTAGATGTAGATGACTGCGGCTACAGCGATTACAATCCACAATCGTGACCCGTAGGATGCCTCGTACTGCATCACTTCTTGCATGGTAGCAAACCCCGCTCCGATGTAAAAGGCAATGCATGCGCCGCAAATGCCGAGAATTTTTCTGAGTTGCTCCATGATAAGGTCTCCTTTTTGAGGTACTTGAATGGATTCGCTATTTTATGCTTTTCTTGAACAATCGCCTTGCTTCTGCAAGGGACTTGTATAGAAATGGTACTGGATCCTTAAAATAGAAAACAGCATGTGCTTCAGTCTTTAAAAGCTGCCTAAACCAGTTAAATATGCCGACCTTTTGGTGTACGGCTTCGCGTAAGTCTTCAATTTCTGGCATGAAGTGAACCGGGCGAACATTTTGTGAGTGTTCGGAGACTTGAGCCCCGATCCCGTTTTGGTACCATAGGTAAGGGAGATTTAAGCCGGCGGCGGTGACGCAGAAAGCATTGCCGTCATTACGCATGTTTATTTCGAGGAAAAAATCCTGTCCTTTTTTATCCCTCAGGAATTCAACACTGAAAAGCCCCTCGTATCCGGTAGTCTGTAGGAACTTCTTCACTTTTGTCAAGAAAGCATCTGAAATAAATGAATCGATGCCATTGTATAGCAGGTAGCCTGTATTGGTATTATCTGGTTGTCTGATGATTTTCGTGTATCCGGGAATGACAACGTTTTTCCCGTGGTCGAGGGAACAACCGATAAGTTGAAATTCGGAATCCTTCTCGATAAATTGCTGCACTTGGAATTCCTTGCCGTGAAATTCACTTGTGGCATGTTCCAACTCATTGGAGTTGTGGCAAATTTTAATATCGCTTTTGCTTCCGTTAATGCTTTCTGATGGTTTGATGATGCAGGGGAAAATATTCCACTTGTCTAGATTGGCCGCGTCGTCAGTGCATATCGATTGTGGAATGTTTAATCCACATTGTTCGGCGATTTGACACTGAGCGTTTTTGCTCATTAGCCGGTTTATTTCGCCTTGCTTGTTTTGTGCATTCGGTAAAATGAAAAATTTCGAGAGCTCGTCGTAGTTCTGGTCAATAATGCTGATGCTGGTGTCGCTTGAGCAAATGACGATGGGCTTTTCTTGTAGCTCCCGGCCTATTTTTAACAGAGTATCCAATAAAAGATTGTCGGATGCAATTTTGATAATGTTGTTCTTTTTGATGTATTTGGAGCGTGATACAAAGTCAGGCTCATTGCCTACCAAAATGACTTTGATATTGGGAATGCGCGCAAAGCCAAGGCTGCGGATAACACCTAGAATATTGTGGTGGATTCCTCCAATAACAAGTACCTGGCGCTTTGACATAGAACCTCTTTTTCAGTGAATGGTGAAAAAATAGTTATTTTACGGCGTCCAGATTTTTGTTAATCCAGTCAATTCTTTGCGTTATCCAACTGTTTAGTGAGTCGATGGCCTCATCGTAGCTATCGTATGCTTCCTTGTAGGTCCAGTTTTCTGTATTTTCGAGTACGGGCCAGCGTTTGAATTCGTTTTGCGCGGCCGCGGAAATTTGAGAAGCGTATTTCTTTATGGAGTCTGGTAGACTCCTAAAGAAGGGCTCGTGGTTTTTCCAGTATGTGGTGGCCCCTTGGCTTACGGCGGGAATTTGCAAGAATTGCTTGTTCCATTCGGATGTTCTGACATACCAGTCGGTTGGGGAGCGTAGAGAATCAACTTCCCAATTCCCATAGGCGATGTCGAAATCCCAAACGGGGCCGAGTCTGAAAGGCTTTCCCCGTTCCCAAGTGAGAAAAATGCTTCTGCGGAAGGCTCCGTCAAAATTCTTGGAGAGTTCCTGGATCCAATAATAGCGTAGGTAGTCCTCCAGGTCTATCCAGCTTTCGTAGGATGTGTTTCCTGATTCAATTTCGTGGTATAGGAAGAATTCCCAGTCGATAAGACGTTTTTGAATGACGTTGAGCGCAGAATCGGTAGGACTTTTGGGGTATTTTACCTGGAAGTTGTTTCCGCGTTTGGTTATCACGTGGATTTCGTTGGGGCGTTCTGTTGAACTGAATTCTAGAAGATAGCTGAATTCGTCCTTCGGAATGTTGACGCGATGTTTGCCGACTTTGACAGTCTCGGTCAGGAGATAAACGCCTTGGTATTGCCTGTTAAGGTAGAGCTCGACGAACGTGCTTCGAGGGGTATATTCGTCTCCTAGCCATCCGGCAAGTTTATATGTAATAAAGTTCTTGAGGAGCGTCTTGTCGGCGGAATTGGCGGTCAGAGCCCAGTCCTTGTCCTTGGGCATGCCGAACATTTCTTGCTTTTTGCTGAACTCGATTTTATAGCTAGGCTTTGGCATGCCGGTAAAGCTGGAGTTTCCTCTACCCCTGATTGTTAAATCAAGTATGTCGCTTTGGGGAGAATCTTTCCCGTAAATCTGCAACTTTGCCGGAATTTCCGTGAAACGGTCGCGGATTTGTGCGAAGTCTTCAGTCTCTATGACAAGCCGGGGTATATCCGCATAAGGATATTCTGAGTCATCTATCGTCAAATAGTCGGGATTGCTTTCCGGCTCGTTCCAGACGCAGGAACAGAGATGTAAACATAACAATGTGGTTGCTATGCGGAAGAACATGCCTTTAATTTAGAAAACTGAAAGCGGACGAATTGGAGCTAGTTCTTGATGCAGCGGATGGAAAACTTCTCAGATTTGTATTCATAACGACCAATTCCCATGCCGTCTCCAGAGAATTCGCAAGCATAGGAAGTTTCCGTAGAAGTCCAGAAGTCTGCTTGTGTACTATTTCGGACAACACGGATTTCATCATCAATATAGACGCCTGCGGGTAATGCTGCAAAACCATAACTATCGGTTCCGACAAGATCTATGTAAGCGGTTCCGCAATAATAAGAAGGATCCGTAAGCGCAGAGTTGCTCCAATCGGTAGTCGAACTGAGTGCCTTTGCGGCGTCTTTTCCGACGGATTCGCGTAAAGTTGCCCATTCTGTAGAATCGGGCAGATGCCAACCCTCGGGGCATGCTTTAAGAGCATCCTCCCATGTGTAATACCGTCCGTATTTAGAACAGCCTTCGCGTGAGCAATAGCTACTGTCGGTTTTGTATTTAAGGTTCTCTGCCATCCATTCTTGGTTGCCTATTTTCACGGTCTTGTATGTTTGGCCGTCACGGTCGTCTTTCAGAGTACCATATTCGCAGTTGTCGGTGCTGTCAGTTTTGCAGGGGGGCACTGCGGGCGATGCTGTGGAAGAGTCTTGCGGAGTCTGGGATTCATTTGATATGCAACGGATGGGGAAAAATTGATCTTGGCTTCCGCACTCCATTCCTGTTGTCATGACGGGTACAGGCTCTGTGGAATATATTGTTGCGTAAAGCGCATGGATGCTGTCTTTGTCTATGCAACGGCCGGGGAACTCCGTAGAACTCCAAAATTTGGCGTCGGTGCCATTGGGGCGGCTTGGTAATGCCGTGAAACCATAGTAGTCAGTGCCGTTAAAATCGCATCCGTACTCGCCGCCGTCTTTGGCCCAACCAGTGGTAGATTGGAGATCGGTTGCGGAAAAATCGAGTAGAGCATCCCATTCCCTTTCGTTTGGTAAGTGCCAGCCTTGGGGACATGCTTCAAGAGCGGCCTCCCATGTGTAGTACCGTCCGTACTTGGTGCAATTTTCAATGGAGTCTCCGTAACAACGACTGCCGTCTACCTTGTAGTTCAAGTTCTCTGCCATCCAAATCTGCGAACCGATAGTTACCGTTCTGTAGGTTTGTCCGTCGCGGGAATCGGTAAACGAATCACCGACTAAGTCGGAACTGGACGAAGGCGTATCATCTTCGTTTGAGGTAGAGCTGGTTAAGCCGGAACTAGACGAAGGCGTGTCATCTTCATTTGAGGCCGAACTGCTCGAAGAGTCATCGCCGCATGCGACGAACATGGCTGTGACGGCTAAAATGTACGGAATCTTTTTCCTCGAAAGCATGTTGTCCTCCGCTTAACATTAACTTTTAGAACAATGTATAAAATCTAAAGAAACGTTTAATTAGAGAATAAGTAAATCTAGTCCTTTACACAGCGGACGGAACGACCTTCATATTTCCCATTTTGATGATCTATGGTTGCGAGACTAGCGTTTATGCGTATACCGATGGCGAAGCTCGTGTTATATTCTGTAGAAGTCCAAAACTCTGCAATTTTGCCTTCTTGCTTATAATCGCCATTGATGCCTCGTACTCCAGCAGGGTATGCTGAGAATCCGAAGGAATCTGTTCCGTTCCGGTCACTGTTCCATCCAGTTGTAGATAAAAGTGCTTTGCCTGCAGCATCATTGCTTCCTGCTGCCGTAATAAGGGTATGCCACTCTATTGAATCTGGCAGGTGCCAGCCTTCCGGGCAAACTCCGCGTATGGTTCCTGTAGGCTCGCACATTGAACCATAGCCGCAGTCCTTGCCGCTTGTACTAAATGTTCCCGCACTATCCATGGCGGCGAACCACTTGTAGAGCTGTCCATATTTTGTGCAGTTGCTATCAATGTCCATGTAACAGAAACTGCCTTCCGTATTGTAATTCAGGTTTTCCGCCATCCATTCTTGGTTACCTAATTTCACGGTCTTGTATGTTTGGCTATCGCGGTCATCTTTCAAGGTGCCGTATTCGCAGTTGTCGGTGCTGTCTGTCTTGCAGGGGGATAAAACTTTGGGTGCTTCGGAGGATGAGGACGGCTCTGGTGCTGCTTCGTCGTATACGCATCGGACGGAGAAAGCCTCGTTGGTTAGGCTTCTTCCGAATCCTACATCAGGGTAATCGGATATATACATGCTGTAGACATATTCGTAATCAAGATCATCGTCGCCTTCTGTAGAAGTCCAAAATTCCGCTCTTTCGTATTCTTGTGCATAGTGCCCTTCGTCGTCCCTGAAGCCTGCGGGGAGAGCCGTGAAGCCGGAGGTGTTTGTGCCGGTGTAATTCCATCCGCTTTCTTTGCTTTGGGGCTTGAGTGGGGCATCGTTCGGTTGTGGTGCCCCGGTTTCAAGTACGCCTAGTGTGCTTAACATTGTCTCAAAATCTTTTTTCGAGGGCAGGTGCCAGCCGGAGGGGCAGGCTTTTTTTGCCGCATCCCATTTGTAGAGTCTCCCGTACTGGGTGCATTTACTATCGGCGTTTTTATAGCAGAAACTACCGTCTGTTTCGTAATTGAGGTTCTTTGCCATCCATATCTGGGAACCTATCGTGACCACCTTGTAGGCTCGTCCGTCACGGGAATCGATAAGTGTATCGCCGACTAAGCCGGAACTAGACGAAGGCGTTTCATCTTCATTTGAGGCCGAACTGCTCGAAGAGTCATCGCTGCATGCGACGAAAATGGCTGCTGTAACTAGAATATAGGGGATTTTTTTTCGTAAAAGCATATAGACCTCCGTCAACACGAACACTTTTAAGAAATATATAATAAAAATGTATGATGCGAAACCTTAATGCGCTGATTTCGAAAAAAAACTTTAAATGACCATTTTTAGCCTTCAGAATGCCCGTATTCGTACTTGTTGATGACGATGCTAGCGTGCGCTTCTCTATTGCCCTTAAGTAACTGGGCCATGCCGTCCTTGATTGCATTGATGCTGTGCTTATTGTATTCAATGACCATGACAAGCTGCGACGCGAAACGACAGGCGAGGGCCGCATCCGTGACGGATGTAACCGGTGGGGTGTCGATTACAATCATATCGTAATCCTTTTCTAGACTACCGACTAGCTCCGCATAACGTTTGGATCCAAGTATTTCTGACGGATTGCTGGGGATGCTGCCGCAGGGCAATATGGTCAGATTGTCAATTTTTGTGGAATGGACAACTTCCTCCAAAGTTGCTTCTTGCATAAGCAACTGGGAAAGACCTTTGTTTTGGTTGATTCCGAAATCTTTGCCAATATGCCCTTTGCGAAGGTCGGCATCTATGAGTAGGACTTTTTTGCCGGAGTTTGCGGATTGTGTTGCCAGGTTGATTGCCGTGAAGCTTGCCCCGGAACCGGAAGTAAGGCTGCTTATTCCGACAATGGAACGTGCGCCTTCGCTGATGTTGAATTCTAGGGCTCGTCGGAGCTGCTGTATGGCGTCGGAAACTTTGTCGGTTGCTTTTTGGGAATTGTTTTTGGGTATTTTGGTGTAGACACTGAATCCTGTTCCATGTTCGATAAGATTTGCGTCGCGGACGCCGGTTTTAACTCTTTTTTGGATCGAAACGAGTGCGATGCCAAATAGAAATCCGAGGAACAAAGCGATGCAGCAAACAATTTTCTTCTTGGGCTTTATTGGATATGTCAGTGCTTCGGCGTAGTCAATGACGCGGGCAGTCCCGGCTTCGCCTGCAGATACCAGTTTGAGTTGTTGAATGTTGTTTAGCAACGTGGTGTACATCACCTTGCTCATTTCCACTTCGTTTTCCAGCTTGAGAACTTCTTGCTGGGTCGTTGGAAGACGTTTGGATTCGTAACTGTTATTGGCAAGTTCTCGCTTGATGGCGTTTTCTTGTTCGTCATATGTCTTTATGGTCGGATGCTCGGGCTGGAACAATCTGATGGCGTCTTGTTTTTTTTGCTGAAGAGTGAATAGCTCTTGTTGCAGCCTGTTCCTACGTTCGAGGGTGATTCTAGTTTCTGCATTAATGTCTACGGATCCGACGCGATTGCGGTACTTATTGAAACGTACCATGGCGCTATCCATCTGCGCCTTGATGTCGGGAAGTTGACTTTCAAGGACGCTCAGAGTTTTTTGGGCGTCTACGTTACTACGTTCTATGTTCTGGTCTAAATAAGCTTTGGTAATTTCGTTAAGGACTGCTATAGCTCTATCTGCGTAGATGTCTGAATAAGAAAATGCCAGAATGCCAGTTTTCTTTCCTCGTTCTTGTATATCAAATGCTCCCTTGAAAGCCTCGATGGCGTCAAGTCTGTCCGCCTTGGACAATTTGAACTGTTGCCCCTTTTTGACATCCATTTTGTCAACTCTGATAGTTGCCGTGTCGCCAGCGTAGGGGAATGTATATGTTTCACCGGCATGGCAATTTGAGAGCACTTCTTTCTTTTTGTGGTCTAGAATATTGTAAGTGAGACTGTCTTTGATGACGGCAATCCATGGCTTGCCACGTTCTTTTTTAGGGAGTGAATCCCATGGTATCTCGAACTGCGTCAACTCCATGCGCCCTTCCTTGTGGATGAGCCTTTGGAGAATGTTTGTGGGGTTGGCGTAATACTGCAGGTGCATCTTGTCTACGGCTTCCCCTATAATTTGTCTACTCATGATGAGTTCTATTTCGGTTTCGGCTGGGCTGGCACTGGCAAACAGGCTGCCGAGTCCTCCCATCATGGCTCCAATCATTCCCTTGTTATTTTGCGACTCTATTTGCAACAACGCGTCTGCTTGGTATACAGGGCGGATCCACATGGCGACAAGGATGCCAATCACTCCAGATAGGATAAGACATGGCAACATGATGTGCCAATTCTTGGCTAGGTCTTTTAGAAGGTCAAAAAGGTCGGTTTCTTCTTTTTTTGCAGATGCCATAGTATACCTTTAGCTTATATGAGCTAATTTAACAATTTCCTATACCCAGAATTTATCCGTTTCCTTGATGATGGGTATTTCCGGGAGGGCTTTCCCGACCACCATCTCGTAGATTTTTGATGCAAATAGGACGTCGTGCAGTCCAAGCCCGTAATTGTAGTCGATAATTCGCTGGTTTTCGGACTTGCGGCCCGGATCCCTGCCGGCTAAGACTTCGCCAATTTCGTTGTAGTCATGGTACTGCGGGAAGTACTTGAAGTTTCGCACATGGCCGGTATCGTCGCCGAATACGCGGTCGAAGGTCGTGTCGCAATTCTGGAACCCGCGCATGTGTACCGGGATGATGGTGATGCCGGGAGGGAACAGGCTTTCGTCTTCTACGATAAGACCGCTTGCGCTAGTGATACAGCTGATGAGCACGTCGACGGACCGGGCGATTTCTTTGACGTCGTCGACGATTTCAAAAGAAACATTCTTGTAGTTTTGGAAACGCTGGATAAATAGTTCCGCTTGATTCTTGTAGCGTAACAGTTTGACATCAAAATGCTTTTCGGGTTCGGCTTCGAGGATGCAGAGCAGGCTGGCCCGCGCGGTGTTGCCGAGCCCTAGCATTCCATAGCGGGAAGAATCCTTTTTTCGAAGCGCCTTGGAAGAAGCGGCCGCGACCGCTCCCGTCCGCATGGTGGTAATCCAGTCGCCGTCCAATAGGGCGAGGAGGTCGCCGTTCTTGGCGTTGTACAGGAGCATGTCGCTCCCTAGGCTCGGTACGGCCCCTTCGATGCGGTGGACTTCCTTGATGCCGAAATAGCGGATGTCAGGATTGCTTTTGGACTCAGGAAGCAGGCAGGGCATCGAAGTGAAGAAATCGGTATCGGTCGGGTGTACGCTAATCTTGGCCGGTAACTGGGCTTCGCTTTTTAGTGCAAAGCTTTCGTAGATCCAGTCGGTGCATTGTTTAGGCGTAATCCTGAGGCTGCGGATAGTCTGTTCGGATATGATTCTCATACGGTGGCTCCTGCTTCCAACTCCTTGAAAGCCTTGATAAGTCGCGCGTTGTCTTCGTGGCAACGGACTGCAATGCGCATATACTGCTTTCCGTCAAAGCCTTTCTTGTCGCTACAGTCGCGCATTAAGATGTTGTATTTCTTGAGCATCGTGAGGACGAGGCTGTTCGCGTTCTTCGGCGGGAGGATTTCGCAGAGGAAATAGTTCGCTTCCGACGGCATGACCCTCAAGAATTTAATCTTGCGCAGCTCGTCGCCAAAGCTGTCCCGTTCCGCGATGAACTGCTCGCAGGCAATCTTGTAGTCCTTTTCGTACTTGGTGTAAATCTGCATGAAGAATTCGGCAAAGCTGTTCAGGTTCCAGATGCTCACGGTCTTCTTCATCGTGGCAATCAGGGCCTTGTCTGCGGAACAGAGGATGCCGAGGCGGATGCCGGGTACTCCGTAGCTTTTGGAAATGCTCTTCATGACCACCAGGTGGGGGTAGGCTTCCAGGATTTTGTCGTCGAGGAGGGAATTGTCTTCATAGCCATGGCTGAAGTCGACAAAGCTTTCGTCTACGACGAGGCGTGTGCCGTTTTCTTCGCTCCATTTTGCGAGGGCGAGGACGTCTTTTTTGGCGATGAAGTTCCCCGACGGGTTGTCCGGATTGATTAACAGCAAGTTGTCGGCATGGTTCTTGCTGAAAAATTTCATCAGGTCCTTGGCGGAATAGCGGTAGTCGGCATTTTTCGGGACGAAGGTGACGAGGGAATCCTTGTCACGGCGGTTCGGATATTCCTCGAAGGTGGGACGGATAATCCCGAGTGTTCCCGGGAGTTCTTCCATCAGGGCCTTGATCAGTTCGGCGGCCCCGTTACCGGGAACAATGTATTCTTCTTTGACGTCCCAACACTTGGAGGCAAGCAGGGTGTTGACCTTCATGCCCGAGGGGTATTCGCCGACCAGGGTCCTGAAGTTGGCGTTCATCTCGTCGATAATACGGGAATTGCGGAAATACGGGTTTACCAGGTAGCAGTAGTCCAGCATTTGCGGGAACCGCCAGAACCCACCGTAACGGCCGTAATACTTGCGGAGGACATCCTTCTCTTCGGCGAACAGGGCTTCGGCGATATCCAGGTCCTGCTTGTCGTCGATTTCGTACCATTTCTCGTTAGTGATGGGCAAAGCCTTGAGGTCGCTCTTGCTCAGGAAGGATATGATGCGCAGGACGTTTTCGTAGTATTCGTTGTTGCCGACGGCCTTGCAGTAGGCGTCCAGGAAGGGAACGTACTTGGAGCGGGAAAAGTCCTTGCTAAACTTGTAGATGTTGACCGTCTTGTAGTAGCTGCCGACTTCGCTGTAGTCGAAGGCGGCCTTGGTGACGAAGTTGACGATGTTGTTGTCGCGGTCGATTTTCACCATGGTGCCGTCCATCCACGTCTCGTACTTGGCGACGAGAGCGAGGTTCGGGAACGGATTCTTCAAGAGCAAATCGAACATCCCGTCATCAAAAATCAAGTCGCTTTCAATAAGGAGCGTGTCGTCTTCTTGCAGCTTGTCCTTTGCCAGGGCCAGGGAGTAGACGTTGTTGGTCTTGTCGTAAATCGGGTTGTTCACGTACTCGATCTTGAGCCCGTTATGTTCGGTGCCGATGTAATCCATCAGCTTCTGGCCTTCGTAACCGACGACGATGACCACACGGTTGATGCCGAGTTTGCTTAACTGGTTGAGTGTACGGTCAATGAGCGGCGTCCCGTTGACGGGCACCATGCATTTTGTATTGTTCTTGGTGTATTCGCCAAGACGCTTCCCCATGCCTGCAGCCAGAATGATAGCTTGCATCCTTGCTCCTTAATTAAAGCTCACGTATGGGGTAGCCCCATACTCGTCATGTTAAAGTTAACATTTATTTCGTGAAAATTTGCTCTGGGCCAATTTTACGAGCAGTTCCATGGGGGCCATTTTCAGGATGTGGGCGAGACCGAAGTACAGGGCCAATCCGCCCAGGATGCCCACGACGACTTGGAGGACGTAGTTCATGTCAAGCAGGGTCACTCCGTATATTCCTGTGGCGACGAATAGGGACATGAACCAGGAGGGGAAAATCAGTTTTGTTTGGCCCAGCATCGACAAGTCGATAAAGCTTCTGGTATAGGTCATGTTCAGGATGGTGGCGATAACGCCATAGCAGGCGCGGCCGATACAGAGGCCCACTAGGCCGAACGGGAGCGATACCACCAGGATGGTGACGGCAATGGTCTTCTTGATGATTTCCAGCTTGAGCACCAGATCGGAACGCCCCTTGACGTAGAGCAGGTTCAAGTTGATGTTGCAGATGGGGTCAAGCATCAGGCCGAAGCAGAGGATTTGCAACAGCAATACGGATGGCATCCATTTTTCGCCCAGCATCAATACGATAATGGGCTTTGCAAGCGCGGCGAGTCCCATCATTATCGGGAAGACGGCAAAGCAGGAAATCTGTAGGTACTTGATGTAGATAGACCTTAGGCGCTCACGGTCGTCCTGTAATTGCGAAAGAATTGGGAACGTGACGCGGTACAATATGCCCGCCACGTTTTGCGACGGGAGGTTCCCCAGGGAATCGGCGCGCGTGTAGTATCCGAGATCGCTAGCCGAATACCGTTTACCGATGACCATGTTGTACAGGTTTGAATAGACGGAAGAGATGAGGCTTGCGATGAGAAGCTTTGAGCCGAATCCGAAAAGCGCGTGGAAGGAATCCTTGTTGAAGACGGGCTTCGGGAACCATCGGACCATGGCGAGCATCATCAAGAAGTTGATGGCGGCGCTGCAGATGGATTGGTATACTAGGCTCCATACGCCAAAGCCCTTGTAGGCAAGGGTGATGCCCAAAACGCCCGAAATCACCGCTGCCGTGAGCGACACCTTGGATTGCGTCTTGAAATCGACATTCTTGGTAAGCCTGGCCCTATGTACCGCAAAGAGGGCGTTGATAATCAACGTTACCGAAAAGACCCGCATAATGGATTGCAGGTCGGGCATATTGTAAAAGTCGGCCACAAACGGGGCTGCGACAAACAGGGAACCGAAGGCGAGGACGCTTATGGAAAAGTTGATGATGAAGGCTGTCCCGTAATCGCTTTCTGTTGCATTCTTTTGGCGGATTAGGGCGTTCGAAAAACCGCAGTCGATGAGCGTCTGGGACACGCTCATGAAAATTGAGAGCATGCCAATCATTCCGAAATCTGACGGCGAAAGCAAACGCGCCAAGACGATGCCTGTCAAGAAGTGGACGCCCTGCAGGGAGAACCTCTCTATGGCGCTCCAGATAATTCCGTGTATAGATTTCGATGCGACAGATGACATTTTAAATTACGGTTTCTTGAATAGTTTGGAGTCAAGCCATGATGTTGCCTTATTGAATACAATCGCCAATAGCAACGTGACGGCAAGACAGAACAGGAAATAAAGATAGATATTCTGTTCGTTCCAATGCAGGTGTTTGCCGAAATTCATGGGGAGTCTTTGCAGAATGTAGATTCCAAAAACTTGGCTACCGAACCAGGAAAGGACCTTGCTATTGATTTTCACCCGCATTGAAAGTAATACGAGTGCAGCTGAAAAGGCGAACAGGGCGCTTTGGGTTCTTCCGTAAAAAGTCGGGATAAGGCCGTTTTTGGCGGCGACTAATAGGAGTACACATACGGCAATGGCGACAAACCAAAGCATGTGCTTTTTGAAGGAAAGCTTGTCTTTGAACAGCGATACAAGGCAACCAAGCGGGAAGGCCAATATGGTGTCGATCCAATAGCGTTCCTTGAATTTGGACACGACTACGATGTAGATGATGCAAAGGACGGTTATCAAGATTGCTGCCCTGGAAAGGTTTCCCTTGAAAGCCAATAGTCCCACATATCCAAACAGGTAGGCGCAGAGGATGGCGAATATGAACCAGTTGGAGTTCCCGACGGATTCCCAGGCCAATAGCGAAAGCAGTATTTTGGGTGCGGACAGGTATTCCGGTGCAAGGAAGAAGTCGTACAGCAGGAAGAGTATGACGGCCAAGTCGAAGTGCAAGAGTATTTTCAGGATTCGCTTGGTGGGAAATCCCTTGACGTAGGCAATACCCTTTTTCTTTACGGATTCAAAGATGCCGTAGCCCGAATAGAAGAGGAACGGCGCAACCATCAGTTGCCCTAGCCAACGGCAATATTCCTGCATCGGTGTGTCGTACCATTGGTTTAGAATGACATAGGGGCAAAAATGCGAAAAGAAAATGGTGACGACAAAAATGCCCTTGATCGATTGCGTTTGGTCTACAGATAAGGCCTGCGCAGAATTATCTTGCGAGAACCTCATGGATGCAAATGTGATTGCCGCGAGCAAAGCAAGGAAGACGAGCATTAAAACTCCTACAGCTTGACCTTCTCGACGAGGAAGTCGACGACCCTTTTCGTAGACTGGTTATCGACGTATTGGTGGATGCGGTGCATCGCCTGTTCGCGTTCGGCCTTGGCCGTGTCGATTCCGTTCGCCACATTCTCGATGAAACGCATGAGGTCGGAGGTCGTCTTCAGGTACTCTCCCTTGATCCATTCGAAATAGTCGAAAAGGAACCCGGTCTTGGACGAATACTCTTCAAAGTCGTCGATGGTCAACGCAATGGGACGATTCAGCATAATGTATTCGTGGTACGCCGCCGAATAATCCGTAATCAGGGCGTCAAAAGACTGCATCAGATTGGCGGTCGATACGCCCATCTTGTATTTGAGATCCTGTGAAATCAGTACGATGTTCGAGAAGGCCTGCTTGGAGAAGTTGGCGGCCTGGGCGTGGTGCATCTGGATGGCGAGCAAGATGTTCTTCTCGCTCAAGAACTGGTTCAGATGGATGAGTTCTTCTTCGGTCTGTACCAGGGGAACACCGAACGGGAATACCTTTTCGCTGTCGATACGGCCCCCCTGGCGGTGCTGCCGGAACGTGGGGAGCCAGCCGATAATTTTTGAAAACGGCTTTTGCGGCTTCGCCGTACACAGGGCGGGGTAGAAGCCGTTGCCGAACAGGTCCGTCTTATCGAACAGGCGGTCGTTGGCGGGGAAGCCTAGCGGCAAGATATCTTCGAGCTTGTCGACGCAGTAACCTTTGCAGTCGATGAAATCGATGTCTTGCATGGCCGGCGAAAGCGTCAGCATGTAATCCATCTTTTTAAGATAATGCATGTAGTCGGGGCATTTCTTGAACGGGCCGCCATGGCGTGTGTAGATGCGGACGGACTCGGGATTTTCCTTGTAGATGGGCCTATTGCTGTCTATAATCAGTTTTACATGTTTTATATAAAAAGACCGGCGGTACCTTTGAAGGCGGGTAAGCTTGCCGAAAAAGGGAATACTCTTGATGCCGGGCGGAACCTTGAAATCTTTGTCGACGGCCCAGACGAGCTTGTACTTTTTATTGAGCCCGCGCTTTACCATTTCTTGGTAAATCATCCAAGGGGATCCATCGAGTTCTGGAAATGACTCAAAGAGGATAATTCCCTTCGAGAACATTTCTATGAGCTTGGTAAAGAAATGCATGGCCAAAATATACATCCGGGAGCATTTTATTGTCAACCGGCCGTACCTGCCTGCAGTCTCAAAGGTTTCGTTTTTTATATTTTTCGGACAGAGCCTTCACTGGAGTTCAATGTGCCTCAAGTATCGATTATCGTCCCTGTCTACAACGTCGAAGTCGGCTATCTGAAAGAGATGGCTTCTTCGCTGTCGTCGCAGACGCTGACCGATGCCGAGTTCCTTCTGGTTCTCGATGGCGATAACGATGTTCTGGAACAGCAGTGCCAGGAATTCTCAAGGCAGGATAAGCGTTTTGTCGTCTTCAAGAAAGAACATGGGGGCGTCTCGGATACGCGAAACTTTGGGATGATGCATTCGCAGGGCGAATACCTCTCCTTTGTCGATGCCGACGACTGGATTTCGCCTGATGTCTATTCGAATGCATACCGCCTTGCCAAGGAAAACGACAGCGATATTGTCTTTTGGGACATGGCGAAGGTCAGCCCGGATGGAACCGAGAAAAAGGAAGCCTACGAGATGCAAACCGTTGTAGCACTATCCGATGAACAACGGACGGAGCTCATGAAGCAGTTTATCTGGGTCAGGCACCTGAAATACGGGGCTGCCATCTCGGTCTGTTGCAAGCTGATCAAGCGTGAATTCTGGGCAAAATACCAGTTCCTGTTCGATAAGAATCTCGCCATTGGCGAAGACCGTATATTCTTCTATTCCATGATGCAAAAGGCGGGAACGGTATCGTACCTGAACGAGTGCGGCTACTTTTATAGGCAGGATCCGTCTTCGGCGACGCACCGTTACCAGGCCGGCGGGCTCCCTTACCTTATCCACTACCTGAACGCCTTCGATCGGGATTTCTTTGCGGCAAATCGAGCGCTTTTTGGCCGTGAGGCCTACCGCCTGCTGACTATGAGCTGGGGCTTAACTTATATGAACGTCCAGAATCCGGATTCGTACTGGACAAGGATGAAACGGCTGTCAGGCGAAGTCCGGAAGGATTATTTCCAGGAGTATATGCGGAAAGTGGAATGTGCAAGGCTCTCTTTGTGGAAGAAAATAGAGATTGCGCTGCTCCGTCATGGGATTACGCTAACCTTGTGGATTCGAGGCCTAGCAAAAAATTTCTAATATGTTTACGATGAATAAGTTTGCAGTCGGTATTTTGGCGGCTTGTTCCGCCGCGTTCGCGTACCTCCCGGGCGAATCCCGCTTCGTGTCGCTCGAGGGCGATCACGGGCTTTTCGGCAACCCTGCGGGACTTTCCGCGTTCGATTCCTGGGGTGCGCTTGGCGCCTACGAGTACGATGACGGGCTTTCTACGGTCCGTGTGGGCGGCAATCTGGACCATTGGGGAGCTTCTTTCGAGAATATCCAGAACGACGACGGTTTTGACGAGTCGCGCTGGCACTTGACGCATTCGCGTGACCTGCTTAACCGTTACTTTTTCTTGGGAAGCCGCTTTACGGCGTTCCGCAGTTCGGCGTTTAGGGGTACGGAGTGGATGTATTCCATGGGCGCGATGATTCGCCCGTTCACTACCCTTTCGTTGGGATATTCCTGCGACAACTTGCTCTATGTGGGTCCGCAGTCTATGGAGCGCGTGCACAATTTGGGCGCGACGGTTCGCCTCGGGCGCAATCTGGGCGTGAGCTACGACTTGGAAAACTGGGAAGAGCACCGGATTCTTCTGGAACTTGAACTGTACAACTTCCGCGTAGGCTTCAAGATGCCTGTGTATGGCGACGATGACGAGTATACGCTTACTTTGTCTACGTCGTTCGGCGGCTATACCGATATGTCGGTGAAGGTGTTCGACGATTATCTGCCCAAGGGCGGTTCGTGGGGCTTCCACCGTTCACGCAATCCCCATGCTTCCCTCTCGGCGCAGATTGTGCGAGTCCCGCTCGATATGGAAGTCTCGGAAGTCGAGGACCGGTTCGCGTTTTTCCGCCAGAACTCCATCGGCATCTTGAAGGTGCGTAATCTCTTCGAACACCTGCTGAACGACCCTGCTTGCGGGCTTGTGATTCTAGACTTTTCCGGATACAAGGGAAACCTGGGCATCTCCGGCGAAATTGCCCGACTCATCCGCAGGCACAAGGCACGCGGCGGCAAGGTTGTCGCGTATTTGGATGACGTGCGCCCGTCGGTTCTCTTTGCCGCATCGGCTGCCGACCGCATTGTCATCGAGCCGTCCGCCCATTTCGCTTGGCGCGGTGTCGGTGGCGCTTCGCTGTTCTACAAGGGCCTTTTGGATAAGCTCGGCGTGAAGGTGGAATTCTTGCGCCATGGCGCCTACAAGTCTGCCGTCGAGCCCTACGTGGCCGACTCCATGTCCGTGGAGGCACGGACGAACATCGAGACTCTTTACAAGGATTTGTGGAAGGTCGTGAATACGACCGTCTCCATGAACCGCGACGGCGCTGTCCAGGGTGTCGAGAAGCGTATGGCGCAGCTGGATTCCCTGGCCGATGTCCCGCTGGTCTCTGCCAAGCATGCAGTCCGTGCGGGGTTGGTCGATACGGCATTGTACATCGACCAGGTGCCTTCCTATGCGCTCAAGACGTTCTTCGACCTCGATGTGCCGCAGGCCAAGTTCCGTACTTGGACGCCGGCCGAACGCAGGATGTTCGACGAGAGCTGGGCGCACCGTGCCGAGGTCGCGCTCCTCAACATCGATGGCACGATTGATAACGGCATGGAACGTTCCGTGACCGAAAGCTTGCGCAAGCTGGCCGCGTCCAGCGCCCAGGCGCTGGTGGTGCGCATTTCTTCGCCGGGCGGTAGCGCCATCGCCTCCGACAAGATTTGGCATGCGCTCAGGAATGTGAGCGAACAGGGAATCCCCGTGGTGGCGAGCATCGGTAGCATGGGTGCTTCGGGCGCCTACTACATCGCCTGCGGTGCGGACTCCATCTTCTCGGAATCCTACTCCATCGTTGGTAGTATCGGTATTTATGGCGGCAAGGTCGACTTGAGCGGCCTTATGCAGAAGGTGGGCCTCAGGTCCGAAGCGGTAAAGACGCACGGTCATTCGGATGCCGAATCCTTCACGCGTCCGTGGACGGACGAGGAAAAGGGCGCCCTGCAGGAATACATGGACGACTTCTATGAACGCTTCACGGGAATCGTCTCGAAGGCGACGGGAATCCCGCAGGCGACAGTCGATACCGCTTACGGCGGTGGCCGCGTGATGGTCGGCTACAAGGCGCGCGAGGCGGGCCTCGTCCACGAAATTGGCGGTCTCGACGATGCGCTCGCCGCGGTACGCAAGATGGCGGGTATCGGCGAATCGACCGACATCGAACTCGTGCAGATCAATACCGGCTCCGAATTCCTGGTGCCGAGCCCGCAGGCGCTTGTCAACTATGTGGTCGACTTCGAGCAGACGCGCTTCTGGGCAATTGCCCCCGAATTCCTAGGAGAAACCTACTAACCCCCCATATCCCACATGTTACCTATCGTCTTGACAGTTCTTGCGTGCCTTGCCATATCGGCGTTCTGCTCCGTGACGGAGGCTTCTTTCTATAGCGTCCCGCCGTCTACGGTCGAGTACTTGCGCAAGCAAAAGAAGTTTACCGCGCGCTACCTGATGCACGTGAAGGAGAACATCGACCGCTATATCGCCTCGGTGCTCGTGGTGAATACGGTTGCCAATACGGTAGGCGCCTCCCTTGCAACGGCGCTCGCGGTCAAGCGCCTTTCGCCCACGGCGGCGATGGCCCTCCCGATTGTCCTCACGATTCTCATCTTGCTGTTCGGCGAAATCACCCCGAAGACGCTCGGCGTGAAGCAGGCGAAGATTGCGGCCCCGCTTGTGGCGGTGCCGTTCTTTTACATCACCAAGATTCTCGGCTGGACGGGCATCATCTGGCTCTGCCTTACGCTCACCAAGCACTGGACGCACCAGGACGAAGAGAAGAAGGAAGTGAGTGTCGAGGACATCAACAGCCTCGTGAGTCTGGGCCTCCGCGAAGAGGTCATCGACAAGCACCAGGCATCCGTCATCAAGAACATTCTCGCGCTCAAGTCGGTGACGGCCCGCAAGGTGATGACGCCTAGGCATGTCGTCTTCAGCCTCCCCGCCGACAAGACCATCGGCGAGACGCTCGACGAACGCGGAAACTGGCCGTTCTCCAGAATCCCGCTGTATGGCGACAAGAAGGACGAGTGGATCGGTATCGTGCTGCGCCGCGACGCCTACAACCAGCTGGCCGAAGGCCGCCGCGACGTAAAACTCCGCAAGCTCATGCGTCCGCTCCAGCTGATTCCCGACAGCGTCTCTCTCGAGAACCTGCTACTTCGTTTCTTGAAACAGCGCGGCCACATGGTCGGCGTGGTCGACGAATTCGGTGCCATCGCGGGTATCGTGAGCCTGGAAGACGTGCTCGAGGAAATTCTCGGTCGCGAAATCGTGGACGAGTACGATGAGGCGGTGAACCTCCAGGAGACCGCCCGCCGCCGTAGCCATGCACTCGCCTTCATGCGCAAGAACCGCCTGAAAAAGTGACAAAAATTATAATAATTCTATTAATTGATATAATTGATAGAATGAAAACCCCTTATTTTTCGGACTTTCCTCTAAAAAATTGAATTTTTATCCTTGCAGGTTCCCGAAAAACCGTCTATATTTGTTCCACTTTCACGGGGCAAAGGGTTGCTCCGGAAACCTAACTAGAGGATTTACATGAAGACCATTACGGTAAACCCGAAGTCCGTCTCCCGCAAGTGGAAGCTTGTGGACGCAGCGGAAAAACCCATGGGACGCGTTGCAAGCGAAGTTGCTCGTCTCCTTATGGGCAAGCACAAGGCCATCTATTCCCCGAACGTCGACACTGGTGACTTCGTTGTTGTCATCAACGCCGGCAAGGTTGCCGTTTCCGGCAACAAGAACCTGCAGAAGGAATACTTCCACCACACCGGTCACATCGCCGGCGAACGCTGGATCAACTTTGCCGATCTCATGGCTAAGGATCCGACCGCCCCGCTGACGGCCGCTATCTGGGGTATGCTTCCTCACAGCGCTCTCGGTCACAAGATGGTCAAGAAACTCAAAATCTTTGCTGGCGCCGAACACCCGTACGCAGCACAGAATCCCGAAGTCGTAGACTTGTAATTTAGAACGGAGGATAAATCTATCGCTACCGCAAAAAATAAGAAGATCTACCGCGGCACTGGCCGTCGTAAGAACGCTATCGCCGCTGTGATCCTGAAGCCGGGTTCCGGCAAGCGCACAATCAATGGTCGTGATTTCAAGGATTACTTCCATTCTGAAGTGCAGAACATGATCGCCAACCTTCCGTTCGCCATCCTCGGCAACGCTGAAGAATGGGACGTCGAAGTCACCGCTCGCGGCGGTGGAATCGCCGGCCAGATGGGTGCTGTCCGTCTCGGTATCGCTCGCGCTCTCGTTGCGAACAACGCCGAAGACAAGCCGGCCCTCAAGAAGGAAGGCTTGATGACTCGCGACTCTCGTGCTGTTGAACGTAAGAAGTTCGGCCGCAAGAAGGCTCGTAAGCACTTCCAGTTCAGCAAGCGCTAATCTGCGAATTTGCTTTTACAAGAAAAGCTCCGACATCGTCGGGGCTTTTCTTTTGCGTTTTTCCCCTTTTTGGAGTATATTTGATACTAGTGATATATGACGTTGGAGGGTATATGAACTATAAAGAGTTTTTGCTTGCTCTTCCTTTTCTCTTTGCGGCGTGTGACCCGGGAGCAGGGGAACCGAATTACCATACAGTTGATAGTGAACTTCAGAATGAAGTTGCGTTGACAGATCTTTATGGTTTGAATTTCTCTTTCAAGTGTGTCATTGATGGTGATGACAAGAGGTGCGAAGTTGTCTTTGATGGTTTTAAAATTGGTAAAGATCCCAATGTCGTATCGGATCAAGTTACAATGCGACCGACGTTTGGAAAGGCATCTTTGCTTTCGTTGCAAGTCGAAGATGAAAGTGTAGGTGAGGTTCAATCCTTGATATCCTATTTCCAGAAGGGAATAGAAATGAAGGGTGCTGTTTATGACAGCACTTCCCGTAAGATTAAATTGAGCGGTTTTTATAAAGGCGATGAATGGGTCGAACAGGATTCGACAATTGTCATTGGAAATAGCATTCGTACGAATGACGAAGGGGTGCTTGCGTTTGCGGTTTCGGATAGCAGGGGAAACCGCGTTCGCTATGAAGCGGACCTTGGCGAAGTCCTCAAAAACAATGACGTAAGTACACTTGATTCTACGATGGTTTCTTATGTGGATAATTCGGACCCTACAAAGATGGAGGTTCCGATTATTCAGAAGCCGGGATTTTTCTGGACTGCTGATACTAATGCGGTGACTATTGAACCGGAAGACATCAATTTTACAGGGCTCAGCAACCCGTTCTTGTATGTTCCTGTCAAGAATTTAACGTGGCCAAAATATATGTATGGCACGGAGCAGTTCTCGATTCTGGTAGAAGTGAAGAACCGGGAGTAACTTAAAAGGTTCTTGCCTAGAAATTATCGTCGCGGTCGAACATGTGCGTGACGAACTCGGTCACGAGCGTCACGTAGGCGTCGTCGCTGAAGATGGGCTTCTGCATCACGTCAATCGCTTCTTGAGAGAGCTTGCCGGTCTTGGCAAGCTCCTCGCCGCCCTTGCGGTACTTTTCGCGCAGCATGGCGAGGCGGCGCGGGCCACCGCGGTGGTCGAGCGCGCGCATCTGCGGGCAGGCGATAAGCGTGTAGCCTTCGTGCCCGAGGATGATGTCGAACTGCTTGCGGATGGGCTCGTACACGACGTCGATGTCCATCCAGGCGCAGCTCGAAAGCAGGATGATCTTCTGGCCTTCCTTTTGGAACTGCAGCCCGTGCAGGTGCGAATTCAGTGCGTTTGCGCCTTCCTTTAGCTTCTGGCCCATGTAGGGGTGCACCATTCCCACGATGCGGTCCATCAAGACCTTCATCTGGCCTGGAATGCTGAACAAAAACAGCGGGAAACTCCAGATGACAATGTCCGAGTTGATGAGCTTCTCGCGCACCCACGGTATGTCGTCATCCTTAATGAAACAACTTCCGTCGGGGCGTCCCCAGCAGCTGAGGCACCCGCGGCAGGGCTTGATGTTCAGATTGTCGATGAAGAGGTATTCGGTTTCGTAGTCGCCGTTTTCTTCGAGTCCTTGTACGAACGCCTTGGTCGGAATGAGCGTACCGCTGCGTTCCTTTTTCGGGCTCGCGACCATTACGAGAATCTTCTTCTTTTCTGCCATGGCGCCAAATTTAGAAAATTTTTATTGCTTCACGTGGAAGTAGTCGACTTCGGGATGGCTGATGTAGAGGCCGCTTACGGAGGCCTGCGGGTACATGGCGCCGTTCTCGGTGAGGCTGATGCCTACGCTGCCGAAGTCGATGAGCTTTGCCACGTTGAAGATTTCCTTGATGTTCGGGAGCACGGGGTAGCCGACGGCCGGGCGGATGCCCTTCCAGTTGTTGGTGCGGGCGAGTTCCTGGCTCAGGTATTCGGCGCCTGCTTCGGCGAGGCGGTCGGCGACGGTCTGCATCAGGAGCACGTCATAGTCGCTGCCGCCCTGTTCGGCCTTGAGTTTTTCGAGGCGCTTGACGAAGGCGTCGCTTACGGTGACGGCGAAGGCGCCCACGATGTCGCGGAATACTTCCTTACCGGCGGGTGCGGCGAAGACGCTTGCAGTGTTCGCATTTGCAGGAGCCACGTAGTCGCAGAGGGCAAGGCAAGTGCCTTCCGGGTTCTGCTGGCGTGCCGTAGTGACTTCGACAAAGTCGGAGTCGGTGCCGGTACGGCCCGTGTTGAACTTGATGGAGTTTTCCGTACCGGCGGCAGGGTAGAACGCCTGCACGGCACGCAGCGCATACTCGGGCTTCGTGAGGCTCCTGATAAGTTCTTCGGCGTCGGCCTTGAGTTTCTTTGCTTCTTCCTGATCCGGCTTGATTTTCCAGGTGAAGAAGAAGTATTCCCAGCTGATAAGCGGGATGACTTTTTCGAGCGCGATAGGCGGGAGCTTGCTTTCGCCCATGAACGGTGGCTCCACCGGCTGGTACTTACTCCAGTCGCAACTGTAGCGGCGTTCGAGCGGAGTCTTCTCTGCTGCGGCCATGGCGTTTGCGGCTTCGGTCTGGATGCCATTCTGCTTGTCGCGAATTCTCTGTTGTTCTTCGCGGTTTTCTTGAACGGTCTGTTCGCTAGTCGCCGGGTCCAAAAGCTTTTGCACGAGGCCAGGATTGCTGGCGGCGTCGCGCACGTGGAATACGGGGCCTTCGTAGCACGGGGCAATCTTTACTGCCGTGTGCGTGGGCGAGGTCGTGGCGCCGCCGACGATAATCGGGATGCGCTGACCTGCGGCCTGCATAGCCTTCGCCACAGTACACATTTCTTCGAGCGAGGGCGTAATCAGTCCGGAGAGGCTCAAGATATCGGCCTTGTTCTCGATGACCGCCTTCACGATGACGTCTTCGGGAACCATCACGCCGAGGTCCACCATTTCGTAGCCGTTACAGGCCATAATCACGGAGACGATGTTCTTGCCGATATCGTGCACGTCGCCCTTTACGGTGGCGATCACAATCTTGCCGCGGCTCGATGCGTTCGCGTCTTTGCCCGCTTCAATATAGGGCTGCAAAATTTCCACGGCCTTCTTCATGGTACGTGCTGTCTTCACCACCTGCGGCAAGAACATCTTGCCTTCACCGAAGCGGCGACCGACTTCGTTCATGCCGTCCATGAGCGGACCAGAAATAATTCCCACGGGGCTATCGCCACGGTTGATGAGTTCCATCAGGTCGGGCTGGAGTGTGGTGGAGGTTCCCTTGAGCAAAGCTTCTTGCAAACGTTCTTCGGGCGTAGTGGGCTTGGCGTCAGCGGCGGCGTTGGCGCTGTCGTCAGAAGAGCTGCTTGCGCCTGTGCTCATGGCGAAAATCGCCTTCGGGTCGTACTTGGTGCCCGCTTCCTTGGCGGCAGCGGCGGCCGCGGTCATGCGGCTTGCAATTTCGATGAGCGCTTCGCTCGCATCCGGTTCCGTGTTGTAGATGACTTCGGTAATGGCCATGCGGAGCTCGAGCGGAATCGTCTTGTATTCGATAATTGCGCTCGGGTTCATGATGGCCATGCCCATGCCGTTCGGAATCGCGTAATGCAGGAACGTGGTGTGCATCGCTTCGCGCAGGTAGTTGTTTCCGCGGAAAGCGAATGAAAGGTTCGAAAGACCGCCCGAGATGCGCACGCCGGGCAGGTTGTCCATAATCCAGCGGACGGCGCGGATAAAGTCGATGGCGTAGGCGTTGTGCTCGGCCATGCCGGTAGCGACCGTCAAAACGTTCGGGTCGTAAATGATGTCGGAAGGATCGAAGCCGAGCTTCTTCACCATGATATCGTAAGCGCGGGCGGCAATCTGCACGCGGCGCTCGTAGTTGGTGGCCTGGCCTTCTTCGTCGAAGAGCATCACGATGACGGCACCACCAAGGCGCTTGATAGTGAGCGCATGTTCGATAAACGCCTGTTCGCCCATCTTGAGTGAGATGGAGTTCACGATGCACTTGCCCTGGGCGCACTTGAGACCCGCTTCAATGACTTCGAAGCGGGAAGAGTCCACCATAATCGGCACGCGGCTGATGGCCGGGTCCGAAGCGAGCAAGTTCAAGAAGGTCTGCATTTCGGCGGTAGCGTCCAAGAGGCCGTCGTCCATGTTCACGTCAATCACGTCGGCGCCGTCTTCCACTTGCTTGCGTGCGATGTCGAGCGCTTCTTCGTAATTCTTTTCGTTGATAAGGCGGAGGAACTTCTTGGAGCCTGCCACGTTGCAACGTTCGCCCACCTTCACGAAGTCTTCGGCGTTGCAGCTGTCGGCGCCGTTGCTCGGGCGCACCTGTTCCTTGAACAGCGGTTCCAAACCGGCGAGGCGAAGCAGCGGGCTCGTGGCGTACTTGGGTGCGGGCTTGCGACGTTCGTAATCGGCCGGCAGGGCGTCGAGCATCTTGCGCATCGCGGCGATGTGTTCCGGAGTCGTACCGCAACAACCGCCAATCATGTTCACGAGCTTGTCGTCCAGGTAAACGCCCATGAGTCGCACCATGTCTTCGGGCGTGTCGTCGTAACCGCCGAACTGGTTTGGGAGTCCCGCATTCGGGTGACAAGAAATGTAGCAGGGCGCGACCTTGCCCATGCGGCGCAGGTAAGGCACCATGCCGTCGGCACCGAGACCGCAGTTGAGGCCGATCGAAAGCGGATGCATGTGCATCACGCTCACGGCGAAAGCTTCGACCGTCTGGCCCGAAAGCGTACGGCCCGAGGCATCGCTCACCGTCATGGAGAACATGACTTCGACGGGCTTCAAGTCGGCGGCATTCCCCGCGGCGTTCTTACCCGCGGCTTTCGCATCGGCAGCGCGTTTTTCCATCACCTTGGTGAATGCGCTTGCGGCGGCCTTCGCGTTCAGCGTATCAAAAATCGTTTCAATCAGGATGGCGTCGACGCCTTCTTCCACCAGCACCTGGATCTGTTCCAGGTAGGCGTCTTCCAACTCGTCAAAAGTAATGCTGCGGCTGGCGGGGTCGTTCACGTCTTCGCTCATGGAGAGCATCTTGCTCGTGGGGCCCACGTCGCCCAGAATGTACACCTTGCGGCCATACTTTTCCATGGCCTCTGCCGCGGCCTGCTTCGCGATTTTCACGGCGGCGCGGTTCATCTCGGCAATGCGGTGTTCCTGATGGTATTCGTGCTGGCTTACGCGCTGGCTCGAAAACGTGTTGGTGGTCAGGCAGTCTACGCCCGCATCCACGTAACGGCGCTGGATATCGAGAATTATTTCCGGCTTCTCGATGGAGAGCATGTCGTTGTTCGCGCCCTTGATGCCGTAGGTCTGGATAACAGAACCCATGCCGCCGTCCAGCAGCATCATTTTACTTTCGAAAGCCTCGCGTAGCGTCATGTTTGCCTTTGTTCCTGCGCAACCTGCCGTGCACATTTAATATGCGTTTATTTGCTTATATGCATAAATATAGGAAAATCCGGCCCATCTTCCCAGCCCTGGACCCCTAGAAAGAGTTGACTTGTCTCCCGGGAATAACTATCTTTAGCGCCGCTCTGGCAATTTCGCCAGGGTAAAACCAATCACCGGTATGCGAGAGTCGCTTCGGTGGCGCGGTCCACAACCCTAGGTTCGGGCTTCGCTTCGCGGCTTATTTGCTTGCCGGGTAGAAACAACCGAAAGGAATACATTATGGCAAATCTGCCTTCCGTTGAAGACCTGCTCGCTGCAGGCTCCCACTTTGGTCACCAGACTCAGCGCTGGAACCCGAAAATGAAACCCTACATCCTGGCGGAAAAGAACGGCATCTACGTTCTTAACCTCTCCAAGACCCGCGACCTCCTCGAAGAAGCCGCCAAGGCCGCCGCCAAGATCTCCGAATCTGGCAAGACCGTGCTCTTCGTCGGTACCAAGCCCACTGCCCGTCAGTGCGTGCTCGACGCTGCTGCCACTTGCAACCAGTTCTCCGTCACCAACCGTTGGCTCGGTGGTATGCTCACGAACTTCCAGACGGTTCGTAAGTCCATCAAGAAGATCGACAAGATCGACGCCATGGAACAGGACGGTACTTTCCAGGCCCTCTCCAAGAAGGAAGTGCTCGACAAGAACCGCGAACGCGAAAAGCTGCTCGGTGTGTTCGGTGGCATCCGTGAAATGGTGAACCTCCCGGGCCTCCTGGTCGTGACCGACCTCGCCCACGAAAAGATTGCCGTGGCCGAAGCTCGTCGCCTCCACATTCCTATCATCGGTATCTGCGACACGAACGTCGATCCGACTCTCGTGGACTACCCGATTCCGGCCAACGACGACGCCGTGAAGTCCCTCAAGCTCATTGTGGACTACATCGCCGCCAACGTGAAGCCGCGCACCACCGACAAGAAGGGCTCCAAGGAAGAAGTGAAGAAGTTCGACAACGGCGAGGACAAGTAATATGCAGATTACCGCTTCCCTCGTTAACGAACTCCGCCAGAAGACTGGCGTGGGCATGATGCAGTGCAAGAAGGCCCTCGTCGAAACTGATGGCGACATGGACAAGGCCGTGGAACTCCTCCGCAAGCAGGGTGCTGCCGTTGCTGCCAAGCGCGCCGACAAGGCCGCCAAGGAAGGCCGCATCTACCTCGTGGAAACTGCCGACAAGGCTGCCGCTTTCGAACTCTCCTGCGAGACCGAACCGGTGTCCAACAACGACGACTTCGTTGCCCTCGCTGCTCTCGCCGTGAAGGCTGTCGAGACTCAGGCTATCGCCTCTGTCGAAGACCTCAAGAACGCTGTCGTGGATGGCAAGAAGGTGAACGATGTGCTCCAGGACGTCCTCGTGAAGATCCAGGAAAACATCGACTTCCGCAAGTTCGCCGAACTCAAGAAGGTTCCGAACTCCGTGTTCGGTGTCTACAGCCACATGAAGGGCAAGATCGGTGTCATCACCGAACTCGCTTACGAAGGCTCTGCCGACGAAGCCGCTCTCAAGCAGGCTGCCAAGGACATCGCTATGCAGGCCGCCGCATTTGCTCCGGTCGCCCTGAACGATGCCGCCGTTCCGGCCGAAACCATCGAAAAGGAAAAGGAAATCGCCAAGGCTCAGATCGAAGCTTCCGGCAAGGCTCCGAAGCCCGAATTCCTGCAGCGCCAGATTGACGGCCGCGTCGCCAAGGTGCTCAAGGAAATCGTTCTCGAAGACCAGGAATTCTTCATGTCCGAAAAGAACCCGAAGAAGCTCTCTGTCAAGGACTACCTCCAGGAAGTCGTTGCCAAGCAGCTCGGTCTTTCCAGCTTGAAGGTCGTGAACTTCATCCGCTTCGAACGCGGAAACTAAGTTCCGCCGCTGTCATCCTCGCGAAGGCGAGGATCTTAAGCGAAATTGAATTGGTCGCTCCCTTGCGGGGCGGCCAGTTTTTTATATTCTCGTATAAACGAAT
>Ga0256407_10000128_pt1 | contig 188915 bp, 159 predicted proteins | sample RumenRJG_04DNA_FD_193489 | JGI IMG/M metagenome (GOLD analysis project Ga0256407, IMG submission 193489) | Bovine rumen microbial communities from Lethbridge, Alberta, Canada - RJG_04 | ecosystem: Host-associated > Mammals > Digestive system > Stomach > Rumen | place: Canada: Alberta...
GTAGCCTGTTAAATTAGGCTACAAAGGTACAAATTCAAAACCGTTGACTCTCAAAATTGCTCGTAAAAGACTGTAATTCAATTATTTCAAAGACCGATTAGTCCACTTTAACGGGACAGTAGTGATTTCAGAACAAAAAAATAGACAAGATGCTCCGTCCACCTTGCAGCAAATTCGTGCTATCTATTGCATCTCGTAAAAATCATAAACGCCCTTAACCAACCACCATTTTATTCCCCCGTCAAGCCGCCGTAGCTTTTGGCGGCGGCCTGGAGGGCTTCCTCCGTTGTATACTTCTCGTAGTAGGTGCAGCGGGTGACGACACGCTGGTGCGAGGCGAGGCCGTCCTTGACGCGCACCAGGCCGAAGCCCAGCATCGGGTCGCAGTAGCGGTCGCCGACGAGAGCGAGGGTGCCGCGGACATCCTTGTATGGCGACATGAGCGTCGACGGCACGACGACGAAAGCGTCCGCCGCTACCGTTTCCACCGTGATGCTCAGCCAGAAATGCTCATCGTCAGCCCCACAAGGGGCGACGTTCTGCTTCAGCACATACAGCAAAAGCGTATCCTTGCGAGCCGCCGTCCTCGTCAGGTCCGTCAACAACGCCGGCTGTCCGTCGACATCCCCCAGCTGGTAGCCGACAGTCGGCAACGGGCCGTCGCTGACAACCATCTCCGGCAGCAGCAGGGAACACCCCGACCCGATGTGCCCTTTTTCCAGATAAGGTACCGGCGAGAACATATTGAGCGACATGAAACGGTAATACGGAGCCCTCCCCCCTTCGAAAAAAAGGTGCCCCGTCCGTTTCAACGCACGCCAGAGGGCGTTGTTGTGGCTCTGCCGTTCGCGTATAAGGAGCTGGCCGCGCGACAGACGCCGCGGCTGATAGATATGCCTTGGGCGCACAAATGTCGCCCCGTCACGCCGATAGAAAGTGAGCACATCCAGATGCCCTTCAATATTTTCCAAGACGCCTTTTACACGTGCCATGATATTGATTTTTAACCATTAACAGTCATCACCTCCCCGCATCCGGCCGACGAGCCGTCAGCCTTAAAGCTCCACATAGGTAACTCTATAATACATAAGGGGTAACGATACTATAGTTTCGGTTTAGTTTCGGTCATCTCCCGGTTCTGTCCCGTACCTGCCACAGTAATGAATACATCTGTTTGCTGTTGCAGTCCTCGAAGCTGCAATGGTTGCGGAAGTCAAGACGTACCTCGCCGATAGCGCCGTATCTGTTCTTGGCAACGATAACGTCGGCCTTGTCTATGGTGGAGCCCTGCTCATCCTCAAAGATGCAGAAATACTCAGGCCTATACAGCAGCAGCACCATCGAAGAAAACGTGTCGGCGCCAAACCCGTCACGCAGATCGCTGAGCTGCGGCCAGTAAGACCCATTCCGATCGACAACGTCCTTTATCTCGGCGACGACAAGCACGACGACATCCAGCCGCTTGGCGGCATCCTCCAGCTGTATCATCACGCCATGCTTCCCGCCGCCAATGGTGCTGACTATCCACTTCAGCTTGTCGACAACCACAACCTTGATGTCGTGCTCCCTCTTCATCTGCTCCATACGGGCTATGATATCCTCCACGGTCAGCAGGCCGTCGCCCTCTATCCATACCGGCGCCTCGCTGAGAAGCTGGCGGTACGACTCATCCTTAAGCCCACCGTCGTCGAGCTCGAAGCCCACCCTCTCCAGCTTCCGCGCCGCCTCCACCAAACCGGCGTCGGACACCATCTCGTCTGTGACGCGCAGCCGTCCTCCGCCGGCCTTGACGAACCGCTGGGCGATATCCATCTCGCTCTTGTCGTTAGTGAAATATACCGCTGGCACGCCGCCGAAGACGGCGACATTGCGCACCAGCGAGACGGCGAAGGCCGTGGTGCCCATGCAGGGATAGGCAGCGATGGTGCTCACATGCCCTATGGACAAGCCCCCGATGAGGGCGTCGAGGTCTCTCATGCCGGTGGGCATACGGCCGCCGGCAGCAGGGAGTGGGGTGTTTATCAGTTCTCCAAGCTTCATCTCGTTTAGGTGTTTATGGTAAATGTGCTATGAATTACGTGCTGCAAAGATAAGAATAATTTTCCGATTGGCATAAAAAATAACAAACAATGTCAGGTTAACATATCGGATTTGGTATTTGACGGAACATGTCGTGGGCCAATTAAACGGAAACGCCTACGGCGTACCTATTGCCATGACTGACATGGCTAACTGTGCAGGTAGACATTCAAGTCCTCCAAGTACTTACGGTAGCTGCGGCCCACCCAGCTCTCTTCGTATACCGGCCAGAACTGCGGCTTCTTCTTGCAGAGCTCCATGCAGCGGCGGTTGAGGCGCAGGAACTCTTTGATGTTGGGGTGCCAGTAGAGCGTCTCCTCTGGGTCGAGCCATTGCGCGTCCTCGAACACCGGCTCGTCGTCGGGCAGCACGGCCGACGCCGCTTTCAGCATCTCCTTCAGGGCCTCCAAATGGCGTCCAAGCTCCCAGTAGTGGTCGGCCTCGTGCTCGCGGCAGCGCGCCTCCTCGCGCGCCACGGCGCACGGCCCCGGGTCGACGAGATAACCTCCATCCAAGAGCCTATGGTATTCTATCATCATGCGTCCGTAGTCATCCACCTGTCTGTACACGCTGGGTATCACATTCACACGCTGGCCGTCGCTCCAGGCAACCATGCGTTTGTTGATTCTGATTCTGTTGTCTTTCTCCATGTCTTATTGTTTTTTTGTGTTAAACAAACCGAAGGGGAAAAGCGGGGTGTGTGGAGCTGTCCACCTGCCCTGATGTTGTCATTTTCGCTATGTCAAAGAACTCACAACAAAAACGCGCGGAGCCGTCTCATTACACACAAAAAAGCACACACAAAACCGCATAATCCACCCTTCGAGACCCTTTTTCCGAGGGCCTTCTTTACGGTCTTGTGTGTGCTTAAACTTTAGTTATCCGCGAATTAACGCATAATGGCTGTCTTTTGTCGACGGTGCAAATATACCACTTTTTCCGAATCCTGCAAAATCAATTGCCCATTTCTTCGAGCAGCGCCTCGAGGTTGGGGGTGATGATGATCTCGGTGCGGCGGTTCATAGCCTTGTGCTCAGGGCTGTCGTTGGCCACCTTGGGAGCATACTCGCCGTGGCCGCAAGCCTCTATGCGGGCGGGGTTGATGCCCTTGCCGTGCTGCAGGAGCAGCTTGACGATGGCGGTAGCACGCATCACGCTGAGGTCCCAGTTGTCCTTGACGGCCGTGGAGCCGCGGTAGGCGTCGTTGTCGGTGTGGCCCTCGACCATGATGTTGAGCGTAGAGTCTTGCTCAAGCACCTTGGCGAGCTCCTTGATGGCTGCGGCGCCATCCTTGGAGACCGTCCAGCTGGCCGACGGGAACATCAGCTTGTTCTCCATGAGGATATACACCTTGCCGTCCTTGGTCTCCACGCTCAGGCCCTTGTCGGCGAAGCCCGTGAGGGCCTTGGTCACAGAGTTGCGCACGGCGTCGAGCTCGCGTTGCTTGGCGGCGAGCTGCGCGCGTGCCGCTGCCTCTTTCGACTCCAGCTCTTTCTGTTTGGCTATCAGCTCGCTGCGCTGCAGCATGAAGTCCTCCTGCTGCTCGGCGAGCTGCGTCTCTTTGGCCGACAGCTCGCGCTCCTTGTCGTTGAGTTCTTTGGTGCGAGCCGTGAGGAGGTTCTGCGCGCGCGTCAGGTCGCGGCTCTTGCCGGCGATATCCTGCACGTAGTTCTCCATCGTGGTGTCGTAGTGGTGGTGCATCTGCTCCAGACGGCGGTTCAAGCTGTCAGCGCGGGCCTCTGCGCTGGCCTTGGCCAAGGCCATATCGGTCATCTCGGAGCTCAGCGACTGGTTGACACGGCTCAGCTCGGCGTTCTCTTCCTTCATCTCCAGGAGCTCCTGCTGGGTCAGGTTATACTTTTTAGACGTCTGGTCATACTTGGCCTGCAGCGCCTCCATCTCGCTCAGCGAGACGCACGAAGTCAGCGTCATAGCGGCGGCGGCGACAATAAAAAGCACTCTTTTCATATCCATAATTTTAATATTTTCTAACATAAAGTAACGCAGATGAAATATTTTTCGTATCTTTGCACCCGATTTTTTGTCAAAAAAACATGAGTCTGTCAACGAAGATATACCGGTGGCGTCTGCACCACATCAGCGAGCCCGTGCTCGTCATGCTCCTTGCCGTGGTCGTAGGTCTGCTCAGCGGCCTTGCCGCCGTAGTGCTCAAGACGCTGGTGTACCACAGCAGCCGCATCGTGTCGCAGCTGTCGGCAGACTCGTCGGCGCTATTCCAGCACTCGTCCCTGATCATCTTCCTGCTGCCCGTCATCGGCATACTGCTCACGGTGCTCTTCGTCAAATATGTAGTTCGCGGCGACATAGGCCACGGGCTGCCCTCCGTGCTCCTTGCCATCAGCCGCAACAACTCGGAGCTGCCTGCCAAGAACATGTGGACGTCGCTGGTGGCCTCCACCATCACGGTAGCCTTTGGCGGCAGCGTAGGTCTTGAGGCGCCTATAGCCTCCACGGGGTCGGCCATAGGCAGCAACATAGGACGGTGGCTGCGGCTGAGTCCCAAGAACGTGCGCCTGCTGCTGGGCTGCGGCGCCGCAGGTGCCATAGCCGGCATCTTCAAGGCCCCCTTCGCCGCCATCCTCTTCGTCGTCGAGGTGTTCCTCTTCGACCTCACGGCCACCACGGCCCTCCCCCTCCTGCTGTCGTCGCTCACCGCCGCCACCGTGGCCTACTTCCTCATGGGCACCGGCGTGCAGTTCAGCTTCACCGTCAGCCAGCCCTTCGCCCTCTCGCAGCTGCCCTTCTACGCCATCCTCGGCGTCTTCTGCGCCCTCGTCTCGCTCTACTTCCTGCGCGTCGCCGACGGCGTGGAAGGCTGGTTCGCCAAGCGCAAGAGCCCCTGGACGAAGCTCGCCGTCGGCGGCGTGGCGCTTGGTCTGCTGGTAGTGCTCTTCCCCCCGCTCTACGGCGAAGGCTACTCCACCCTCACGGCGTTGCTCAACGGCAACCCCGACGTCATCTTCAGCGGCACCCCCTACCGCGCGCTCAGCGGCAACGTGTGGGCGCTCCTCGGCATCCTCTTCGCCCTCATAGCGCTGAAAGCCGTGGCCACAGCCACCACCATCGGCGCCGGCGGCGTCGGCGGCACCTTCGGTCCGTCGCTGGTCCTCGGCGGCCTCTCGGGCTACTTCATAGCCACCTTAGGCAACACCATAGGGCTGCCGGCGCAGGACACCGCCAACTTCGCCCTCGTGGGCATGGCTGCCGTGATGACCGGCGTCATGCATGCCCCCTTCATGGCCACCTTCCTCATAGCCGACATCACGGGCGGCTACGAGCTCCTCGTGCCCCTGCTGGCCACCGCCGCCGTCACCTACCTCTGCGTGACCCCCTTCGAGCACCACTCCATCTACGCCCGCAAGCTGGCCAAACACGGCGACCTGCTCACCCACGACAAAGACGCATCGGCGTGGCACCTGCTCGACATGAAGAGCCTCATAGAGACCAACTTCGTCATCGTGCGCAGCGGCGACAGCCTCCGCGACCTCGTCGAGGTCATACAGACCTCGCGGCGCAACGTCTTCCCCGTGCTCACCGACGACGACAAATTCCTCGGTGTCGTGGTCTTCGACGACGTGCGCAAGATCATCTTCCGCACCGAGCTCTACGACAAAGTCACCGTCGACGAGCTGATGCACCCCATGAGCGAGGGCGACCTGGTGCGCAGCAGCGACAGCCTCACCGACGTCGTGGAGAAGTTCCGCGTCGGCGACCGCTACAACCTCGTCGTCATCGACGACAACGACAACTACCTCGGCTTCCTCTCGCGCGCCAACACCTTCAGCGCCTACCGCCGCTTCATCAGCGACACCAGCGACGAGTGAGCCCCCAGGCCGAAGACCTGCTTAACGGAAAATGCGGCGTGCGGTGATATACCGCATGCGGTAATAGTCCTCTGTAGACCTGCTTATTATGACGCCGGCACCCGTCGAGGCGTGTATGAAACGGAACGTGCCGCTATTGGCGTCGGCATCGACGACGATGCCGGTATGCCCCACGATCTTCTTGTTGCCGCGGCCGCCAAAGAACACCAGGTCGCCGGGGCGCAGGTTGCGCGTGTCGCTCACCTCGGTGCCGAGGCGTGCCTGCGCGCCGCTCCATCCCGGCAGGGAGTAGCCGAAATGCCTGTAGAGGTAGAGGGCGAAGCCCGCGCAGTCGAAAGCCTTGGGCGAACGCCCCGCATAGCGGTAGGGCGTGCCCAGATAATCCATGGCCATAGTCACCAGGCGGGCGCCGGAGTCGACGGTCTCCATCATAGGCACAAGCACATAAGGCCTGTCCTCCGTCTCGCGCTCGACGACGATATCCCAGCAGCGGTGGCGTACGGTGGCCGACTGGGCGGCCGCCGACAACGCCGTGATCAACACAATGAAAATAGCAGCAAAACGCCTCATCGTCCCTGTGGCTTCTTCTCTGTGACTATATCGATGGCCACTATGGCGGCTGTGAAAGCCCAGAAAGGCACGGAGAGCTTGTCGGTGTCGAGGAAGTTGTTCATGATGCCATGCACATAGTAGGTGAACAAACTCACCGCCAGCACCAGCGCCAGATGGCCCTTGCGGCGGTCCACCGCCGTGCGGTAGACGCGCTCGCCGGTGATGAACGTCGCCACGAAGATGGCCAGCATCAGCAGCGCCCCCGGCACACCCTGCTCGGTGAGCGGCCCTATGTACTCGCTGTGGGCGTTGCCCATGTCGCCGTCGTTGGTGCTGATGATCGTCATCATGTCCGACCTCTGGTAGGGGCCGTAGATGAACTGATAGGCGCCGGGGCCGATGCCCGTCAGCGGCTGGTCCTTCCACATGCGGAAAGCGGCGTTCCAGCGGTTGAGGCGCTCCAGGTTGGAGGCGTCGGTGGATATGTTGGAAATAGACTTCACCTGGTCGGCCAGGGTGAACGACGAGTCCTGCTTGTTCTTGCCCAGCTCGTACATGATGTCGTCCTGGAAGGCGAAGAAGAGGCCCAGCAACAGGGCGGCGCTTATGACAAGCCAGCGCATGCGCACGCCGAGGCGCACCAGCAGATAGACCGCTATGGCGCCCACCACGCTGATCCACGCCGCGCGGCAGTAGCTGAGGCCCAGGCCCACCAGGAGCAGCACCGTCAGCGACACAGCCACGATGCGCTTCCACAGCCTCGTCCGGGGCTCTAAGGCAAAGTATGCCGACAGCGGCAGCATCAGGGCTATGATGCAGCCGTAGGCCGTATGGTCGTTGTAGAAAGGCTGCATCACATGGTGCAGCATCTGCAGCTCGCCAAACCGCTGCATGGTCTTGACGGTAGTGATCACCACCACCACCGACAGCGACAGCGCGTAGGCCCAGTAGAAGAGGCGTATATGCCTGACCTTCTGGAAGCTCTGCGCCGTGGCGTAGAAGAAGGGGATGACGAACCACAGGCGCACGGCGGTGTACTTGAAGCTCTCCACGGGCTTGAGCGACACGACGGAGGTGAACACCATCCACACCAGCGACAGCATGATGAGTATGCTCACGGGGTGCCGCAGCACACGCTTGTCGTAGCTGCGCATCAGCAGCTCCTGGAAGAGGAACACCACCGTGAAGACAATCATCATAGGCTCCACGGGCATCGAGAGGCTCATGTTGCCTATGAGGGCATAGTCGACGGCGAACGGTGTGGCGAGGGCCATCAGCGCCAGGCTCTCGTCGCGGTACATCATGAAGAACCACACCAGCAGCATGGCGGCGGGCACCAGCAGGACGAGGTAGTTCTCGTCGAACAGGTAGTGCAGCGCCACCCCCGCGAAGAGGGCGGTGAAGAGCAGCGCCGCGACGACGCCCTTGTTGGCCAACAGCTTATCTACTACCGAACGCACTACGATACACAGACGGTTATTCCTCGTCCTCCTTCTTGGCCGGCACGAAGACCAGCAGGCCGAAGATGCACACTACGAGCGTGCCCACGCTGCCGCCCATGACGATGAGGGCGCGTTTCGGGCGGTCCTTCTTGTCGGCCGGCACGGCGCGGTCCACCACGTAGCGGTAGTGCACAGCCATGTCCTTGTCAACACTCGTCTGCACGGCGCGGGCCTGCATCTCAGCGAGTTTCTTGCCCTTGTAGCGGAGCAGGTAATCCTTGCCCGCACCGGCCTTGCCCGTGTTGGCCACGGAATCCATCTCCTCCTCGGCGGCGGCGCAGACGGCGTTCATCACCATGGCGGCGTCCTCGGCGCGGTCGCGGTGTATCTCGCGGCACAGCGTGTCGTACTTGTCCATGATGTAGTTCACCATGTCGGCGGCCACCTGTGGGTCGCGGTCGACGATGGAGATCTCGATGCCCATGAAGTCAGTGCGCTTGACGTTGAGGTAGCGGTTGTATTTCTTGCCGATGTAGTAGTTGCGGTGCTTGTCGTCGGGCTTGATGTCGTAGCGTTCGCCGAGGTTGAAACGCTCCACGACGGCCAGTTCCATCTGCTTCGAGGTGAGCACCTGCTGCGCGTACTCGCAGTCGCGCTCGGCGCCGTAGTCCATGAAGTCCATGCTGTAGTCGTAGTCCATGATGGCCTTGGTCAGACGGTTGCTGTTGGTGGGCATCATCACGCCCGTAGCGAGGTACATGGGCTTGATGAACAGCGACACCACGGCGGAGACGATGGCCGCGCAGACAAACACTATCGTCAGCAGTTTCCACCAGCGCTTGAAGAAAGCCACCGTGGCCGTTGTCGCCGACTGCGCGTCGAACGTAGACGCTTTTCTCATGTTATTTTCCTGATCCATTATTAGTTATTTATTATTCGCAACAGAAAAAAGACATTCCCGTTGCCGGGAAACGTGCCTTAATAACGCCACCCCTACCTATTTATTGCACTTCGGCGTCAAAAAATTTCACCGCGCCCGACCGCCGCCGTCCACGCCGCCCCACCGGACCTCCTTCGGCACTTCAACGATACTTCAACGATACTTCTTCAGTACAGCACTGAAGAAGTATCGTTGAAGTATCGTTGATATGCTGTAGAAATGCCGTCGCGAGGGGGTGGAGGGAGGGTGCTGGGGGTGCTTTTTCACATTTTTTTTGCGGTGTTGAAAATAATTAGTATCTTTGCGATAGTGGTCCATGGGGGCGTCGGTTCCTTAATGGACGTTGTATCAATATAGTAAAATATAATAACAAGCGAATATATGGGTAAAAAACACTTCATGACCATTGCCGCGGCGCTGTTTTTGGGTGCCGGACTGCTGTCGGCGCAGAGGCCCGGCGAGCAGGTGAAGCGCGACGAGGTGCCGATGCCTACGGTGCATCAGGACACGCTGATGAAGCACGTGATGGAGCTGTCGTCGGAGACCTACCGCGGGCGGCTGGCAGGCACCGAGGGCTACGACCGGGCGGTGCGCTATGTGAAGAGCGTGCTGCAGCGCTACGGCCTGGAGCAGATTGAAGAGATGCCCTTCGAGGTGGAGTGCAACGAGGTGGAGAACGCCAAGTTCAACGTCTACCGTCCGGGCGACAAAGAGCGCAGCGTCTACTCGCTGGGCAACGAGTTCTGCTGTGCCGGCGTGACGGGGCGCGGCTACGTGGACGCGCAGATGGTGTTCTGCGGCTACGGCGTTGACGACAAGAATTTCGACGAGTACAAGTATGTGGACGTCAAGGGCAAGGTGGCCATAGTGCTCACGGGGTTGCCCGAGGGGCACGGGCTGCCGGAGGCCGTGGCGAGCCACTACATCACGCTGCGCGACAAAGCGCGCACCGCCGAGAAGCACGGTGCCATAGGCATGCTGGCGGTGAACGTCAGCCCCACCTGCCCCTCCTATGAGGTGCAGGCCAAGACGTGGTGCGGCGAGTTGCCGCATCTGGGCACCTTCCCGATACTGCAACTGACGATGGACTGCGCCCGCGAGATCATGTCCGACCAGGCCATACCGCTCGACAGCGCCATGATGCGCATAGCGCGCGACGGAACGGTGCAGAGCTACTCGCTGCTGAAGAAGGCCGAGATCGACGTCAACGCCCGCTACAACCCGCTGGCGCGCACGACCAACGTCATGGGCCTGCTGCGCGGCAGCGACAAGCACCTGTCACGCGAGTATGTGGTGATAGGCGCGAGCCTTGACGGGTCGGGCATGCAGGGCGAGACCTGCCTGTTTCCCGGGGCCGACATCAACGCCTCGGGCGTTGCCGCCGTGCTGGAGACGGCGCGCCTGCTGTCGAAGGCCGACTACCGTCCGCGCCGCAGCGTGCTCTTTGTGATATTCAGCGGCAGCGAGCAGCAGTATGCGGGCTCGCGGGCTTTCGTGGAGCGCTATCCCCAGCTCGACCGCGCCGAGGCCTTCGTCAACGTGCAGAACATAGGCTACGGCGACAGCGTCGACGTGCTCGGCGGGTTCAAATATCCCACCCTCGAGAGCCTGGTGCTCGACCGCGACACCGTGGCCGGGCGCATGAACGTAGTGCGCGGCGGCGAGCCCAAGGGGCTGCGCGGCGACGCCCGGGCGCTGGACGCCGCCAAGGTGCCGTCGGTGGTCATCACCACCACGCGCGGCATGCACCACAACCACACCACCACCGACGTGTGGGAGAACATAGACCGCCGCATCATCACCATCTGCTCGCAGCTGGTGACGGAGACTGTGGCGGAGCTTGGCGAGGGCCTCTACCAGGGCCGCAACCGCAACTGGATGAGACGCGACAAGTAGTTTTAGTTTTGAGTTTTTAGTTTTTAGTTTTGAGTTTTGGGCCAGCGGCGGCTGTTGTCACGGCGCGCCAGCCCCCTCAGAAACCAGAAGAGAGAAATCAGCAATCAAACAGAACAATGTGGACACTGTACAAGAAAGAGCTTAGAGCCTTCTTCTCCTCAATCATAGGCTATCTGACCATCGGCGTGTTCCTCGTGCTTACGGGGCTTACGCTGTGGGTCTTCAAAGGCGACTTCAACATACTCGACTACGGCTATGCCGGGCTCGACGGGCTGTTCCTGACGGGGCCTTTCCTCTACCTCTTCCTGATACCGGCCATCACCATGCGCTCGATGGCCGAGGAGCGTCGCGGCGGCACTATGGAGATGCTCATGACGCGGCCGCTGAGCGACTGGACGATAGTGTGGGCCAAATTTCTTGCGGCCTGGACGCTGGTGTTCATCTCGCTGCTGCCCACGCTGGTGGCCTACTTCAGCGTGTACACCCTCGGCGACCCCGTGGGCAACATAGACACCGGCAGCGTGGCGGGCTCGTACATAGGGCTGCTGCTGCTCGGCGGCGCCTTTGCGGCGATAGGTGTCTTCTGCTCGTCGCTGACGCAGAACCAGATCGTGGCCTTCATCACCGCAGCGGTGCTCTGCGCTGCCATATACCTGGGCTTCGAGTCGGTGTACAACATGGGGATGCAGGGCAGCGCGGGCCTTTTCATGCGCAAGCTGGGCGCCGCCTACCACTACGAGAGCATCAGCCGCGGCGTGATAGACACGCGCGACGTGCTCTACTTCGTCAGCGTGGGTGCGCTGTTCCTGATGGGCACACGGCTGGTGCTGCAGAGCCGCCAGTGGGGCGGATGGAAGAACCGCAAGAGCCTTCGCCGCAGCCACTGGCTGGAGATGGGCGCCACGGTGGCCATAGTGGCGGCGGTGAGTGTGATAGGCCACTACCTGTTCCTGCGCGCCGACCTTACGGCCGAGCGGCGCTACACCCTGTCGCGGCACACCAAGGAGATGCTCAAGAAGATCGACGAGCCGGTGCTCTTCCGCGTGTATCTGGAAGGCGAGTTTCCGTCGGACTTCAAGCGCCTTCAGAGCGAGACCAAGGAGATGCTCAACCAGTTCAGGGCATACAACAGCAACATAGACTACGAGTTCTACAACCCCAACAACTTCGAGAGCCGCGAGGAGCAGCAGATGTTCTACCAGAAGCTGGCGCAGAAAGGGATACAGCCGACCCAGATACAGGTGAAGAGCGACAACGGGGTGACGCAGCAGATACTGATACCGGCCGCCGACGTGTACTACAAGGGTCGCGAGACCACGGTGCAGCTGCTGCAGAGCCAGAAATACGTGAGCGATGCCGACCTGCTGAACAACAGCATACAGAACCTGGAATACAACCTCAGCAGCGCCATACGTGCCCTGTCGCGCGGCGAGAAGCGGAGCATAGGCTTCCTGCAAGGGCACGGCGAGCTGACGGGCGGAGTGCTCTACGACTTCCAGCGCTCGCTGCAGGAGTTCTACAGCCTGGAATATGTGACCATCGACGGGCAGATACAGAGCCTCACGGCGCACCGCAAGAGCGAGAAGGACTCGAGCTACAGCTTCTACAACCTCTATGACCTGCTGATAGTGGCCAAGCCCACGCAGGAGTTCAGCGAGAAGGACATGTACATCCTCGACCAGTACATCATGTATGGCGGCAAGGTGCTGTGGCTGCTCGACGCCACCGACGCCGACCTCGACAGCCTGGCCTCGCGTGGGCAGTTCATAGCCACGCGGCTGCCGATGGGCCTCGACGAGATGCTGTTCACCTACGGCGTGAGAGTCAACGCCGACCTTGTGATGGACATACGCTGCCGCCCGATACCGATACAGGTGGGCATGGTGGGCGAGAAACCGCAGTTTGAGTTCCGCCCGTGGTACTACTTCCCCGAGATAGTGCCGCTGAGCGACCACCCGATAGTGCGCAACCTCGACCTGATAAAGACCGACTTCGTGAGCACCATAGACCTGATAGACAACGACGTGAAGAAGACCGTGCTGCTGACGACGTCGGAGTATACGAGGGTGAAGAACACGCCGGTGATGGTGGACCTCGCCGACGCGCAGGCGGAACCCGACCGGCGGCTCTACAACCGCAGCCAGCGGCCCATAGCGGTGCTACTGGAGGGTACCTTCCGGTCGGCGTGGCGCAACCGGCTGTCGCCCGACTTCATGGCGCAGGAGGCCATGGGCTTCCGCAGCGAGAGCGACGAGACGAAGATGATCGTCATCTCTGACGGCGACATAGTGCGCAACCGCTACATCGCCGACGAGGGTGCCGTGCTGCCGCTGGGCTACGACTTCTACACACAGACCCAGTATGCCAACAAGGAGCTGCTGCTCAACGCCGTGAACTACCTGGTAGGCGACGAAGGGCTGATGGCGTCGCGCTCGCGCAACATAAAGCTGCGCAAGCTTGACGTGATGAAGGTGAAGGAGGAGAGCCTGAAATACCAGATCATCAACGTGGCACTGCCGGTGGTGATACTGGCGGTGGCAGGCGTGGCCATAGCCGTGGCAAGAAAAAGAAAATACAGAAAGACAAACTAAAAGAATGAAAAAGAAAAACATCATTATAATCGCCGTTGTGGCAGCGGTGTGCATAGCAGCCCTCATCGTGGCGCTGCGGGGTTCACGCAAGGCCACCTTCAAGCAGGACTACCACATAGAGGACACCAGCACCATCACGCGCATCTTCCTTGCCGACAAGCAGGATGGCGAGGTGTTGCTGACGCGTGTCGGCGACTCGACATGGATGGTTGACAACGACCACCTGGCCAACCAGCCCATGGTGAAGCTGTTTCTTGAGACCCTCAACACCATGCGCATACGCCAGCAGGTGAACCGCAACGCTGTGCCGACAGTCATCAAGCACCTCGCCGCGAAAGGCATCAAGGTGGAGGTGTACCAGCGTGTGCCGCTGATAGACTGGTTCGGCGGCAAGCTGCGGCTCTTCACGAGGGAGAAGCTGACGTGCACCTACTATGTAGGCAGCGAGACCAAGGACATGCTGGGCAGCTATATGTTCCGCGAAGGCGACAAGGTGCCGTGTGTGATATACATACCTGGCTTCCGCGGCTTCCTGACGCCCCGTTTCGTCACCGACCCGCTGAAGTGGCGCAGCCACACCATCGTCGACCTTGACGCCAACGCCATAGAACGCATAGAGCTCGAGATACCCGCCGACCAGAGTGAGTCGTTTGCCGTGGTGAACAACGGCGCCGGCTTCGACTTCATGGTAGGCGGCAGCAAAGTGCCGGCATTCGACACGCTGAGGGTGGCGGCACTGATATCGTCGTTCACATGGCTTAACTTCGACGAGTTTGCCTCCATAGTGCCCAACAGCAACGACAGCAGCCTTGTAGGCATGCCGCGCACCATACTGCGCATCACCGACACCGCTGGCACCACCCGCGAGGTGCGCACCTACATAAAATACACGAACCCCGACGATATGGCCATAGTGCCCGATGAAGGGATGTATGAGACATTCGACGTGAACCGCCTCTACGCCATAGTGGACAACACCGACACGGTGCTGATACAGTACCACGTCTTCGACAACATACTGCAACCGGCCAGATACTTCCTCGGGGCCGACAACAAAACCTTGATGGAATGAAGCCGCTGATATTGATAACCAACGACGACGGCGTCGCCGCCAAAGGGTTGAGGGCTCTTGTGGAGGTGGCCATGGAGTTTGGCGACGTGGTCGTCATGGCTCCGACGGCCAACGCCTCAGGCCAGAGCCACAGCCTTACCACCACACGCCCGTTGCGGGTGCATGAGGTGAAGAAAGAAGAGTACCGGAGCATTTACGCCTGCGACGGCACCCCTGTGGACTGCGTGAAGCTGGCTGTGGAGTACTTCTGCCCTCGCCAGCCGTCCCTTGTGCTTTCAGGCATCAACCACGGCAGCAACAGCTCCATCAACGTGCTCTACAGCGGCACCATGGGAGCCGTCATCGAGGCCACGACCCTCGGCCTTGACAGCATCGGCTTCTCCCTGCTCAACCACAACCCCGAAGCAGACTTTTCTGGCTGTCTGCCCTCCGTGCGCCACATTATAGGCTACGTGCTGAAGCACGGCCTGCCCACCGACGTGTCACTCAACGTGAACATTCCGCGGCTTGACGCTGGCGCCATCAAAGGCATCAAGATATGCCACGAGGCCAAAGCCCAGTGGCGCGACAGCTTCGAGAAGCGTATAGACCCCCAAGGGCGCCCCTACTGGTGGCTGACGGGCAAGTTCGTCTGCGACAACCCTGACGAGACAAGCGACGAGTGGGCATTGGCCAACGGCTACGTCAGCGTGGTGCCCATACACCCCGACTTCACGTGCTACGAGGCCTTCAACAGCCTGAAGCCAATGACAACCGACAGCCTATGAAGAAGTTTTTTGCACAAGACAAGACGATTGTGGGCATCGTGGCCGGACTTGGCAGCGAGCTGGGGTTCTGTCTGGCCCTGGCCATCGGCTTGCTGGTAGCCGGCGAGCCTATAATAGCCCATGTGCGATGGTTCGGCGGCATGTTCATACCGCTCATTCTTGTGCTGCACCACTACGCCAAAGGAGGCAAGCAACTACATGTCACCAAGACACTCATCGTGGTTCTGTTCGTCACCTTTCTGGCATTCATGATATACCTGCTGAAAACCAAAGCCCTCGTCCTGCAATGAAGTACTACATCATAGCCGGTGAAGCCTCTGGCGACCTGCACGGAGCCAACCTCATGCGCGCCCTGCTACAGAAAGACCCTGCTGCGGAGTTCCGCTTCTGGGGCGGAGACGCCATGGCGGCAATAGGCGGCACGCCGGTACGCCACATACGCGACCTTGCGATCATGGGCTTTGTTGAAGTGGCGGCACACCTGCGCACGGTACTTGGCAACATCGCCCTTTGCAAAAAGGACATCGAGCAATGGCGGCCGGATGTCGTGGTGGGCATCGACTACCCAGGCTTCAACCTCAAGATAGAGGCGTGGGCCCACAAACAGGGATACAAGACCCTTCATTACATATCGCCCAACCTGTGGGCATGGAAGAAAGGGCGCATCAGAGGCATGCGCAACACCCTCGACAGGCTTTGTTACATACTGCCATTCGAGGAGCAGTTCTTTGCGGAGAACGACATGCCGCAAGCTGTCTACGTAGGGCATCCGCTGCTGGACGCCATAGCGAACCATCAACTCAGCAACCCGCACTTAACACTCAAGGCTGACAAACCCATCGTCGCCCTGCTTCCCGGCAGCCGCCGTCAAGAGCTCAAGAACAGCCTGCCGCAGATGGTGCGCCTGGCGAACAACCACCGCGACTACCGCTTCGTGGTGGCAGGCATGAGCCTGCTGGGTGAAAGCCAGTACCGCAAATACATACCTGCCAGCAGCACAATAGAAGTGGTCTACGACCAGACCTACAGCCTGCTGTCGCAAGCACATGCCGCCATCGTCTGCTCCGGCACCGCCACCCTTGAGACGGCCCTCTTCAACGTGCCCCAGGTTGTATGCTACAGAGGCAACCCCATCTCCTACCTCATTGCAAGAGCCGTCGTGGGACGCCGCATAAACTATATCTCGCTGGTCAACCTCATTGCCGACAGCCCCATCGTCACCGAGCTGATCCAGAACGACTTCAACGCCGAGCGCTTAGAGCACGAGTTCCGCCTCATAGCCGACGACGAGGGCAATCGCGAACGCATGCTCAACGAGTATGCCGACATGCGCACCCTTCTCGGCAACGGCGGCGCCTCGGCACGCACAGCAGACATCATCTATAACCTGACACAGCAATGAAGCGCCTGCTGACCATAATAATGCTAATGATTGCCGTCCTGCCGGCACACGCCGACCGCGTCAAAGTGAGGCTCTTCAGCACCAACAGCGTCAGCATCCTCAACGTGAGCTTCGACCTTGGCAGCTACAACATCTACGGAGACGACGGCACCCTCATTGAGGACATGGTAGGCGAAGGACGCTCCGTGCTCATCCGCCCGGAGGGCAACCGCCTGCATGTCAGCGTCAACAACGACGACTACGGCACCTTCAGCAAGGTGCGCCTTGAGGCCGTGGACACCGCCTGCATCCTCTGTCTCAACCCCGAAGGCTGCAAACAGCGCACCTATGAGGGTAACCTCGAGGTAAAGCCCGCTGCCGGAAAGAAGATGATACTCATCGGAGACGTAGAGTTCGAGACATATATCGCCGGTGTCGTACAGAGCGAGATATACGGCCAGCACAGCGACATCTTCCGCATACAGGCCATCATCAGCCGCACCTGGGCGCTGCGCAACATCAAGAAACATGCCGCCGACGGCTACAACTTCTGCGACAATGTGCACTGCCAGGCCTATCTCAACCGCTGCATACGCCCCGACATCATGCTCGGCGTCATCGAGAGCAGCGGCGAGACCCTCGTAGACAGTGCCGGCAAGCTCATAGAGACCCCCTTCCACTCCAACAGCGGCGGCCAGACGGCCAACTCAGAGGACGTGTGGCGCACCGCCCTGCCCTACCTGCGCTCCGTCGTCGACACCTTCTCTTTCCGCATGCGGCAGAGCGACTGGGTACGCACCATCAGCGCCGACCGCTGGCTCAACTACTTCAGCAAGACACACAAACTGAACACCGCCGACAGCGCCGTGCGCGACAGCCTGCTGCATTTCAGCCAACCCGTGCGCCAAGCCCGCATCCTCGGCGTGCCACTCACACGCGTGCGCCTCGACTGGCAGCTCAAGTCCACCTTCTTCTCCGTAACCTTCGACACCCTGGCCAACAACGTCATACTCACCGGCCACGGCTATGGCCACGGCGTGGGCCTCAGCCAGGAAGGGGCCATCCGCATGGTCACTCTCGGCTATGCCTACGACAGCATCCTGCGCCACTACTACACGGGCGCCATGCTTTACCACGACCCTATGGCAGGAGGCGACTACGTAGAGAACTACACCGCACGGCTCGTGCGCATCATCGACGAGGACAGCCAGCGCGACACACAGGTACGCTCCAAGAAAGACGACTGGCTCGGCCGACTCTTCCGCATCCGCGACCGCGAGGAGCGTGAGGAGATATACATAGAGGAAGAGCAGGACAACGAGCAGGATTGGCAATACGAATGGTAAATAAACAAAAACAGCATAAGTCATGAAAAAGACCCTCATCATCACAATCATCAGCCTCCTCGTAGGCACAGCCGCGGCACAGGTCAACTGGCACACCATCGCCGACGCCTCCAAGGCCAAGATAGGCTCGCGACTCTACATCGTGGACTTCTACACCAACTGGTGCGGCTACTGCAAGAAGATGGACCGCCAGACCTTCACAGACCCCACCGTGGCCAAAATAATGAACACCTACTACTACCCCGTCAAGTTCAACGCCGAAGGCAACGAGACCGTCACCTGGAACGGCCGCGTCTATCCGCCCGCCACTCAGGGGCGCAACAAAGTGCACGTCTTCACGCAGGCCACCCTCGGCCAGCGCATAGGCTTCCCCTCCTTCGCCATTTTCCGCGCCGACGGCACACTCCTCACCGTGGTCCCAGGCTTCTATCCCCCCAAGGAGTTTGCCGTCATCCTGTGGTACTTCGCCTCCGGCGACAATGCCAAATACCCCTACGACAAGTACATGCAGATATTCGACAAGGAGATCTATCCCATAATGGAGAAAGCCCTCAAATAAGCACAACGCCATGGGATTATTCAGCCGTAAAGAAAAGACCGCCGAGCGCCAGACCCTCGACTCCGGCCTCGCCAAGACCAAGGAGAGCCTCTTCGCCAAGATCACACGCTCCATCTTCGGCAAAACCACCGTCGACGACGACGTCCTCGACAAACTTGAAGAGACCCTCATCACCTCCGACGTGGGCGTCGACACCACCCTCAAGGTCATAGCCAAACTGCAGGACCGCATACACCGCGACAAATACATATCCACCTCGGAGCTCAACGACATACTGCGCGCCGAGATAGCGCAGCTCCTGCGCCACCCGCAGAACGACATGCCCGCCACCTTCGACGCGCCGCTGCCCACCAAGCCATACGTCATCCTCGTCGTGGGCGTCAACGGCGTCGGCAAGACCACCACCATCGCCAAGCTCGCCTACCGCTACAAGCAGGCAGGCCGCAATGTCATGCTCGGCGCCGCCGACACCTTCCGCGCCGCCGCCGTCGAGCAGCTCATGCTCTGGGCCGACCGCGTCGGCGTCCCCATCGTGCAGCAAGGCATGGGCGCCGACCCCGCCTCCGTGGCCTACGACACCCTCCAGAGCGCCATTTCCAAAGGCTCCGACATCGTCATCATCGACACCGCCGGACGCCTCCACAACAAGGTAGGCCTCATGAACGAGCTCACCAAGATACGCCGCGTCATGCAGAAACTCGTGCCCGACGCACCGCACGAAGTGCTCCTCGTCCTCGACGCCTCCACAGGCCAGAACGCCATAGAGCAGGCCCGCCAGTTCACCGAAGCCACCGACGTCAACGCCCTCGCGCTCACCAAGCTCGACGGCACCGCCAAAGGCGGCGTCATCATAGGCATCAGCGACCAGTTCAACGTCCCCGTGCGCTACATCGGCCTCGGCGAGAAGATGACAGACCTCCAGCTCTTCGACCCCAACGAATTCGTAGATTCACTATTTGAGAATTAGTGGGTAGTGGGTAGTGGATAGTGGGTAGCAGTCTCACGCATGTACTACCCACCACTACCAACTAACAACTGCCCACTACCAACTACCCACTTATCACTTATCACTTAACACTTAACTCCAAACTACCCACTACCCACTATGAAAATAAACATCATCACCCTCGGCTGCTCCAAGAACACCGTCGACAGCGAGAACCTCGCCGCACGGCTGAAAGCACAAGGGCACAGCGTCTTCTTCGACCGCCAACGCAACGACTGCGACACCGTCATCGTCAACACCTGCGGCTTCATAGGCGACGCCAAGGAGGAGAGCGTCAACACCATACTGCAGCAGATCGACGTCAAGACCCGCGGCCGCAAAGCCCGCCGCCTCGTCGCCTGCGGCTGCCTCGTAGAGCGCTACCGCGACGAGCTCGCCAAGGAGATACCCGAGGTCGACGCCTGGTACGGCGTCCACGAGTGGGAGAAGATAGCAGAGGATTTAGGCACCACTGACACCATAGGCACCACAGGCACTATAGAGAAACGCCCCCTCTCCACCCCGTCCCACTACGCCTACCTCAAGATAGCCGAAGGCTGCAACCGCAGCTGCTCCTACTGCGCCATACCCCTCATCCGCGGCGCCCACAAATCCATACCCATCGACGACCTCGTCGCCGAAGCCAAAGCCCTCGTCGCCAAAGGCGTCAAAGAGCTCATCGTCATCAGCCAGGACACCACCTTCTACGGCCTCGACCTCTACCGCCGCCGCGCCCTCGGCGAGCTCCTCGACCGCCTCGCCACCGAGAGCGGAGCCCAGTGGATACGCCTCCACTACACCTACCCCGCCTCCTTCCCCGACGACGCCATCGACGCCATAGCACACCACCCCAACATCTGCAACTACATCGACATACCGCTGCAGCACATCAACAGCCGCATCCTCACCTCCATGCAGCGTGGCATAGACCGCGAGGGCACCCTGCGCCTGCTCGAGAAGTTCCGCCAGCGGCTGCCCGGCGCCGCCATCCGCACCACACTCATCGTCGGCTACCCCGGCGAGACCGCCGAGGACTTCGAGGAACTCAAGGACTTCGTGCGCCAGGCACGTTTCGACCGCATGGGCTGCTTCGCCTACTCGCCCGAGGAAGGCACACCCGCCGAACACCTCGGCGACCCCGTGCCGCAAGAGGAGAAAGAGCGCCGCGTCAGCGAACTCATGGCCCTGCAGGAAGCCATATCCCTCGAGAAGAACGAAGCCCGCGTGGGCCGCACCTTCCGCTGCCTCGTCGACCGCGTCGAGGGGGACACTGTCGTGGCGCGCACCGAATACGACAGCCCCGAAGTCGACGACGAAGTCATCATCCCCACCGACACAATCGCCACATCATCCATCCCCGCCCCGGGCGACTTCATCACCGTCCGCATCACCTCCGCCATGGAAAACGACCTCTTCGGCGAGATAACCGACTAATCAACAGCACAAAACATAAACCAACCCGCCACATGGAACCCAACGTGGCGGGTTTCTGTTTTGCACGCATCCCCTACGGACCCCCTACGGACCCGGTACGGCCGTTCTTCAGTAGTTCTTCAGTAGTTCTTCAGTGCGGCACTGAAAAACTACTGAAGAACTACTGAAGAAATGCCGTAGGGACTCCGTACCGGAGCCGTAGGGGGAGCGATGGCGATGCAAATTATTTTTGCCATGTCGCTTTTTCTTCGTACTTTTGCAGTCGGTTTCGGTCAGCCCGCAAGGGCTGATAATAGGGAACCGGGTGCAAATCCCGGGCAGTCCCGCTGCTGTGAGCCTCAACGAGTTAGGCACTCCACAAGCCACTGCACGCCGCTACAGGCGCGCGGGAAGGCGGAGCGCCGGAGGCAAGCCAGAAGACCTGCCGCGACCGAGAAAAAGAGATCAAGATGCCCTCGAGGAAGGACGGAAATGAGCATTGTCAGTTTATATTGTAAAGTATCGTTTATTGTACGCCGGCGGCTGCGACCACAGGCGCTGCTCCTGCTTACGGTACGTCCTTCCCTTGCGGCATTGCTTCTTGCCGCCTGCACGGCACCCTTCGGCCTGGCGGCACAGGACACTGTGCGCACGCTCGACGAGGTTGAGGTGAGCACGCAGCGCGCCCCCTCGACGGTGAACACGGCGGCGCCGACACAGGTGATGACCGTCGAGAAGATCGAGGCCCAGGGGGCCATGCTGCTGAGCGACGCTGTGAAGCAGATGGCCGGCGTCACGCTGAAGGACTACGGCGGCGTGGGCGGCATGAAGACCGTGTCGGCCCGCGGCCTGGGCACGCAGTTCTCGACGCTGACCATCGACGGCGTGGCCGTTGACAACTCGCAGAACGGCCAGGTGGACCTGGGGCGCTACCTGCTGGGCAACGCGGCCTACGTCAGCTTCAGCCAGGGGCAGCAGCAGGACGACCTGCTCTCGGCGCGCGCCTACGCGGCGGGCAATGTGCTGAGCATGGTGAGCGCGGAGCCGACGTTCTTCCTCGCCGAACGCACCAACCTCAAGGTGGGCATGGAGGCGGGGTCATTCGGCATGCTGAGCCCACAGGTGCTGTGGGAGCAGAAGTGGAGCCGGCGGCTGAAGAGCAGCCTGTGGGTCAACTACCTGCGCAGCGACGGCGACTACCCCTTCACGCTCTACTACACCGCCGACCGTCAAGGGCAGACGAGCCGCGAGCGGCGCCAGAACTCGGCCATGCGCATGCTGACGGCCGACGCGTCGCTATTCTACACCATAGCGCCTAAGAACACCATCATAGCCAAGCTGCACTACATGCGCGGCATGCACCAGCTGCCGGGGCCCGTGGTGCTCTACAACCAGACGCCGTCGGCGCAGAGCACCCGCGAGGACGAGCTTTTCGCGCAGGCCCGCTGGCGCGCGGAACGCGGGCGGTGGAAGTGGCAGGTGCTCGCCAAATACACGGCAAACAACGACTTGTATGAAGACAGCGCCTACCTGCAGGCCATAGACCACTACATCAGCAACACCTACCGCAAGCGCGAGGGCTACGCCAGCGGCAGCGCCACTGCGAAGGCTGCAGAGTGGCTCGACGTGGGAGCCGCCGCCGATGCCAGCCTGAGCCGTCTGGTGAGCAACCTGCCCTACCGCAACGACGTAAGCCGCAGCAACATAGCGGCGGTGCTCAACCTGCGCGCCCACCGCGGCCCCCTCACGGCCACGGGGCACCTGCTGGCCACTTGGGTGGCCGACCGGGTGGCCGACATAGACACGATGCCCACCTACCGCAAACTGACGCCCTACGCGGGGCTGCGCTGGGCGCTGAGCGACAACCTCTCGCTGCGCTACTTCTACAAGGAGACCTACCGCGTGCCCAACTTCAGCGAGCTCTATTTCTTCAACTCCATACCCCGCAACCTGCGCCCGGAGAGGGCCCGGCAGCACAACATCGGCGTGGCGTGGGTGTCGGAGCACGTGCAGGCCACGGCAGACGCATACTTCAACCGCGTCAAGGACAAAATCATCGCCAAGCCAAGCTCCAACATGTTCTACTGGAGCATGGAGAACCTGGGGCTGGTGCACACCCTCGGGGTCGACGCCACGGCCGACCTCGCCCTGCATCCCTTCACGCTGCACCTCAACTACAGTTTCGCCCACGCCGTGGACCTTAGCAACCCCAACGACAGCAAGACCTACGGCTACCAGATACGCTACACGCCGCGCCACAGCGGCGGCGCCACGGCGCGCTGGGAGAGCCGGTGGGTCAACCTCGGAGCGTCAGCGGTCATCGTGGGGCACCGCTACGCCTACCAGCAGGCCAACCTCGAAAGCCACATGCCGGCCTACTGCGACCTCGGGCTCAGCGCAGACCGCAAGATAGACCTGCGCTGGGGCACCCTCAGGGTGCAGGTGATGGTGCAGAACCTGCTCGACACGCAGTACGAGGTGGTCCTCGGCTACCCCATGATGGGGCGCAACTACCGTCTATCGCTGACTTATGAATTATAATACAAAGACATACATGAAAAGGACATTACGCCTGGCCGCGCTCCTTGCGGCGGTCACAGCCTTCGCCGCCTGCGAGAAAGAGCCGCAGCCCGAAGGGACAACGGAAGCAATAGAGGTGCAGCAAGCACCCAAGAGCCACGCCATTATACTCAACGAGGGCGACAGGAACGGCTTCGCGTCGCTGTCGATGCTGAACCTCACCACGGGCACGCTGACCAACGACTGGTTCAACGCCGCCAACAACCGCAGGCTTGGGGTGCTGGGTGGCGACGTGGTGGTGTACGGGTCGAAGGCTTACGCCACAGTCTCCATGTCGGGCACCCTCGAAGTAATCGACACCGCCACGGGGGTGTCGCAGCAGTACAGCCTCGGCAACAGCTATCCCAACCGCATGGCCGCTTACGAGGGGAAACTGTACATCACATGCCACAACCCCCGCAGCGTGATACGTATCGACACCGCAGCGCCCGGCACGACAGAGGCGGTGTGCACCCTCGGCGACTACAACCCCGAAGGCATCGCCGCACTGAACGGCAGGCTCTTCGTGGCGAGCTCGTATGTAGACGACGGTACGGGAAATATAACCTACGACGACAAGCTCTACGTCATCGACGTCAACGAGTTCAGCGTCAGCTCCACCCTTACCGTGCCTACAAACCCGCAGAACGTGCTCCCGGTGGACAACAACCACGTTGTCGTCAACGGCTGGGGCGGATGGGATATGAATACCGGCGGCACCGTGGGTGAAGGTATCGCCGTGGTGGATGCGCAGACGCTCGCCGTCAGCACATCCTCGCAGCTGCTGACACGCATGGCCGCAAGAAACGGCATCGTGTACGGCTACGCCAGCACCTACGACCAAGAATGGCACCAGAGCATAACGTTCCTGACGTTCAACCCCACAACGATGGCAACCACGAGCCTGCCCGTCAGGCTCGACGACAACGACACGTACAACCCCTACGCCATAGCCGTGCATCCCGACAACGGCGACATATACGTCATGACCGACGGCGGATACAGCGCACACGGCGACATATACTGCTTTGCGCCCGACGGCACACGCCGCTGGCGTAACGGGGTCGGGCAGCTGCCCTCGAAGATGGTGTTTTATTGATTCACCGCTGCGCGGCGACGTAGTCGAGTACTTTTCGTTTGTCGCTGGTGAAAGTAAGGACATCCACGGCGACGGTGTAGTTGACAGGGTCGGCGCAATAGTGGAAGGCGTACTTGAGGAAGTCTACCTGCGAGTTGCTGAAGTCTATGACGCGGGCCAGCCGCGCTATCTGGGCGGCAGTGAGCGTCTCGGCTGAAGCCACGATGACTTTGGCCAGCGCCAGGCGGTCGCTGTCGAAAGACTGCCCCTTGAGGCGCACCACCATAGAGTCCACCTGCTCTTCGGTATACCTCACGACGGTGTCGGCGGCACCCGAAGCCGCGACGGCATTGTTCTCCGCGGCGCGCTGGGCAGCATAGGTCTTCGGCACCTGAAGCTCGGGCAGCTTCTCCTCGGCGTCGCCACGGTTGTGGGCAGGGGTGTATAGGTACAGGCGGTCGAGGCGACGGTCGTAGTTGATATTCACCAGCACGTTGGGCTCGCCCGGGCGCAGGCTCATGACGGCAGCCTTCTCCGTGGGGCGTTTGAGGACGACGATGACCTCATGGGTCTGGTCGCTGACGTTGCTCACCATGACGCGCGTCTGCGGCATACGGTTCTGCAACTCGCCGTCGATGAAGACCGAAAATGCCTCGCCATGCTGACTCTCAAAGCGCACGGTGTAGCGCTGGGGCGCCGGGACTCCGGGCTGGGGCTGCTGTGCGTAACAAAAAGCGCCCAGAAGGCACAAAAAGATGCTTATAGCAAAACGTTTCATAACTCTAAACTCATACCCATAACTACCTAAGTCTATGGTCGCGGAAGTACATGCTGTCCACATAGCGCCCCTCTTCGCCGTGCAAGGCCATGGCGAATTCCTCAAAGGAGCGGTGCTCCATGTAGATGTGGTTGTAGACGTCGCCCACGTTGTCTATGAAATGGGCGTCGCTGTCGGTGATGAATGTGAAGCGCTTTAGGTAGGCGAACTTCTTCACCATCTCGTCGCGCGTGGTGCGCGCGTTGATCTCAAGGCCGTCGGCCTTGAGGTCGGGCGGCACAAAGCCCAGCTGGCTCATAAGGCTGGTGGTGCCTTTGTTGATGTGTGCAGGCACGAAGAGGCCGCCGATGCGGTGCACCTCGTCATAGATGCCGTCGATGTCCACATCTATGGCGTTGAGCAGGTGGTAGGGCTCTTCGCCCACAATCTCCTCGTTCTCGTCGACGATGAGCTGGTAGCCGAAGCGGTCCTCATCGTTGGGGATGGGCGGCAGGTGCGCGTCAAGGAACTCCTGGAACGCGTCAAGCTGCGCGTCGGCGGCGAAAAAGCACAGGCAGTGGGTCTCTTCCTGCGAGGTGACCTCCACGCCGCCTATCACAAACAAGCCCTGTTCGCGGCCAAGGCGCTGTGCGAGCTTCACCTGCCGCGTGGTATTGTGGTCGGTGATGGCTATCATGTCGAGCCCGCGCGTCACGGCACGCTTCACTATTGCCGTGGGCGACATCTCAAGATCGCCGCACGGCGAGAGCACCGTGTGGATGTGCAGGTCGGCTTTGTAGGCATTGAGCATATCTAATGTGTTATTGCGTTAATGCGTTATCGTGTGAGTATTTGACGGCGCCAGACACTTACACACTGACACATTAACACATTCACGCATTCAAAAGCTGGTAAATCTTGCCGACGGTCTCGTAAGTCTGCATGTCGGTGGAGAGGAACGGGATGCCCTCTTCGTTGCTCTGCTCTATGGTGTCGTCGCTGGGCATGAGGTTCTTGACCAGTATGACGCAGGCCAGCTCCTTGAGCGAGGCGATGGCCATGACGTTCTTGTGCGTCTGCAGCGTGACCCAGACGTTGCCCATCTCGGCATTGCCCATAACGTCGCTCAGCAGGTCGCTGACATAGCAGCCGTCGATGTCGCGGTCGAGGCCATTTTCACCGCTGACCACCTTGAGGTTCAGCTTCTCTACAAGTTCTCTTACTTTCATATACAGGTGTTTTTATGTTCTATTTGCGACTGCAAAGATACACGTTTTTTTACATATATACACAATAACATGAAAAAAAAGAAGGGTGCCCCCTGTAGGAAGCACCCTATTGTCAAATTCTATACCAGAAGAATTGGTTTAGAAGTGGTAGTTGAAAGCAAGACGGAAACCGAGAATCTGGTTGATGCTCAGATTGTCGAAGTCAGCACCGAAGCGGAAGTTGTTGTTACGGGTGCGATTGGTCTGCTTATCGGTGATGGTGACACCGGCGACGGTGTTGGTAACATCAAGATACTCTTTCTGCCACTGATGGCTGAAGTTAACACTGACGATGTCGAGATACAGGTCGGCGGAGAAGTTGTCGTTAAACTTGTAGTTCACACCGGGAACGATGTTGATGCCAAGAGCCATGCTGGTCTCAGTGTGCTTATTGAGCTGATCGTAAGTGAGGGGGTTGATATAAGTACCAACATAAGAAGTATCAACACCAGGATTACCAATGATACCATTGGGAAGGTCGGTGTCAATCTTGGTGGCAAACTCGTGAGTGTGAGGACGACCGTTTATCTGCCAATAAACAGTGGCCTGGCAGAAGAAGTTGAAGTTGCCAGCCTCCATGAAATAATAGCGGAAGTAAGGGGCAACGGTGAAGTTGGTTTGCGAGACCTTGGTCCATGCTTCTGCATCAAGGTGGGGGGCAGTGTAAGCCTCATTGTTAATGCCACGGCTGAAGGTCTTTCTGTAACTGATGGAGAGGTCAAAGCCCAAACCGACCTGCATCTTGTCATTCAGCATGTAGCCAACCGAGGGGCCAAAGGTGAAGAGATTGTTGATGTTCTGGGGAACTTTACTTTCAATGGTGGTAAAACCTGTTGCAGTAGACTCCATTTTACCATAGACACTACCGCCATTAGTGTTGAAACCGATGTTACCAGTCACAACAAACTGTGCATTGGCTGCAAAAGTGAAAGCAGCGAGTGCGAGGGTTAATAAAACTTTTTTCATAATTTTGTGTTTTTGATTAATAAATTGTGTTGTTTAAAATGTGTTTGTTCGTTTCTTTACTTGGTGGAGACAACCAGATAATCGGTGTACTTCCAGAAGAGTGTGGGGTTGAGGATGCGGAGATAGGCGGTGACACCGCTCTCTTCCTCGTCGGCCACGAGCTCATAGCTGTTCTCGGGGTGCTTGGAGATGACCTGAGCCTTCTTCATGTTGATGGTGATGGTGGTCACCTTGGTGCGGTCAATCTCGGTGAAGAGCTCCGTGGGCATGTCGGCCAATGTGCCCTGACGGCGACCGATGCCGATGAAGCCACCAGTCTTGCTGACGATACCGGCCTCCTTGAGGTCGCTGTAGCTGCCAACGATGAACCATGCGCGGTTTGCGTCGGCCATCTGCTGGGCGATATACTCATCTTTCTGCTGGTTGCTGGCAGTCAGCTCGCTGACATTCTTGTTGAGACCCTTGATGACGACCTTGTTGTTCTCAAGCTCGGTGAGGAGTTCGGCAATCTGCTGCTCCTGGGCGGCGCTGCGCTCTTCGAGCTTGGTGATGTAAGCCTGAAGGTCATTGTTCTTCTTGCTCAGCGAGCTCACGCGTGAGTTGAGCTGGGCTATCTTGGCCTTGTTGTCGGCCATGATGCTCTCTATGGAGCTCATCTGGTCAGCAATCTCTTTCTTGTGATTGTAGGTGCCTTCGGTGTTGTTGCGACGCATCTCCTGCACACTACTGTACTTGGAGTTAATCATTGAGAGGTTGCCCTCAATCTCGTTGAGCATCTGGAAGAGGTCGTCAATCTCGGCGTCCTTGCCGTCGACCACACCTTGCAGCGAATCAATGGTAGCTTTCTGAGCGTCAAGCTCTTTCTGGTTACATGCCGTGAAAGCCACGGTGAACATCATAAGGCCTAAAGCCAAAAAGATTTTCTTCATTTCTTTGTTATACTTTTATTTATTATACTTCAATTCTTTTTGTCCGCCATTATCCCTAATGGCTGCTGTTATAACGCCTCCAACATTATATTATTGCACAAAGGCATGCTTTTTAATGTTAAATATTCTTAAAACTATCACACTTACACCATATTCATAACACTACTCATTGTGGTATTTTTCGTGTCGCAGTATGGTATGCGCGCGATAGAGCTGCTCAAGAAAAAAGAGCCGCACCATCTGGTGATTGAAGGTCAGCTGAGAGAGCGACATCTTATGTGTTGCTGCGGCATACACGTCCTTTGAAAAGCCGTATGCTCCGCCAATGACGAAGGCGAGCGAGCGCGTGCCACGGTTCATGTGCCCTTGCAACATCTCGGCAAACCCCACCGAGGTGTACTCGCGCCCATGTTCGTCGAGCAGCACCACGGCATCGGCTTTGGCCAGCTGTTTCAGTATCTGTTCGCCCTCGCATTCTTTCACCTCTTCAGGCGTGGCCTTGCCCATGCCTTTCAGTGCCGGCACCACCACCATCTCAAAGTCGCAATAGTGCCTCAGCCGGCCCACATATTCGTCGATACCGGTCTGTATGTACGGCACGTCGGTCTTCGACACCACAACAAGCGTTATCTTCATAATCCCAATATTTTACCCACGAGCGGCAGCCGGCAGCGCGTCACCTGCATATAGGGCACCTGTCCGGCACCGAACGAGCGGTAGTACTCTCCCACCCCGGGCTCAGCACCGCCCTCGAAGTCAAACATCCGCGTGTGCGGCGTGAGCCACTCCACGGTGCGCCATATAAGGTAGGCCATAGCGTTGCGCGGAGCCCCTGCACCACGCGCCAGCAGCAGCAGATAGGCGCAGCCGGCGTCGTACGCCACGAAGACCGCAGCCTGCAGCACCCCGGCCGCGTCACGCGCTCCGGCCACCACACCGTTACCACGCTCCACCGCCGCAGCGGCGACACGCATCATGAAAGCGGTATCCACCGCGTCGCGCCTCCCCTGCCGGCGATACTGCCCTTCGTGCAGCGCAGCCAATTCGGCGGGCGGCACACTATAGTCGACCGTCAGCAGCCCTGCGTTGCGTGCAAAGTCGCGCCTGCGCAGCTGCGAGGCGTCGGCCATCATCTGCGGCAGCGGGCGCAGCGAGTCGAAGCGCCACGTATAGCGTTGTTCCACATGCCACCCGGCACGCACAAACACGTCTTCGCCTGTAATCGACGGCGCACAGCGCAGCAACGCCACGGCGTCACGCCGTGCAGCCATGCGCCCCATCAGTTCGCCAAGCACCCCGTCATCGGCACCCGCGGCGACCCAAGGCCCGGTGAACATCGTCAGCTGCGGCTGCAGCACATAGCGCAACCCCAACCTGCTGCCACAGAGGAACGGCAGCGCTCCGCAGACACGTCCGTCGCGCTCGACGAGTATCACGTCCCACTGCTTGCCGCGACAGACGCTCTCCATCCACCACCATTGCTGAAACAGAGGGATACCAGACCCCTCTGCCTCACACAACTGTCTATATTTCTCTTTATCGTTCAATCACCTAACACCTTTCCCACCTACTGTATCTTGATGTTAACGCGGTTGTTCTGCACGCGGCCCTCATAGGTCGAGTTGTCGCCCACAGGCTGCTCGGCGCCCTTGTATTCCACATCTATGCGCGAAGCGTCGATGCCGCGAGCCACGAGAGCCTTCTTCACCTCGACAGCGCGCTGGCGCGAGAGACCCACGACATAGGCCTCCGTGCCCTGACTGTCGCTGTGGCCGATGAGCAGCACACCCTTGCGGTCGTTTTCCTTCAGGTAGTCAGCAAGCTCGTCAAGCAGCGTGTTCCACGAATCCACGATGGTGGCATCGTTGGGGAAGAACTTGATGTCCTGGAAGGTGCGCGACGTGGTGTCGGGGTCAAAGACAGCCTTCTTCTTGGTGCCGAAATAGAGTATCAGACCCACAGGAATCAGCTCGTCGGTGCAGGCGCCGTCGAAGTAGTTGGCACCCTTGAAGTAGCGGTAGTCGACCTCAGCCACCTTGTACTGTATCTTGTTGCGCCACCCCTGCTCCACCTTCCATGCGTCGAAGCACTCCAAGGCCTTCAGGGCCTCCTGGCGTCCCTGTGCGGCTATGCGGTCGTGCTCCTTGGTGCTCTCCACCGACGGGTTGACAGCATAGATGGCACACATCGTCAGCGTGGCGCGCGACACCTTCTCAAGGTAGTTCATCACCGGCTGCAGCGTACCCCATTCGGGATCCCTCTCCTGCGTCTGGGCACACACCTTCGAGTAGTCGAACGGCGTGTAGTAACGGCCCATGTCCTTGGTAGTGAACTGCGTGAAGCGGTCGTATGTCTTGTAGTCGCTCTCGCGCACCTTCTGGCGGCCCTCGATGACGGGGCTGTCCTTCTTCTTGCCTTTCGACGGCTTCTTCTGAGCCTCGGCGCCACCCAGCGCCACCAGGCAAGCCATGACTATCAGCAGTATCTTCTTCATATCAGTAATGCGTGTTTTTCTATTTCGTACTTCTTTACATCGAATTATTTCACCCCCCCCAACTCATAACTCACAACTCAAAACTCAAAACTCATAACTCACCCCTCCGTGTCCCTCACCGTGCCGTTCTCGCACACCACCACGCGCGCCGGGAAACGGTCTATCATCATGAAGTCGTGCGTAGAGATGAGCATTGTCGTGCCCATGTTCTTGTTGATGTCCACCAGCAGCTGCATGATCTCCGCCGACGTCACGGGGTCGAGGTTGCCCGTAGGCTCGTCGGCGAGTATGAGCTGCGGATTGTTGATGAGCGCCCGTGCTATGCCCACACGCTGCTGCTCGCCCTCCGACAGGCGCGTCGGCAGCACGTCGGCCTTGTCGGCAATACCCACAGCCTCGAGGGTCTTCGCTATCTGGTTCTGTATCTCGTTGCGTTTCTTCCACCCCGTGGCGCGCAGCACAAACTCAAGGTTGGAGCTCACGCTGCGGTCTTTTAGCAGACGGAAGTTCTGGAAGACGATGCCTATCTTGCGGCGCAGCTGCGGCACATGGCGGCGGCGCATGTTCACCACATCGAAGCCGCACACCCGCGCCACACCGCTCTCGATGGGCTGGTCGGCATAGAGCGACCGCAGCAGAGAGGTCTTGCCGGCACCGCTTTTGCCTATCAGATAGACGAAATCGCCGCTCCCGAGACGGAGCGACACATCCTTGAGCACCGGCTCTTCATCATAGCTAATCACCACGTTCTCAAGTTCTACAACATACTCATGAGCGGTGGCGTTGTCTGTATTTTCCATTTGCATTGCCTATGTTATTCGCGATGCAAAGATACACAAATTTCCGGACACAGGCACAATCCGGGCGAAAAAATATTTTCTCACCCGAGTATCACCGCAGTACGGCGAGCTTCTGCACAGCCGTGCCCAGCGGCGTCACCACGCGGACCACATAGGTGCCGGCGGCGAGCGACGCCGTCCCCACCGTCAGCGGCAAGCGCACGCCCTCGCGGCGCAGCACCTCGACGCCCGACATGTCGGTCACCGTGACCGTCACCACCTCACTGACGCCCTTGGCATCCACCGTCACCTCGTCGGTGGCCGGGTTGGGGCGCAACGTCACGTCTGCCGCCACACCGCCGACACCCGCTACACCCTGCGTCGCCTGGCCGACGGCCGCGAAGGCTCCGCTCCAGTCCGACCAAGAATGGGTGCCGTCGGCTTCGTCGCACTGCGACCGCAGATACAGCGTATATGTCCGCCCAGGCAAAAGGCCGCAGTATTCCCAGTGGTTGGTGTCGACAATCTCCACCAACTCACTGCCGTTGGGCAGCACAAACCGCACCTCCCACGCCGACTGGTAACGTGGGCGCTCCCATTCGGCGCTCAGGCAGCCGCTCGTGTCGGCGACGAGCGACACCGAGTCCACAGCCTCGCACGGCACACGCACTATGGCAAACAGAACTGGCACATTACGTGACCACGCAATATCCGACCACCCACCATTAATTGCATTTAGCCGCATACCACTTAAAGGAAAATTATACGGTTCGGAATGACTCTCGTGCAAAAAAGGGACGTACATAGAACCCGCTCTCGACGAAAAATCATACGAAAGACCAATATAGTAGTCCCCGGTAACGGAAAACGACACATCCTTTTCAAAAAACCTATAGAACACATATTCGTATCTGGGATCGCAACTCGGAGCAGAATACCCCGGGAACACAAAACGATGTGCAGAGGTATCTGCTTGAACTGATTGAATATACATCGGAGAATAATACCCATGAACAGCGGCAATTTCTGTCATCGATGAGTCGTAAAGTGTTGTTTTTACATAACATTGAGAAATAATCTGATCATAAATTCCACCCATTGGATAGGAAAACCCACCCGTCTCATATCCCATAGCTAAACCAACAATCTCCAACGTAGTATCCGTATGTTGGTATACGGCATAATCGGAGGTATTATAAACATAACTCGAATCTCCAGTCAAATCCCTGAATATAATATCCACATTATCTAAAGTACGAAAAGACACGCTACAATACACAGAATCATGGATTATACCGGTCTCCGGCCAGTTGTAATGATACAAAAATGGATATTTTCCAATTGTGTCATACTGACCCTGCGCACAAATCGCCATGCCAGCGAATAAGAAAAAAAACATTATTTTCATAATAACCGATCGTTTTAATGGCACACAACAACCACTCTCTGGTGAGATACTTCAACCGGAAGTATGCCTACTCCATACCTTCTACCCCATATATACTGCAGTTTTGATACCCCTGAGCGTACCTCGAACCCCTCCACGGCAGGAATCAAATTATCTCCCATACAACTACCGCTGGAGCATGCACCAAAGAGCCAGAGCTTTTTTAAAGCGCTCATTACAAATATCAACAGCAAAACCAGCTTAGTAAGAATATTGCAACCTTTTTTCATACTTACAGTATTATTTATTCATAATCAAATCACTATACACAATCACCTCATATAAACCTCGCTGCAAAGTAACAAATTATTCAGAACAAAAGCAAAAAAACTTTTATTCTTTTCTCGCGAAATATCGTGCACGACCGTGAATTATAGAAAAGAGGGCTTCTCACCCATAATCAATTCATGATAATTCGCGGCAATTTATGTTAATTCGTGCCAAAAACCGACCATTAACGTCTTCTCTACGACACGGAGCCGGTACGGACCCCCTACGGACCCCCTTCGGCCGTTCTTCAGTGGAAGGCCGTAGAAAGGCCGTAGGAAGGCCGAAGAGGGGCAGTACCGGCTCCGTGGGGGCGCTACAAAGCCTTGGGGACGAAGTCGATGATAGCGTACTGCTCGTCGAAGCGTATGTCGCGCAGCGTCACATGCTCCAGCAGCGAGCCTGCCTGTTTGGTGCGGCTCAGCGCCAACAGTATGCGGTTGCCGTCGAGCTGCTCTATGAACTCGCCGCCGGGACGGCTCTTGGCCATACCCACGGCCTGACGCACCATGAAGTCGATGCCGGCGCCACCGTTGAAACTGAGGTATATATCGCTGTCGACAACCTGGTCGACGGTGAGGTCGATGCCCACAGAGGCGGTCTTGAACAGGACATTGACGTCGTAGTTGACACGTACGGTGTGCGGCCCGCCGTAAGAGAGCGGCAGGGTGCGACCGGCCTTTTTCTCAATCATCTCGCTGATCTCAGCGAAAGTAAGTCGTAACTCCATATCAGTGTGTTTATTCTATTCGTTGGGGAGAGTCATGTTGGTGTTGTAGGCAAAATACTGCGTGACTGGTTCGGCGAAGCTCTTGGAGACGGGTATCGTCTTGGCGCAGTGGTTGATTTCCAGCACCAGACCGAGAGCCTCCTTGCGCATGAGGCGCACGTTGTCGGCATTGACCATGTAGCCGCGGTGGCAGCGCATGAGGCTGGTGCCGGCGAAGCTCTTCTCGATGTTCTTCATGGAGTTGAACAGGATGAAGGTCTCCTCCTTCTCGCCGTTGAGATAGTGGATGTTGACATAGTTGTCGGCAGCCTCGATATACAATATGTTGCCCATGCGTGTGGAGAAGGCCAGACGGCCGCCCTTGGCAAAGAAGTTGACGCTGGCTTCGGCGGCTTGCTTCGCCTGACCGTCCTGATGGCCAGTGAGTTGACGCAGGCGCACGACCTCGTCCTGCGCCTCGCGGAGGCGACGGATGAGGTAGGTGACGACAGTGGGCACCAGCAGAACGCCGGCCATTCCGAGGACCAAGGCCCCGACGAAAGAGGCCAGATCAACGGTTCCGCCACCACACAAACCCCAGAGAACCAAGGCTATGACCGACACACACACTATCAGCTCGGCGACAATCCATATCACCATCGCCGCCGGCGAGAGGTCATGCTTCCGTCCGACAAGGGAGAGAAGGACACGGCTGAGAGCGAGGACACCGAAACCCGATATAAACGAGATAGTTATCTGCCCCAGCGGCGTCAGGCTCGACTGCTGTTCAAAATAGCCAAGAATGGAGGTCGGCTGACCGAAAACGACCAGTAAAACGGCGACCACAAGCGTCAGCGACAAAAAGAGCAAAATAGACTCAAATCGGGTCAAAAAACGACTTATAGTGGCAAAATTCAGCGGTTGGTCAGTGTAAATATCGTTCATTTTTCACCCAAAATAACAAAATTTCACCCAAAATAACGCTGTTTCGCCAATCATATTGTATTATTTGTGGATTTTAACATTTATATTTTTCAGAGATGGTGTTTCTTTGCACTCCGATTTTTAATAAAAATTAAGATAATAACCCCGGGCATAACACTACACAAGCACACCTGCCCACAAAAACGATAACATGAAAATATTAGGAACAGGAAGCGCATTGCCGAAGCACACCGTCACCAACGACATGCTGTCGGAGTATGTCGAAACAAGCGACGAGTGGATCACAACGCGCACCGGAATTAAATCGCGCCAGATTATCACCACAGAACGCTTCGAGGAGCTCGCCGCCCTGGCCGGGCAGCGCGCCATAGAAGCCGCCGGTCTGGTGCCCGACGACATCGACTTCATCATCTGCCACAACGTGTGCAACGTCTATGTGACCCCCTCGCTGGCGGCACTCGTGCAGCACATCCTCGGCATCAAAGGCCCCAACTGTCCCACCATGGACCTCAATTCGGCCTGCGCCGGCTTCGTCTACGGCCTCGACATCTGCGACGCCTTCCTCCAGACCGGCCGCGCCAAGCACATACTCTTCATCTGCGCCGAAGAGGTGACACGCATGGTCGACTGGACCCAGCGCGAGACCTGTGTGCTTTTCGGCGACGGCGCCGGAGCCATGGTGCTCGGCAATGGCGACAACTATATAGCCAGCAAGCTGACCTCCACCCCCATGCCCGAGGTCATATACTACCGACTGCCTTGCGAGCCCACCCCCTTCGAGACCGGCGAGGGCATCGACACCCACATGGCCATGCAGCTCAAGGGCCGCGAGGTGTTCCGCATGGCTGTGACTTCGGCCCAGCGCGACATCAGGGACGTCGTGGAGAAGGCCGGCCTTAAGCTCGAGGATATCGACCACTTCCTCCTGCACCAGGCCAACATGCGCATCGTCGACGCCATCAAGCAGAACTTCGACCTTCCGCAGGAGCGCTTCCTCCACAACATAGAGTACCGCGGCAACACCAGCTCGGCAAGCATCCCCATACTGCTGGACGAAAAGGTGCGCGAGGGCGCCATCAAACGCGGCGACCTCATGGTATTCAACGGTTTCGGTGCCGGCTTCGTCACCAGCGCCGCCGTGATGCGCTATTGACAGGACAGACACAATAAAAGAGGTATATCAGCGTTATAACATTTAATCAACAATAGAAAAATGAACAAAGTATATATAACAGGCGTGGGCTGTATAACCCCACTGGGAAACAACGTAGAGACACTGTGGAACAACGTGATAAACGGCGTTTGCGGCATTGGCTACATCACCAAGCTCGACCGTGAGGCCATGCCCGTCAAGGTGGCTGCCGAAGTCAAGGACTTCCACCCCGAGGACTATGGCATCGACAAGACGATGATACGTCATAACGACATCTACGCCCTCTACGCACTGGCGGCCGCCGCACAGGCCATGCAAGACAGTGGGTTGCGCGTGGGCGAGGATGTCGACCCCACCCGCTTCGGCACCGCCATAGGCAGCGGCATCGGTGGCATACAAGTCTTTGAGCGTGAGCACGCCAACAAGCTTCAGTACGGCCTGCGCCGCATCTCGCCCCTCTTCATCCCCGAGATGATATCGAACATCGCCGGCGGCAACGTCGCCATCACCTATAACGCACAGGGCCCCAACATCCCCGTGGTCACGGCCTGCGCCACAGGCACCCACAGCGTGGGCGAGGCTTACCGCCTCATCCACGAGGGGCGCGCCGACGCCGTCATCACCGGCGGAGCCGAAGCCGCCATCTGCGAGATGGCCATCGGTGGCTTCAACAATATGAAAGCGCTGAGCACCAGCGAAGACCCCATGGCCGCCTCTCTGCCCTTCGACGCACGCCGTAAAGGCTTCGTGCTCGGCGAGGGCTCCGGCATCATGGTGCTGGAGAGCGAAGAATGCGCCCGTCGCCGCGGCGCTAAGATATACGCCGAAGTCAGCGGCTACGGCAACACATGCGACGCCCACCACTACACCGCTCCGCACCCAGAGTGCCGCGGCGGCGCCCAGTCGATGCGGTTGGCTCTGGAAGAGGCCGGCTTCAAGGCAGACGAGAAGCTGTACATCAACGCACACGGCACCGGCACACCCCTCAACGACAAGGGTGAAACCAAGGGCATAAAGACAGCCCTCGGCGAAGAAGGCGCCCGCAAAGCCATGATCAGCAGCACCAAGTCGATGCACGGCCACATGCTCGGCGCCACAGGCGCTGTGGAGCTCATCATCAGCGCTCTGGCTCTGAAAAACGGCATCATCCCGCCCACCATCCACCTCGACCAGCCCGACCCCGAGTGCGACCTTGACTACACGCCGCACACCGCACGCCAGTGGCAGGCCGACATAGCCATCAGCAACACCTTCGGCTTCGGCGGCAACAACGCCACCGTCGCCCTTCGCAGAGTATAAACACATAAAGCACAATAACATGAACGTACTTAACAGAGACGACATCAAGACCTTCCTGCCGCACCGCGAGCCCATGCTGCTCATCGACGACGTGGTCATGGAGGGTGACACCGCCATCGCCCACTACCATGTGCGCGGCGACGAGTTCTTCCTGCAAGGGCACTTCCCCGGCAACCCGGTGGTTCCCGGCGTGATACAGTGCGAAATCATGGCCCAGTCGAGCTGCATTCTGGTGCGCGACGAACTCGTGGGCCGCACCCCCCTCTACAGCGGCATCAACAACGTGCGCTTCCGCCAGCCCGTGCGCCCCGGCGACACCATGGAGATCCGCGCCCGCATCACCAACCGCCGTGGCATGATATTCTTCGTCGACGCCAAAGCCTCCGTGAACGGCAAGGCCTGCTGCCAAGGCGAACTGACTTTTGCTCTGATAGACAATCCTAAAGAATAATAGACAATGAACATCTTAAAAGACAAGATAGCATTGGTGACCGGCGGCTCGCGCGGTATCGGTCGCCGCACCGCCCTCACCTTCGCAGAAGAGGGCGCCACAGTGATTTTTACCGACCTTCAGGAGAACGAGGCCAGCGCAGAGCTCCTCGCCGAGTTGCGCAAGATGAGCCCCAAGAGCTGCTTCATAGCCAGCAACGCCGCCGACTACGACCAGACCATGGCCGTCGCCGAGCAGGTGCAGAAAGAATACGGCCGCCTCGACGCCCTGGTCAATAACGCCGGCATCACCCGCGACAACCTGCTGCTGCGCATGCAGCCCAAGGACTGGGACCTCGTCATGGAGGTGAACCTGCGCTCTGTGTTCAACTACTGCAAGGCCTTTGTGCCCATGATGCTCAAGCAGCGCAGCGGCAGCATCATCAACACCGCCTCGGTGGTAGGTGTCAACGGCAACGCCGGCCAGTGCAACTATTCAGCCTCCAAGGCCGGCATCATAGGCTTCAGCAAGAGCCTCGCCAAGGAGGTGGGCTCGCGCGGCATCCGCTGCAACGCCATAGCCCCCGGCCTCATAGAGTCGGCCATGACCCAGGCCATGCCCAAGGAAGCTCACGACAAGTGGCTCGCCGAGATACCGCTGCGCCGCGGCGGCACCGACCTCGACATAGCCCGCACGTCGCTATTCCTTGCCTCGGACCTCTCGGAGTACATCACCGGACAGGTAATCTGCGTCGATGGAGGCGTCTCGCTCTAAGATCCTCAAGGGTGTCAGGCAGTTAAAGCCCGACACCCTTGTTTTTTTGCTGCTTGCCGCATGGTGGATTGTCAACCTGCTGCAGGCGGCATTCACAGGCCTTGCCAACGACGAGGCCTATTATTGGTATTATGCCCGGAACCTCGACTGGGGCTACTTTGACCACCCGCCCATGGTGGCTCTGCTGGTGTGGCTCTCGTCATTCATGCCAGGGACGCTCGGCATACGTTTCTTCTCGACCTTGCTGCAGCCCCTGTACCTGCTCATTTTCTGGCATCTGATAAAACCTTCGGACCCCACGCGGCGCGACGCCCTGCTCTACGTGCTGCTGTGCTTCTCGCTGCCGCTGCTGCAGCTCTACGGCTTCCTGGCCGTGCCCGATGCGCCACTGATGATGTTCACCGTGGTGTTCCTATGGGCTTTCAAACGCTTCGACAGCAAGACAACCCTTGCCAACGCCCTGCTCCTCGGCCTTTCGGCGGCACTCCTCGGCTACAGCAAATACCACGGCGCCCTGGTGGTGCTGCTGGTCCTGCTGGCACGCCCAAGGATGTTCGCACGCTGGCAACTGTACGTGGCTGGCCTCACCGCCCTGCTGCTCATGGCGCCGCACCTGTGGTGGCAGTACTGCCACGACTGGGTGTCGCTGCGCTACCACCTCGCCGGCCGCAACGCCTGGAGCTACAACATCAGCTACACACTTGAATACCTCGGCATTCTGCTGCTGCTCATCAACCCCTTGTGGCTCTGCCACCTGTGGCGCGGCATACGCCGACCGGCAGACGGCGAAGACCCACTGATGCGGCGCGGCGCGCTGCTGCTGTGCATGGGCTTCTGGGGCTTCTTCCTGCTGGCCACAGTGCGAGGCCGCGTGCAGCCGCAGTGGCTACTGCCGACAACGCTGCCCGTCGTGGCGCTGGTCTTCCACGCCGCCCGCCGCTCGCGCTACGCCTACACCGCCGCCATCGTCTGCGCCGTGCTTTTCTGCGCCGTGCGCATCGTTGCGGCGGCCAACCCGCTGCACCTCAAAGGCGAACTCTGGGAGGGCGAGGAACCTTACCGCAAGATAGCCGAACTGGCCGACGGGCGCCCCGTGCAGTTCATCGGGAGCTACGCCGCGGCGGCGAAATACGCCTACTACACGGGCAACCCCACACACTGCACCTCATACTATTACGCCCGCAGCAGCCAGTGGCAGTACGACACCGCCGACCGGACCTTTGCCGGCCGCGAGGTGCTGGTGGCGGACTTCGGCAACATTAGCGGCGAAGAACTGGACATCGGCAACGGCACGCTCCACTACCTCATCGTCAAGGACTTCATCCCCATGCGCGAACTGCGTGTGGAGAACCTGAAGCCCCTGGACCTGCGCCTCACCGGCGGCCAGACCGACATCGTGCTCCCGCTTGCCGTCACCAACCCCTACCCTTACGACATCTGCCCCGGCGAGGAACGCCCCATCAAGGTGGCCCTCTTCTTTCAGTGGGGCCAGAACACCTCCGCCGAGGCTTCGGCGCTGCTCACCGACACCCTGCGCGCCAACAGCACCACCGTCATCACGCCGCGCCTGCCGTTCCACCCCGCCATCCCCGACGGCGAGCAGTCCTGCGGCTTCGTCATAGGCTACATAGCCTACGCCCCCGCCGCCAACGGCCGGCCGGGCAAGGCCACTGTCGAGCACGACGGAGGCGACATCATCATACACAGCAACCTATAAACAAACACCGACATATATGAACAACCAGACCATAGACACGCTCCTCGGCCACCGCTCCGTGCGCCGTTTCAAGTCACAAGACGTCAGCCCCGAGCTGCTGGCCGACCTCGTGGAATGCGGCCTCCGCGCCAGCAATACGGGCAACATGCAGCTCTACAGCGTCATAGCCACCACCCGTGAGCCCCTGCGCGGCGAGCTCTGCAAGCTGCATTTCGGCCAGTGCGCCACCGCACCGCTGTGGCTCACCGTCTGCACCGACGTGGCCCGCTACCACCAGTACTGCCGCGTCAACGGCTGCGACGAGCCCTACGGCAACCTGCTGTGGTTCACCTCCGCGCTCGTCGACGCCGCGCTCTGCGCGCAGAACATCTGCGTAGCCGCCGAAGCCCGGGGGCTCGGATTCTGCTACCTCGGCACCGTCAACTACAACACGCGCCAGATTGCCGAGCTGCTGCAGTGCCCCAAGGGAGTGGTGCCCGTCATAGCCATAGCCATGGGCTACCCCGACGAAGAGCCGCGCCGCAGCGAACGCCTCGGCCTCGACGCCGTGCTCCACAGCGAGACCTACCACACCCCCACCGACGCCGAACTCGTTGAAAGCCACCGCGTCCGCGACGAAGACCCCTTCAACCGCCGCATGGTGGAAGAAAACGGCACCCGCAACTACTGCGAGATATTCACCACCAAGCGCTACCCGCGCAGCATGAACACCGCCGTCTCCAACGACCTGCTGCAGTTCCTCAAAGACAGCGGCATGTGGGACTTCTGACCTGTAGGCCAACGACATAGACAACCTGAAGGAGGGCACCCGGCGGCGCCCTCCTTTTTCGTACCGCCCCTCCACGGATCCGGAACGGCTTTCCTACGGCCCCCCTACGGCCTTCCACTGAAGAACGGCCGAAGGGGGTCCGTAGGGGGTCCGTAGGGACTCCGTACCGAAAAAGGGGGTCGACGGAACGCCACCGACCGCCATCCGGGGACGGCAAACGTTAAAAAACACTTTCGGGAGCACTTTTTTTTGGCCATGTCGGGAATTTAACGTATTTTTGCATTTTATTAATAATAACTATTATGAGTTTGAAGATTGTAGTACTTGCCAAGCAAGTGCCTGACACTCGCAACGTTGGCAAGGATGCCATGACGGCCGAGGGCACAGTGAACCGCGCCGCGCTCCCTGCCATTTTCAACCCCGAAGACTTGAACGCCCTGGAGCAGGCGCTCCGTATCAAAGAGCAGAACCCCGGCACCACCGTGGGTCTGCTGACCATGGGCCCGCCGCGCGCCGGCGAGATTATACGCGAAGGCCTCTACCGCGGGGCCGACACGGGCTGGCTGCTCACCGACCGCCTCTTCGCCGGTGCCGACACGCTGGCCACGAGCTACGCCCTGGCCACGGCCATCAAGAAGATCGGCGACGTCGACCTCGTCATCGGCGGCCGCCAGGCCATCGACGGCGACACCGCCCAGGTGGGTCCGCAGGTGGCCCAGAAGCTGGGCCTGAACCAGGTGACCTACGCCGAGGAGATACTCAAGATAGAGAACGGCAAGGCCACCATCCGCCGCATGATAGACGGCGGCGTGGAGGTCGTGGAAGCGCCGCTGCCGCTGGTGGTCACCGTCAACGGCTCCGCCGCCGAGTGCCGCCCCGCCAACGCCAAGCTGGTGATGAAATACAAGTATGCCGCCTGCCCGCTGGAGGTGGCCGAGGACGACAGCCGCAAGGCACTGCGCGCCGAGCGCAAGTACCTCAACCTCACGCAGTGGAGCGTGGCCGACGTGGACGGCGACCCGCAGCAGTGCGGCATGAGCGGCTCGCCGACGAAGGTCAAAGAGGTGCAGAGCATCGCCTTCCAGGCCAAGGAGAGCAAGACCCTCACGGTCAGCGACGAGGACATCAACGGCCTCATCACCGAATTGTTGAACGACAAAATCATTGGCTGACATGAACAACGTATTTGTATATATCGAGATAGAAGGCACCGAGGTGCGCGAAGTCTCGCAGGAACTTTTGACCAAAGGCCGCAAGCTCGCCAACGAGCTGAAGGTGTACCTCGAGGCCATCGTGATAGGCACCGGCATCAAAGGCAAAGTGGAGGACCAGATACTGCCCTACGGCGTTGACAAGCTCTACGTCTTCGACGCCCCCGAGCTCTTCCCCTACACCTCGGCCCCCCACACCGACATCGTGGTCAACCTCTTCAAAGAGGAGCAGCCTCAGATATGCCTGATGGGCGCCACGGTCATCGGCCGCGACCTGGGTCCGCGCGTCTCCTCGTCGCTGACCAGCGGTCTCACCGCCGACTGCACGCAGCTTGAGATAGGCCCCTTCGAGGACAAGAAGAGCGGCAAGACGTACGACAACCTGTTGTACCAGATACGTCCCGCCTTCGGCGGCAACATCGTGGCCACCATCGTCAACCCCGACCACCGTCCGCAGATGGCCACGGTGCGCAGCGGCGTCATGCAGAAAGCCCTCTACCAGGGCAGCTGCAGGAAAGAGGTGGTGTATCCCGAAGTGGGCAAATATGTAGGCCCCAAGGCCTTTGTGGTCAAGGTGCTCGACCACCACGTGGAGGCCGCCAAGCACAACCTCAAGGGAGCCCCCATCGTTGTTGCCGGCGGCTACGGCGTGGGCAGCAAGGAGGGCTTCGACAGCCTCTTCGAGCTGGCCAGGGTGCTGCACGGCGAAGTGGGCGGCTCGCGCGCCGCCGTCGACGCCGGGTGGATCGACAACGACCGCCAGATAGGCCAGACGGGCGTCACCGTGCACCCCAAAGTGTACATTGCCTGCGGCATCAGCGGCCAGATACAGCACATCGCCGGCATGCAGGACAGCGGCATCATCATCAGCATCAACAGCGACCCCGACGCCCCCATCAACAAGATTGCCGACTACGTCATCACGGGCACAGTGGAAGAGGTGGTACCGAAGCTTATAAAGTATTATAAACAGAACAGCAAATAACCATGGCAAATTATTTCAAAGACCATCCCGAGATAGCATTCCATCTTGACCATCCGCTGATGAAGCGGCTGGTGGAACTGAAAGAAGACGGCTTCAAGGACGCCAAAGAGTGCGACTACGCCCCCGTGGACCACGAGGACGCCGTCGAGAACTACCGCCGCATCCTCGACATCACGGGCGACGTGGCGGCCAACGTCATAGAGCCCAACTCGGAGAGCGTGGACCTCGAGGGGCCGCACCTGGAGAACGGCCGCATGATATATGCCAGCAAGACCTTCGAGAACCTCGACGTCACGCGCAAGGCCGGCCTCTACGGTGTCTCCATGCCGCGCCGCTACGGCGGACTGAACCTGCCGAGCACCGTGTTCTCGATGATGAGCGAGGTGATCAGCGCCGCCGACGCCGGCTTCCAGAACATCTGGAGCCTGCAGAGCTGCATAGACACCCTCTACGAGTTTGGCAGCGACGAGCAGCGCGAGAAGTACATACCACGCATCTGCAAGGGCGAGACCATGAGCATGGACCTCACCGAGCCCGACGCCGGCAGCGACCTGCAGCGCGTGATGCTCAAGGCCACCTACGACGAGAAAGAGCAGTGCTGGCGCCTGAACGGCGTCAAACGCTTCATCACCAACGGCGACTCTGACATCCACCTGGTGCTGGCCCGCAGCGAGGAGGGCACCAAGGACGGCCGCGGCCTGTCGATGTTCATCTACGACAAGCGCAACGGTGGCGTCGACGTGCGCCACATAGAGCACAAGCTCGGCATCCACGGCTCGCCCACCTGCGAGCTGACCTACAAGAACGCCAAAGCCGAGCTCTGCGGCGACCGCAAGCTGGGCCTTATCAAGTACGTCATGGCCCTGATGAACGGAGCCCGTCTAGGCATCGCCGCCCAGAGCGTGGGCGTGGAGCAGGAAGCCTACAACGAAGGTCTGGCCTACGCACGCGAGCGCGCCCAGTTCGGCGAGAAGATCATCAACTTCCCCGCCGTATACGACATGCTCTCGCGCATGAAAGCCAAACTCGACGCCGGCCGCTCGCTGCTCTACTGCACCTCGCGCTATGTAGACATCTACAAGAGCCTCGAGGACATAGCCCGCTTCCGCAAGCTGACGCCCGAGGAACGCACCGAGATGAAGCAGTACTCTAAGCTGGCCGACGCCTTCACGCCGCTGGCCAAGGGCATGAACTCGGAGTACGCCTCGCAGAACGCCTACGACGCCATAAGCATACACGGCGGCTCGGGCTTCATCATGGAATACAAGAGCCAGCGCCTCTACCGCGACGCCCGCATCTTCAGCATCTACGAAGGCACGACGCAGCTGCAGGTGGTGGCGGCCATACGCTATGTGACCAACGGCACCTACCTGCAGGTAATCAAAGACATGATGCAGAGCGAGGTGAGCGAAGAGATGAAGCCGCTGAAGGCACGCATAGCCCAGCTGGTGGATCTCTACGAGAAGGCTGTCAACTACGTCAAGGAACAAGGCAACCAGGACGTGCACGACTTCCTGGCACGCCGCCTGTACGACATGACGGCCGAAATCATCATGAGCCTGCTCATCATGGACGACGCCACACGCAACGCGGAGCTCTTCGCCAAGAGCGCCAACGTGTATGTGCGCATGACCGAGGAAGATGTATGCGCCAAGTCGTACTACGTGATGCACTTCAGCGAAGCCGACTTGCCAAACTTCCGCGCAGAATAAAACACCATGCAGACTCTGCATAAAATATGGCTGCCCCTTGTGCTGCTTGTGTCGCTACACACAGTCGCCAAGGGGCAGCCTACTCATTACTCCGTCGGCGGCACGGCCGGCATGGTGATAGCCACCAACGGCTCGCCCTTCGACGGACGGTCGCCAACAGGCGGCATAGACGTGGCAGCTCTGTGGAGCCACAAGGACACCTCCGTTTTCTGGCACCGCTTCTGGGACGAGCCGATGATCGGTGTGCGCGCGAACTATGCCCATATATGGAACAGCGTGGCCGGCGACCGGCTGGGACTGGCATGGACGCTCAACGGGCCATTGTTGGGGCACTTGAGCTGGACCTATAGCGTAGGCCTGTCGATGTACACCAAGCCCTACAGCGTCACCCACGACACCACAAACAGCTTCATAGGGTCGCCGCTCAACTGCCTGATAGACCTCGGATTCATGTATGAGCTCCCGCTGTCGGAACGCCTTACAGCCACACTGACAGCCAAATTGGTACACAGCAGCAACGGCTACCTCTACAAGCCCAACCACGGCCTCAACTACCTGCAGGCCGAGTTGGGTCTGCGCTATGGCCCGGCACGCAGGCACTACCGCCACAGGCCTTCGTTCTTCAGTGACAGCACCTTCCACGGCTATGGACGCCCGTTCCTGCTGGTGGCACCAGGCGCCGTAATGTCACGCTACGACGACCTCGACGATATAATATACTACCCAACGTATCTGCTGCAGCTGGGCTATATCAGGCAGGTGCACCCCTGCTTCGCCATCGGCGGGGCTCTGGACCTGAGCTACAACTTCTCGCACCGCCGTATGGCCCCGACCGACGAGCTGCCAGTATACCCGGCGGCATTCGGCTTCTTTGACACACAGTGGGGTCCGCTGACATTGCGCCTCGGCCTGGCGCACTACCTGGCCTACTACCCGTTGAACTGGGAGCAGTACTACGAGCGGGTGGCGGTATACTACAGAATAGGCAATGCCGGACACCATCTCGTCGGTGCCGGCATGAAGGTGCACTATGACCACATAGACTTCATCGAGTGGTCATACATCTATGAGTTTTAAACCCTAATTACGCATCAGCGAACACCTTGCCGTCAGACAGCGTGACTTGCAGCTTAGTGTACTCGCAATGGAAGTCGTTCTGCAGACGGTCGAGGTAGCGGCGTGACTCCCAATGGCACATTGGCAGGTCGTGCAGCAGGCAGTTGCCACATGTCTCTGGGGTGGTGGCAGGAACCTCCTTCTGGGTGAGTATCCATTCGAGGCACTGCATGGTGAGTTGGCGCATATCCTCGACGGAGTAGTTGCCCGTCATGATGACATACATGCCCGTGAGACAGCCCATGGGGCCGACATACACCACGTCGTCCTTCGCCGACGAGTTGCGGAACCACGTAGCCATCAGATGCTCAAGACTGTGCATGGCTGCAGGAGCCACCGCCGGCTCGCGGTTAGGCTCGGTGATACGCAGATCGAAGGTTGTGAAACCCTTGTCGACACGAGACACATAGATACCTGGTTTCAGGTGTGTATGATCAATGGTAAAGCTCTGTATTACTTCCATAACTTTATGTTTATTAAAGCGTGCTTAAAAAAGTCTTCACGAAATGGAACGAGCGGTCGCACATCGAGGCAAGGAAGTCCGCCCACTGCTGCTGGTGGTTATCGGTGTTACCAGGTGTATCGCTTATAATGCGAAGGCTCATAAATGGTATTCCTTCCAGATAGCATGTCTGCGCTATTGCAGCGCTCTCCATGTCGCAAGCCAGGCCGTCGACGAAGTTACGCTTAATGCTGTTGAGGGCTTCCCTGTCAGTGATGAACTGGTCTCCAGTACATATAAGACCTGTCATCAGGCGTTCGCCGTCAGCGAGCGGGATTGCGAGTGCATGGTCGAGCAGATGCTGGTCAGCGTCGAAGCGTACCGGAAGGCCTTGTACCTGACCGCGTACGCAGTCGAGACCAACACCGCAGTCCACATCATGGTAAACACTCTGTGTTGCAGCCAACACATCCATAACGTGCATCAGCGGATCGATGCCTCCGGCAAGACCAGTTGAGATGATGGCGTCGGGGTGGTGCTTCTGGATGAGGCGCATGGTACCAACGGCGGCGTTTACCTTTCCTATACCACACTGCCACAATATAATCTCATTGTTACCGAGGCGACCTGTGTCACCACCCAGAGCATCGTGCATCTGCCGGTACTCTATATCCATGGCTATGATAACTCCTATTTTCATATCTGTATGTTTTAATTCTGCAAAAATACAACTTTTTTGGCAAATACAGCCCAACGACATAATATTTCTTTTTAACATCCGTTATAAGAACATCTTAAAGAATCAACAACTTGTTATGAAACGGTGGTTTAGAGTCTTCATCATATCTGTTTTTGCCCTTGCAGCCGTCAGTCTGGTTGTCATCCAGTTCGTACAGACACGCCGCACCTTCTCCATCAGCGACAATATGTTCAGCGTCAGTGTCGGCAATGCCATGGAATCGGTCATACGGCAGCTTGACGGCGAGAAACCATACAGCACAGCGCCATTCAGTTATCAGGAGCTTGACTCCATCATCGTCGAGGAACTTATCGTCAACGGCATCGACATGCACCCTGTCATAGGTGTCTATGACGGTTCGCAGGGCTCGTTTCTCTACAGCTCAGACCCAAGCCGCGAGGGCGACCTTGAATATTCTCCCTACCGATACAGCTTCCGCCCGCATGGCGTAGTCTCCAACAACCAGTTCTTCATCATCCTCAGCTTTCCCAACACCGAACTGTTCCTGCAACGCAACCCCAATCTGTACCTCTACATGAGCATCTTCCTCATCCTCGTTGTCGCCATCATGTTCATTCTCTCGCTACGCACCATCGCCAACCAGCGCAAGCTCGACCAGATGAAGAACGAGTTCATCAACAACATGACCCACGAGATCAAGACGCCCATCTCCACCATAAGCCTCGCCTGCGAGATGCTCAGCGACGAGACAATATCACAAGACTCCGCCTCTCGCGCCAACTTCATCGGCATCGTGGCCGACGAGAACCAGCGCATGCGCCTGCTTGTGGAGACCATCCTGCAGAGCGCCAAGATGGGCAACAAAAACTTCAGCATGAACCCCAAAGAGATTGACATCAATGCTCTTGTAGACAAGGTGCTCAACAGTTTCAAGCTCACTCTCGCCAACCGCAACGGCGGCGTGGAGCGCCACCTCGACGCCAGCCCGTCAGTCATTGTGGCCGACGAACTGCACATGACCAATCTCATCTACAACCTCGTCGACAACGGCATCAAATACTCCACAGGGGCACCGCAGCTCGTCGTCAGCACCGCCGTCGATGGCCACAACCTGCTGCTGCGCATCCAGGACCACGGCATAGGCATCAGCAAGGCCGACCAGCGGCACATCTTCGAGAAGTTCTACCGCGTCTCGACGGGCAACGTACACAACGTTAAAGGCTTCGGCATCGGCCTCAACTACGTGGCTCAGGTCGTGCGCCTGCACCACGGCCATATCTCCGTGGACAGCGAGCCCGGCCAGGGCACCACATTCACGGTAAGCCTACCGTTCAAAAAGTAAGCCACAGAATCCAGTCGGCGACAGCCTTCATCGCCTCTGGCGCAAAAGTCTCCTCTATCAGCATATATTCGGCAGCATCGCCCGTGGCGGAGTGCTGGAACAGGTGGTTCAGACCCTCCATCGAACGGCATTCTGCTGCCGGACACAACTCCTTGACGCGTGCCAGGTTAGGCTCGGCCACCACCTGACAGTCTTTCGTCCCGTTCAGCGCCAGCACCGGGCATTCCACCTCCGGCAGGTACTCCGCAGGGTCCAATGCCAGGAACTCCCGCATCCAGTGTATATCAAGCTGCTGCTTCAGCGCATAAGCCATGCCTTTCTTAAGCTCTATGCTGTCGACCTCGGCCTTGGCGAGTCCTTCCGTGATGTCGAGTATCACCTTCTGATAGTCTTTCACCGTGGAGCCTTTCGGCAGCTGCATCAGCCGTCTCATGCACTCGCCACGCTTCCGGCACAGGCGTTCGCTCACGCCGCGGCTGTGGAAGAGGGCCTCGTTTTGCTGCACCATGACATCCAGACCCGAACACCCCTGCCCTGCCAGCATCACGACGAAACGCACATCCTTGTTGTGCGCCGCCACCATCGGCGCTATGGCGCCGCCCTCGCTGTGGCCGCCCATGCCGAGCCGTCCGGCATCCACATGCTTGTTCTTCTTGACGGCACGGAACATCGCCTCGGCGTCTTCGGCGAAGAGCCGTGTGTCGGCGCTGTCGAGGGCACCCGTGGAGGCGCCCACGCCACGGTCGTCGTAGCGCAGCATGGCGATGCCCCGCGAAGCCATATAGTCAGCCAGCACCAGGAAGGGCTTGTGCTGCATTATCTCTTCGTCGCGGTTCTGCTGGCCGCTGCCGCTGACCATCACCACACACGGGTAGCGCCCGCCGCCTTTCGGATAGGTCAGCGTGCCCTCCAGATGGACAGCGTTGCCCTGGCTGTCGGCATAATCCGCCGTGACGGTCTCCTCCGCGAAGCGGTATGGCGCCACGGGCGTCTGCGGCCGCCGCAGCTGAAACAGGGTGTCGGCAGCCGCAAAGCTGATGTCCTCCTTCATGATGCCCTGCTTCCAGTAGCCCTGCCACCCGTCGCTGTGGCGCGCGAGCACAGTCTTGAAGCCTATGCTCTTGCACTCCATACGCAGCGTGTCGCCGCGCAAACTCCATGTGCTCGCCGGTATCGCCTCCTGCGACTGCAACGGGCTGTACAGCTCCGCCATGCTGTCCGTCAGATGCAGACACAACACCAAGCCAGTCTTCTGGCTCATCCCCGTAAACCACTGTGCGTGGGCCGTAAGGCCTACGCACAGCATCATTACCATTGCAATCTTTCTCATTCCTGTTTCTTTTTGGGCATCCGCCGGGCCTTTTTCAAGGCCTCGGCTATTATCCATTCTATCTGCCCGTTGGCACTGCGGAACTCGTCTGCGGCCCATTTCTCGATGGCGTCGTAGACTTCCGTGTCAATCCGCAGTACAAAGTTCTTCTTCATTTTGAGAACATCACTTTCTCGCTGTTGAACATCCTGGTGAGGCCCCACACCGCCATGCCGGTGTACACCACATCGGAGGCCAGGGTTACTATCACGGCGCTCCACGACAGCTCGTGCGAGAAGACCGCCGTCATCACCTCTATGCTGTTATAGAACGGTATGAGGTAAACGGCAAGGTTCTCGGAAGCGCCGTTCTGGAACATCGGCAGCAAGCCCGCGAGCATCACCACCAGCATGAAGGGCGTCACCATGGTGCCGGCATTTTTCACGTCCTTGGCCAGCGCCGACAGCAGGCTCACCGCCGAGGCCATGATGAGCACCGAGGCGAGGATGACCAGCAGCAGGGCCACATAGTCGCTCGTGGTGTAGTGGAAGCCAAGGTCCACCCCCTCGCCCATGCCCACCATCTTGGGCAGCGAGAGGGCTATGCCCACGAAGCTCGAGATGCCGCTGAGGAGCGCGATAGCGCTGAGCGACACAATCTTGCCCAGTGCCAGCTCGCTGCGCTTCATCGGCGTCACCAGCAGCGTGGCTATGGTGCCGCGTTCCTTCTCGCCGGCGATGCTGCTGGGCGCTATGGCCATCACGCCGCTGAAGAGCATCATCATGATAAGCATCGGCAGTATCTTGCCCCATATCATGGCGCCTATGCTCTCGTCGCTGGCCTGGTCGAAGCGCTGCCCCTCTCTCTGCGGCACGTTGACCGTGAAGGTGCGCCCTATGTTGCCGAGCGTGGCGCTGACAGCCATATACACGCGGCTGGCGGCGTTGTTGGTGCTGTTGTAGTATATCTCCACGTTGGGCAGCACGCCGCTGTCGGCCACCTGCATGCCGGCCACAGCCTCCTCGAACCGGTCGGGGAAGCGCACCAGCACAGCGTTGAGCTCTTTGTCCTCGAGCATCGCTATGTCGGCCTCGGTCACGGGCTGCTCCACCACCACCAGACTGCTGTCCATGGCGCTGAACACCGGCGCCATGCTTGCCGGCATGTTCTCAACGCGCATCGTCACCACCTCGTTGGCGCCCTCGGTGACCATACTCTGTATGCCGCTGCCCATGAGGCTGTAGATGATGTATATCAGCAGACCCGGCATGATGACCGTGGTGAACAGCAGCTGCCGGTCGCCGAAGAAACGCGCAAACTCTTTCTTGATGATTGTCCATGTATTGCTTTTCATTCTTCACCTCCTTTCACTTCTTTGTATATCTCGAAGAAACGGTCCTCTATACTCATGCCGTTGCACACCTCGTCGAGGCCTCCGCAGACGGTGAGACGGCCGTCGATGATTACGCCCACGCGGTCGCACAGGCGCTCCACTAGCGAGAAGATGTGCGTGCTCAGGATGATGGTCTTGCCCTCGGCGCGCAGCTCCTGCAGGTAGTCGGTCACCGTGCGCGCCGTCAGCACGTCGAGGCCGTTGGTGGGCTCGTCGAAGATGACCACCTCGGGGTCGTGCACCAGCGATATGACGAGGCTCAGCTTCTGCTTCATGCCCGTCGAGAGGTTGGCCACCTTGACCTCGGCGAACTTGTCGATGCCGAAGCGCCCGAACATCTCCTTTTTCCGTTCTTCCTTCTTGCTTTCCTCCACGCCGTGCAGCTCGCTGAAGAAGTCGAACAGGTAGTTGGGCGTGAAGAAATCCTCCAGCTTAAGCTCGCTGGTGAGGAACCCGATCTTCGACCGCACCCCTTCCGGGTCGCGCACCACGCTGCAGCCGTCGAGCACGGCGTCGCCGCTGTCGGGCTTTATCAAGGTGCTAAGCATGCGCAGCGTAGTGGTCTTGCCGGCACCGTTGGGGCCGAGCAGACCGAATATCTCGCCACGGTAGGCGCTGAACGACAGGTCGTCCACGGCCACCTTCTTCTTGGCCTGCGTGCGTTCAATCTTCTGCTGTTTGCGGCTCAGCGTGAATGTCTTGCTGAGCCCTTCAACTTTCAGTATCTCGTCCATGTCTTTTTTAGTGTTTAGTTTTAAGCTGTAAGCTTTAAGTGGCTTCCGCCCCACTCACAACTCAAAACTTAAAACTCAAAACTTAAAACTTAATAAATGCTTCCGGTGTTAATCACGGGGCTGGCGCCTTCGTCGCCGCAGAGCACCACCATGAGGTTGCTCACCATGGCGGCCTTGCGCTCCTCGTCCATCTCCACCACCTTGTCGGCGGCGAGCTTCTTCAGCGCCATGTCAACCATGCTCACGGCGCCCTCCACAATCTTCTCGCGGGCGGCGATGATGGCCTCGGCCTGCTGGCGCTTGAGCATGACGCTGGCAATCTCCTGCGCATAGGCCAGGTAGTTGATCCTCGCCTCCACCACCTCGATGCCGGCGATGTCGAGATGGCGGCTGATCTCCTGCTCCAGACGGCGGTTCACCTCGTCGCCGCCGTTGCGCAGCGTCACCTCGTTCTGGTCCTCGAGGTTGTCGTAGGCATAGAGGCTCGCCACCTTGCGCAGAGCCGAGTCGCTCTGCACCGACACAAAGTTGTCGTAGCCCTTAAGCTGCTGCTGCACGGTGGTGCTGTTGGTGTTCACCGCCACCTGGCGGCTCGCGGCGGGCTGCGCGGCACCCTCCACGTCGATGTTGAAGCAGGCCTTGTAGGTGTCCTTGATGCGCCACACCAGCACCAGGCCTATCATTATCGGGTTGCCGCCCTTGTCGTTGACCTTGATGGGCGGCACGTCCATATTACGGGCACGCAGCGAAAGCTTGCGCTTCACGTAGAAGGGGTTGGTCCAGAAGAACCCGTTGTCTACCACCGTGCCGCTGTAGCGGCCGAAGAAGGTAAGCACACGGCACTGGTTGGGCTGGATGACCATGAAGCCGGGCAGGTGGAAGCCCCACACCACCCACATCACGCCGCCCGCGACGCCGGCAGCCGCCAGCCCCTCGGCACCGGCGACGGCACACAGCCAGATGGCCAGCGCCACCATTGCCAGATTCAGGACCAAATGCAGGAAACCATTGTTCGCTGCACCCATTTTCTTCAATTTCTCATTTGTTTCCATATTGCTTATTTTTAATTGTTTATATCCGTTTTGTTGATATTGTTTTGATATCATTCTGAATGCAAAGATATGCACTATTTTCAACATGGCAAAATATTTTTTCAATTATTTTGCAACACATTGACATTCAATTATCCCCAAACACAGAATTTTCGCCGGCCCTTTGCCAGACTGGGTTTGCTCGGAGCCCCTACGGACCCTCTACGGACCCCCTTCGGCCGTTCTTCAGTGGAAGGCCGTAGAAGGGCCGTAGGGGGGCCGTGGAGGGGCCGTAGGGACCCGGCAGGGGTGTCGCAGACAAATAATAATAGCACGGGATGCAATTAATTATTCCGGCGACATACTAAAACATAAAAGTCGGCGTTATAATAGACGCCTTAAAGACAGGCAACGATGAAAAGACTGAAACTCATAATGATAATGGCGGCCCTGATGGTTTCGGGCAGCGCCTTCGGGCAGGAACACTACACCTTCGGCACGGTCCTCGACGGCGACACGGTGCCGCTCTACTACCTGCGCGAGGTGACGGTGTACAGCAGCGGCATGCTGCTTACGCCCAAGGAGATACGCCAGAACGCCAAGCTCATCAAGAACGTGCGCCTCATGCGGCCCTACGCTATAGAGGGCAAGCACCGCCTCGACAAGCTGGAGGTGGAGATTGCCGCCCTGCCGCGCCGCGACCGCCGCGCCGCCATCAAGGAGGCCGAACGGCAGCTGCTGGCCGACTACAAGGGCGAGCTCTCCAACTACACCTTCTCGCAGGGGCTGGTGCTCATCAAGCTCATCGACCGCGAGACCAACCGCTCGGCCTACAAGATCGTGGGCGAGCTCCGCGGCTCGCTGCGCGCAGGCCTCTACCAGGCCATAGCACGCCTCTTCGGCTACAACCTCAAGGACACCTTCGACCCCAAACACAACAAAAAGGACGACCTGATAGACCGCATATGCATCTCGATAGACCGCGGGCAGATTTAGTTAGTTAGGAGTTTGGAGTTGTGAGTTGTGAGTTATGAGTTGCGGACGTTGTCGTTTACAACATGGCCACTGACCACTGACCACTGGCCACTTAACACTTAACACTTAACACTTAACACTGCAATGAAAGGATATGTACACTTGACGGCGGTGCCCATGAGGGCCGAGGCCAGCGACCGCAGCGAGATGGTGAACCAGCTCGTGGCTGGCGACACCATGGAAGTGATTGAACGACAGGAGAAATGGTCGCGCGTGAAGAGCGAGTACGACGGCTACGAGGGTTGGGTCGACAACAAGCAGTACACGCCTTTCGAGGACGCCGCCTCGCTGGCCGAGGGGCTCTTCCTCGGCGTGCCCTACCTCTGGGGCGGACGCTCAACGGGAGGCATAGACTGCAGCGGACTGACGCAGATATGCTTCAAAGCCAAGGGGGTGTGGCTGCCGCGCGACGCCAGCCAGCAGGCCACCTGCGGCGTCGAGGTGTGCGCCTGCGACGTGCAGCGCGACGACCTCGCCTTCTTCACCTCACTACCCACTCCCAACTCCCCACTCCCCACTAAAATAATCCATGTGGGCATCTGCATGGGCGACGGCCGCATCGTCCACGCCTCCGGCCAGGTGCGCATCGACACCCTCGACACCCGCGGCATCCTCGTGGAGCGCACCGGCCAGTACAGCCACCGCCTCCACAGCATCCGACGCATACTCTGAGAAAAAATATTTTGCCAGGTCACACTTTTTTTGTACTTTTGCATTTTCATTTACTGAATAAAAAGTACATAAAAAGATATGGCAGAACTTACTGAGCAAGAACAGATACGCCGCAACTCGCTGGCCGAACTGAAGAAACTGGGCATCAACCCCTACCCCGCAGCCCTCTACGAGGTGAACTGCAAGAGCGCCGAGATACTGGAGAAGTTCCCCCAGGACAACACGCTCTACCAGAATGTGAGCATCGCCGGCCGCATCATGAGCCGCCGCATCATGGGTGCCGCCTCCTTCGTGGAACTGCAGGACAGCTACGGCCGCATACAGCTCTACGTCAAGCGCGACGAGATATGCCCCGGCGAGGACAAGACCCTCTACAACACCGTCTTCAAGCGTCTGCTCGACATCGGCGACATCATCGGTGTGACGGGCTATGTGTTTGTCACCCAGATGGGCGAGACCTCCATCCATGTGAAGAGCCTCACGGTGCTCAGCAAGAGCCTGCGCCCGCTGCCCATCGTCAAGGAGAAGGACGGCGTGGTGTACGACGCCTTCAGCGACCCCGAGCTGCGCTACCGCCAGCGCTATGTGGACCTGATCGTCAACCCGCAGGTGCGCGAGACCTTCGTGCAGCGCGCCCAGATAGTGAACACCATGCGCAACTACTTCAACGAGCAGGGCTATCTGGAGGTGGACACCCCCGTGCTGCAGAGCATCCCTGGCGGCGCCGCCGCGCGCCCCTTCGTGACGCACCACAACGCGCTGGACATAGACCTCTACCTGCGCATCGCCAACGAGCTGTACCTGAAGCGCCTTATCGTGGGCGGCTTCCCGGGCGTGTACGAGTTCAGCCGCAACTTCCGCAACGAGGGCATGGACCGCACCCACAACCCCGAGTTCACGGCCATGGAAATATACGTGCCCTACAAGGACTACAACTGGATGATGACCTTCACGGAGAACATGCTGGAGCGCATCGCCAAGACGCTGCACGGCACGACGAAGGTCAACGTCTGGGGCAACGAGATAGACTTCAAGCCGCCGTTCCGTCGCGCCCCGATGTGCCAGCTCATCAAGGAAGAAACCGGCGTCGACGTAGCCCCGATGACAGAGGACGAGCTGCGCGAGGCCTGCAAGCGCCTCGGCGTGGAGACCGACGCCACCATGGGCAAGGGCAAGCTGATCGACGCCATCTTCGGCGAGAAGTGCGAGGGCAAGCTCATCCAGCCAACCTTCGTCACCGACTATCCCATCGAGATGTCGCCCCTCTGCAAGCGCCACCGCGACAACCCCGAGCTCACCGAGCGCTTTGAGCTCTTCGTCTGCGGCAAGGAGCTGGCCAACGCCTACAGCGAACTTAACGACCCCATCGACCAGCTGGGCCGCTTCCAGGAACAGCTGCGCCTGAGCGAGAAGGGCGACGACGAAGCCATGTTCATCGACATGGACTTCGTGCGCGCGCTGGAGTACGGCATGCCGCCGACCTCCGGCATGGGCATCGGCATCGACCGCTTAGTGATGATGATGACCGGCGCCCAGAGCATCCAGGACGTGCTCCTCTTCCCCCAGATGAAGCCCGAGGTGCAGGCCAAGGGCGCCGAGGAGGAGACCTCCGACCTCACGGCCCACGGCGTCGACGAAGCCTGGCTGCCCGTGCTGGCCAAGGCCGGTGTAAAGAACTACGCCCAGCTCTGCGAGGCCAACCCCAACAAGCTCTTCAACGACCTCGGCGGCCTCCGCAAGAAGCTCAAACTCGACATCCCCGCCCTCAAGCGCGAACAGTTTGACGCCTGGCTGAACGGGTAACAAGCAGCCTCTGCTACGAGCAGGAAGAGTAGCCCTGCATTTTTACATGAAAACAAAGCGAGACACGCAATGTCTCGCTTTTATATTATGTAAAAAGTCTTTTTGAAAGGCCCAGAAAACACCTTCATCTGCCGCTGGCAAACTATCTGATTGTGATTTTTAGTTTTTAATAAACGGGGGTTCCGTCTGGTTATTGGCAAAGTCGATGCCGCTCTTGCAGGCGCTCATGATGGCCACTTGGACGAGGAGGATCAGCGGAATGCAGTACTTGAACTTCTTGTGCCGGGTCTTGTGGTGCCAGACATACATGCCCAGCCAGGCACCGACGCTGCTGCCGAGTACGGCCAGCAACAGCAGGGCCGCAAGATATAGGATCAGGATGGTCGTGTAGTTCGGCATATCACCTCCTTTGCGCCACATAGAACTCCGACCGCTTGGGTTCCGCAAAGGTGCGCTCGATCATTGCCACATGCGAGAGATAATCGGGGTCGTCGAAGGTGATTGCACCCGTGGGACAGCTGCGACGGCAAGCTTGACACTTGATGCAGATGCCGTCGAACACAGGCATGCCATTCCTTTCCGCGATGCTTCCCATCGGGCAAACCGACAGGCACTTGCCGCAGCGCGTGCAGCTGTCGGTGGCGCACGAGGGTCGCGCCTTGAGGAATCCGGCCGGTGCGTTGCCCACCTTCAATGGGGTGTAGTACCGCTCGGGATGCGCTTCGCCAGGCACCGTGAGCACAGCGTCGCTAACGACGGGTATCCGCTCCGCCAGCTCGTCGGCAAACCGGTCGAGGGCGACGAGGTCGTCCGCATCGGGGCGTCCTGCGCCGAGGGTGTCGCTGAAGGCGTGGCGCGTCACCACGGCGGCGCCTCCAACGAGTCGCAGCCCCCCGTCGTGCATCAACCCGACGAGCTCGGCCAGCGCGTTGTCGTAGGCACGGTTGCCGAAGGTCACCAGGGCCACGGCCGGATTCCCGTTGCCATGTATCGCCCGACGGACGTAGTCAAGCGTCTTGTTGGGGATGCGGCCTGCATAGACCGGCGTGGCCCAGAGCACGACATCGTCGGCGTCGAGGGTGGGAAGCACCTCGCGCTCGGCGGGCAGGGTATAGGAATGACACTCCACCGGCAGCCCAAGCCGCACACCCAGATGCCCGGCCAGACGTGCCGCTACATGGAACGTGCCGCCCGTGGGACTGAAATAGTATGCCTTGAGCTTGGTCATATCGCCTTAGAAAATTTTGCCGGCCATCCGCAGACGGTCGCTAAGCGACTTCGTGTTTGTCCCGGAAGGCTCGGTGGTGATATTGTGCTGATTACCGCCGATATTGAACTGCAGGGTGGCACCGTCGTCACGCACATCGATGGTGACGGGGGCTCCCATGACGAGTGGCAGGTTGACGTCGCCGTGGCCAGCGGGGAAGCCGCAGAGCATCGGGATACCGTAGGGCTCCACTATCTGGCGTATCATAGCCTCGACATTTTCGTAGGTGAACTCCGAGCCGCAGTCGGAGAACTCGCCCAGCACGACACCCTTGCAGCGGTCCAGCACACCGTTCATCTGCAGGATGCGCATCTGGCGATCTATGTTGTGCATCGACTCACCCACTTCCTCGACGAAGAGGATGATGTCATGCCCCATCGTGGCATCGGCCTGCGAGCCCACATTGGGCGCCACGGTGCAGAGGTTGCCGCCCACCAGGACGCCGCTAGCGGTGCCCTCGATGTTCTGGGCATGGGGCAGCAGACGGTAGCAGGGCACTTCTCCCTTCAGCAGGTCGCGCATCAGGGTGCTGGTCTCGTCGGTGCCACCGGCAGCCAGGAACGAGCTCATGGTGCCGTGCACGCTCATCACACCAGCGCGGTTCAGCAGACCATGCAGGGTGCTGATGTCGCTGAAGCCGACAAGCCACTTGGGCGAGGCCGAGAGCGCCGAGAGCGGTATCTGGTCGATGAGCTGTATGGTGCCGTAGCCGCCACGGTTGCAGATGATGGCCTTGACGCTCGGGTCGCCGAAGGCCCAGAGCAGGTCGCTGACGCGCTCAGCCACGGTGCCGGCATACTTGCCGTCGACCAGCTTACCCACATTGGGGCCGATGACGGGCACGAAACCCCACGACCGCAGCAGGTCGGCTGTGGCCTCCACATTCTCCATTGCCGTGTAGTAGGCGGGCGATATAAGCGCTATTGTGTCGCCAGCCTTGAGGTAGGCGGGGCGTACACAGTTCAGCGTCAGCTTCCCCTCTGGCGTTGACGTGGGGGCAACCGTTTCTTTTCCACACGACGCAAAGACAAGCGCCGCAACAGTGAGCAAAAGTATCGTTCTCTTCATATTGTATTAGTTTTGTCCTTTACTACTAATTAACGACGTACCTCAAAGAATATTGTGCAGACCAAGGATACTGATGCCGCAAACAATATTTATAAGCAAGTTGCGTTTTTAGTGAGAAAAGAAACCACAGGCAATGATAAAGCAATTCCAGTTCAACCATTTTGAGGTCAACTGCTACATCGTCGTCGACACGGTGTCGCGGCAGTGCGCCATCGTTGACCCCGCATCGGAGGCGTCGTTCGAGGACGTGCAGCTGACGCAGTATATAGAGCAACAAGGGCTGACGGTGACGCACATACTGCTCACCCACGCCCACGTGGACCACATCGCGGGGCTGCGCCAATGCTGCGAGCACTACCACCTGCCCGTCAGCATGCACGCCGAGGGGCGCAAGCTGCTGCAGCAGGCCGAGGCCTACGGCTCTATCATGGGTTTCGCGGTAGACAACATGGGCGACCTGGAGGTGGTGGAGCTCAACGACAATGACGTGCTGAAGGTGGGTGGCATCGAGGTGGAGTGCCGCTATGTGCCGGGGCACTGCCCTGGGAGCCTCTGCTTCGTGCTGCCGGGCGAGAAGGCCGTCATCACCGGCGACGCCCTCTTCCACTACAGTATCGGCCGCACCGACCTGCCGGGTGGCGACTACCCCACCCTCATCGAGAAGCTCAAGACGCGCATCCTCACCCTACCCGACGACTACCGCGTGCTCCCCGGCCACGGCATAGAGAGCCTCATCGGCAAAGAGCGCAAATACAACTCTTTCTTGGTTTAAAGCTTAAGGATTATGGCGGTAAAGATAGACCCCAGCTGGTACGAGGTGCTGCGGCCGCAGTTCGAGGCGCCCTACTTCGCCGAGCTCAAGAACTTCCTCGTGGCCGAGCGGCAGCAGCACACCTGCTATCCGCCGGGCAGCAAAATATTCGCGGCGTTCGACAGCACGCCGTTCGACAAAGTGAAGGCCGTCATCATCGGGCAGGACCCCTACCACGAGCCGGGGCAGGCCATGGGCCTCTGCTTCTCGGTGCCGCAAGGGGTACCGGTGCCGCCGTCACTGGTGAACATCATCAAGGAGATCAACGACGACCTGGGCACGCAGATCCCCGCCACCAGCGGCGACCTCAGCGGCTGGGCCGCGCAGGGGGTGCTGCTGCTCAACGCCACCCTCACGGTGCGCGAGCACGCCGCCGGCAGCCACCAGCGCCACGGCTGGGAGCAGTTCACCGACGCCGCCATCCAGGCCCTCGCCGAGCGCCGCCAAGGCATAGTGTTCCTGCTGTGGGGCAGCTACGCCATCGGCAAGCGCAAGCTCATCAACCCACTGCACCACGGCATCCTCACGGCGCCGCACCCCTCGCCGCTGTCGGCCTACCGGGGCTTCTTCGGCTGCCGCCACTTCAGCCGTGCCAATGACTACCTCCGCAGCACCGGCCAGACACCCATAGACTGGACACGCATCGGTTAGTCGCTGCGGCGCAAAAGCATCTGCGGCAACAGCAACATCACAACGACCACCACCGTCAGCGCCAGCATCAGCGGCGTGGAGAGGTGTATGTCCTCGGCGACGGCGTAGGGCAGCGAGCCCACCCACGCCGTAAGCGCGTCGACGCCGCGCAGCAGCAGCCCCAGAGGCCACGCCGTAACGGCGCAAGGCAGCAGCATATACAACAAAGAGAGTCCCAGTATGAAGCCCGCTGCGGGCACCACAACCACGTTGGCCACCAGGAAATATAGCGGCAGCCAGTGGAAGGTGACCACTACCACGGGCATCGTGGCCAGCGTGGCCGCCGTGCTCACGGCCGCCGCCTGGCCCACGGGTGTGTGCAACGCGCTGATGGCAGGCTGCGCCAGCAGGATGCCCGCCACGGCGCTGAACGACAGTTGCCACCCCACGTCGTAGAGCAGCAGCGGGTCAGCGCAGAGCATCACGATGGCCGCCAAAGCCAGCAGGTTGAGCGACACCACGCGCTGGGCCGCCATGCTGTTGACGATGAACATGGAAAACATCAGTGCCGCGCGCAGCGTGGACGGCGCAAGCCCCGTAACCAGAGCGAAGAGCCACACCGCCGCGAGCTGTGCGCCGCCGCGCACCACACGCCCGCGCCGCTCACGCCCCGTCCAGAAGAATGCCGCCCCCACCATGGCCGCCAGCAGGCCTACGTGCAGTCCGCTGACCGCCAGCAGATGGGCCAGCCCGGCATCGCGGTAGTGCGCCCGCGTGTCGCGGCCGATGCCGCCCTTCCACCCCAGCGCCAGCGCCTCGGCCACGGCGCCGTCCACCAGTGGCCCGCTCTGCATGCGGCGCAGCAGACACATGCGCAGAGCCTCGCTGCGGGCGCGGAACGACGCGCTGTCGCGCCCGGTGACGATGTAATGGTCATCCGTCAGATAGATGCTGCGGCGCAGCGTGTCGGGGTAGCCATGCAGGAGCAACGTGTCGCCGTAGCGCAGAGTGTGCGCCAACGAGTCGTCGCGGAAGAACATCCTGATGTCGCCACACCTCTGTATGTTATTAATTTTAAGCACTTTACCCCCCCCACAGCAACATCTCCCCAATTGGCGGGTATGTCGCTCACACACACGGTCATGTAGACCTGCGGCGGGCAGTGGCGGTACCACAGTCGGTCGGCGCGTCCAAGAGCGCCGGTGAGAGCCACAAGGGCCATGAACGCCAGCGCCACAGGCACCAGCGGGGCCCTACGCATGGTTGAGGATGAGGTCGTCGAGGCGCACCTTGGGCACGTAGTGCACGCCGTCGCGACGGTAGTAGGCGCGCGGAGCGTCGGCGGCTGTGGGCACCAGCTCAATGCGGTCGGTGCCTTTGCCCACGGCCAAAAGCATCAGCGGCTCGCAGGGCAGCGCCAGCGCCTCGCGCAGCTTCTCGCGGTTGAAGGCGCCAATCATCAGGGTGTTGAGCCCCATCTCCACGGCCTTGAGGGCCATGCTTTGCAGGGCGATGCCGAGGTCGATGTCGACGAGCTTGCCCTCCGGCGCCGCGGAGCAGCAGACGATGAAAGCCTCCGGCTCGGTGCCCGGCAGGGGCAGGTGCAGCTCCGGCAGGGCGGCGCCGAGCTTGATGAGCGGCAGCACACGGTCGGCGCCGGTGTCCTTGGTCACCAGCCAGTAGCGGAGCACCTGCTGGTTGCAGCCCGACGGCAGCTTGGTGCACACACCCACGATGCGCTCCAGCTCGGCGCGCGAGACGACATAGTTCTTGTTGTAGCCGCGATGGCTGCGGCTGCGCAGCAGGAGGGAGTCCACGGTGTTGCCCACGCGCTTCACCTTGGGGCGCGCGGAGCCGAGGGTCTCCTCGTAGCGTTTCTCCAGATAGTTGTCGGCCATAGTGCTGAGCTATTTGATTTTCTTCCAGTATACAGTCTCGCTGATGACCAGCACGGAGCCCGTGAGCGCCAGGCGCCCGTCGTCGGCAAACTCGGCCACGAGCTTGGCGCGCACGCCGCGCTGCGGGTCGTAGATCTTGGTGCCGTTCCACTCTTGCTTGCGGGCGTCGTACTTGAGGCCGGAGAATATCACGATGCGGTCGGCCGGCGTGCTGCGCAGGCTCTTGTCAGGATTCTTGGTGTCGAGTATTTTGTTGCCCTTGGCATCGCGGTCGCGCTCCAGCCAGGTTATCTGCGCACGGTAGGTGCCGTCGGTCAATTTTACGATTTTGGCCTTGAAACGGTCGTCGTTTTGCATGCCTTCGTACTCGCCGACGATGTTGTCGCCATTGTTGTTGAGCGCATTTTGCGCCAGTGCCGACTGGCCACCCAACAGCATGACAGCCAGCAACATCAGAAGTCTGATTCCTTTCATTTCGTTGTCGTTTGTTGCTGCAAAGATACAAAAAAATGAAAAAATATTTTGCCAGTTTGAAAAATGTGTGTACTTTTGCACCCGATTTCACGAGCGAAATCCGACACAAAAAATGATCTGTTAGCTCAGTTGGTTTAGAGCGCTTGCTTGACAGGCAAGAGGTCACAAGTTCAAATCTTGTACAGATCACCACCCCTGCAACCATAGCGGTTGCAGGGGTTTCTTTTTTACCGCCCCCACCCTTCGCCGCCGCCCCAGAGTCCCTACGGCCCCCCTTCGGCCCTCCTTCGGCCTTTCTACGGCCTTCCACTGAAGAACGGCCGAAGGGGGTCCGTAGGGGGTCCGTAGGGACTCCATGGCGGCGGCATGGCGGAAAAGGGACGTAAATATATACAATCTAAAAATAATCTCCGCGGCAAGGCAATAAAAAAAAACGACGTCCGTTATTGTCAACAAACACTAAAAATATCACCATGAACCTGAACGGAAGACGACAGAGCAGCAACTACGAAGACCGTCGCGGCAAAGGCGGCGGCAAGATAGCCGGCCTTGGCATCGGCGGCGTGATCATAGCAGGCCTGATAGCCCTGCTCCTCGGCGGCAACCCCACCGAGGTGATACAGCAGCTCGGCAGCCAAAGCACACAGACCGAGGAATATACCCCCACGGCACAAGAAGAGCAGCTTAAGACCTTCGCCCTGCAGATACTGGCATCGACGGAGGACGTGTGGGCAGACCAGTTCAAGCGCATGGGCCTCACATACCGCGCACCCAAGCTGGTGATATTCAAGGGCTCGGTGCAGAGCGGCTGCGGCAGCGCCAGTTCCTCGGTGGGTCCCTTCTACTGCTCGGCCGACGAGTGCGTGTACCTCGACCTCGACTTCTTCAACGAGATGCCCAAGAGCCTCGGCGCCGGCGGCGACTTCGCCTACGCCTACGTCATAGCCCACGAGGTGGGCCACCACGTGGAGCACCTGCTGGGCACCCTCGACCAGGCCCACAGCCAGATGGCGCGCATGGGCGACGCCGAGAAGAACCGCATGAGCGTGCGCATCGAACTGCTGGCCGACTACTACGCCGGCGTGTGGGGCTACCACGAGAACAAGATGTTCGGCTCGCTGGAGGACGGCGACCTCGAGGAGGCCATAGGCGCGGCGCAGAAGATCGGCGACGACTACCTGCAGAAACGCGCCCGCGGCCAGGTGATGCCCGAGAGCTTCACCCACGGCACATCGGCACAACGCGTGAAATGGCTGCGCAAAGGCCTCACCACGGGCGACCTGCGCGGCGGCGACACCTTCTCGCAGAACTACAACCAACTGTAAACATGCAGCCTGCAATACCATACCTGCGGACGGGCGACCGTGTGGCCCTGGCGGCACCGGCGCGCGCCGTGAGCCCCGAGGAGATGGCCCCGGCCATAAGGACACTCCAGGCGTGGGGGCTTGAGGTAGTGGTGCCCGACGGACTCTACGAACGGCAGAACCAGCTGGCGGGCAGCGACATACACCGCGCGACACTGCTGCAGGGGCTGCTCGACGACCCGTCGACGAAGGCCATCCTCTGCGCCCGCGGCGGCTACGGCACAGTACGCATCATCGACAAGCTCGACTTCTCGCGCTTCGCCCTGCAGCCCAAGTGGATAGTGGGCTACAGCGACGCCACGGTGCTGCACAGCCATGTGCAGGCCACCCTCGGCCTGCCGACGCTCCACGCCACCATGCCCATCAACTTCCCGGCCGACGGCAGCCCCTGCCCCGCCACCGAGAGCCTGCGACAGGCCCTCTTCGGCGAGCCGCAGGCCATCGTCTGGGACAGCCACCCGATGGACCGCCAAGGCGCGGCCGAAGGGGTGGCGACGGGCGGCAACCTCAGCATACTGTACAGCCTGCTCGGCTCACGTTCACAGACAGATACACACGGCAAGATACTGTTCATCGAAGACCTCGACGAGTACCTCTACCACATCGACCGCATGATGCAGGCCCTGCGGCGCGCCGGCATGCTCGACGGCCTGGCGGCGCTCGTCGTCGGAGGCCTGACGGACATGCACGACAACGCCACACCCTGGGGCCACACGGCAGAAGAGATTGTGATGGAGGCCGTTGCCGACAAACACTACCCTGTGGCCTTCGGCGCCCCCATAGGCCACCTCGGCCCCGCCAACCGCGCCCTGCCGCTGGGCACGAAGCTACGGCTGGCAGTTGGCAACAGAAACACAATCAGTCCAATAACGAGATAGATGCTACTGATATACACACCACGGCTGACGAACAGGACGGGATATACACTCAACGTGCTGTTCAAGCATCTGTTGCGCACCGAGTTCAGCATCACCACCGACGCCGCCTTCTTCGAGCAGCACGACGGCCCGAAGCTGTGCTACGGCCCGAAACGCGTGGGCGACGGCCTGTTCATCAAGAGCTGCGGCCTGCTGACGAGCACGTCGATAGAAGACCAGGAGCCACGGCCGACGCTGACCGACGGGCAATGGACGCTGTTCCCCGTGCACGGACGCGACATAGACTTCGGCTTCGACCTGCTGGCGGCGACCTTCTACATGGTGAGCCGCTACGAGGAATACCTGCCGCACAGCGAGGACGAGCATGGACGCTACACCGCCGACCAGAGCCTGGCGGTGCAGGCTGGATTCATAGACAAGCCCGTGGTGGACCAGTGGGCCGTCATGCTGCGCAACAAGCTGACGGAGCGTTACCCCGGCATCGGCCTGACACCGAGGAGCTACCACCTGGTGCAGACGGTGGACATCGACGCGGCATGGTGCTACCTGCACAAGGGGCTGTTCCGCACCGTGATGGGCCTGCTGCGCGACCTCTTCGGGAGACGCGACTACACGGAAGTGAAGCGCCGCATAAGGGTGCTGTGCCACCGCGAGGACGACCCCTTCGACACCTTCGACTACATGCTGGAGCAGCGTAAGAAGGTGCCCGGCTCACGGCTGCAGTTCTTCGCACTGCTGGCCGACTACGGCCAGTACGACAAACCGTCGAACCACCTGAACCCCCACACGAGGGACCTGCTGCAGCACCTCGACGACTACGCACACATGGGCATACACCCCGGCTACTATTCGCCGGAGGAGCCTCGCAAGATAGACATTGAAAGCAAACGGCTCGAAGAGATACTTCACCACCCGATATTCAGGTCGCGCTACCACTTCCTGCGGCTGAAGCTGCCGGCGAGCTACCGCATGCTGCTCCACGCAGGCATCAAGGACGACTACACCATGGGCTACTCGGAGACCATAGGATTCCGGGCAGGCATCAGCGTGCCGTACCCATTCTACGACCTCGACCGCGACACGGAGACGGTGCTCACGATACACCCATTCTGCGTCATGGACACCACCCTGCAGAAGTACATGCGGCAGACCCCGGAAGAGGCCGTGGAGACCTACGGCAGGCTTGTGGAAGCCGTACGCAAAGTGGGCGGCGACTTCTGCTGCATAATGCACAACCAGAACCTCAGCGAGCTCTTCGGATGGCAGGGGTGGCGCGACGTTTACGAAAAGATGCTCGACATAGCCAAACCATAGACAAAACAATGATAAACTACAAGGAAAAACTGGACAAAATCCGCGCTTTCGTCTTTGACTTCGACGGCGTGATGACCAACGGCGACGTGTGGGTCTACGCCGACCGCGAGACGGTGCGCTGCGGCAACATCAAGGACGGCTACGCCGTGCAGTATGCCGTGAAGAAAGGCTACATCGTGGCCGTCATCAGCGGAGCCACGTCGGCAAGCATCGACAACCGCATGGCGATGCTGGGTGTCACGCAGTGCTATACGGGCTGCGGCGACAAGATACACACCTACAACAAGTTCCTGGCCGACAACGGGCTGACGGACGAGGAGGTGCTGTGCATGGGCGACGACCTGCCCGACTACCCCATGCTGAAGCGCGCCGGCGTCAGCACCTGCCCTGCCGACGCGGCGGTGGAAATCAAGGATATGTGCGACTACGTATCGCACTGCGACGGCGGCAAAGGATGCGTGCGCGACGTGATAGAACAGGTGCTACGGCTCCATGGGCAATGGTTCCACGAAGACGCAGTGGTATGGTAAAGAGACAGATAGCAGCCATCGCGCTGGTCCTCTGGCCGCTATGGGCAACGGCGCAGAACTACGCCGTGACCGACACGGTGACCGAATACCACAACAAAGGGACCTTCTATCACGACAGGTTCGAGGGACGGAAGACCGCCAACGGCGAGATATTCGACCAGAACAAGTTCACAGCCGCACACTGGAAAATAAAGCTCGGCACCATGGTGATGGTGACCAACCACAACACTGGGCTCCAGGTGATTGTCAGGGTCAACGACCGCTGCCCCAAGCGCGGCGTGTTCGACCTGAGCCACCGCGCCGCGACAGCAATAGGCATCAAAGGCTGCCAACCAGTGACAGTGCGCATTCTGCCAGACGGATACGAGGAGCGGTGGGCACAACAGGAGACGATGTTCGACTCGGTGTATTCGAAGCTTGTAAACAAGGCAGCGCCAGAACCGCCATCGCCAAAAGAGAACATCGCCCAAGCCCCGAAGAAGATCGACAACAAGAAAACCACCGTCGAACGTTACAACCTGATACTGTCTGAAAGCGTGACACATACACAGGCCTTTGAGCATATAGAGCTGCTGCCACGGCCCTATCGCGACAACGTGATAATAGAACCTACGGAAGACAGCGGAAAAGTCAGGATGATACTTGACGTGAGACTTCCCGCCGACAACGCAAACGACCTCGGCAGGGCACTGCGACACTCCTTCAAAGACATCGCCGTGACACCATGTGAATAAAAAAAACAAACTTTTTTTCGCCATATAAATAAATATTATTATCTTTGCACAATCAAACTTGACACGCACAAAAGGCGTGCAACTATTGAAAAACTGCACATAGCGAACTAAAAAACAAGCCATTGTGGTAATAGACAGAAAACAGAAAACCACTTTGCAGATGCCAAAAACCATCGTTTTTTTGGTGGCTTTGGTGCTGTTTTTGTCGTCTGCAACGGCACAAAACGAGGGGCAGTACACACATTTTATGTTCAACCGCTTGAGCTATAACCCTGCCTATGCAGGAAGCTCCGGCAACATTTCGGCCACAATACTGTACCGCAGCCAGTGGATGGGCCTCCAGCTGCAGGCTCCGACACCCACCGGCGAGGCCGGTTCCAAGCCCACGAACCTGCTGTTCAGCTTCGACCTTCCTGTGAGTTGGCTGCACGGTGGCCTCGGCGGCACCTTTACCTCCGAGAAAGTCGGCTACCACGACAACTCGACCTTTGCCATTGACTATGCCTTCCGCATCTTCTGGGGTCCCGGAACGCTGGCAGCAGGTATCGAAGCCGATCTCCAGAACTATAAGTTCAAGACATCAAGCCTGTTTGGCACTAACGACATGAGCGGCGACCCGACCAACCCAACAAGCTCGGCCAACGACCCGCTGGTGAGCCAAGAGGATGTGTCTGACTTTCTGATTGACGTGTCTACCGGCCTGTACTATCAGGTGCCCGGAGTCTTTTATGTCAGCCTTGCCGCCAAGAACCTGCTGGGGTCGAAAAGCGAAAACCTGAACATCCAGAACACACGCACATTCTACCTCATGGGCGGCTATGAGTACACATTCCCCTACAATCCCTCACTGAAACTGAAGCCTTCGGCACTGTTAAAGACGGCCAACTTCTCTATATTCCAGGCCGATTTTGCATGCCTGCTCGACTATGAGAACATATTCTGGGGAGGTCTCGGCTATCGTCTTGGTGATGCCGTCACCTTCCTTGCTGGCGTCAACTTCCTGAAGATAATGCAAGTCGGCGTCGCCTATGACCTCACCACCTCGAAGCTCGGCTTCGCCAACGGGCGCAGTTTCGGCTCCATAGAGATATACCTCAACGCAGCGTTCCAGTTCAGCACTTCCAAACGCCCGCCAACGGTATCAGGCAATACTCTATACTTACGTTAAATATAATTAACCGCGAAACATTTTTAAGGAAATCACGTTATAGAACAAAATAAAACAATGACAATATGAAGAAGCTGTTTATCCTGCTCGCCGCCTCCACCGCCATCATCATGGCGGGCTGCGGCTCGTCAAACAAAGGTGAACTGGTCGGCGTCAACGACCGTCCATACTTTGAGGACATTGACCTGAAAGGCATGGTCTTCATCAACCAAGGCAACTACACAATGGGGGCTGGTGTGCAGAACGTCACCTACGGCGACGCTACGACAACACAACCCCGGAAGATGCAGATTGGTTCGTTCTTCATGGACGAGACGGAGATTACCAACAATGAATACCGCCAGTTCGTGGCTGCAGTACGCGACTCGGTGGCCCGCCGCATGCTTGGCGAAGCCGGCATAGAGGGCTTTCTGGTTGAAGAGGACTCCTACGGCGAACCCCTCGATCCTCCCATCCTGAACAAGAAGACCAAGATTGACTTCAAGGATGCCGATGTACGTCAGGCTCTGATTGACGGCGGCTACTATATCATCGACATCAACCACCGCCGCGTTATGGATGTGTCTAAACTTAATTATGAATACTATTATATAGATTACGATAACATCTCCAGAAAAGAGAACGGCATTGCCACGAAGAGCGAACACCGCGGCACATCGTTTGCCGTGCGTCCGAAAGGCCTCAACAACCGCTCTACTCAGATACAGCGCGAATTCATAAACATCTACCCCGACACGCTGTGCTGGGTGCATGATTATGCATACAGCATGAACGAGGACTTCACCCGCAGCTACTTCTCGTCGCCTGCCTACGACAACTATCCCGTGGTGGGCGTGAGCTGGCGCCAGGCAAAAGCTTTCTGCGTATGGCGTAGCAACATGCTGAACCAGTACTTGGAAAGCATTGACTATTCGCAGCTCAACGACTTCCGTCTGCCCACCGAGAGCGAATGGGAGTTTGCCGCCCGTGGCGGCATCGCCAGCCAGAGTTATCCTTGGGGCGGTCCCTATGTGCGCAACCCGAACGGATGCTTCCTGGCCAACTACGAGCCTCTGAAAGGTGCATACGATGACGACGGCGGCGTTAAAACTCTGATGGTCGGACACTACGCTCCTAACGACTACGGCCTGTATGACATGGCTGGCAACGTGAGCGAATGGTGCTTGGACGCCTTCAACGAGTCCACCTATCAGGTTGCCAACGCACAGACCCCCTACTACAATTACAATGCCAAGGACGATGACCCGCTGGCCATGAAACGCAAAGTGGTTCGTGGCGGCAGCTGGAAAGACCAGAAATACTTTATTCAGGTACAGACCCGTACCTACGAATTCATGGACACCGCCAAGTGCTACATCGGCTTCCGTTGCGTGCAGCCTTACCTGGGCCGTGTGAAGGGTGACAACCTGCGCACCGCCAGCAACGTGGCAAGATAGCATTTCTCTGACCCAATAAAAATAATAGAAACACATTTATAATAAGCAAACACAAAAAAACAACCATTATGAGCTTCATAGACAATCTCGTTCGCAGTAAAGCGTATAAGAACTTCATGGCCAAGCTGTATGGCTGGGGCGCTGCAGTCGTTATCATTGGTGCACTATTCAAAATCATGCACTGGCCTGGTGCAAATATCATGCTTATTGCCGGTATGGGTACCGAGACCGTCATCTTCTTCCTGTCGGCTTTTGAACCGCCTCACAAAGAGTGGGACTGGAGCCTTGTGTATCCAGAACTTGCAGGTCTGGCCGAAGAGAATATGCTGGAGCCTGAACTTGACGAGAACGGCAATCCTATAGAAGTCACGCCCGTAAGCAAAGATCCGCTGACGGCAAAACTCGACAAAATGCTCGAAGACGCCAACATCAGCCCCGAACTTATGGATCGTCTCGGTCAGGGCATGCAGAACTTGGCAGAGAGTGCCAATTCAATGAACAACATGGCCAACGTGACAGCAGCCACCGACAAATTCGTCAGCAATATGGACGGAGTCGCCGGCCAGGCTGGCAAGCTGCTTGAGAGCATGCAGGGTGCCCCCGAGGCCATTTCAACACTCTCCGCCATATATCGCGAAACCGCCGAATCGCTCGGTGGCGAAGTGAGCTATGTGGAAGAGATGAAGAAAATGTCAGCCAGCTTAAGCAGCATCAATGCCATGTACGAGATGCAGATCAACAACGCTTCGACACAGATGAACCTGAACAAAGAGTTCGAAGAGAAGATGGCGACGATGCTCACCAACTTCAGCGACAGCGCCGAAGGGATCACCAAGTACAAAGAGCAGGTTGACGCCCTCACCCGCAAAGTTGCTGAACTCAACAATGTATATGGCAATATGCTTGCCGCTATGCAGACACGCCTGTAATCGACCATACGTCTAACCAAATCTCTTACAATAACTAAAGAAAGGAATAGACAATGGGTGCAACAAACTGTCCGGAAACCCCGAGACAAAGGATGATTACAATGATGTACCTCGTGTACACCGCTATGCTTGCTTTGAACGTTTCGGCCGAGGTCGTTGAAGGTTTTAGGTCGGTTGGTACAGCAATGACGAACTCCAACATCAACCTACAGACCAAACTGGACGACACCTACGCCAACTTCGACATGGCACTTCAGAACAGCGAGGACAAGGTTCGTTTGCAGTACGACAAGGCTCAGGAAGTGAAAGCATTGTCGCATCAACTTGAATCATATATTGACAGCCTTGAGTACGAATTTATTGGGAAACTGACAGACAAGGCCGATGTTATCCTGGACAAACACAATCCTAAAGCGACAAGAACAATCAACTTCCGCAATTCCGACGGGACACTTAACCATGACAGCATCAAAGTAGCTCTGCAGCTTGGTGGTTTCACCTGGATGGAGAAAGGTCTTGATGATACACACGAAGCCCCAAAATTCTTCCTGCAAGGCACAACAACAGCCGATGGAATAGGCAGTGCTATCCATCTTAAAGAAAAAGTGATTGCCTATCGCCAGAAGGTCAAAGAAATTCTTGGTGAGGACTCTGCAAAAGTGAACTTCCCCTTTGACGTGGAACAGACATTCCTCAACAAAGACAAAAAAGAAGTCACCTGGGAACAGAAGAACTTCGACGAGGTTGTTGCCGGTGCTGGTCTTGTAACACTGATTCGAATGAAGGCAGAGACCATGAACGCAGAATTCGACGCTGTTAACATGCTATACAAGCAGGTTAGCAAGGGCGACTTCTCGTTTGACAAGATTGCACTTATCTCAAGACCGAAATCCACATACATTATTCGTGGCGGTGTATATGAAACCGACATCAATGTGGCAGCCTATGACTCACGCCAGAAGTTCAACGCAACTGTTAACGGTCAACAACTGATAAGCAACGACAGTGGCTCTGTACATTATCGTACAGTATGTAACAATGTAGGCCAACAGAAAGTAAATGTCACAGCTTATGTTACCAGCCCGGACGGTGGCACAAAAGAGTATACATATTCTGACAATTATTTCGTCGCTGAGCCTGTGGGTGTGATTTCGCTTGACAACATGCAGGTTATGTATTCCGGCATTGAGAACCCCCTTACAGCATCTGTCCCTGGTGTTGATGGCCGCAATGTAGAAGTGAAGATTCTCGAAGGTCAAGGAAAGCTGAATAAGGTTGAAGGTAACGGCAAATACATGATTACGCCAGCTAATGGATGCAAGAAAATCGTCTTGGGTGTTGATGCCACTATAGAAAAAGGGAAAACGACACGCATGAACACCTTGACATTTAAGGTAAAACCGATACCTGCTCCTGAGATTACCGTCGCCGGATTTAAGAATGGCGCAAAAGTATCAAGAAAGAGTTTGACATCAGGTGTTACTGTGACAGCACGCGCACAAGAAGGATTTGAGTTCAAAATACCAAGAGGATCTATACGTGTGATGAGTTTAGAGGTATTCGTTGGCAACAAACCGTTTAATTTCAATGGTAGCACCTTTGAACCTGACGGTCTTTCCGCTATAAGAAATGCTAACCGTGGTGATAATATTTACATTACAGCCAAGGTCATGATGCCTGATGGTGTTCCTCAAAATGCCAACTGCGTACTCACGATTACAAAATAACAAATATATATTGCTATGAAAAAGGTTTTGTTAAGTATCTTCACAATTGCTGCCTTTGCCTTTGCTGGCAATGCACAAAGCGTTATTGACGCCGAAGAAGGTCACAATCCCAATGACTTTTACCAGCAAGGCATTGTCGTTGGAAAGAAAGCCATGCCATACCCATTCCTTAGAGAAAGCGACGTGGTATGGAAGACGACAATATGGCGCCAAATAGACTTCAATGAGAGTTTTAACCAGTTCTTCTATTTCCCATTTGAGCAAGAGAAAAACACTCAGGGTAGAATAAATCTTGTCAACCTGATTGTGAACGCCGCTTCAAACGGAGAGTTTGATGTATACGAGAACGATGACATGAAGGTGCCGCAGGAATGGGCGAAAGCATACTCATTCCTTCAAGGAAAGCAGCTCCGCACAAGACTCGGAGAAGAAGATGAATTTGGTGACATTGAAGAGTTTATTGACACCATTCCTGAGGACTTTGATCCTGCCACCGCAAAAATGGTTCAGCTTAAAGAATATTGGTATATTGACAAACAGGACACTCGTCAAAAAGTACGCATTGTGGGAATGTCATTCAAATTCTCCAAGAATGTCCTCCGGGCTGGGCAATCTGAAGAAGTCACCGACTGGACATTCTGGGTACCCATGGACGATATGCGAGTTCGTCAGGTTTTGGTGAACGCCAATGCATTTGACGAAAACAACGATGTTGCAGAACGTTCATACGACGATGTCTTTATACAGCGCTATTTTGATAGTTATGTCACTCGTGAGTCTAACAAGTTTAACAGAAAGATTGTTGACTACCTCACTGGTGAGGATGCCATGTTAGAATCACAACTAATCGAGGAGCGCATATATGACATCGAAAATGACATGTGGGAATATTAAACAATCTGAGATAGGTAATTAACAACACAACAGGAAGAGAGTTAAGAGCAAAAGGTCTCTTAACTCTCTTTCTTAACAAAGGATATGAGAAAGGTTGCATTAATATTTATCATTTGTGCACCATTGTGTTTATTTGCACAGAATGTAACAGATACGCCAAACGAGATACATTCAGAAACACTGGTGTCCCAACAAAGATATATACCATATCCTTTTCTAAGAGAGAGTGACGTTGTATGGTCAACAATGATATGGAAAACGATTGACTTAAATGAGGAATACAACCAATACATTTATTTCCCTATAGATGAAAATGACAAAAGCGGCAAAATAAGTCTCGCATACATAATATGGAATGCCGTTGCATCAAATGAGATACCGATCTACGAAGATGATGAATTAAAGATTCCTATTGATAACATGGCATTCGTAGAAAAGTATACCAAAGCGGATACAATAATGCTTGAAATTGGGTATGACGACGATGACAATGAATTATACCAAACGATAATACAACCAAATGATTTCGACGGGGCAGAAATATTCAAATATGCCTTGAGAGAAGCTTGGTTCATCGGCAAACAAGAATCACGACAGGACTCTCGACGTTTAGCTTTGGCTCCACTAAAGGAAATGAAAGTAAAATTTGGCGATACAGATGAATTAATAAACCTCGGAATACAACCTATATTCTGGATACCAATGCAAAATCCTACCGTTCGTTCTTTGTTGTCAAGGAATAGTTCTAATTTTGACGATCAGAATTCTATTGGGCAACCAACTTGGGACAACATATTCATATCCCAAATGTATAGTGCATATATAACCAAAGAGAGCAACAAATACACTCGATCCATAAGCAAATACTTAACAGGGGAAGACGCCCTGCTTGAAGCAGCAGCAATAGAAGAAAGAATTTTCAATATTGGTAGCGATATGTGGGAGTACTAAAAAACAAACAATGGCAAAAACGACGGACAACGACTCGCCTCTCATGAAACAACACGCGGAACTTAAAAAAAAGTTCCCTGATGCTATTTTGTTGTTCAGAGTAGGTGATTTCTACGAAACATTTGGAGAAGACGCTAGAACAGCATCACAAATTCTTGGACTTACTCTCACTCGTAAGGCTGCCGGACATGGAACATACTGTGACTTGGCCGGAATACCTTATCATGCTGTTGAGCAATACCTACCCCGTTTAGTGCGTGCTGGTCTTCGTGTTGCAATTTGCGAACAACTTGAGGATCCAAAGACGACAAAAGGACTTGTTAAACGAGGAATTACTGAACTAGTTACTCCGGGGGTTGCATATAATGATATGGTGCTCGAAGTCAAAGAAAACAATTTCTTATGTGGCTTACACCTGACCGATAAAATACATGGCATAAGTTTTCTCGACGTATCTACAGGAGAGTTCTATTTAGCTGAAGGCGATTTAAAATATATTGATAAACTACTTACAGACTTTCATCCTGCAGAAGTTGTGTTGCAGCGAAAAAAAATGCACTGGTTTAAAGATCAATTTGCAGAGAAATACTATTGCAACACATTTGACGATTGGGTTTTTGCCCCTGATTTCGCCAACGAATTGCTTTTAAAACAATTTGGGACAAACTCTTTAAAGGGGTTTGGCGTGGAAGACCTTGAAATGGGCATAATAGCTGCTGGTGCAGTCCTTTATTATTTACAAGACACTCAGCATACACAAACCGCAAATATAACGCGAATAAATCGAGTCGAGCAGAACAAATATGTGTGGTTAGACCGGTTCACAATTCGTAACCTTGAAATAATTGGTTCCAATAATGACAACGCAAGGACTCTACTGAATGTCATAGACAAAACACTCACCCCCATGGGGTCTCGCCTATTGCGCAGGTGGATCCTTATGCCATTAAAGGAAGTCGAGCCAATTGAAGAGCGCCTACAAGTCGTTGATGCTCTTATACGAGACGAGGAAACGAGACAAAAACTTGCACAGAGCGTCAAGATAATAGGAGACTTGGAACGACTTATAACAAAAGCAGCGGTTGGCCGTATCAACCCTCGAGAAACGCAACAACTTAAACGTTCGTTACTCGCTGTTGAACAAGTACAAAATATATGTAATGAAAGCAAGTCAGAACATCTAAAACGACTAAGCGAAAAAATAAATCCTTGCAAAAATCTTGCGGAAAGAATTGATCGCGAAATTACAGATGAACCGCCAGCTAAGATTGAGAAAGGAGGTGTGATTGCAGATGGTGTTAACGATGAACTTGATGAACTACGCTCAATGGCAGGTTCAGGTAAAGACTACTTAATCGGCCTACAGCAAAAAGAAAGCGAATCAACAGGGATACCTTCTCTACGAATAGGGTTCAACAACATTTTCGGCTATTATTTCGAAGTATATAACACACACAAATCCAAGGTTCCTAACGAATGGATCAGAAAACAAACTCTAACCAATGCAGAACGGTATATCACACCCGAACTGAAAGAATATGAAGAAAAAATCCTCGGAGCTGAAGAGAAAATACAATCTCTGGAAATTGAATTATACAACAAATTAATTTCTACAATCACAGAGTATGTTCATACAATTCAGCATGACGCTCATATTATCGCAAAAATCGACTGTCTTCTGGGTTTTGCTGAACTGTCTCTAAAAAACAACTATTGCCGACCTGTCATTAATACTGGCGGAATAATTGACATTAAAGAAGGACGGCATCCGGTCATAGAAAGCCAAATGACTCCTGGCAACGAATATATAAGCAATGATATATATCTTGACAGGGACACTCAACAAATAATCATAGTAACAGGCCCCAATATGTCGGGTAAATCTGCATTACTGAGACAAACTGCACTAATCGTTTTAATGGCCCAAATGGGTTGCTATTGTCCTGCAAAAAGCGCAGAAATCGGTATTGTCGATAAAATATTCACACGCGTCGGCGCAAGCGACAACATCAGCAGCGGAGAATCAACCTTCATGGTTGAGATGAACGAGACAGCAAGTATTCTCAACAATATAACGGACAGAAGCCTCGTTCTACTTGATGAAATCGGCCGCGGAACATCCACTTACGATGGTATATCCATCGCATGGGCTATTACAGAATACCTGCACAATAACAAATCTGTACGTCCAAAAGTCCTATTTGCCACCCATTACCACGAACTAATTGAAATGGCAGACCAATATGAACGAATAAAAAACTACCATGTCAGCGTAAAGGAAATAGACGGACGTATCATCTTTTTAAGAAAACTAATGCCGGGTGGCAGCGAACACAGTTTTGGTATCCACGTGGCAAAAATTGCAGGTATGCCACCAACTGTCGTCAACCGAGCCAACTCGATGTTGCAAGTGCTCGAAGCCAAAAACGAACGAACCATTTCAGATGCTGAAAAAAATACAAAAAAAGCAAAAAAGAGCGACACAAAAGACAATTTTGACGGTCTCCAACTCAGTTTTATACAACTTGACGACCCCACTTTACTTGAAATACGCAGTAAATTATTAGACATTGATATAGATACACTTACCCCAATAGAGGCTTTACTGAAGCTTAACGAAATCAAAAAAATTGTAACAAAGAATTAAAAAAAATTTTGCCAGTTTCAAAAAAGTATGTACTTTTGCACCCGCTTTTGAGAGAAAAAGTGTACCAAAACAACGCGGAAATAGCTCAGTTGGTAGAGCACGACCTTGCCAAGGTCGGGGTCGCGAGTTCGAGTCTCGTTTTCCGCTCAAAGGCTCCTAAATCAGAGAGAGAAGCTCTGGTGGGGGAATGGTAGACACGAGGGACTTAAAATCCCTTGCCCGCAAGGGCGTGTGGGTTCAAGTCCCACCCGGAGTACAAATGGCAATGCGGAAATAGCTCAGTTGGTAGAGCACGACCTTGCCAAGGTCGGGGTCGCGAGTTCGAGTCTCGTTTTCCGCTCCATCGAAAGAGAGTAACTTGAAATAATGTGAGGCAACATCAAAGTCCATGTTCAAAACGCCCTAAATCAGGGCCGATGAAGTTGCCGAAAACACAAGCGAGAGAATAAAGAAAACGTCTTGGTAGCTCAGCTGGTAGAGCAATTGACTCTTAATCAATGGGTCCAGGGTTCGAATCCCTGCCAGGACACTATCGCGGGGTGTAGCGCAGTTGGCTAGCGCGCCACGTTCGGGACGTGGAGGCCGGAAGTTCGAGTCTTCTCACCCCGACACAGCAGTCGCTCGTGTGACCCCAGCCGCCACTTTAGCTCAGTTGGTAGAGCAACGCATTCGTAATGCGTAGGTCCGCGGTTCGAGTCCGCGAAGTGGCTCAAAAAACTTAGGCAGAACATGGTGTTCTGCCTTTTTTATTGTCAAACAAACAACAAAACAACACAAACCAATGGTAAAACAGTACGAAACCGTTTTCATTGCAACTCCCGTTTTGTCTGAAGAACAGATGAAGGAAACGGTAAAGAAGTACATCGACCTGCTTACCTCCAAGGGTGCCGAGATCGTGTACGAGAACAACTGGGGCATGCGCAAGCTCGCCTATCCTATCCGCAAGAAGACCACCGGCTTCTATTATCTCATAGAGTTCCGTGCCGAGGGTAGCGTCATCAACGACCTCGAGGTCGCCTACAAGCGTGACGAGCGCCTGCTCCGCTTCCTCACCGTGAGCCTTGACAAGCACGCTGTGGCCTACAACGAGAAGAAGCGCAACGCAAAGAAAGCAGCTGCCGAGAACACCGAGGCTCCCGCCGAGGCTTAATGTTTAACCCCTTAAAGTAGATTGAAAATGGCTAACGAAAGCGAAATCAAATATCTGACTCCCATCGCCGTGGAGACTCAGCGCAAGAAATACTGCCGCTTCAAAAAGCTCGGCATTAAATATATCGACTACAAGGACGCCGACTTCCTGCTGAAGTTCGTCAACGAACAGGGCAAGATCCTGCCCCGTCGCATCACCGGTACCTCGAACAAATACCAGAAGAAAGTCTCGCAGGCCATCAAACGCGCCCGTCACATCGCCCTGATGCCCTACGTCGCCGATTGTCTCAAATAATCATAGGAGGAAGAATAGATGGAAATCATACTCAAACAGGATGTGGCCAACCTCGGCTACAAAGACGAAATCGTCAACGTTAAGAACGGCTATGCCAACAACTATCTTCTTCCCAAAGGAATGGCCATCATCGCCACTCCCGTCAACAAGAAGATCCACGCCGAGAACCTGCGTCAGCGCGCCCACAAAGAGGAAGCTCTCCGCAAGAATGCCGAGACACAGCAGGCTGCACTCAACGGCAAGACCGTGAAGCTCATCGTCAAAGTCGGTGAGAACGGCCAACTCTTTGGTGGCATCAACAACATCATGGTTGCCGAAGCCCTCAAGGAACAGCACAACTACGACATCGACCGCAAACAAATCACTGTCGACGCCATCAAGACCGTTGGCAACTACACCGCCAAGGTCAACGTCTACAAGGAAATCAAGGCCGAACTCAACATTGAGGTTGTTGCCGAATAAGCAGCGGTAACAGAATACCACAGACAGGGTGCCACCAAAAAAGGCACCCTGTTTTATTATTTGCAATAATCGCATTGCCAAAGATACTAATCAATATAAGCATAAAATTTTGCCAGATAAAGAAAAATATGTAATTTTGCACCGCAAAAAATCAAAAAAAACAATAGAATACATAATATTATGAAAAAGTCTTTTTTCATCCTAACAACCTTGACACTAATATTTTCTGTCAACACCGCTATGGCCCGCAACGTATCAGTGGACGAGGCGAAAAACGTGGCATTACGCTACATGAACACCGCCGGCAGCGGCAATAAGGCAGAGCTGTCCGAGATTAATCTGATACACCAAATCAACAATCCCGAGCTCAAGATACCCGCCTGTTACTTCTTTAATGTCTCTGACTGGGGTTGGGTCATTGTGTCGGCCAGCACAACCATGGATCCCATCATCGGATACAACGACAACGGCCGCAACCTCGACATAGAACGCGCCCCCGAAAACATGATGTCGTGGGTCGAGAGTTTTGCCGGTATCGTCAGCGCCATGCAGGTTGAGGACGCCAACAATCCAATTGAAGACAATAAAACATGGACGGAGCTGCTCGAAGGGACCAACCCCTCAGACAATAGCACCAAAGCGTCGCATATACTTTTTTGGGACGAGTGGGACCAAGGCGACAACAACGGAACAACGTACAACATATTTTGCCCAAAACACAACGGCGTTTCCACCGTTACGGGATGCGTAGCCACAGCGCTTTCTCAGATTGTACATTACTATCAGTTTCCCAAAGTTGGCCAGAATTCGCAACGCTACTACTGGCAGAACGACGAACTCAACATGAGCCAACCGGTAAATATAAGCCTCGGGTTTGACACCATGCACTTCGACTACTCCATCATGCCCAACAAAATAGTCAGTACCACACCAACCGCCAGCCGCCGCGAAGTATCACGTCTATGCTATGCTGTAGGCGTGGCCATGAAGATGAATTACGGCACCATCGCATCGGGCGGCAGCGGCGCACAGTCATCGCTGGTACCCGGAACGATGTTCGCCTACTTCAAATACAACCGCTGCAACCAAATTGTGCGTGCAAGCGTTGGTGACGCCACCTTCATGTCAAAACTCCGCAACGAACTCAAGCTCAACCGTCCCGTCTACATGTCTGGCGCATCGCAGAACCACGTCGGCAACGACGACCGCCATGCATGGGTTTGCTGTGGCTACAAGGACAGCACCGGTACGACAACGTTCAAGCAGTACTATATGAACTGGGGCTGGAACGGCGGTGGTAACGGCTGGTTCAACCTCTACGACAACACGGCCAACAGCATGCGCATAGACAATTATGGCTATACGTTCACCAACGAACAGACTGCCATGATAGGCCTCATACCGCCTCACCCCGACTCGTCGAGCGTCGACTTCTGGGACCACCTCTCGATCACCGACGTCAACAACACCGAACTCCGCGCCGCTTACCCCAACCCCGCCACGCACAGCGTCACCATCCCCTACTCTATCAAGAACGCTGATGTTCTGGCAGTGTACAACATCAAGGGCGAGCTCGTCGAGCAGGTGGCACTGCAGCCCGGCGACAGCCACGTCGTCATCGACACCGACCGCATGCCTGCCGGTATCTACATCTACCGCATCGGCGGCGCCACCTCCAAGTTCGTCGTCCGCTAACCGGCCTGAAACAACAATAAAATAAGAGGCTCCCATCGGGGAGCCTCTTATTTTATGTAGTACGTTTTCAACCTTTTATCTGTATGCAGAAGCCCTCGTCCAAGAGGGGCTTAACGAGCGCCCGCATCTCGTCGGGCGTGAACTTTTGCAGCCCCAGCATGGGTGTCGGGCGGTCAATGGTGTAGACCATCCACTCGCGGGGGTGCAACATCCTGACAATCTCCAGCATGCCGTCAATGACCTCGGGCTTTGCCGAGTCGAATTTGTCGTAGCGCAGCATGCAGGTCTGGAGCACGAAATCGCCGTTGAAGGCCTTGAGCGCATCGACCACACGGCCAACGTCGTAGCCCGGCGCCGGCTGGTTGATAAGTTCCACCAGCGCGTTGGTGGGCGCGTCGATCTTCATGATAGGGTTGTCGACCTTGCGCAACGCGTTGAACACCTGGGGCAGATGCACACGCGTGGCATTGCTCAGCACCGACACCTTGGCCTGGGGGTAATACTCGCCCCTGAGGCGCAGGGTGTCGTCTATAATCTGCGGGAAATCAGGATTGAGCGTCGGCTCACCGTCGCCGCTGAAGGTGATGCTGTCCACCGGTGTGCCCTCGGCGGCGAGCCGCATGAGCATCCGCTCCAGGTCGCCGCGCACCTTGGCCGCCGTAGGCAGCACCGTGTCGTCACGGCCGTCGCGGTTCCAGCCGCATTCGCAATAGACGCAGTCGAAGTTGCATATCTTGCCCTTCTCAGGCAACAGGTTGATGCCCAGCGAGCTGCCCAGCCGCCGGCTGAATATGGGTCCAAAAACAGTCTCTTCTCTAAGCATAACAGAGTTTTTCTGGATAACGTCCACGTGCGGCGGAATATTGTGTGGGCACAGACACTATTTTTCCGCCCCTCGCCCCACCGTCGTTTCGCGGCGCCGATCGCTGCCGTACCGGGGCGAAAACACCCGTCGGTTAACACCCCGTTCCTTCGCATCCCCTACGGAGTCCCTTCGGCCGTTCTTCAGTAGTTCTTCAGTAGTTCTTCAGTGCAGCACTGAAGAACTACTGAAGAACTACTGAAGAACTACTGAAGAAATGCCGTAGAGGGTCCGAGGAGGGGCCGTAGGGGGAGGGTGCGGAGCCAGGGGCGGCGGACAGCATGCGGGCGCGAAAATAAATTTTGCCATTATGTAAAAAAGTTGTATCTTTGCAGTTTGAAACTTTATAGAGTAAACTATACAGAGACAAAGATATGAACGTGAACATCAAGCAATTAGGTTTGGTCGAAGTGGCTTCACCATGCTCTATCATTGACCTGATATTGCAGAAAAAGCCCGAAATGCTGAATGAGTTTTGCGCAGCCAAGATCGACGGCAATGTGGTGGATTTGAGGGATGTGGTCGAGAAGGACTGCGAGATTGAGCTGCTGGACAAGACGGCTCCCGAGTCGCTGCCCATACTTCGCCACACCACCGCGCATATCATGGCCGAGGCTGTCAAGCACCTCTTCCCGGAGGCCAAGCTGACCATTGGCCCCTCGACCGACAAGGGCTTCTTCTACGATTTCGACTTCCGCCCGTTCAACCGCGAGGACCTCGACGCCATTGAGAAGGAGATGAAGTCCATCATAAAGAAAGCCACCCGCCTGGAGCGCAAGATCGTGTCGCGCGACGAGGCCCGCAAGATCTTCGAGGAGAAGAACGAGCCTTACAAGCTGGAGCTGCTCGACGCCATCGGCGCCGACGAGCGCATCACCATCTACAGCCAGGACGACTTTGTCGACCTCTGCTCGGGTCCGCACCTGCTCAACACGCGCCCCATCAAGGGTTTCAAGCTGATATCCAACTCGAACACCTACTGGCGCGGCGACCGCAACGGCAAGTCGCTGACGCGCATCTTCGGCGTGGCCTTCTTCAGCAAGGAGGACCTCGAGGCGCACATGGAATACCTGGAGAACATCAAGAACCGCGACCACAACAAGCTGGGCCGCGAGCTGGAGCTCTTCACGACGGTCGACGTCATCGGCCAGGGTCTTCCGCTGCTGCTGCCCAAGGGCGCCAAGATTGTGCAGACCATGCAGCGCTGGATTGAGGATCTGGAGGACAACGAGTGGGGCTACATCCGCACCAAGACGCCCTTCATGGCCAAGAAAGACCTGTATGAAATCTCCGGCCACTGGCAGCACTACCGCGACGGCATGTTCGTCATCGGCGACCCCGAGGACCCGGAGGTGCTGGCGCTGCGCCCCATGACCTGCCCGTTCCAGTATTTCGTCTACAAGGCGAGCCCCAAGTCGTACCGCGACCTGCCGAAGCGCTACAGCGAGACGTCTACGCTGTTCCGCAACGAGGACAGCGGCGAGATGCACGGCCTGACGCGCGTGCGCCAGTTCACCATCTCGGAAGGCCACCTCATCGTGCGCCCCGACCAGATGGTGGAGGAGTTCAAGAAGTGCCTTGCGCTGGCCAAGTACTGCCTGACGACCCTTGGTCTGCAGGACGACGTGACCTACCACCTCTCGAAGTGGGACCCCAACAACACGAAGAAGTACATCGGCACCGCCGAGGAGTGGGAAGACAGCCAGAACCATATCCGCAACATCCTCAACGAGCTTAACATCCCCTTCGTGGAGGACGACGACGAGGCCGCATTCTACGGCCCCAAGGTGGACATCAACGCCCAGAACGTCTACGGCAAGGAGGACACGATGATCACCGTGCAGTGGGACGCCCTGCTGGCGCCGCGCTACGACATGTTCTACATCGACCAGAACGGCAACAAGGTGCGCCCGAACGTCATCCACCGCACGAGCATAGGCTGCTACGAGCGCACGCTGGCGTGGCTGATCGAGAAGTACGAGGGCGCCCTGCCGACATGGCTCATGCCGGAGCAGGTGCGCGTGCTGCCCATCTCCGAGAAATTCATGGACTACGCCAACGCCGTCAACGCCGAGCTGAAGAAGGCCGGCGTGCGCACCTCAGTCGATGAGCGCTCCGAGAAGATAGGCTACAAGCTGCGCGACCTGCGCCTGCAGCGCATCCCCTACGCCCTCATCGTGGGCCAGAAGGAGCAGGACGAGAACGTCGTCTCGGTGTGGAACCGCAAGGCCGGCGACAAGGGTGCCGCCAAGCTTGCCGACTTCATCGCCGAGATACGCCGCGACATAGACACCAAGGCGCTAAGCCCTGAGGCATAAGAAAATATTTTTGTCAGAATAATAAAAAGTTGTATTTTTGCCGACCGGAACCAACGTGGCGTTTTTGCGCTAAAAGCGAGAGAAACAAGTAGTTAAAACCTAAAATAGGAGAACCAAGTTATAGCAACACCATTCAACCCCAACGGGCCGCGCATGCCGCAGAGAGGTCGCGGGCCTGTCAAAAAGGAGCCTGAACACCTGATCAACGAGCGTATCGACGCGCCGATGGTGCGTGTGGTCGGCGAGGGCATGGAGCCCACCATCATGAACACCAAGGAGGCTCTGCGCCGCGCCTACGACGAAGGTCTGGACCTGGTGATGATATCGCCGACGGCGAACCCGCCGGTGTGCAAAATCATCGAGTACCAGAAGTTCCTCTACGAGCAGAAGAAACGCGAGAAAGAGCGCAAGGCCAACTCCACGAAGATCGTCATCAAGGAGATACGCCTGAGCCCGCAGACCGACGACCACGACTTCGAGTTCAAGCTCAACCACGCCATCCGCTTCCTCAAGGAGGGCAACAAGGTGAAGGTGGACGTGTTCTTCCGCGGACGCTCCATTGTGTACAAAGAGCAGGGCGAGCAGCAGCTGCTGAAGTTCGCCGAAGCGCTGCTCGAATACGGCAAGCCGGAGCAGATGCCGCGCCTGGAAGGCAAAAGGATGCTGATGATCATAGCGCCGAAGAAATAACAAAGGATTATCCAAACCGTATCAATATAGTCTAACTTAAAAAACAGTAAAGTAATGCCAAGAATGAAAACCAAGGCCGCTGCCAAGAAGCGTTTCACCTTCACCGGCACCGGCAAGATCAAGAGAAAGCATGCTTACCACAGTCACATCCTGACCAAAAAGGAGACGACCCAGAAGCGCAACCTCGACCACACCGCCCTTGTGAGCCGCGACGACGAGGCCCGCGTCAAGAGAATGCTTCTCGCGTAAAGAAACGGAGTTATTAACCATTGTTCAGTGCCGACAAGAGCAGCAGGTTAAAAAAGCAAAGCACCAGGCTGCCGCCTGAACGAAAAACAAATTGAATTATGCCAAGATCAGTCAATGCTGTGGCCTCCAGAGCCCGCAGAAAGAAAATCCTCAACCGCACCAAAGGTTATTGGGGCAGAGGTAAAAACGTATGGACCGTTGCCAAGAACAAATGGGAAAAAGGTCAGACCTACGCATACCGTGACCGTAAGAACAAGAAGCGCGAGTTCCGCTCGCTGTGGATCAACCGTATCAATGCCGGTTGCCGCATCAACGGTATCTCGTACTCCGTCTTTATGGGCGAACTTCACAAAAACAACATCGAGCTCAACCGCAAGGTGCTTGCCGACCTCGCCATGAACAATCCCGAGGTCTTCACCGCTGTTGTCAAGATGGTCAAGAAATAAGTCTAACCGCTAAAGAAACTAAAAGTCATGGGAAAAAATCAGATAATGCAGTTCGTTGAGACCCTTGTCGAGCGCAAGGAGTTCCCCGAGTTCAAAGCTGGCGACACCATCACCGTCCATTACAAGATTAAAGAAGGTAACAAAGAGAGAATCCAGAACTTCCAGGGCGTTGTCCTTCAGCGCAGCGGAAGCGGAGCTACCGAGACCTTTACTGTCCGCAAGATCGCCAACGGCGTGGGTGTGGAGCGCATCTTCCCCATCGCCAGCCCGTTCATCGAGCAGATTGATGTCAACAAGCACGGTGCCGTGCGCCGCGCCCGCATCTTCTACCTGCGCGACCTCACCGGTAAGAAAGCCCGTATCAAAGAGAAAAGACACTAGTCCTGTCGCTTTGGCGATACGGCTTGGATATACGTACGACACCTGCACACAAGTGCGGGTGTCGTGCTTTTTTAAAGAAATATTTTGTCGTTTCAGGAAAAAGTCGTATCTTTGCACCATGAAAAAAATACTTTTTGTCTGCCACGGCAACATATGCCGCAGCCCAATGGCTGAGTTTATTATGAAAAAACTGGTGCGCTCGGCAGAGCGTGAAGCCGACTTTGAAATAGCCTCGGCGGCGACAAGCACCGAGGAGATCGGCAACCCCGTGTACCCAATGGCGCGGCAGGAACTGGCCAAGCACGGCATTGGCTGCCCGGGGCATGTGGCTCGCCAGCTCACGGCTGACGACTACAACCGCTACGACATGATAATAGGCATGGACAGCGAGAATATGAAGAACATGCTCGCCATCCTCGGCAGCGACCCCGAAGGCAAACTCTCGCTGCTGCTCGACCACACAGAGCATCCGCGCGACATCGCCGACCCATGGTACACGCGCAACTTCACAGCCGCCTGGAAAGACATCTACGCCGGCTGCACAGCCATCTTCGACAAGCTCAATGAAGGAGCAGCAGATTGACTACGAGCAGGCCGAAGCGCTGGGCATCAGCCATGAAGCCTACGACGAAGTGCTCGACATAGTGGGACGAATCCCCACGATCGAGGAGTTGTCAACATTGCTTGCCATGTGGGAGAGCAACGGACGGCAGCAGAGCCTCTACGGCTGGCTGCGCGGCCAACACCACAGCGTGGAGCGTAACGAGTATCTATACAGCGGCAGCGCCGACCACAAAGCGATAAAGGAGCCCAAAGTCAAAGAGTGTGTCGAGATAGCCCACAGCCTTTGCCATGGCTTGCCGCTCAGCACATCCCTCCCAACGCTTAACACCGGAACACTTCTCTACATGGTGGGCAACGTCAGCACCGAGTTCGCCGACAGCGAGTATTCGCGCCGATGCCTGCACCTTGTTGAGAAGCCCATGGCCACCGGAGGCCACGACGAAGACTGCCGATACATAGAAATGATACTCGACGCCCTGCACAGCGCCGGCATCACTCTCGCCGGCACCGCCATCGGCAGCGGTGGCCTCTTCGGCTCGCTGCTGGGCCTCACCGCCCCCCTTGGCTACGACATCCTCACCCCGCGCGAAGTGCGCCTCGACGCATTCCTCTTCGGCGAGGAGCCAGGCCGCTACCTCACCGCTGTCGACGAAGCCTCGGACGACCAGTTCATCCTTAAACTGACGGAAGCCCGGCTCAACTGTTGCTTCCTCGGCCGCACCACAAAAAACAGGGTGATGGTGGACGGCTTCGACTTCGGCCCCGTGGCAGAATACACAACCATCAGCAAATAAATATTTTGCCATATAAATATTATTTATTATATTTGCACTCTATAAGAAATAAACGATAACAATATAAGCAACTGATAATGAGACCCGATTTCACAAAAGTCGACATCCGTTCCACGGAGGAAAACAAGCATTCCTTCGCCGAATGGGAGAAAGAGAACCATATCGAGAAGAACTGGAAGACGCCCGAACAGATTGACGTCAAGCCCGCCTATGGCAAGAAGGACCTCGAAGGCATGGAGCACCTGAACTATGCCGCCGGTATCGCGCCATTCCTGCGCGGACCGTACTCGACCATGTACGTGATGCGTCCGTGGACCATCCGCCAGTATGCCGGTTTCTCCACCGCCGAAGAGAGCAACGCTTTCTACCGCCGCAACATCGCCGCCGGCCAGAAAGGCCTCTCCTGCGCCTTCGACCTTGCCACACACCGCGGCTACGACAGCGACCATGAGCGCGTCGTCGGCGATGTCGGCAAAGCCGGTGTAGCCATTGACAGCATCCTTGACATGAAGATTCTCTTTGACCAGATTGACCTCGGCAAGATGTCCGTCTCCATGACCATGAACGGCGCCGTGCTGCCAATCCTGGCCTTCTACATCATCGCCGCCGAGGAGCAGGGTGTGCCGCAGGAGCAGCTGCAGGGCACCATCCAGAACGACATCCTCAAGGAATTCATGGTGCGCAACACCTACATCTACCCTCCCCTGCCGTCGATGAAGATTATCGCCGACATCTTTGAGTACACCTCAAAGCACATGCCCAAGTTCAACAGCATCTCCATCTCCGGCTACCACATGCAGGAAGCCGGCGCCACCGCCGACATCGAGCTGGCCTATACGCTGGCCGACGGCCTGGAATACCTGCGAGCCGGCGTGAAGGCAGGCATGAGCGTCGACGACTTTGCGCCGCGCCTGAGCTTCTTCTGGGGTGTGGGTATGAACCACTTCATGGAAATCGCCAAGATGCGCGCCGCCCGTATGCTGTGGGCCAAGATAGTCAACCAGTTCAACCCCAAGAACCCCAAGAGCCTTGCCCTGCGCACCCACAGCCAGACCTCCGGCTGGAGCCTCACCGAGCAAGACCCCTTCAACAATGTTGCCCGCACCTGCATCGAGGCCATGGGCGCCGCTCTGGGCCACACCCAGTCGCTGCACACCAACGCCCTTGACGAGGCCATAGCCCTGCCTACCGACTTCAGCGCACGTATCGCCCGCAACACGCAGATATACCTGCAGGAGGAGACCAACATCTGCCGCGTCGTCGACCCGTGGGCCGGCAGCTACTACGTAGAGACCCTCACCCACGAACTCGCCCACCGCGCTTGGGCCCACATCCAGGAAGTGGAGAAGCTCGGCGGCATGGCCAAAGCCATTGAGAGCGGCGTACCCAAGATGCGTATCGAAGAAGCCTCGGCCCGCAAGCAGAGCCGTATCGACTCCAATGTCGACACCATCGTGGGCATCAACAAGTACCGCCTTGACCACGAAGACCCCATAGAGACCCTCGAAGTCGACAACACCGCCGTCCGCAAGGCCCAGATCGAGCGCCTTGCCAAACTGCGCGCCGAGCGCGACAGCGCCGCCGTAGAGGCCGCACTGAACGCCCTGACGCGCTGCGCCGAGACCGGCGAGGGCAACCTCCTCGACCTCAGCATCGACGCCGCCCGCAAGCGTGCCTCGCTGGGCGAGATCAGCTACGCCCTGGAGAAAGTCTTCGGACGCTACAAAGCAAAAATCAACCTCATCAGCAACGTGTACAGCAGCCAGACCAAGAATAGCGCCAGCTTCAAGAAAGCGCAGGAGCTCACCGACAAGTTCGCCAAACTGGAGGGCCGCCGCCCCCGCATCATGATAGCCAAGATGGGCCAGGACGGCCACGACCGCGGCGCCAAAGTGGTGGCCACCGGCTATGCCGACCTCGGCTTTGACGTTGACATGGGTCCGCTGTTCCAGACCCCGGCGGAGGCCGCCAAGCAGGCCGTCGAGAACGACGTGCACATCCTCGGCGCCAGCTCGCTGGCCGCAGGCCACAAGACCCTGCTGCCGCAGGTCATCGAAGAGCTCAAGAAACTGGGTCGCGACGACATCATGGTGGTTGCCGGAGGCGTCATCCCCCCGCAGGACTACGACTTCCTGTTCAAGGCCGGCGTCGCCGCCATCTTCGGCCCTGGCACCGTCATCAGCGAGAGCGCCATCAAGATGATGGAACTCCTGCTGGCAGGAAGAGAATAAAGACATCATGAGAAGACTGATACTCATCACAATGCTCCTCGCCACCGCCATGGTGGCGAGGGCTTTTGATTTCAGCGAGGCCGCTCCCACGGGCCAGACGCTCTACTACACCATCACCTCTGGCAGCACCGTCAAGGTGGTCTCTGGCTCGCAGAAACCCACCGGCCGCCTCACCATACCGGCCACGGCGGGGGGCTACAACGTCACCGAGATAGGCTCACAAGCCTTCAGCAGCTGCACCGGACTCACATCGGTGAGCGTCCCCGGCAGCGTAACCACCATAGGCATGCGCGCCTTCGCCGGATGCAGCGCCCTGACATCGGCCTTCCTGTCCGAAGGAGTGCGGACCCTCGCCATGATGGTCTTCTCGAGCTGCTCAAGCCTTGACACCGTCAGCCTTCCAACAACGATAACCAGCATAGCGGCAGGATGCTTCGGCATGACTGCCATAATAGGCGACAACGACCGCTGGCAGGACTCCGTGCTTTATGTCGGCCGCTACCTCGTCGCCTCACGCAGCGCCCGCACCGGCACACTCACCGTGGCCGACAGCACGCTCGGCATCGCCAACGACGCCCTCGACTACTGCCACATCAGCAAGTGCATACTGCCTGAAGGGCTGCACTTTATCGGCGACGTAGCCTTCAAGGACTGCACGCTGCTCGACACCTTGCGCATGCTCGGCAGCACGCCCCCCGGCATCAGCAGCGGCACGTTCCAGGGCTGCACAGCACTCGCGGCAGTGGTAGTACCCTGCAGCAGCGCCGCCGCTTACAATGCCGCCCCTTACTGGAACCAGCTCAATATAGTGGAAGACACCTGCCCGACGCCGCACGTTTCGATAGCGACCGTGCAGGAAAACAGCGTCACCGCCACCCTGAGCGGCAACATACTGTCAGTCAGAGGCGCCGAAGGCCAGCCGCTCCTCGTCAGCGACATAGCAGGCCGACGCATATTCAGCGCCGCCACGGCAAGCGGCAATACAAGCGTGCCCCTGCCCGCAACGGGCATCTACATCGTCAGCGTCGGCAGCGCCGCACCGCTGAAAGTCTGTTACTTGAAATAAACCGTATCGGTGTGCCGCGCCGAGTCTTTGCCCACCTGGTTGTGCAGAGACTGGATGATCTTCGTGCTCTGCGGCACCTTTTCCTGTTCCTTCTCCCTCACCTTGGGATTGGTCTGGTAGACAATCATCGACACCACCATGTAGATGCCGAAGGCCACCAGCACCACACCCGTGGTCTTGTTGAAGCCTATCATCACCCGCGGGGTGAACATCTGCTGCAGCAGCGACGCCAGACGGCACTTCAACAGGTCGCAGCCCAGCGTGGCGACAAGCAGCCCTGCAAAGAAGACATAACGCTCGGTGCCGTCGAGGCCCACCTCGCCCGAAAGCAGCGTGATGAGCGAAATCCAGTAGACCCAGATGAAGGGGTTGAGGAAATTGAGCAGGAAGCCGTGCAGAAGGATGTGGCTGCGGCCGACCTTGCCGTCGCTTATCAGCCGCAGACGGCCGTTCTTGTCGCGACGCACGTGCCCTTTCTTGCGGAAGGTGTAGACACCCATCGCTGCGATGCCCGCACCGCCTATCAGCGCCACGTACACGTTGTGCATCACGGCCGTCATGTCGACGTTTCTAAGCACGGTAAGCATCAGAAACACCACGACGACATCGCTCAGGCTGATGCCCACGGCAAAGGCCATGGCACGGCGGAAGCCGTGCTCTATACTGTTCTGTATCAGGCCGAAGAACGCAGGCCCGAAGCTGAAGAACAGCGACAGCACAATGCCACAGATTATGCCTGTTAAGAGTTCCATTATGCAAGAATTGCGAATGCAAAAGTAACAAAAAAAAAGAATATGGCAAAAAGATTTTTATCAATCTCTCCTGGCCATGTTTTCCGCACCGAGTCCATACGGAGTCTCCTCGGCCCCCCTTCGGCCCTTCTTCGGCGTTCCACTGAAGAACGGCCGAAGGGGGGCCGTAGGGGGTCCGTAGGGACTCCGTGCCGGATCGAGGCAAAAAACGGCCTTGTTTAATTTTTTTTTGCCAGTTTAAAAAATGTTCGTATCTTTGCACACTCAATAGGAGTGTGAAAATGAGCAGGAACGACGACACCACAGTGCGCTTCAGCGGCTTGAAATCAGGGCGTTACAGCTACCGTTTCGAGCTTGGAAAGGACTTCTTCGACCGTTTTGAAAACGAGGAAATCCGCGACGGAAAGGTGGAAATCGACGCTGTATTGGAGAAGACGGAGCGTGTGATGGTGATGAAATTCACACTTCGCGGCGAGGTGACGACGCTTTGCGACCGATGCCTGGGCGAGATGAGGGTGCCGATAGAGGGGGAAGAGAGCCTGAACATAAGGCTGAGCGACGACGAGGAGAGCGACGACGAGAACGTGGCCATCCTGCCCGAAGGGGCCTTCGAGATCGACCTGGCGCAGTGGCTGTATGAATATGTAGCGGTGAGGATACCGATGCAGCACATCCACGCCGAGGGCGAATGCGACGAAGCGACGGTGAGCTACATAAAGAGCGAAGAGGAGCTGCAGGGCGAGAGGGAGGCGAACCGCGAGGCCGACCCGCGATGGGCGGCGCTGAAGGAGCTGAAAGACGAGAAATGAGCGGCGAGAGTGAACGGGAGAGGGTGAGAACGGAAAAGAAATAATAAACAAAAAACAATAATAATATGCCACATCCAAAACACAGATTCTCGCAGACCAGAACGGCCAAGAGAAGAACGCACGATGCGTTGGAGACAGCCCAGTTGACCACTTGCAGCAACTGCGGCGCCCAGGTCATGTATCACCACGTATGCCCCGAGTGCGGCTACTATCGTGGAAAACTCGCCATCGAAAAGAACGCCGAGGAGTAAGCTACAGCCTGAGCAACAAGGAAAAGAGGGCTTCGCGAAGACGCGAGGCCCTCTTTTTTTGAGGATCTTGCAAAAAATATTTGGCCACATGACGCTTTTTGCGTATCTTTGCATTTTATTTTGTACGCGAACCGATAGATGGAAAAAGTATATATAGAGACGTATGGATGCCAGATGAACTTCGCCGACAGCGAGGTGGTGGGCTCTATCCTGCGCGGAGCCGGCCACGAGCTGGCCGACAGAATGGACGAGGCTGACTTTGTGCTGATAAACACCTGTGCCATACGCGACAACGCCGAGCAGCGGGTGCGTCACCGCGTGCGCGAACTCCGCGCCGCGCAGGGGCGCAACAAGAGCCTGCGCATAGGCATACTGGGCTGCATGGCCGAGCGGTTGCAGAGCCGCCTGATGACCGAGGAGGACAACGTCTCGTTCGTGTGCGGCCCCGACGCCTACCGCCGTCTGCCCGCCCTGCTTGCCCAAGTGCGCGAGGGCCAGCGCGGCACCGAGGTGGAGCTGAGCACCACGGAGACCTACGCCGACATAGAGCCGGTGAGGCTTGCCAGCAACGGCATCTCCGCCTATATCAGCATCATGCGCGGCTGCCAGAACTACTGCTCCTACTGCGTGGTGCCCTACACCCGCGGCCGCGAGCGCAGCCGCGACCCGCAGACGATAGTGGCCGAAGCACGGGGGCTCTTCGAGAAAGGCTACCGCGAAGTGACGCTCCTGGGGCAGAACGTGAACAGCTACCGCCATGAGAGCGTCGGCTTCCCCGAGCTGATGGACATGGTGGCCTCCATATCGCCGCTGCTGCGTGTGCGCTTCGCCACGTCGCACCCCAAGGACCTCAGCGACGAGCTGCTGGCGGTGATGGCCTCGCACGAGAACATCTGCCGCTGCATACACCTGCCGGTGCAGAGCGGCAGCAACCGCATGCTCAAGGCCATGAACCGCAAGTACACCGTGGAGTGGTACCTCGACCGCGTGGAGTCCATACGGCGCCACATGCCCGACTGCTCGATAACCACCGACGTGATAGCAGGCTTCTGCGGCGAGACCCTCGAGGACCATGCCGCCACGCTGGAGCTCTTCCGCCGCGTACGCTACGACTACGCCTACATGTTCAAGTACTCGCAACGCGAAGGCACCTATGCCGCCAAACACATGCCCGACGACATAGCCGACGAGGAGAAGACGCGCCGACTGAACGAGATAATAGCCCTGCAGGGGCAGATAGCCCTTGAGAACAACCGCAAGGAGGTGGGGCGCGAGTACGAGGTGCTGGTGGAGGGAGAGAGCCACCGCTCCAAGGAGCAGCTCTTCGGCCGCAACAGCCAGAACAAGGTGCTGGTGTTCGACCGCGGGGACGCCGTGCCGGGCACCTACCGCAAAGTGCGCGTGAAAGACTGCACGGCGGCAACGCTGATAGGAGAATTAACAACCATGTAATCATGAGCAAGGAAAACATATTCAAGAGATGGCCGTGGCTGGCGCACGTGCTGGCCATGATAGGCGTGTCGCTGGTGATATTGGTGGTGGTGTTCAGCATCATCAAACTGTACGCCCGCCAAGGACAGGAGTATGAGCTGCCCGACGTGGTGGGCACCAACATCGCCGAGCTGCAGGCCGACAACCCCATAGAGCTCGACGTGGTCGTGCTTGACTCTATATTCCGCCCCGGGCAGGAAGGCGGCCGCATACTGACGCAGGACCCGAAAGCCGGCACCATGGTGAAGAAAGGCCGCAAGCTGTACATCACCATGACGGCCTACTCGCCCGAGGACGCCGTGCTGCCCGAACTGGCAGGCCTCACGGTGCGCCAAGCGGTGAGCGAGCTGGCCAACGCAGGCCTTGAGACAGGAACGCTTAAGTTTGTGGAAGACCGCTACAAAAACAGCGTGATAGACCAAAGCTGCAAGGGCAAGACCGTGTATGCAGGACAGCAGATACCGCGCGGCTCGGTGATAGACCTCACCGTGGGCCTCGGCGACAGCACCGGACGCAGCGTGGTGCCCTTCGTGATAGGCAAGACCAGCGACAAGGCACGGCGCGACATACTATCGGCGTCACTCAACGTGGGCAAAGAACACTTCAAGGGAGTGAAACACAAAGAGACCGCCGTGGTCTACAAGCAGGAACCTGACTATAACGGCGTGAACAAATACGACTACGGCACGGAGGTGGAGCTGTGGTATGTCGACGAAGACAAGACCGACGTGCAGAAGATGATACAAGACTTCAAGATAGACTCAAGCAAGATAATAGACCCCAACAACATAGACGACGGACGCCCCTCGCCCGACGAGGTGGAGGAGCGCGGCGGATGGCTGTGGTAAACGGACTTCTGTGAGCAGATTCAAGCATATAGTGTTGGTCGGGCTGGCAGCCCTGTGCACCACCGCAGCGGTGGCGCAAGAGATGCTTGTCCCCGCCGGACGCTGGCAGCAGCGCCCCCCAGCCGCCAAGAGCGCCGCAAGCGTCAGCCTGCCGTTCTTCGACGACTTCTCCAGCTACCGTGGCGCTCCCGCAGGCCACCTCTGGGCCGCCGGCGGAGCCTACGTAGGTGTCGACTATGGCCCGCTGCCGCCTACCGTCGGCGTCATGACCCTTGACGCCCTCGACGCCGACGGACGCCTGTACCCACAGGCGTCGACAAACGAATTCCCCGCCGACACGGCCATGTCGCTGCCCATACGCCTCGACGGGCTTGACAGCATAGACTCTGTGGTGATGAGCTTCTGCTACCTGCCTGGCGGCAGCGGCGCCAACCCCTGGGAGACTGTGGGCGACACCCCCGACGCACAAGACTCGCTGTTCCTCGACTTCTACAGCGCCGCCGACAGCACATGGCACACCGTGTGGAGCCGCGGAGGCACCAGCGCGGCACGCCTCAGACAGGAGACCGGGCGCGACTGGCAGTACGTGGCGATACCCATTGCCGACAGCAGCTACCTCGACTCCACGTTCCGCTTCCGCTTCCGCAACCACTGCTCCCTCGAATACAACGGCAAAGCAGGCATGATGGGCAATGTGGACCAATGGAACATCGACTACGTGATGATCGACCGTGGGCGCACCGTAGACAGCATCGGCGTCTTCCGCGACGTAGCCTTTGTCAAGCCGGCACCGACCATGCTCAGACACTACCGCTCCATGCCGGCACGCCAGTATCGCAGCGGCGACATGGCGCAAAGCCTGCAGATGACCATCGCCAACCTCTACTCCTCGCCCATAGCGTCCTACTACAGCTACAACATACTTGACAGCAACGGCACCGTGCTCCACACCTACGACGGAGGCTACCAGAACGCTCCGGCGCAAGGCTACCAGACGGAGCCCATGCACGCCACGCCCTCTGTGGATTATGCCTTCGAGGTGAGCGACAGCAAGCGTACCTACACCATAGTGCACAACGCCCGTGAAGGTGCCACCGGCGACGAGCACCCATGCAACGACACCGTGCGCTACCAGCAGATATTCAGCAACTACTACGCCTACGACGACGGCACGGCGGAGAACGGCTACGGCCTCACCTCCACGGCCGACACCGTATCGCTCGCCTACCGTTTCGACCTCAACGTCAGCGACACCCTCAGCGCCATAGACCTGGCCTTCAACCGCACCTTCGAGGGCGCCAACGAGGGCATACTGTTCTACCTCACCGTGTGGCAGGCCGACAACGGCACCCCCGGCACCATCATCTACCGCGACAGCGAGACACGCCGCCCCCTGCTGCCCGACAGCGCCGCCCTCGACGGCGGCCACGGAGCCTTCCACCGCTATGTGCTCGACCGCAGCGTGGTGGTCAGCGGCAGCATCTTCGTGGGGCTTAAACAGGTGGGCAACGAGTTCATAAACATAGGCTTCGACCGCAGCTTCAACAGCGCCGACCGCATCTACCACCGCACCGCCATGGAATGGGAGCAGAGCATCCTCAGCGGCTCGCTGATGCTGCGCCCCTGCTTCGGACAGGCCGCCACGATAGGCATCGACACACCGGAGCCCCCCACACCGCAGGTGACCCTCTACCCCAACCCCGCCGACAGGCAGGTGACCATCGACGGCATCGGCGACGGAAGCCTTGTGACGCTGTACGACCTTCAGGGCCGACGCCTGCTCGACACCAAGGGCAACACCGTGGCCACCGCCGACCTGCCCGACGGCATGTACATCGTGCGGATAGTCACACGCAACGGTTCGCTGCACACCAAGAAACTCATTATCAGACATTGACTCCATGGACGAGGAACCCCTTGAGATAGAACAGCAGGAGCAGGAGCTCTACGAACACCACCGCTTCACCGTCGACCGCGGGCAGGAAGCGCTGCGCCTCGACATATACCTGCAGATGCGCCTCAGCGGCGTCTCCCGCACCAAGATACAGGCCGCCGCCAAAGCCGGCTGCATACAGGTGAACGACAAAGCCGCCAAGCCGAGCTACAAGGTCAAGCCGCAGGATGTCATAAGCGTGCTGCTGCCCGAGCCGCCCCACGAGTTCGAGCTGACACCCGAGAAGATAGACTTCCCCGTCGTGTATGAAGACGACGAAGTGCTGGTCATCGACAAGCCCGCCGGCCTGGTGGTGCACCCCGGCGTGGGCAACTGGACGGGCACGCTGGTCAACGGCCTCCTCCACTATCTCGGCGACAAAGCCACCCCCTACCTCGTGCACCGCATCGACAAAGACACCTCGGGCCTGCTGCTCGTGGCCAAGACCGAGGAGGCGCAGGTGATCCTCGCCAAGCAGTTCTTCGACCACACCATAGAGCGCAAGTACAACGCCCTGGTGTGGGGCGACTTCGACGAAGACGACGGCACCATCGTGGGCAACCTGGCGCGCTCGCCCCGCGACCGCCGCATCATGGCCGTCTGCGACGACGAGCACGGCAAGCACGCCGTCACCCACTGGCACGTGCTGGAGCGCTTCGGCTACGTCACCCTCGTGGAGTGCGTCCTCGAGACCGGCCGCACGCACCAGATACGCGCCCACATGAAGCACATCGGGCATCCGCTGTTCAGCGACGCCTCCTACGGCGGCGACGCCATCCTCAAAGGCACCACCTTCAGCCGCTACAAGCAGTTCGTGGAGAACTGCTTCGAGGCCTGTCCGCGGCAGGCGCTGCACGCCCGCATCCTCGGCTTTGAGCACCCCCGCACCGGCAAGCACATGCACTTCGAGAGCCCCCTGCCCGGCGACATGCAGGCGCTCCTCGAGCGCTGGCGCAAATACAGCAACACCAAAGACTTGGCATGAAGAAGCACATCATTGTGGCAATCCTGGTTGCCATGCTGTGCCGCCACGCTGCGGCGCAGACCTTCCCCTGGCAGGACACCCTGAAGCCCCTCGACCAGCGTGTGGAGTGGCTCATACAGAACCTCACCCTCGACGAGAAGCTCTCGCTCATGGTGCACCAAAACCCCGCCATCCCGCGCGTGGGCCTGCCGGCCTACAGCTGGTGGAACGAGGCGCTGCACGGCGTCGGCCGCGCCGGCTACGCCACCGTCTACCCCATGCCCATAGCCCTCGCCGCCACCTTCGACCCGCAATTGGTGCGCAACGTGTTCAACAACGTGGCCCTGGAGGCACGCCTCAAATACCGCGCCGCGCAGGACACCGGCGGCACCGGCGACTACACGGGCCTCACCTTCTTCACCCCCAACATCAACATCTTCCGCGACCCACGCTGGGGCCGCGGCATGGAGACTTACGGCGAAGACCCCTACCTCACCGCCATGATGGGCCTGGCCTGCGTCAACGGCCTGCAGCATGCCTACGACCATCACGACGGCCCCACCGGGCTCTCGGCGGCGGCCTGCCTCAAGCACTTCGCCGTGCACAGCGGCCCCGAGGGGGTGCGCCACGAGTTCGACAGCCGCGTCAGCGACCGCGACCTGCGCACCACCTACCTGCCGGCCTTCGAGTACATCGTCAAGAACAGCGATGTCCAGCAGGTGATGTGCGGCTACAACCGCCTCAACGGCGAGCCCTGCTGCACCAACCGCCGCCTCTTCGACATACTGCGCAACGAGTGGCACTACGACGGCATCCTCGTCACCGACTGCTGGGCGCTGAACGACGCCTACGAGCGCGACACCGTCATCCCGCGCCACCGCACCCACGCCACCGCCGCCCTCGCCTACGGCGACGCCTTCGGCAGCGAGGTAGACCTCGAGTGCGGCAGCGGCCTGCCGGCCCTCCGCGAGGCCGTGCAGCAAGGGCTCGTGCCCGAGAGCAAGGTCGACGAGCACGTCAGACGCATCCTGAAGACACGCCTCCGCGCCACAGAACAATCGTCGCGCTCCGCCATCGCCGCCGCCGAGCCCCCCGACGTCGCCCCCGCCTCCATGGTGCTGCTCAAGAACGACGGCGTGCTGCCGCTCAACGAAGGCGAGCACCTGCGCCTCGAAGGCCCCAACGTGTGGGACAGCCTCATGCCGCTGGGCAACTACAACGGCACCCCGCGCCACACCGTCACCATCGGCGAAGCCCTCGGCCGCTACCAGGCACTCAGCGACGGCGACGGCAAGACGCTCGTCTACTGCGGCGGCCTCAGCCCACAGCTCGAGGGCGAGGAGCTGCCCGTGGAGAAGGAAGGCTTCTACAAGGGCGACCGCACCCGCATAGAGCTGCCGCGCGAACAGGTGGAGGACATCAAGTCCTTCAAGGCCCAGGGCTACCGCGTCGTCCTGGTGCTCTGCACCGGCAGCGCCATAGCCCTCGAGGAGGTCATCGACGACTGCGACGCCGTCCTCGTGGCCTGGTACGGCGGCCAGGACATGGGCACCGCCGTCCGCGAGCTGCTCTTCGGCCTCCGCGACGACTTCGGCCACCTGCCCGTCACCTTCTACCGCAGCACCGACCAGCTGCCCGACTTCAGCGACTACAGCATGCAGGGCCGCACCTACCGCCACCCCGCCACCGAGCCCCTCTTCCACTTCGGCTACGGCCTGAGCTACAGCTTCTACCAGCTCTACGAGACCGCCGTCAGCGAAGCCGACTTCACCGTCAGCGGCATCATCAGCCAGTGCAACACCGACGTCCCCGACGCCGCGAGCCACCGCGCCGCGGTGCAGGTATACCTGAAGAACGACGCCGACCCCGACGCCCCCGTCAAGCAGCTCGTAGGCCTCTGCCCCGTCGTCTTCCGCAAAGGCGAACCCACCCGCAAGCCCTTCAGCATCAAGCTCGACCCCTTCTGGTTCCGCCAGTACAACCCCGAGAGCGGCCGCATGGAGGAACCCGCCGACGGCACCCGTTTCACCCTCCAGGTGGGCTTCAGCAGCGACGACCGCGACCTCTTCGACTATCCCTTCGTCTATCACAACCGCAAGTAGCGCACCTCCGCCCGAACCATCGGTTTTTACATCCCCGCACCACCCTTTTCCGACGCCCGGAAGAGGCATTATTTCATATCTGAACATCAGCCTTTTACCGCATCATCTCTTATATTGGTCTTTAGTTTGTCTTTAGTATGTCTTTAATTAGGCTTACAAATGTAAGTGATAGTAAGGTGATATATATGTTATATATAGTGAAAATCAAGCGGTTCAAGCGCTGGAACACCCCTATGACAGCAAAGCCTGAACGGCAGCAACGGGGATAGCGTGCCGCCAACTGGCAGCGCTATGCCGCCAGGCGGCAGCAGAAAAAAGAAGGATAGTTCTACCGGGGACGCACCGCGCGCACGGGGTGACCCCTGTAGCGGTCGGAGCCGCCTATACCATAAGACAGCACGCCGCCCTGCGACGTGAAGGCGAGGCACCACGCCCCGTCGGGGTCGTCGGCAAGGGTGGACGACCAATAGAAGCCCCCCGTGCCCGGCGAGTCCATGCCGGTCTCCGTCGCACCGCCGGCGGCGGGCAGGAAGATGCTGTTGCCGTTGGCTCCCGTGAAGCGGCAGCCGCCGACGCCGTCGAGGGTCGTCCAGAAGGCGGCGCTGTTGTCGACGAGCTCCTGCCAGTCGGCGGAGGAGGGGGTGCGTGCACCGCTGCCAAGGCGCAGGGCGGCGGCATCGTCGTCGGGCAGGAGGGCCGTCAGGCCGTCGACAGGCCCGAAGGACGGCATGGTGTTGTAGCGGGTCAGCGCGTCGAGGTGCCCGTCGGCGCTTGCGGTGGCGTGACGGTATGACTGCCAGCCGTAGACATCCTTGGGAGCGGTCTCGCCCCAGGCGATGTAGTCGCCATAGGCTGAGGGGGTTGCCGCGCCCACATTGCATTCGGCCCAGAGCAGGCCGCTCGGCAGGCCGAGGTCGACCCAGCCGTCTGGGACGGCCCGGTAGCCGTTGTCGGCGTCGGAGCGGCGGTCGGCGGCCTCTTCGTCGTCGCAGCCGGCCAAGGCCAGGGCCAGCACGGCGGCGGCAACGGCGGCGACGGCCCTCAGAGTATGTCTTGCGGGATGGCTCATTTCGGGGTGCAAAGATACGAAATAATATCCAAACGGCGGCGACTCAGCCCCTTTTTTTGAGCCGCCGGCGGCGGGGGCGGCACAATAATCCGCGGCATACCGCGTTTATACTCAGAAACAACAAAAACCGAAGAACGACATGAAAAGGTCTCTTTTGACGCTGGCCCTCGTGGCCGCTTTCGCCGTCTGCCAGGCGCAACACGACAGCATTCCGGAGCGCGACCCGCTGATAGTGCAGCGCATCGGCGAGTGGCAGGACCTGAAGTTCGGCTTTATGATGCATTGGGGCATCTACGCGCAATGGGGCGTCGTGGAGAGCTGGAACCTCTGCAACGAGCCGTGGATCAACAGAAACGGCGCCAACTACGAGGACTACAAGCGCGAATACTGGGCGCTGAACAAGACCTTCAACCCGCAGCACTTCGCGCCCGAGCGGTGGGCGGCGGCGGCCAAAGGGGCCGGCATGCGGTATGTGGTCTTCACCACCAAGCACCACGACGGCTTCTGCATGTTCGACAGCAAGCAGACCGACTACAGCAGCACGGGCAGCGAGTGCCCGGCCAAGACCGACTTCACGCGCGGCGTGGTGGAGGCCTTCCGCGCGGCGGGCTTCTGGACGGGCCTGTATTTCAGCAAGCCCGACTGGCACAACGACGACTACTGGGCCCACGAGTGGGCCACCCCCGACCGCAACGTCAACTACTCCATAGCCGACCACCCGGAGCGCTGGCAGCGCTACTGCGACTTCACATACAACCAGATACGCGAGCTCACGCACAACTACGGCAAGATAGACATACTGTGGCTCGACGGCGGATGGGTGCGTCCGGCATGGAGCGTCAACGACGAGACGCGCCCCTGGCTCGGCTGCAGCGGACAGGTGCAGGAACTCGACATGCGGCGCCTCGCCGGCATAGCACGCGAGCGCAACCCGCAGACAATCATCGTCGACCGCAGCGTCGGCGGACGCTATGAGAACTACCGCACACCCGAGAAGCAGGTGCCCGACACGCTGCTCCCCTACCCCTGGGAGACCTGCATGACAATGGGCGACAGCTGGAGCTATGTGCCGGGCGACAACTACAAGAGTGTCAAGGAGCTGATACACATGCTGTGCGACGTCGTGGCCAAAGGCGGCAACCTGCTGCTCAACGTGGGGCCCGACGCCGACGGCAACCTGCCGGCCGAAGCGCTGCAGCGCATGGAAGCGATAGGCCGGTGGCTGCAGAAGAACGGCCACGCCATATACGGCACGCGGCCGCTGAGCCCCTACTGCGAGGGCCGCGTCCGCTACACGCAAAGCAAGGACGGCCGCCACCAGTACGCCATAACCCTCACCGACGAGGCTCCCTACGCCACAGTGAAAGAACTAAAAGGAAAGGCACGCAAATGACAAAGGAAGAACGCTACAAAAGCCTGCTGCCGCAGGTGAAAGCCCTCTGCGAGGGCGAGGACGACATGATTGCCAAGATGGCCAACGTGGCGGCGCTGCTGCACACGGAGTTTGGCTTCTGGTGGACGGGGTTCTACCGCGTCGTGGACAACGAGCTGCTGCTGGGCCCCTTCCAAGGGCCTATAGCGTGTGTGCACATAGCCTACGGCCGCGGCGTCTGCGGCACAGCGTGGAAGGAACGCCGCACCGTCGTGGTGCCCGACGTGGAGGAGTTCCCAGGCCACATAGCCTGCTCGTCGGAGAGCCGCAGCGAGATAGTGGTGCCGCTGTTCAAGGGCGACGACGTCATCGCCGTCCTCGACATCGACAGCCGCGAGCTCAACACCTTTGACGACACCGACGCACGCTGGCTCGAACAGGCCGTCAACGCACTATGACCCAACACCATGAAAGAACCAGCCCCTCTGAGAGACAGAAAAAAGAAAAGCCCCTGCGTAGGGGCTTGCTGGGTGGTCTGTGGGAGATTCGAACTCTCGACCTCTTCCGTGTGAAGGAAGCGCTCTGAACCAACTGAGCTAACAGACCGAAGGTGGTGCTTTTTCTCTCTAAAGCGGCTGCAAAAGTACACTATTTTTTTTACATGGCAAAATAAATCTTTCAATGGGCGACAAAAAAAGACTGTTCTACAAATCCCAGATCGTCGGTATTATCTGGATATCAGTATCATTAGTCATCATTGCAGCCATCGGCTTTTTTTCGTCGCGCAAGAGCGCGACGACGGTGCAAAACGACAGCGTCGGCACCGAAAACATCAAAATATTGGCATCGAAGGAAGACTCTGCCTATCACCAGCGATACAAGACGCGCAGACACAAGGACATAGCCACACACAGATACCACGACGACTACCGGACAGACAGCACAATGTACGGCAGCCATACGCCGGCGATAAAGCGCCAACCTCTTGTCGTTGAGCTCAATAATGCCGACACAACGACATTGCAGCTACTGCACGGCATAGGGCCGGCATACGCACGCCGCATAGTGCGCTATCGCGACAGGCTCGGCGGCTTCACCGACGTCGGCCAGCTGCTTGAAGTCTATGGCTTCACCCCTGAACTGCTGGCACATATAGCGCCCTCGCTGACGCTCGACACCACCGCAATACGGCGCATCGAGATAAACAGCATAGGTCTGAAAGAGCTCATAAAGCACCCGTACATAGAATACTACCAGGCACGCGACATCGTGAATCTCAGGAACAAAGGTGTGCGCTTCAGCACCGCCGAAGACCTGCGCGCCGTGCCGTCGATGGCCGACAGCACGCTGGCCAGATTGCTGCCGTATATAAGTTTCGACAGCTGCAGATAGGGCAATAAACATTCAGCGCCGCACAATATTACGAAGGCCACAGCGTTATTGAGGCAAAAACACCAAGACCATGTTGACTTCCAAACACTCCTGGGTCGCCGTCATGACCCATTACAATGCCGAGTTGCTGGTAGCCAAGCGCTTTGAAGAGGCCGAGCCGCCGATAGCGTACTACCTGCCCATGCTGGCCAACCGCGACAAGCGCTACAAACGCAAAGAGCTGCCCGAGAAGCCCATGTTCCCATGCTATATCTTTGCACGCATAAACGACAGGCAAATCTACCAGACACGCACCACAAAGGGTGTAATATACATAGTCAGCAGCCAGCACAGCATAATACAGGTGCCTGACAACGAGATAGAAGCCATACGCCGTTTCGAGGCCACCCAAAGGGAATTCCACGTGCACGAGACAGCCAAGCTGGTCAAGGGCGCGCAGGCCACCATACTGAGCGGCGAGTTTGCCGGCATGCAGGGGCGTCTCATCAAAGAGTGCAAGGACGGCAATTTCTGTGTGGAGATCAGCGTGCTCAACATGTCTTTTGTGGTGCATATAAAGCGCAGCGAACTCCGCGCGCCCACGAATGAGGAGCTAACCAGCAAAGAACCAGGCTTGTTTGAAAATCACTAATTATAGTTATTGTGGGGTCACGCAGAAGGTTGTACTTTTGCACTCAGAAAAGGGTGAGACAGACAATCTTTAGAAAGCCCATTTTTGTTTTAGGATTAATGACTTAGAGGTCGCACTACGCTGCGGCCTCTTTGTTTATCACATACATGCGGCAGACGCCGAATGTCAGCTTGCGCTGACATGACTCATGAATCCTGAACCCTGAATTCTGAATTAACTGCAGAAAGGCGTCGCCCTTGGGGAAGCGCTCTATGCTTCGCGGCAGGTAGGTATATGCTTCGCGGCTGCCAGCCAGACGCTGGCCGAGCCAGGGGATGATGCGGCGTGTGTAGAGGTTGTAGAAAGGGCGTATGAGGGAGCTGTCGGGCGTGGCCAGTTCCTGTATCACCATGCGTCCGCCCGGCTTCAGCACCCGCAGCATCTCACCGAGGCTCTGATCCAGGTGCACGAAGTTGCGCACGCCGAAGGCACAAGTGACGGCGTCGAAGCTCGCGTCCCCGAAGGGCAGGCGCTCGACGTCGGCAAGCCTGTATTCTGCCTGAGGGGCTTTTCGCTTAGCGATGGCCAGCATCTCCTTGCTGAGGTCAACGCCAGTCACTGAGCAGCCCTGCCGCAGCAGTTCCACAGCCATGTCGCCCGTGCCGCAAGCCACATCAAGCACCTTGCCATGCAAGCCCTGCACAGCACTTTTTCGCCAACAGCGATCAAGCCCTGCCGTCATAAGGTGGTTCATGCGGTCGTAGTCGCGCGCTATCTCGTCGAAATCATAGGCCATAGCGGCAGAGTGCGTATATAACCGACGTGGCAAAGGTGGTGAGCACCAGCAGCGGCAATGCGGGGTCGAGCTGGCGCCCCTCTCTGTGCCACACAATGTGGAGGTGCCACCCGAAGATGGCCGCGGTAGCCACAGGCCACCACGAGCCGCTACCCACCAGCATCAGCAGATAGCCACCCACCACAAGCACCGTTTGGTAGATGCGTGCATTGCGCACCCCGATGCGCAAAGGAACGGTGCGCCTGATACCTTCGTCGCTCTGCATGTCGCGGATGTTGTTGACATTCAGCACTGCTACACTCAACAGCCCTACACCCACAGCTGGCAGCAGCAGCCATAATTTGAGGTCGATGGTGTGTGCCACGACGAAGTAGCTGCCCAGCACGCTCACCAGGCCGAAGAAGATGAAGACGAACAGGTCGCCGAGGCCGATATAGCCGTAGGGCTTCTTGCCGAGGGTGTAGTGCGTAGCCGCCCAGATGGCGGCGGCGCCAAGCAGCAGCACCCACCAGGGGCTGCCGGACACCAGCACCATAGCCAAGCCGATCACGCAACAGGCCACAACCGTCCCGTTGATGGCGCGCCACATCTGCTTGACAGTCAGCCCGCCGTCGGTCATGCTGTAGTTGGGGCCTTCCCTGCCCTCGCCGTCCACGCCGCTCAGGTGGTCGCCCATCTCGTTGCTGAGGTTGGAGAGCACCTGCAGGGCGCAGGCTGTGAGCAAGACAAGTGCGAAGGCCCAGCCGTTGTCGCCATGAGCACCCATGGCCAAAAGGCCTCCGCACACCACCCCTGCCAGCGACAGGGGCAATGTGCGGAGACGCATAGATTTTATGAGGGGGGTGAGCATGGGTGTTTTTTTTCTAGTTTTTCTAGTTGAACTAGTCATACTAGTCTTACTAGACATACTAGTTATTAGTTCAACTAAAAGGGGATTCCATGTTGTCTTAACAGTTCTTTCAAGCGAAGGTTCTCCTGCTCCAGGGCATTCATCCTGGCATCATGCTCCTGCCGGAAACCGGTACGTGCAGAATGCATCCTTTCCTTGATGCCACCTTCTGTGACGAAACGTCGCTCCAGGTATTCAAGATAGGAGGCCATCATCTTGTCCGTGAAACGGCATACGGTGACGGCCATGTTGCAGAACTCCTCGTCAGTAGCGCGTGAGGCCAGCGGTGCATAGTCGGCGAAATCGTTATGTTCGCGACAGAAGCGCAGCATATTGTCGAACCTCGGATGCGTCACGTCCCACAAGGGCAGTCCATGGATTTTGGCATAATCCTCGTAATCCTCACGCAACTCGGCGATGCTTCCCCTGGCGATGTTTATGAGCCTCAACTCCGACTCGGTGCTCGTCTTGCCGTCTTCACTTCCCTCCACGATGTTCTGCTTGCCGCTGCGTGCCGCTTGAACCATCTGGTCCACGGTGCGGTCGCCATAGGCTGGCAGGAACCGTCGGCAGAAGACCACCGTCAACTGGTAGAGGACGTCGCTCTTCTGATAGAGGCGGAGGTTGCGCCAATCCGCCGTCTGCTTGAAGATGGTCTTGCGCTTTTGCATTCTGGTTCTGCTGGTATCACTAGTTGGACTAGTTTTACTAGTTTAACTAGTTTGACTAGTTCTTCTTTATCGCTATCTGCAGCTCGTCGAGCTGTTCCTGGGCGATGGGGCTGGGGCTGCCGCTCATCACGTCGCGGCCCGAGTTATTCTTCGGGAAGGCTATGAAGTCGCGTATCGAGTCGGCGCCGGCGAAGATGGAGCAGAGGCGGTCGAAGCCGAAGGCCAGACCTGCGTGCGGCGGTGCGCCGTAGGTGAATGCATCCATCAGAAAACCGAACTGAGCGGCAGCGCTCTCGTCGGTGAAGCCGAGGGTGTGGAACATCTTGTTCTGCAGCACACGGTCGTGGATACGGATGGAGCCGCCACCCACCTCGGTGCCGTTCATGACGATGTCGTAGGCGTTGGCGCGTATGTCGCCCCAGCGGCTGGGGTCGTCGAGCAGCGCCTCGTCCTCGGGCTTGGGAGCCGTGAAGGGGTGATGCATGGCGTAGTAGCGCTGCGTCTCGTCGTCCCACTCGAGCAGCGGGAAGTCGATAACCCAGAGGGGTGCGAACTTCTGCGGGTCGCGCAGGCCGAGCTGGTTGCCCATCTCGAGACGCAGGGCGCAGAGCTGCGTGCGAGTCTTCATAGCGGGGCCGCAGAGCAGCAGCATCAGGTCGCCGGCCTTTGCACCCATCTTGTCGGCGATAGCCTTCAGAGCCTCGGCGTCGTAGAACTTGTCGACCGAGCTCTTGAACGTGCCGTCGGCGTTATACTTGATGTACACCATACCGCCGGCGCCCACCTGCGGGCGCTTGACGAAGTCGGTCAGCGCGTCGAGCTGCTTGCGGGTGTATTCGGCGCAGCCTTCGGCCACGATGCCCACCACCAGCTCGGCGCCGTCGAAGAGGCCGAAGCCGTGACCCTTGACCACATCGGTCACCTCCTTGAACTCCATGCCGAAGCGGATGTCGGGCTTGTCGGAGCCGTAGAGGCGCATAGCGTCGTGCCAAGTCATGCGGGGGAAGCGGTCGAACTCAATGCCCTTCATCTCCTTGAAGAGGTGCTTGGCGAGGCCCTCGAACATGTCTAGCACGTCCTCCTGCTCCACGAAGCTCATCTCGCAGTCGATCTGCGTGAACTCCGGCTGGCGGTCGGCGCGCAGGTCCTCGTCGCGGAAGCAGCGCACAATCTGGAAGTAGCGGTCCATGCCGGCCACCATGAGCAGCTGCTTGTACTGCTGTGGCGATTGCGGCAGGGCGTAGAACTCGCCGGGATTCATGCGGCTGGGCACCACGAAGTCGCGTGCGCCCTCGGGGGTGGACTTGATGAGCATAGGGGTCTCAATCTCCAGGAAGTCGCGGTCGGAGAGGTAGTTGCGCACCAGCATAGCCATGCGGTGGCGCATCTCGAGGTTGCGGCGCACGGGGTTGCGGCGTATGTCGAGGTAGCGGTACTTCATGCGGAGGTCGTCGCCGCCGTCGCTTTGGTCCTCGATGGTGAAGGGCGGCACTTTGGCCTCGTTGAGGATGTTGAGGGCAGCAACCTCAATCTCAATCTCTCCTGTAGGTATTTTGGTGTTCTTCGAGCTGCGCTCGATAACCTTGCCGGTAACCTGTATCACGTATTCGCGCCCCAGCTTGCGAGCCTGCTCGCAGAGGGGGGCGTTGGTCTCCATGTTGAAAGCCAGCTGCGTGATGCCGTAGCGGTCGCGCAGGTCGATGAAAGTCATGCCGCCGAGGTCGCGCGAGCGCTGCACCCATCCGGCGAGGGTGACTGTCTGTCCCACATTGGCGAGGCGAAGCTCGCCGCAAGTATTAGTCCTATACATAATTACACAAGTTTTCGTACATTTAAACAAGGTGCAAATTTACAAAAAATATCCTAACCGCAGCAAATAACTTTGCCTTTTTTCACATCGGTGCCGGAGACGGTGCCCCTACTGAGCCCTCACGCCATGGGCGCGTAGTTGCGTCGTCGTCCCTACGCCGCTTCTACGGAGTCCCTACGGCCGTTCTTCAGTAGTTCTTCAGTAGTTCTTCAGTGTGGCACTGAAGAACTACTGAAGAACTACTGAAGAACGGCCGTACCGGGTCCGAAGGGGATGCGTAGGGGGTGCGGTGTCGGCGGGGTGTTGATTTTAAGAAATTTTTACTAATGTATTTCATATTTGATTTTATTTTGTATCTTTGCATTTTTAAAACGACCGCGATGTACAGTCACCTGGAAGTAGAAGAAGGCACGTATATACCCTATGACCCAGCGCTTTATCCGCAGGACAACGCGCAGCGCCACCTCGTGGAGGTGAAGGCTCCGAAAGCCGGCGCGAGGCAGTTTGTGTTCGACGAGAGCTATCCCTACATAGACCGTTCGCTCGGCTACCGCCTGCAGCGCAATATCATCGGGCCGCTGTTCCTGTGGCTGGTCGTCTACCCCTTGAACAGGCTGAAGTACGGCCTGCGCATCGAGGGGCGCGGCAACCTGCGCCGGTGGCGCAAGGAGCTGAAGGGCGGCGCCGTGGCGGTGTGCAACCACGTGTACCAGTTCGACGCGGTGTGCGTCAAGCAGGCGCTGAGCTGGTGGCGCCACATCTGGATACCGATGTACGCCAAGCACTTCAACGGCGGGCAGTACTGGTTTGTGCGCTATGTTGGCGGCATACCGGTGCCTGAGAAACGCAGCGGCATGCGCAAGTTCGACGAGGCTTTCGACCACTACCACAGCCGCGGCGAGCATGTGCTGGTGTTCCCTGAGGAGGTGCGGTGGGACTGGTACGAGCCGATACGCCCTTTCCGCAAAGGCGCTTTCACCATGGCCTACAAGTGGGGCTGCCCGGTGGTGCCGCTGGCCATCAGCTACCGCGAGCGCAAGGGGCTCTACCGCCTCTTCGGGCCCAAGGAGATGCCGACGGTGACCATCCGCGTGGGCGAGCCGCTGATGCCCGACACCACGAAGCCCCGCAAGGAGGAGACCGAGCGGTTGCGCGCCGAGGCCCACACGGCGATGGTGCGCCTGGCGGGCATCAGGCACAACCCCTGGGAGGCGGTGCCTGATGACGAGCTGTGAGTTGTGAGTTTTGAGTTTTAAGTTTTGAGTAAAATAACAAAAATACAAAGACAACTATATGAAGACTAGCAACATGATTGTGCCGAACCTGCTGTTGGGAATGGCTGGCGGCATACAGTACCGCGCCCTGGTGAGGGCCACGAAGAACCCGCGCAAGGCATCGGAGAAGACGCTGAGAGAGATACTGACCTACGCCAAGGACACCGTCTACGGCAAGGAACACAAGTTCAGCTACATCCTGGAGGCCCAGGACGACACCGAACTCTACCGCCGCTACCGCGAGCAGGTGAAGCCCAACGAATATGAGGACTTCCGCCCCTACGTGGAGCGCCACAAGCACGGCGAGGCCGACGTACTGTTCCCCGGCAAGCCGGTGCTCTACGCCACCACCAGCGGCTCCACGGCGGAGCCGAAGTGGATACCCATCACGGAGCGCTACCTGAAGACCATCTACGGCAAGATGACGAAGGTGTGGCTGTACAACTTCATACAGAACCGCCACAAGGTCTTCGCCGGCAAGATACTGTCGATAGTGGGCAAGGTCATCGAGGGCTACGCCCCCGACGGGACGGTGTACGGCTCGGTGAGCGGCGTGACGCAGAGGGACTGCCCCGGCTTCGTCAAGAAGCTCTACAGCAACCCGCAGTGTGTCTACTCCATAGCCGACTACACCTCGCGCTACTATGTGCTGATGCGCATGGGCATCGAGCAGGACATCACGCTGATAGTGACCGCCAACCCCTCGACCATCGTGGAGCTGCAGAACAACGTGAACCGCTACTACGACGACTATGTGAACGACATAGAGCACGGCACCCTGAAGGCCGACCTCGACATACCGGCCGAGATACGCGCCGAGCTGGAGGCCTGCCTGAAGCCCAACCCCAAACGCGCCGCCGAGCTGCGCGCGCTGAAGGCCAAATACGGCGACGTGCTGCCCAAGCACTACTGGCCCAACCTGCAGATACTGAACACCTGGAAGTGCGGCAACACGAAGGTGTACCTCGACAAGTTCAAAGACTCCTTCCCCAAGGGCATGCTGCACCAGGAGTTCGGCTACTTCGCCTCGGAGTGCCGCTTCGGCCTGGTGATGGACGACACGCTGAACAGCGTCATGTTCCCCCACATGCACTACTACGAGTTCATCAAGGAGGAGGACATGGACAACCCCAACCCGACCTTCTACCAGCTGCACGAGCTCGTCGAGGGCCAGCGCTACTGCCCCTACGTGACCACCTTCGCCGGCCTCTACCGCTACAACATGAACGACCTGCTTGAGGTGGGCCCGTGCTTCAACGCCACGCCCACGGTGCACATGATACAGAAGACCCACGGCATCGTCACGATGACCGGCGAGAAGCTCTACGAGCGCCAGTTCATCGAGGCCGTGCACAAAGCCGAGGAGACCACCGGCCTGAAGACGCGCTTCTTCATAGGCTTCGCCGAGCTGGCGGAGAGCCGCTACAACTTCTACTACGAGTTCGCCGACCAGGCCACCACGCAGGAGCAGGCGGAGAAGTTCACCGAGGCCGTGGATGCCGCACTGAAGGACATCAACATGGAGTACAAGGCCAAGCGCGAGTCGCTGCGCCTGAAGGACGCCGTCACCTACCGCCTGGAGCAGGAGAGCTTCGAGCACTTCAAGGAGCGCTGCATCAAGGAAGGCGCCCGCGACGGTCAGTTCAAGCTCAACCTGCTGCTGCAGGACGAGGTGCGCCACGCCAAGTTCAACGATCTGGTGAAGAAATGAGCATAGAGCTCTCTCTAGGCACCGCCAAGGCAGTGATATTCGACCTCGACGGCACGCTCTACAACAAGAAGGGCCTGCCGTTGAGGCTTATCGCGGCCGACGTGCCGCACATGTTCATGCTGGGCAACGAACGCAAGGCACGCAAGGAGCTCATGGGGCGGTGGTTCGGCGACGAGCAAGCCTACTACGAGGCCCTCTACGCCCGTGTGGCGGAGATGAGCCACAGCACCGCCGACAAGGCGCGCCGCTGGTACGAGGACCGCTACATGCCGCAGATGCAGCGCATACTGAAGCGCCACTACCACGTGGAGCCGTGGGCCGAAGGCATGATGGCCGACCTGCGGCAGAGGGGCATACGCACCGCCGTCTACTCCGACTACGGATGCCTGCGCGAGCGCCTCGAGGCCCTGGGCTTCGACTGCTCGTGGGTCGACGTGGTGGCCGACGCACCGGCCCTCGGAGGGCTGAAGCCCTGCAAGGAGTCGGCCCTAAGCCTGTGCAAGATGCTGGGTGTGGACCCCACGGATACCCTCATGGTGGGCGACCGCGACGACACCGACGGCGAGAGCGCGCGCCGCTGCGGCATGCGCTTCCAGTGTGTCAAGCTATAAGCGCTGTGACCAACACAGGAGCATACTTCGCCCGGCTGCGCGAGCTGGTGGCCCTGGAGCTTGAGGAAGAGCGGCAGAGCTACCGCCGCAGCCTTGAGGCAAAGGGGGCGTCGCTCACAGGCACCATACAGGAACCGGGATGCCGCTACCCCGTCAGGCCGGGCAACACAGCCTACAACCCCATGGGGCAGCTCACGCTGGAGCTGCGCTACGACGTGGGCGAAGACGAGGTGGAGCTGGACTTCGAGCCCGGCAAGCCGGTGACACTCTTCCACATGACCGACAGCGGCGCCAAGGAGCTGCCGCACCAATGCTACGTGGAGCACGTGGGCGACGGGCTGCTGACCGTCAGCGTGCCCAACAAGGCGGCGGCACAGAGCATCGCAGACACCGCCGCGCGCCACCTGCTGGGCGTGCAGCTGGGCATAGACAACACAAGCTTCCGCGTGATGACCGAGGCGCTGCACGAGGCCGAGCGCAAGGACGACGAGCGCTTCGTGCGGCTGCGCGACGTACTGGTCGGCAACAAGCCGCCGGCATTCCGCAGCCTGCCGCAGCTGTCGTTCCCCTGGCTCAACCGCAGCCAGCAAGACGCCATACAGCGCGCCGTGGAAGCTCAGCAGGTGGCCGTAGTGCACGGCCCTCCCGGCACGGGCAAGACCACCACCCTCGTGGAGGCCGTCATCGAGACCCTGCAGCGCGAGACACAGGTGCTCGTCTGCGCGCCGAGCAACGCCGCCGTTGACTGGATTAGCGAGCAGCTCATGCGGCGCGGCATACACGTGCTGCGCGTGGGCAACCCCCTGCGTATGAGCGACGAGATGCTCGACTGCAGCTACGAGCGCCGCTATGCCGCCCACCCCGACTACCACGAGCTGTGGAACATACGCAAGACGCTGCGCTCCGGCGCCAAAGGCGAGCAGGCGCACCGTCTGCGCAACCGCGAGACAGAGCTGGAGATAAAGATCAACGCCGACCTCTTCGAGCAGGCCCGCGTGGTGAGCAGCACGCTGATAGGCAGCGCCTACCACATCATGGAGCGGCGGCGCTTCAGCACCCTCTTCATCGACGAAGCCGCGCAGGCCCTGGAGCCTGCCTGCTGGGCTGCCATCCTCAAGGCCGACCGCGTGGTCATGGGCGGCGACCACCAGCAGCTGCCGCCGACGGTGAAGAGCATGGCCGCCGCCAAGGGAGGTCTGGCGGAGACGCTGATGCAGAAAGTGGTGACGCAGTGGCCGCAATGCGTCAGCCTGCTCGACACGCAGTACCGCATGAACAGCGACATCATGGCCTTCCCCTCGCGCTGGTTCTACGGCGGACAGCTGAAGGCGGCACCCGAAGCCGCCACACGGCAAGTGTCGCCGCTGGACACGCCACTGATGTGGATAGACACCGCGCTGCTCGACACCGCCGAGCACGAGGTGCGCGGAAGCAGCCGCAGCAACGCCGACGAGGCGCGGCTGGTCATACACACCCTGCGCGACTACATAGAGATGCTATCGCCGCAGAAGGTGGAGAGCGAGCGCGTGGACTTCGGCATCATCACCCCCTACCGCGGCCAGGCACGCCTGCTGCGACGCCTGCTGAAGATGCAACACTACTTCCGCAAGCTCAGGCGCCACATCACCGTGGGCACCGTGGACGGCTTCCAGGGGCAGGAGCGCGACGTGATAGTCATCAGCCTCGTGCGAAGCAACGCCGACGGACAGATAGGCTTCCTGCGCGACCTGCGCCGCATGAACGTGGCCATGACACGCGCCCGCATGAAGCTCATCATCGTCGGCAACGCCGCGACGTTGAGCCGCCACCGCTTCTACCGCGAGCTGGCAGAGCACATAAAGGAACACGGAGAATTCATAGAGATAAAAACCTACACCGATGAAAAAGCCTAAACTCTTCCGCTGGGCCCTGTGGTGGGGCCTGGGCATTGTGATAGCATGCCTGGCGGTGATTGTCATCGACGCCGTCATGAATATGGACAAAACAGGCGCCGACGAAATGAGCGCCCCGATAATTGGCGCTTTCTACAAACTCATCTACAACTTTGGCATCTGGCCCATAGTGCTGTACATAGGCCTCGTCGGGCCCGTCGTCGAGGAGCTGTGTTTCCGCCTGTGGGGCAACGGCAAACAGTGGGCGGGCTACACCTCCGTGGCGCTGATGGCGCTGTGGATGCTCTCTCTGGGCTGGCTGGCTGCCGCCATAGCCCTTGGTGCCGGCATAGCCATCATGATTGTCTACCACAACGACAGAACGCGGCGGCTCTTCGCGCTCATGCTACTCTCGTCACTGCTCTTCGCTGCGGCCCACATAGGCAACTATGACCCCAGCGGCAACCTGACCATGTTCCTCGTTGCCGTGCTCGACAAATTCGGCATGGGCCTGGCGGCATCCTATTTGGTCATCAACCACAACATCCTTTGGTCCATGGGGCTGCACATACTGAACAACGGCGTGCTGGCCGTTATCTTCGGCGTGGGCGTCGGCATGGCCGCCGACACCGTTACCACCGCCGAGAACAAGGACTGCCGCATCACCCTGCGGCCGGTACTGACGAAGAGTGCCGACAAAGACACCTATGTGCAGGGATGGCTTGACGACAGCACCTACACCGACATCGGCACCCCTGGCAACATAGCCCAGACTCTTAACTCCATAGCACACATGAACGGCTCCACGACGCAATGCGACTACGAGTGGTCGGATTACCCCAAGGCAGAGATAACGGTGGTGATGCTCGGTGGTTGCCGCGACTACACACGCGCCGTCCGCCTGATGGAAGAGAAGAAATGGATAGCCACCGACACTGTAGAGCATGCCGACAGCGTGCGCACAATGTATGTTGGCGACAGTTCATACACCATCGCCGTTGAGCGCACCGTCACAATACGCAACATCTACGAACCCCTGTCGGGGATTTAATCACACCTCTATCTCGCCGCTGATGCGGTCGTCGCCCCAGACGGCATACATGTTGGTGCGGCCCTCGTGGAGGGTCATCTTGCCCTTGGCCTCAAGGTGCAGGCGGTAGAAGACGCACTGGTGCAGGTCGGCCTGACCGCACACCACGTCGGTGGCGAAGGCCTCACAGGTGGGAGCGCCGCACACACCGCAGTCTATCTGCGGCAGGTGCTCCTTCATCCTTTCTATCTTTTCCATCTTCTCAAAGGCCTTCTTACGGTCCTTGTCGAGGATGAGCATTGAACGCGGCTCCACCTCGTCCACAAAAGAGTTTGCCACGAGGTAGTCCTTGAACTTCTCCATCTCGCGGTCACGCGGCATCTCGCCGTTGCGCTCGCGCTCGGCGGCCTTGCGGGCGCGGGCATACATACGCTCGCCGCAGAGGAAGCGGTTGTCGCAACTCAGCAGCGCTCCGGCGCAGCTCTGGTCGCAGGCCCTCAGCTCGAGAAACTCCACGCCCTCCACCTCGTCGTTCTCCAGCTTCTCGAGGAAGTCCATGACATTCTCTATGCCGTCTATCGAATAGCTGCGTTTGGCGGTACATATACGGCGCTCGCCGTTGGTGAGTGTCGAGAGGATGGCGTCGGCGCTCAGGCGCTGGCGTGTCAGCGGCGGGTACTGGTGGTTCTTGCCGTTGTCCTTTATCTGCTTGTATACACGGTTGAACAGCGAGTTCATGTTAATCACGCCGTCAATGATGCTCTTCTCCTCACCCACAGGGGCCTTCACTGCCGACACCTTGGCGGCGCAGGGCGTGATGTAGAAGAGGCCTATCTGTTCGCGCGGTATGCCACGGCTGAGCAGCTCCTGCAGGGCATACATGGCGCTGAGGTCCAGCGGCACCTTGATGGGCATTATGTTCTCCGTCAGCGACGGGTACTTGATCTGTATGAGACGCACTATAGCCGGGCAGAACGACGAGATGAGGGGCCTGATGTCGGGATGCTCGCGGGCGTATTTCTCCTTCACGTCACGGTAGATGGAGGCTGCGCTCTCCACCTCCATCACATGGGCGAAGCCCAGCTCGCGGAGCGTGGCATAGACCTTGGAGACGCTTATCTCGTCGGGGAACTGGCCCATGAACACCGCCGGCAGCAACGCCACAGAATGGGGGTAGCGGCGGAACATCTCGAAGTCGTCATCCTTGATGCTGATAGACTGTGCCGGGCACACCTCATAGCACTTGCCGCAGTCGATGCAGCGGTGCTCCTGTATGGTAGCCTTGCCGCCGTGTATGCGTATAGCCTCGGTAGGGCATATCTTCATGCAGCGCGAGCAGCCTATGCAGCGCTGTTCCTCAACCTGTAATGCGTGGTAAAAAGCCATTTCCTACTTATCTGCTTAACTACTTTTCTACTTACCTACTGGAAGTTCACTTCCATCTCCACGGTGGTTCCCACGCCCACTTCGGAGGTGACATTCAGCTTGTCTACATTCTTCTGCATGTTGGGCAGGCCCATGCCGGCGCCGAAGCCCATGTCGCGCACCTCGGGGCGCGCCGTGCTGTGTCCCTCCTCCATGGCCCACGCTATGTCCGGTATGCCGGGACCCTTGTCGGCCACCACCATCTTAATCCTGTCGGGGTCTATGTCCACCAACACCTTGCCGCCGTAGGCATGGGCTATGGCGTTGACCTCGGCCTCGTAAAGCGCCACGACGACACGCTTCACCACCTGCGGGTCCACGTTGAGCTGTTTCAGCGTCTTCTTCACCGAGCTCGAAGCCTTGCCGGCATTGACGAAATCGCCCTCTACTACTGTATATTCCTGATGCATCTTTCCAATTATGGGTTATGAGTCTTGAGTTGTGAGTTAAAAGCTGCCGCACCCGGAAAACTCCTAACTCTTAATTCTTAACTCTTAATTAATATAGCGGTTTCATTCCGGCCCCGTAGAGGATGCCGCAAGTCTTGAACATGGAGTACTGCGTGCAGATGAGCACCATGCCGTTCTCGTCGGCCAGCTCCACCATATCCTCTGTCGGCCGTTTGCCGCGCACGAAGATAACCACGTCGAGGTTGGCCATGTCGCAGGTGCGGATGGTCTGCACGTTGCACAAGCCGGTGATCAGCACCGGAGTGTCCTTGAGCGTCAGCACGTCGCTCATCAGGTCGGAAGCAAAGCAATGCTCCACCTCCATATCAAGCTTGTCGGCGCCAAGGCCTACCGTGGCGTCAAGTTTGTCAACAATAGCTTGTAAAGTCATAGTTTTGTGCGGTATATATTATTAATTGTTTCCGAGTGCAAATTTACGCATTTATTTCCACATGACAAAATTTTTGTATCTTTGCAGTATGAAAAACATTGTATCACTGGTCGTAACGTTCTTGTTAACAACCCTGAACGCCATGGCCGCGCCGCTGGCCGACTCGGCATGGCGCGCCGATGTCAAGAGCGTCGAACTCTACGTCGAGGGCGGTTCGCAGACCCTGCGCAACGAACAGGCCACCCCCGTGCTCACCCTCGACGGCGGCGGCCTGCTGGTTCTCGAGTTCGACATCCTCGGCACCGAGCCCGAACACCTGCGCTGGACCATAGGCCACTGCTCGCGCCACTGGCGGCCTGACAGCCTCGCCGTGCAAGACTTCATCATGGGCTTCCACGAAGGCTACATCGACGCCTACGACCCCTCCTTCACCACCCTCACCGACTACATCCACTACCGCACCACCCTGCCCGGCCGCTACACCTCGTTCACACACTCCGGCAACTACGTCGTCGCCGTCACCGACGACCGCGGCGACACCCTCCTCACGCGCCGCTTCTGCGTCAGCGAGGAGAGCGCCTCCCTGCACCTCGACCTTGCACGCCCCTACGACGGCATAGACCTCGACCGGCGGCAGGAGCTCGACGTCAGCGTCAGCTCGCAGACCCTGCCCCTCAACCAGCTCTACCTCAGCGTGGAGGCTCAGCAGAACGGCCGCCACGACAGCCGCCGCTGGCTCCAGTTCAGCGGCTACGACGGCCCAGCCCTCGCCTACTGCCACCGCCAGTGCAACATCTTCCACGGCGGCAACACCTTCCGCTACTTCGACTGCAGCAACCTGCGCACACCCATGTACAACGTGCTGCACGTCACCGAATACGGCGGCGAGCTCCTCGCCCTGCTGCGCCCCGACCAGGACCGCTCCGCCAAGCATTTCATCACCGAGACCACACTCCTCGGCGGCTACAAGGTCAACGTATGGGACCGCAACAACCCGCGCACCGAGGCCGACTACGTGTGGGTCAACTTCAGCCTTCCCGTGGAACAGCCCTTCCTCGACGCCAACATCTACGTCGTCGGCGCCCTCACCGACTGGCGTCTCGACTCGCTGTCGCTCATGGAGTACAACCCCCAGCGGCGAGCCTACACCAAGCGCCTGCTGCTCAAGCAGGGCTACTACGCCTACCAGCTCCTCGCCCTGCCCTCGGGGGCGGCGGCAGGCACCGAGGCCTCTACCGCGCGCCTCGAAGGCGACCACCGCGAGACCCCCAACCGCTACACCGTCTACCTCTACCACCGCAGCCCCGCCGACCGCGCCGACCGCCTGCTGGCCGTGGCCTACCGTTAGTGCAAAAAACAACACAAGGCCTGCCGCTTTGGCAAGCCTTGTGTTTTCAGCCTTATAACATTTGCGCCCTGCGCACTCACTCCACCGCCAGCTTCTGCGCTGCGGTGCCCAGCGGCGTGGCTATGCGCACCACGTATATGCCCTTGACAAGGCCTGTGAGGTCGAGCACACAAGCCTCCGACCCCGCCTCCTCGCGGCGCTGCAACACATCGCCCTTCACCCCGAGCAGCTCCACCGTCTGCAGACCCGCCGCGCAACGCACCGTAGCGTTGCCATGCGCCGGGTTAGGCGTCACGCTGAACTCTATCGTAGCAGGCCCATCCTCGATGCCTATCTCCGACATGCTGAAGCTGAACGGCCCAGCCCACGGCGTCCACTCGTCGCGGGCGAAACGGCAGCGCGCCTTGACGTACACATCGTAGCGCCCCGTGGCCGTCAGGCCCGTCAGCGCTCGCTGCGGCACCGTGGTGTTTACAACATCAGCCCCTTCGGGGTCGAAGCCCTGCGGACCGTAGCACAGCTGCCAGTCGCGGTGGTTCGTGCCGGCATCCCACTGCGCTATCGCCGCGCTGTTGCCCACCCTTGTGTAGCGCACCTCGCGCACCTCGGGACAGGTGTCGCCGTCGAGCCTTATGATGGGGAACAGCAGCGGGTAGGCGTGCATCTCGCCGTATGTCCATGGGTCGTCGTCACCTGGAGTATCCTTCATGCGAAAACTTTGAATCGGGAAAACTTTTGGCTCTAGTATACCTGGATTATGTAGTTCTGTCCATCCTGCTGTAAGCTCCCAATTCTTATAGTATAATTGGTTCCACGTGTATTTAACCGATATGTAAAGAGAGTCGCTAATAACAATTTCATCGTCGAAATACACTTCATACAATGGTGCCGGAATATTATATACAGACCAATTTGTAATATCTGATGCATCCCATCCGCGTCCAAGGTCAAGCACCTTGGAAAAAGAGAATGTATCGCGTGTGATTTTTTTCTTCACAAGAGGCATCATATAATTACCACTTGGATGAAATAGTTTCACTTCAATTGTATCCCAATCCTCTATAGGCGCACTCCAAAGATCTGTGATTGAATACCAGGCCATACCGATAACGTTTATTAAACTGTCAGCGTAAAAACCAAAAGCATAATCTCCATTATTTGCATATGGCTGGGTTGGTGGTATTGTAACACTAGGACCAGCGTTGACGTTCTCGTCACAACCGAATCGACTTAGGTTATCTGGACGTGGAACACATAAAATGTCATCGTGCCATATAGCGTGCATCGAATCAAATGAGTGGGTCGTGAAATAGTTTGGTATACCAATATTGTATGGCAGCGTGTCATACTGTGCCTGTGTGGCTATGCTTGCAAGTAAGCATAGTATTATAAATGTTTTTTTCATAAGAATTTGTTTTTTTTACAAGCAAAACTTTTTACTCAAAATGGTTTGTCGTTTGATTTTCAGCGAGTAGGCAGACATATTTAAGTGTTTTGCACTTTGCAAACATACACATATTTCCAAACTTTTGCAAAGTGGAAACAAAAAAAAAGTTAATTGTCGTGCTTGCCACCACAGGGCCGGTACGGAGCCCCTACGGAGTCCCTACGGCCGTTCTTCAGTAGTTCTTCAGTGCCGCACTGAAGAACTACTGAAGAACTACTGAAGAAATGCCGAAGGATCGCCGAGGGGACTCCGAAGAGGGGCCGAAGGGACTCCGTACCGGCGGCTGCAAATCAACGATTTACGGCTTCTGCAGAGCCGTAACAGTTTAATTTTCAACGGATAACGAAAGGACTTTTGTTGTGGTTTCGGTGAGGCGGAAGCGGTCGTCGAGGCGCAAGCCGATGACCCATACGATGCGGCCGTCGGCATCGACGGCCACATGGACGTGGCGTTTCTCGATGAGGTTGAGCTTGCAGTCCTTGAGGAAGTCGCTCACCAGGCGGCTGCCGCGCATGCCGAAGGGGTGGAAGCGGTCGGCCGGCTGCCACGGACGGACGGTGAGGGGGAGACGGACGCTGGCGGCGTCGATATGCTCGGTGGTGTGGGGAGTTGAAAGTTGAGAGTTGAGAGTTGAGAGTTGAGAGTTGAGGGTGGAGAGTGTGGTGTTTAACTGTGGCGCGACGACGGGGAGCAGGGGGGCGACGACGAGGCGGTCGCGGTCGATGACGGCTTCGTGGGATGGGGAGAGGAAGCGGGTGCCGGTGTGGGTAGTGGGTAGTGGGTAGTGGGTAGTGGGTAGTGGGCTGACGCGGTTTTTTTCGGGCGTTGGGGGGGGGACGCTTTCCGTTTTTGGGTGGGCACTGGGCACAGTTATATGGGCGGCGATGTCGGCGGCGACGGGGGCGGAGAAGCCGTAGGGCTGGAGGAGTTCGTAGAGGAGGGTGGCAAGGGGGAGGTCGGTGGCGGCGAGGGCCCGGAGGTCGATGGCGAGCATGGCGAGGTCGAGGTAAGGGAGGCGCGAGGCGACGGGCTTCACGAGGGAGGCGCGGAGCTGGTCGACATAGGCGCGATAGAAGAGCTCGGTGTCGTGCAGGCGCCCTATGTTGGCCTGCATGGTGGCGTCGACGGAGGGGTAGAGCTCGCGGAGCAGCGGCATGAGCTGGTGGCGTATGCGGTTGCGGCGGGCGTCGAGCTCGCTGTTGGTGTAGTCTTCCACGTACTCGAGGCCGTGCCGCCGGACGTAGTCGTCGATGTCGGCGCGGCCGAAGGAGAGCATGGGATGGACGACAGTTATGGGTTTTGAGTTTTGCGTTTTGAGTTCTGTGCGGGGGCGTATGCCGTGGAGGCCGGCGATGCCGGTGCCGCGGAAGAGGTTGAGGAAGAAGGTCTCGACGGAGTCGTCGCGGTGGTGGGCGGTGGCGAGGAGAGTTTTTAGTTGGGCGTTGGGAGTTGGGAGTTGGGAGTTATTGTGGGTTATGATCCGGGCGAAGAATTCGTAGCGGAGGCGGCGTGCGGCCTGCTCGATGCTCTCGCCGGTGGCGGCGGCGACGGCGCGTGTGTCGAAGGAGGCCACATGGCAGGCGACACCGTAGGCGGCGGCGAGCTGCCGCACGAAGGCTTCGTCGCGGTCGCAGTCGCCGGGGCGGAGGTGGAAGTTGCAGTGGGCTATCTCGAAGGGGATGCCGGCGCGGTGGAAGAGGTGGGCCATGACCACGGAGTCGCGGCCGCCGCTAACGGCCAGCAGCACCGTCTGCCCCGAGGGGAAGAGGTGCTGCTGGGCGGCGAAGGTTGTGAAGCGCTGGAGCATCACTTGACGATGAGCTTGCGCATCTGGCGTTGGCCGTCGACGACGATGCCGTAGTAGTAGACACCGGTGGCGAAGTTGCCGAGGTCGAGCACGAAGGTGTTGTCGCCCTCGGGGTAGAAGCCGCCGTCGGTGTAGACGATCTTGCCCATGGCGTCCATGACGAAGAGGCTGACGTCGGAGGCGGCGGGGAGCGTGAAGGGCACGGTGGTGGTGCCGCTGAAGGGGTTGGGGTAGTTCTGGCCGAGGATGAACTGGTTGCCGTTGACGGTGGGTATGCCCTCGACGTAGTTGACAACGATGACGTTGGTGGTCTGGTTGTTGTCGGGGTTGACGTCGGCGGCGAGGTTCTGTATGCGGCCGCTGCCGGTGTAGTGGCGCATGGGGCTCTTGGGGATGGTGCGGTTGAACTCGATGAGGGTCACAGCGCCCGGGTCGAGGCGTCGCACGACGTTGTAGGAGATGTCGTTGCCGTTGATGGTGGCGCGGAGAGGCAGGGTCTTGCCCACGAGGGCGAGGTTGCCGAGGTTGCGCACACGCATGAAGACGCGGCAGTCGGGGTTGGCGTTCTCCTCGACGAGGATGCCGAGGACCTCGATGTCGACAAACTGGCGGGCTATGACGGTGGTGGTGTCGTTGGTGCGGTCGTTGTCCTCGACGGAGTGCACGTAGCCTGTCACGGTGTGGTAGCCGGCCTGACGCTGAGGCAGGGCGACGTCGAAGAGGTGGGTGGTCATGCTGAGGGCCGTCAGGGGTGCGGCGCGGTAGAATGTCTCCACGACTTTGGTGGTGGTGTCGTTGTCGTACCAGAAGCCGACCTCGAAGTTGTTGACGCCGCGAGCTCCGCGGTTCTCGACGACGAGCTGGAAGCGCACGTAGTTGTAGTCGGACGTGTCGACCACCATGGAGGTGGCGGCAACATCGGTGATGGCGCTGATGCCATTGACGCGCAGGCGGACGGTGTCGTTGTAGAGGTACTCGTTGCTGTCGCACTTGGCGAAGGCTGTGAGGTTCATGACACCCATGGAGGCACGGAACTTGGCATGGAAGGTGTAGTTGAGCGTCTCGCGCGTGACGAGGGGATGGCCGAGGAGCTCGACGATATCCACTTCCTCGTCGAATCGGTTGTTGCCGACGGTGTAGCTGAGTGTGGCGTTGGAGATGGGCGCCAGGCCCATGTTGCGGACGCCGACGGTGACGGTGATGGAGTCGCCGCCGACGACTCTCTCATGCGGATAGATGAAGGAGGAGAGGGCTATGTCGCCGCCAAGGGGCGAGAGGGTGTAGATCCTGCTGAGGGTGTCGTTGTCGCGGTAGATGTCGGTAGATGTGAGGTTGGTGAAGGCCGTGAGGGCGAAGGTGTCGGGGAAGTCGCTGGTGACGGTGAAGGGCGACTCGAAGGTGATGGTGTCCAGCTCGTCGGGCGGCAAGAGGCACGTTATGGTGTTCATACGCGCAAGGTGCGTGCCGTAGTAGGTGTAGCCCATCTGCAGCTGGCGGATGGTGTCGGTGCCATAGTTCTTGACGACGACTTCAGGATAGAGGGTCTGGCCGTACTTGGGCTGCTCGGGCTTGGTGATGGCCACGATGCCGGCATCGATGCGGTTGCGGCCGCGGACTATGCGGAAGTTGTCGATGGCGCAGCCGCCGCCGAAGTTGGTGTTGCTGTTCTTCTGCGGTGTGGTGTACACGAAGCGGAACTGGAGGCGTTCGTTGAAGTTGCCGCGGAGGACGCGGGTGCTGATGTAGCGGCGATACCATGCGTGGTCGCCGGTGAAGCATTGGTCTTCGGTGTTGTTGTACCACGTCAGCAGCGAGTCGTCGTCGAGGAGTTCCCATTGTCGGCGGTAGCTGTAGTATTCGATGTGCATCTTGCTGCCGTTGGAGAGGTTGTGAGCGATGTAGAAGAACAGCGTGTCGGGACGTATCTGCGATATGTCGATGACGGGGCTGTAGAGGTAGCTCACGTTGCCGATGGAACCTGAGATCTTGGAGTTGAGGTCTGTGACCCATGAGTTGGGCTGCGAATAGGCGTTGCTGAAGTAGCTGACGCCGGGCTTGGAGGGTGTGCCACGCTGCCAGAAGTTCTGGGCGTACTTGTTGTAGCCGACAGGGGCGTACCAAGTGTTGACAGAGTCGAATTTGTCGTCGAAGGTGAGGAATATGGTGTGGAAGCGGTGGTACTCCCAGCGCAGGGTGTCGTTGACGCGGTTGGTGTCGCCGGGCACGGCGTGCCAGATGGTGAGCACCGAGGTGCCGGGCTGGAAGACATGCGGCGGGAGGGTGGCGACGGTGCTGCGGCCGGGCTGCAGGATGCCGCTCCAGGTGAAGTCGGCCGTGTCAACGTATTCGCCGTCGGCGAAGGTGTAGTAGATGTGGGCACTCGTGATGGGGGAGGCGCCCTTGTTGACCATGCGGAAGGAGATGTTCTTGGGCAACGAGTCGTAGACGAGCTTGTCGCGCGGAGAGACAATCTGCGTAAGGGCAATATCGACGGGTTGCGGCTGCTGGTCGACGAAGAGGAGGAAGTCGACGTTGTGGCCCAATTGGGCAAGCCACTCGCCGGGAGTGCCGTAGTGCATCGGGTAGTTGTATACCGAGGCAGAGACGCGCATCTTCATGTAGCCGAGCGAGGCGCTTTGCGGTATAGTGACGAGGGCGCGCAGCAGGGAGTCTGTGTACAAAGCCGTGGGCGACACAATGCATTCGCCGGGGTCGTCGAAGGAGCCGTCGCGGTTGAAGTCGATATAGGCCGCAACACGGCCGCGGTCGCGGTCGACGAGGTTGCTCGGGTTGGCGATGGCGATGATGATGCTGTCGGAGGTGCCGCGTGTGACATGGCAGACGGGGTAGTCGGGGTTGGGGAAGTTGTTGCCGAAGTTGGTGTAGGAACGACCCATGGGGGGCAGCTCGACATCGATGTCGTTGAACGATATGCGGACGATATCGATACTGTCTGACAGGGGGTCGACAAGGTTGGCGCAGGCGGGGTAGGTGCCCTCCTTGAGGGTTCTGAACCTGTAGTCGAGGACGGTGTCCTTGGCGGTGCCGGTGCGCATGTTGTTGCTCAGGTGCAGGGTGTCGTTGCGGCGCGACTCGTCGTTTGCCAGGTCGGTCCAGGCACGCACGTAGTAGACGCCGTCGGCGAGCGGAGTGGGGATCTGGATGAGGGTGTCGAAGGTGTAGACGATGGTCTGGCCCACATCGACGAGGGTGGAGCAGATCTCGGTGACCTCCTGGATGAGGGGCGCCTGGCTGGCTTTCTTGCGGATCTGGTAGGTCACGGGGAAGTTCTGCTGAGGTTGCGAGCCGTAGTTGGAGATGGTGATACGGACGGTGTCGTTCTCCATGTAGACACGGTTGCCCAGCGGCGAGACGACGCCCTCGATGGCGAGGTCGTTATCAAGTTGCGGAAGGACGTTGACATGAACCTCGGAGAAATAGCTGGGGCAGTTTTTGGCGCTGAAGCACTGCAGATAGTAGGTGGAGTCGTGGAAGAACTGCGGCGTGGTGCGCCACCAGCAGGAGTTGGCGTAGTTGGTGACACTGTAGAACGGGGCGGCCGTGGAGTCGCGATACCACCTGACGGGGCGGCCGTTGACCTGCGAGGCGCGGACTTCGCCGAAGGTGCCATAGTCGAAGGTGGTGTCGTAGCCGACAGGCGGTTCGGGCGAGTAGTAGGAGTCAAAGCTGTGCGAGATATTGTTGCCGTTGTTCTTTGTGCTGTCGTTGTCAGGCTTGATGTCATAGGGGAAGTGGCACCAGCCTTCAAGCAGTATCTTGAGGTCGATGGCGGTATCTGTCGGGTAGAAGTTGACCAGGGAGTCGAAGACCAGCACACGTGAGATGTCAAGCGGCAGCGGGGTGTCGAACGTGACGGTCTCAATAACGGTGTCGGGCATGGTCCGTATTGAGAGTTTGTTGGCAGGCTGGTAGTTGGTTTTAAAGGCATCGGCATGGAGGCCGATAGTGAACGGGATGCCGCTGGGGATGGGTTTGAAGCCGACGTTCTTGAGGGTGATGGACACCTGTGTCTGCTGGAGCGAGCACTTGTCTCTGCTGGAGTGTATAAGCGTGGTCTTGATGTCGAATGCCGGGGCAAGGTAGAACTTCTTGTCAGCCTTGTTGTCGGCGGTGTCGCGGTCGTCGGGGCAGTTGAGCACTACGCGGATAAGGTTAGTGTCTATCAGTCCGAGGGGTGAATAGACGTATACCGAGTCTATCTTCAGCGTGCCTGTCGGCACCGAGCCGAGGCTACGCAACGGCGTCGCGGTGACGGAGTCGTACCCCTCTATATAGGCATACCATGTGGCGGAGTTTTCCGTGGTGCTGCCGTTGTTGTAAAACTCAACTTTGACGAGCACCGAGTCGCTCTCAATGTTGGGCGGCATATTGGTGGTGGTGTTGAAGTTGAAGTTGGTGGGCATCTGGGGCGAGATGATGCGGACGATGGACATGTTGTGTGTGAGGCGGAACATCTCCTGGGCGCCGATAGTCGGGCTCGGCACCTGAGAACGGATGCTGTCGTCGATGTCGTCGATGACGTCAGGGTTGTACTGAGCCTTGCCGACCAGGTTGGTCATGGTCATGTGCAGGTCGTCGATAGCCATGAAGTAGGGCTCTGTCTGCAGGGAGCTTCCGTCCTTCTGGTTGGTGGCCTGAAGGTCGGCAAGGGTGCTGCAGGCGATAGCGCCCCATTTGGCGAGGTTGGCGCCCTCAGGCGAGTAGTAAGCGTTGTAGTCGGAGCTGCTCATGTTGACATCGGCAGTGACTTCATAGGCTATAGAGCTGAAGTTGGCGATGATGTTGTTCATAAGCAGGATATTGTCAGCAATGCCACTGTTCGACTTCTCGACCTTCAGGGCACGCGAGTCGGCAACAGTACCCGCCTCCATACGTATAGAATTGTAGAGTACATTAATATACCGGCAATCCTTCATGTAGATACCGGAGGGATTGGTTATACCCTTGGCATTGGTGGCGTAGCAGCTTATCATGTTGTTGACGATGTAGCCTTGCCGCTGGTTGTTGAACACAGCGTCGACAAGTTTTATGCCCATCTTGCCGCCTTTCTTGTTGTCGACAAGGTATATGTGGTTCTTCTGTATGGAGAAGTCGCCGGACACATCCTCGAGACTGATGCCGAGCAGACCGCGGCTGTCTGTAGCCTGGTCGCTGATTATATCGTTTCTGAAGATCTCAATACCCTGCACATGCTTGAGGCTTACAGCCGTGGAGCAGAAGCTGAAGATGCGGTTGTTGAGGAAGGTTATGTTGCTGAAATCGGCGCCGTTCTGGATGCCTTTGACAGAGTAGAAGCCACTGTCTAACCAGCAGTCCTGAATCAGAAGGTTGCTCACGGCGCTGTCGAGCACGATACACGAGGCCTTGTCGTTAGCGATAGTTCCCTTTACACGGATGGTGGTATTCTGCATTGTGAGGCCGTCAACATTGTTCACGGCAAGGACATTGCCGTTAGTACCGCTGGGCGGACGCGACACAATCAGCATGTTGCGCACGATGACATTGGAGGCTCCGTCCATCTTGAACACATAGTTGGCTGCCGTGGTGGGTGCGGCCATAAGCACCGTAGTGCTGTCTGACTCGCCGACGAAGGATATGGTGTTGGTGGTTGACGCACCAGCCACTTCACGGAGAAGGACCTGCTCGACAAATGTTTCGCCGGCGATGTTGAAGACCACGGGGCCTGCAATGCCGACATTGTTCAAAGAATCGACAGCCTCGCCGATGGAGTGGTAATCAGCCGTGGCGTCAGAGGAGATTGTGTAACTGGTTCCGCAGAAGCTGACAATAAAGTCGCGACGTATGGTATCGTTTGAGGGAATGGTATCGCCAGTGACCTCAACCACCATCTCGATATGATGGCGTCCAGGCCTCATCGGGACACTCATGAACTGAGTGGTAAGCGAGGAGCCTGCAGCGATACTGTTGGTCACCATATAGTTGACATAATCGCCACCATCGAGCGAGTACTTGATGGGGAAGTTGTTCAATGGGTTGGAGCCGAGGTTGGAAATCTTGACGTCCATAGTTATATTGCCGCACGAGTTATAGGCAATGCTGTCGGTACCCTCAGGCCACTCTAACTTGGCGTCATAATCGGGCGAACCGACAAGGTTAATGTTGATCGTCTGCCTCTGTCCCGGGCATCCATAGACGGTATGTTCAATTATGATATTAGGACGCTTTTTTTCCTTTACGCCAGTGCCGGTGAAGCCTAACACACCACCCGTCGGGTAGTTGTCGCTGACATAGTGCAGCGTGGTGTTGTTCTTATTGGTTAAGTAGGTCTGCAAGCCACCGTTGTTCATCGCCTGGCTCTTGGAGAACGAGACCTGGACGACGAGCGACGAAACACCATCCCACACAAATACACTATCAAGGGTGTGCTCTATCCAGTTGTTTAGATGCTCAGCTCGACGGATGGTAAAGTTCTGCCGGCTATACACAAGGCTGGTGCTTTTCCAGTCGGTCGTGTTACTGAAGATAGTGTCGTCAGTGAGTCCCAGGGATATGGCGTACATGCTGTCGAACACCACAGAGTCAAGCGTGCTCAGCACGTCGGCAAGGAAGAACGATATGCTGTGTATCTTGCCTTCCTGCATACCCAGACTTCTCAACTCGCTGGCAGAGTATATGAACTGCTGCTTGGCAAATTTATTCTTGTTCTGGTATGGTGATGGATAGGCTTTCTGGCCAGACTTGGTCGTACCTGTACCAATCTGTCCTTCGGCTTTCTGGGTGGCAAGATAGCCTATCTGCATGGCTGTGTTAACATACAGCATCGGGGTGGTATAGGTATAACCAGTATCAAGGGCATTCCCGAGACTGTCATACCACACAGGTATACCATCCGCCGGCATGTGACTCAACGTCACCTGTCTTCCGTAAAGCGCCGTCACGGGTGTCCCCATATTGGGCATGCCCGGCGAATAGAGCGCCGTGGCACTGGTATAGGAGGTGTCGTTGCTGTTCATATTGTCGTTTGCGTCCTTGGTGGCGTAAACGGTCAGGTTGAACACCGAGTCGTGCGGCACATTCATATTAAGCCTCTGCAAGAAGGTGTACATCGTGTCGCCACCGCCAGGTATCGGCGCAGTAAGCGTTTCACTGACAACGGTGCTACCTACGGCATAGTTGAGTGTGAGGTTAACAGCGGGCTGCAGACCGAAGTTAGACACTGCAACCGTCACCGGTTCGTTGCCAAGACTGCAGCCAGAGGGCAACGGCATCACCTGAACCGCGACATCGACAGAAGGCTGGTTCAGCATCAAAAGGTGGGCCTCTGCCATACCTGTGGGGCAGCCGTTGTCAACATAGCGTATCCACTTGTTGTCTATCTCACCGATGAACACAGGGCTGGCGCTGGTGGCCAAACGCCAGTCAGCGGCAGTGCCGTTGAAAGCGGTACGCACAAGGCCTCCGGTCGCTGACGACGTCACCGATATTCCGCCTCCTGTCCATACATACGACGGAACATTCTGGTTCGTCCATGCGGCGGCCGTCGTCTCATTGTTCATGGCAATGGCATCCTCGGTGGCACCATTGTGACGGTATATAATGGCGAGGTTCGGCACATCGGCAAGCTGCGACTGTTTTATCTCCTGGGCATACACCGTGGGGCCTGTGCCGCTATAAGTACCGCCGGCAAACTGAACAACGAGGAACTCACCGGGTGCTATCTTCACGTTGTTACCGAACTTGATAATCTTGTTGTTCATGGCCGTTGTCGTGGATATCGTGCGCAAAGTGTCGCCGCTCAGATAAGCTGTATCATCGCCGACATTGGTGAGCTGTACCGCCACGGCTATGGTGGGCTTTATCCAACTTGGCATAGGGCTCGTCAGACCAGGGACAGTATTATTCTTCTGCAATAGAACCTGTGTGATGCGCACTATGGGCAGCATTCGGCGTTGCTTGAAGTAAACAACAGAATCGCGACGCAGAACACCCGTCGTTATCGAGTCGCCACGGTAATAGTAGTCAGCATCGTCAGGCGAGTTGTACCACAGCACCTGCGAGCGACGCTTCGGGGCATTCGGATTGTTGTATACCGACCATTCCGTAAGAGATGTGGTGGGTTTTACCACCGTCGCCGATGCATACGGCACATTCTGCGTATAGTCGGTGGCGTCAGGTTGCTGATAGCGGCTCACCACCGTGAAGGTATTGCTGTCGTTCGTACCGTTCGGGTCGTTGGCGCATGTAAGCCATATTCTGATTCTATACACAGAATCCCACAGGCCGTTAGCTGGCAGCTGAAGCATCCGGCCTGTATGTATGGAGACAGTGTCGTCGGCAGGCAGTGTCTGCGTAATATTGTATGTATTCACACTGCCGCCATTAATCTGATACGACATCGTCATCGTCCTGGTGCTGTTCGGCACGAATGTCGACGAACCGCTATTGCGCAGACGCACCACCAACTCCACATTCTCAGGCATGGCGCAGACATCGGCGCTGGGGCTTGTCAGGGCCTCCACCTCAAAGTCGTAGTTAAGCGACACGAACTCGAAGGCACCGGGGCAGGGGTGCTGGGCATCGCGGACTGTGTCAAACATGTCGGTATTCACGGTGGGCACAGGAGTGCCAATGCCTTTGATAAACCTGTTGAAAGTCCTCAGGTCAACCAACGAGCCGTTGAGATAACTCGGGTCAAGCGAGCGAGACGTACCGTCCATCGGCACCACCGCAGCCCACTGCTCCATGTTTTGGTACGACTGGGTGCCTCTACGGTTCAAGTTCACACCTTCCGAATAGTAAACGTTATGCCCAATAGTATTGCTCGTCTGGTTGTAAGCGGCGAAGTTGAGAGCGTAGTTCGTCCCATCGAAGCAGGCCACGATGTTGTTTACAAACATGCTGTTGTTCAACGCACCGCCGCCAAAGGTGGCGCTGGCGATATTGGAGCGCTGCGGTGCAGTCATCTTGACCGAGTTGTACACCACATCCATCCAGTTGCCACCAATTATGTTGAACGGCGTCGTCAGCAGGTTGGCATTGCCGTCGTCAGCACACACTATCATGTTGTTTGCCACAACAGCATGGTTTGCCTGGCTACCGTTCACGCCGCTCAAGCCGAGGGCACCGGCGCCGTGGCTTGTATAGATCTTGTTGGCCTTGACGCTCACATTGCCATAGCAAGCATATACAAGCATCACATAGCTGCTGTTGCTCTGCACGTCATACAGCTCGTTGTGCTCCACCATGGCATTGGTGACAAACTGCACTCTCACACCATTGGTATACTGGTTGCTGAACAGGCTGTTCACCACTGTCGCTCCGGTTGAGCGCAAGTCTGCAGCATGACCGCTAATGTCTACACCGATTTCGCCACCCACAAACTCACAGCCGTCAACAGTCACGTTGTTGGCATAGCCGCTATTTATCATGCAACCTATACGCATGCTGGCGACAGATGCCACGAGGCTGTCGATGAAGCGGCAGTTGTCAAACCTGTAGTTACTGCCACCTTCAGCCATGATAACCATATTGGCCAATGCACCGCCGCGGCGGACAAAGTTAATATTCCGGAAGCGGATATTGCTCACATTGGTGAGGTCCACAATATTCTGTGCCCCCGTTGCAGCACTGGCATACAGTGTCACATTGCTGGTTGCGGGTTCAAACACAATGTAATGCTGTTCCGTCAGACCGTCAACCTCGGGCATCACGAACGGAGGATAGCTGCCGGGGGCAAGCCTTACCACCAACGAGTCGTTTATACCGCATCGGCTCAGGGAGAACAGAAACTCCTCTATCGTGCCGTAGTCGGCATTGTCGCCGCCCACATTACGCACTCCGTTCAGCGGACCGGCGCAGACAATGAACGACGTGTCGCCCGGATTGTTCATGCTGCTCAGGTTGTTGTAAGGTTCGTGGTCACGATATAGCGCACCTCCAGCCGTCAGCGTGTCCAGCGTCCAAGCCTTCAACGTATGGAAGCCGGGAGTGAGCGTCACCCCTGTGGCCACGGTGACCGTCGTCGACGCACCAGGGGCCAGCGTGCCGTTCCACCTAAAGCTGCCGGTAGTGCTGTCTATCATGTAGTTAATCACCGCCGAGTTAAAGGGCAGGGCGCCAAAGTTCTTCAGTTCCACATCAATGTGCGACGGCTGTGTGATTATCGGCGAATCATAGTTCGGGAACACCAGCGACGCCACACCGGCATCATACAGCAGCGGCTGGTTCTTCTGTTCCGCAAACACGATTGCCGGCCTTATGTTTTCCGAGAATGACGAAGCCGTCATCTCATCGTCCTCATAGGCATTGATCTGATAACCGGCGCTCTTGCCATAAAAGTACTTGGACTTCTTATTGTTTGGCGATGTTATCATCTTGATCTTCACGCCCAGCGGGTCGACATTGCCGTTGTTGATGGCCTGCATCACGATATCACCACCGGCGTAGAAGAATGTATCCTGGAAGTTGATGACCAAGTCCGTTCCCGTGGTGGCGGCCACTATTGCCAGCGTCGAATCCCAGACGACCTCCATGTAGTCCTTTGTGAAGGGCTGCGAGTCGTCGCTGGGAACGGTATACGATGCCGGAACGTTCTTCATCCTGAACTGGAAGTTGGGACGCGTCTGGGCCGACACATTCTCCGCATAGGTGAACCGCATCGACGTGATGGCGCCAGCCTCGTAGCCGGCGCTTCTCAGCAGCGCCGAGTCAAGCACCCATTCGCTGCGGGTGTCCGAATATTTGATAAACGGGAAGTTCGCGCTCTGCGTCGTTCCCACAAGCACCGGCGGCGTGGTTGTCGGTATGAACTCCTTGCCGCGCGTGCACCAATAGGTCACCCACGAGTCTGTGGCAACAGGGTATCTGGACATATTGGCGTTGGCGGTGGCATCCCTCACCACACAGTAGAAACGCATCACAGTGTCGTAGCCGTGGAAAGGTATGCGGGCAGCGAAACGCTTGTAGACGACATTGTCGCGACCGGTATAGTCGCCCACGAAAGCCATCTGCATCCTGATGGGGGTCAGGTCGCTGCCTATCGTGTAGAACAGGTATGCCGAGTCTGTGTTGATTCCCTGCAACACGTCCGTTCTGGCATCCATCACCACCTTTGCGCCGCGGCTGCTCGGGTGGGCGCCGCCGTCGGGATACAGGGCCATCTTGATCTTTGGCTCAATCATCTCGTTCTGGCTGGCGCGGATCCTCAGATTGTCAATCCACCACCCCGACCCAGTCACATTGCCGGTCATGGTTCTCTTCTTCAGCACAAAGCGGAACATCAGTCGACGGTTCTCGGCAGGCACCGACGAATTCAGCATATCGTCAATGTCGAAGCGCTCACTCTTCCAGTTGGCGTTGGTGGGGTTGGGCGACCAGTCGGAATACGACTGCCTGTTGAAGGCACCCGTGCTCCTGAACTCGACGCTGTATTCGTCGCGGTCGGTGTTATAGTTGGCACTACCCGTCAGACGTCTGTATCGAGCATCCGGCTCGTCAGCCAACTTGACCTCTATCAAGCCAATCTGGTAGTCTGTGCCGCCCGAGCTGATATTGGCGTCCACATTGCAGATGTGGTCAAACTCCAACGATATATAACGCAGGGTAAGGTTGTTGCGGAAATCTATCGTATCCGTCACAAACATAACATCTTCGGTCTTGGCCTGGACGAGCTTGATGGACCGCGCACCGCCGGCATAGAAGTCTGTCGAATAGACCATACCTGTTGTCGGCGTCACCGAGTATGTCACGGGCTCGTTTTCCTCAAACCCTTGCTCATACATGATGTTCACCTGAGCCTTGGCTCCAAAGCCCAAAACGACAAAAATAGCACCAAGAATAAAAAACCTGGTTTTCATATTACTGATTTGTTTATTTGTTATCAATCAATTATTTACACCGTTTTATACAGCAAAACCCACCCTTTTCGGGGTATACTTTTGCCGATACAAATATACACAAAAAAATGGACGTAAAGCCCATTTTATATAAAAAAAATATTAAATTAATCGCAAATCACTCTGACACAGACTACTCCGCAGCCTCGCTGCCTCGCTGCTCCAGAGCCTCGTACATGAACACTCCGGCAGCGACGGAAACGTTGAGCGACTGCACCTCGCCAACGATAGGCAGTTTTGCGCGCACATCGCTCATCTTCAGCAGCTCCGGACTGATGCCGGTCTCTTCGTTGCCCATGATGAGAAGTGTTGGCTTGGCAAAGTCCACCTTGCGATAGTGCACCGCACCTTTTTCGGTGGCGGCGACGACCTGGAACCCGTACTGCTTGGCGAGGTTGACGACCGTCTTGAGGTTCTGCTCACGGCATACTGGCAGCCGCAACAAGGCTCCGCTGCTGGTCTTTACGGCGTCCTCGTTGAGCGCCGCGCTCCCGTGGTCGGGCACCACTATAGCGCTGACACCCGTGCACTCCGCCGTCCTTGCTATGGCTCCCATGTTGCGCACGTCGGTGATGTGGTCGAGGAGCACCACGAGGGCCTTCTCGCCAAGTGTCTCGACGAGATCCATGAAGCTGTGGTACTTCACCGCAGCTATGACGGCCACCACCCCCTGGTGGTTTCCAGCGGTCATCTTGTTGAGCTTCTCCACAGGCACATACTGGAAGGGCAGGTCGTGCTCCCGCATCAGAGTGCGCAGCTCGCCAAGCAGAGAACTGTTCAATCCGTTCTGTATCAGCACACGCTCTATCTGCTGGCCGCTACCTATGGCCTCCATCACGGGCCTCAGGCCATACACCACCTGTGTCTTGTTAGTTGTCGGCTTCTGTATTCTGTCCATCTTTTATGATGATTTTACGGTCGGCCATCGCGGCCAGTTCCTCATTGTGTGTCACTATGACAAAAGTCTGCCCCATCTCCCTGCGCAGTTCAAAGAAGAGGCTGTGCAACTCCTTGGCGTGCTGCGAGTCGAGGTTGCCGCTGGGCTCGTCGGCCAGCACCACCATGGGCGTGTTCATCAGCGCGCGCGCCACGCTGACACGCTGGCACTCGCCGCCGCTCATGGCCGCGGGCTTGTGGGTGGCACGGTCGGCCAGCTTCAGCCGTTCGAGCAGCTCCATGGCGCGCTGCCGCGCCTCCGCCTGGGGCCTGCCGGCTATCAGTGCCGGTATCATGACATTCTCCACGGCGCTGAACTCCGGCAGCAGGTGGTGCGCCTGGAAGACGAAGCCTATCTGCCTGTTGCGGAACGCCGCCAGCTCTTTCTCCTTGAGCTTGGTGACGTCCACGTCGCCATACCGCAGCGTGCCGCTGTCGGGCCTGTCGAGCGTGCCGAGGATCTGCAGCAAGGTGGTCTTGCCGGCGCCGCTGGCACCCACGATACTCACCACCTCGCCCTGCCCTATCGTCAGGTTCACGTCGCGCAGCACATGCAGCGACCCGTAGCTCTTGTTGATATTGCTCGCTGTTATCATACCTCAATGCCGTTCAGGAACACGCGTTCCACCTTGTTCTCGCCGTAGGCGTAGGGCATGTACTCGTAGCTTGCTATCGGCTTGGTGATGTAGAAGTTAGCCTTCTTGCCCACAGCTATGCTGCCCACCTCGTCGCTCACACCCATAGCGTAGGCGGTGTTGAGGGTGGTGGCGTTCAAGGCCTCTTCCGGCGTGAGCCTGTAACGGATGCAGGCCATCGAGAGGATGAGCTGCATGTTGCCCGAGGGCGACGTGCCCGGATTGTAGTCGGAGGCCATAGCCACCGGCAACCCCGCCTCAATCATCTTGCGTGCCGGCGACAGCGGCAGGTTGAGGAAGAAGGCACAGCCGGGCAGTATGGTAGGCATCGTGTCGCTCCCCTTCAGGCATTCTATCTCGGCGTCGCCCATCTGCTCCAGGTGGTCCACCGATATGGCGTTGTACTTCACGCCCACCTGCACGCCGCCAGAGACGGCCATCTCGTTGGCGTGTATCTTCGGACGCATGCCGTGCTTGATGCCGGCCTCCAGTATGCGGGCGGTGTCCTCGACGGTGAAAAAGCCCTGGTCGCAGAAGACGTCTATGAAGTCCGCCAGCCCCTCGTCCGCCACCTTCGGTATCATCTCGTTGATGACCAAGTCCACATAATCCTCCTGGTGCCCGCGATACTCCATCGGTATGCCGTGGGCGCCGAGGAAGTTGGACTTGATGGTCATGGGCGAGGACTCCTTGAGGCGGCGTATGACGCGCAGCAGCTTAAGCTCGCTCTCCGTGGAGAGGCCGTAGCCGCTCTTTATCTCTATGGCGCCGGTACCCATGCGCATCACGTCGTCGAGGCGCTGACGGGCCATGTCGTAGAGCTCGTCCTCGGAGGCCGCCGCCGTGGCCTTCGCAGAGTTGAGGATACCTCCTCCCCTCTTGGCTATCTCCTCATAACTGAGACCGCGTATCTTGTCGACAAACTCATGCTCGCGCGAGTTGGCGTAGACGATGTGCGTGTGCGAGTCGCAGAACGTAGGGAAGACCAGCCTCCCCGCGGCATCCACCTCTCTGTCGGCGGTGCCCTTCCACTCGCTCATCGGTCCAAAAGCCTTTATCTTGCCGTCCTCTACGAGCAGGTAGGCATCCTTGACGGTCTCCAATTGGGCCATCTCCTTGCCCTGCTTGCGCAGCTGCGGGGTGCTCTCCACACCCACCAGTTCCTTGATATTCTTTATTAGTGTTCGCATATCTTTCAGTCTTTAAACGACTGCAAAGATACGAACATTTTGCGACACCGTAAAATATTTTATCCATCTATCGCAGCAGCAGCACCGTACCCACCTTCTTCTGAAGGCGCTGCGGCTCAATATCGGTACGGTAATACAGCACATAGACATAAGCTTCCTGCGGGCACGGCGTGCCGCTGCAGGTGCCGTCCCACGACGGGTTGTCGCCCTCGATGTGAGCCACAAGCAACCCCTGCCGGTTGTAGACATCCATTCCCTCGGCCCTGCACTCGTTGAGCACAGGCGCAAAACGGTTATTGTCCGCACCCTCGGGGGTGAACGCATTGGGCACCCACACCTCGGAGTTGTCTATCGGTATGGCAATGGTGAGAGTGTCAACACACGCCTCGTTGGCAGCCGCCAACGTCAACCGCAAGCTGTCACCCAATTCATGCGCCGTATAATGTATGACGGGCGTACTTCCCACGTAATTACCATTCACAAGCCAATGCCTACTATCAGCATTAATACTCACATCATGGGCGTCAAACGATGGCTGATCCACGCTCAAACGTTCCGGTTGCACCCTCATCTGCGCCACGGGCCACTGGACAGGCTTTAACGTAAAGATCGTGTCATACGCGCATCGACCATTAACGCTTAACCTATACTCCGTCGCCTGCGAGGGCGACAGGACAAGGCTATCCCAAGGCTGCCCCTCAAGGGCAATATCCATTGGGGCAGACTTCCAGGAGTATTCATAGCCAACAGTATCGCCAACTGCATAGCCATGAATGTTATAATGGTGATTGTCGCAATCAGCCTCTATGGCAAACACCACACTCGGAGCCTTTGCCACACTAAGCATAACCGAGACAATAGAGTCACACCCGTTGCTTGTGGTAAGCGAATCTGTATAAACGCCTTCGTTCAACAATATACGCCCGCGCCATAACAACGACTCGCCCTCACAGACAGTATCATAATCCAAGTCAAACCCTGTGGAGTGAAACACGAGGTTAATGGAGGCTACCGTATCGCAAGCATCCACAGATTGTATCGTATCCGCATAAGTACCTTCGACCGTTAGCGTCATGCCGTGCCACAACAGAGTGTCTCCCGGACATACGAATCCTGTCGTTTCAATCATATACACAGGAGCCATCGTCAAATGGAGGTTAACCACCGAATCGCAGCCCGACGAAGACACAAGCGATGCAATATAATCTCCACCTGAAGACAATGACTGGCCATTCCATTGATAGATGCTGTTAGTGCACATATTGTCCTCGATGTAACTATTATACGAGGGGTTGACCGTCAATATCTCCAATACAGTATCACGCGCTGTCGAGCAATGGCACAGCGGTTCCGCCAAGGGTGCCGTAGCTATAGTCACCACATGGCGTCCGACGCTGTCAAATGACAGCCTCAGCGTATCGCCCATAACATCCATATGCCGGCCATCAAGCGACCAATCCAACAAGACACTATCCGCATGACGGGCAGAAATACATACCGTGTCCCCCACACACAACGAGTGGCGACTTGCCCTGACATCGTATGAAGTATCCCGCAGCGCCATGCCTGCAACAAACGCGTAACTCTCCGTATTGCCAAGACCATAAACCATTGCAATAAACCTGCCACCATCAGCATCCAGTATGTGCGTTCCCTCCGCAACCGGCATGCGGGCATAACTGAAACCGTTTGATGCCGGAGTAAAAGCGGAGCAAACATTAACCCCGTCAATTCTCATCATGGGAACATCACCAGTCGACATCACAATGGCAAGATAATGATTAGATGTATGTTGAGTATTCTTTATCTGAATTATGGAGCTACTGATCCCCTGTTCTATCGGCGGCACAACCACCGAGGCCGGATCTCCAGGAGAGCCGCCGAAGTAACAGCTGCCGATATAATAGAACACAGAGACTGGCGACGACGCCTCAATCGGTAACGCATTTGACTGATAGAAATCCATATTTACGTCATCCGGCATAGTCGCTGCATGATCCCCTATTACAAAGCTGTACGATTCCCCCGAAGACAACGGGCCGATAGTATTACCGCCTATGTTTATCACACAGCTATCCCTAAGGGAGGTCACCTTGACCATATCCCCCACCAAAATACCACCCGGGCCCGCATGGTTGGCCACATGTCGCCCCGACGTGGGTATTACCAGGAAATGCGTACCCCAATAGTTGACAGGAACACTCTGTTCCAGAAGAACATCTCCTGCCCCATACCTTATATTACTTGTCAGGCTGGCAGGAACATACGCACATCGATGCCCCTGAAAAACTGCCGTAGGCCTTGACGAATGTATCATAGTGCCCGAGAATCCTGAAGGCACACCGGACACACTACCGCATGACGAGTACATCCTGCACACCTGCCCCCTCATCAAAAGAGTATCTATAGTGTCACCCGGAGAATACAACGAGCTGAACACCGAACCATAACTGTCAGGTACATGAGCACTTACACATTCTTTTTGTATAATCCGTATTCGCGTGCTATCGTATGGCGCAACGATAAACACTTCCGGACCCTCTTTATTTGAAGTATATGTCTGCGTCATATAATCACACCTCAAAGCCGTCGTCGGCAAAACCGCCGACATGTCGGAACTGTACTCAAGATAATTGTTTATATAAACAATCGCGGGAACATCCGTCACAACATGCCACGCCTCATTGGCAACTGACAATCCAAAGGGTATATCCGACTGATCATCAGGAACAAGAACCCTGTTGATTCCCCCCGACGGAACAAACACGGTGGTATCGCTGCCGCTAAAGGGGTTCTCTATACGGGCCGTACAATCATGCTCCGAAGCAATCATGATATAGCATTTTGCATTTCGTGAGCTGTTACGCATAAACGACACCCAGAAGTCTGTGCCAGCCAGGCTGGGCACAACTTGCTGGCCATTTGCGCCAGCGATGGCCAGCGCAATGAATGCAATTATGAGCACAGCCCTTTTCATCCCGTCCTTTACAAGTCACCCGTTGGTCCTAATCCGGGCTACCTATATATATGACGAGAAACAGGCGAAAAAGTATCAAAAATTAACTTTTTTTAATATTTTTTACAGCCATCAGAACAACTCCTGCTGGTTGCCGTTGGTCTTCAGCTTGCCGAGGTGCTGGTAGGCTAGGGCCGTGGCTTCGCGGCCGCGAGGGGTGCGCATCAGATAGCCTTCCTGGATGAGGTAGGGTTCGTAGACCTCCTCCACGGTGCCGGCATCTTCGCCGACGGCGGTGGCTATGGTGTTGACGCCCACGGGGCCGCCCTTGAACTTGTCGATGATGGTGGTCAGTATGCGGATGTCCATGTCGTCCAATCCGTTGCGGTCCACATTGAGAGCCTGCAGGGCATAGCGGGCTATATCCAGCGTGATGGTGCCATCGCCCTTGACCTGCGCGAAGTCGCGCACGCGGCGCAACAAGCGGTTGGCTATGCGGGGGGTGCCGCGCGAGCGCCGCGCTATCTCGATGGCGCTCTCGCTGGTGATCTTCACCTGCAGCAGCGTGGCCGAGCGGTTGACGATGCGGGTAAGCGTCTCGGCGTCATAGTACTCCAGACGGCAGTTGATGCCGAAGCGGGCGCGCAGCGGAGCCGTGAGCATGCCGCTGCGCGTGGTGGCGCCGATGAGCGTGAAAGGCTTGAGGCCCAGCTGCACCGAGCGCGCCGCAGGGCCGCTCTCTATCATGATGTCGATACGGAAGTCCTCCATGGCGCTGTAGAGATACTCCTCGATGACGGGCGACAGACGGTGTATCTCGTCGATGAAGAGCACGTCGTTGGCCTGCAGCGAGGTGAGCAGTCCGGCCAGGTCGCCGGGCTTGTCGAGCACAGGGCCGCTGGTGGTCTTGATGCCCACGCCGAGCTCGTTGGCGATGATGTTGCTGAGGGTCGTCTTGCCGAGACCCGGAGGGCCGTAGAGCAGCACATGGTCGAGCGGCTCGCCGCGCTCCTTGGCGGCGCGCACGAAGACCTTGAGATTCTCCACCACCTGATGCTGCCCGGCGAAGCTGTCGAACCCCGAGGGGCGCAAGGCACGCTCTATCTCTTTCTCTTTCGCGGAGACACTGCTGCTGTCGAGACTGTCGTTTCTCACTGATTCAACTGTTTATAAGGTATTCTTGACCTTCGGTTCAAGGTGCAAAAATAAGCAAAATATACGACATGGCCAAATTTTTCTCCTCACCATATAAAAAGCCCCCCTTCCGGCACGCATCCCCAACGGCATTTCAACGATACTTCAACGATACATCAACGATACTTCTTCAGTGCAGCACTGAAATACTACTGAAGAACTACTGAAGAACTACTGAAGAAATGCCGAAGGGACTCTGTAGGGGGGCCGAAGAAGGGCCGAAGGGGCGGAGGAAGGGCGGAGGATGGGCGGAGGGGGAGACTCGGAGGGTTGCCGGCGGGGGAGTGCTGGGGAGCGGCGGAGACGCGGCGGAGACGCGGCGGGGATGCGGCGTGGAAGCGGCACGGACGCGGCGGGGACGCGGCACGGACGCGGCGGGGACGCGGCATGCAGGGGGCGGGAGGGGGGACGGAGAGCCGCGGAGGGCAAGTTTTTTCGCGCGTGCGAAAATAATTTTGTATCTTTGCCTCAGCGGCCAGTGTGGCCACTATGGTATTTATTGTGTAAAAATCAAACAATTGCATCATAATATGTCACTATTGTCAATACGAAATCTGCATGCCTCGATAGGCGAACGCGAGATATTGAAAGGGATAAACCTGGAGGTGAACCGCGGCGAGGTGCACGCCATCATGGGCCCCAACGGCAACGGCAAGAGCACGCTGGCGGGTGTGGTGGCCGGCAACCCGAAGTACACGGTCACCGCCGGCGAGGTGATCTTCAAGGACAAGAACATCCTGGAGATGCCCGTTGACCAGCGCGCCTGCGAGGGGCTGTTCCTCGGCTTCCAGTACCCGGTGGAGATTCCGGGTGTGAGCATCACCAACTTCATGCGCACGGCGGTGAACGAGCAGCGCAAGTACCACGGCCTGGACCCGCTGAGCGGCAGCGAGTTCCTGCGCCTGATGGAGGAGAAGAAGAAGGTGGTGGAGATGACCGCCAACCTGGCCAACCGCTCGGTGAACGAGGGGTTCAGCGGCGGCGAGAAGAAGAAGAACGAGATTTTCCAGATGGCCATGCTCAACCCGACGCTGAGCATACTGGACGAGACGGACAGCGGCCTGGACATCGACGCGCTGCGCATAGTGGCCGGCGGCGTGAACCAGCTGCGCTCGAAGGACAACGCCACCATCGTCATCACGCACTACCAGCGCCTGCTGGACTTCATCGTGCCGGACTACGTGCATGTGCTCTACGAGGGCCGCATAGTGAAGACGGGCCCCAAGGAGCTGGCCCTGGAGCTGGAGGAGAAGGGTTACGACTGGATTAAAAAGGAGCTTGGAGAATGATTAGAAAGGATATACTGCCCGACGTGTGGACCGACGGCTGGCGCTGCGAGGCGCCGGCGGAGCGCATCACGGTGCGCCGCGGCGAGGCGCTGCAGCTGGTGCTCTGCCAGCGGCAGGATGTGCCGATGTTCATGCTGCGCGAGGGCGAAGGCTACGTGACGATGGACGACCTCTGCCGCGCCGACATAGCGATGGAGGAGGGCTCCAGCCTGAAGCTCTACCGCCTGCAGGGCATGAGCACGCCGGCGCGCCACCTGACGCAGCTCGACATCACGATGCAGAGCGACGCGCAGCTGGAGATGTGCACCGTCACCCTCGGCGGCGGCCACGTGAGGAACAACGTCGTGGTGCGCATGCAGGGCGAGGGCTGCAGCTGCAAGGCCGACGGCCTGTACCTGATAGACCGCGAGCAGGAGTGCGACAACTACATCTTCGTGGAGCACGCCAAGCCCCACTGCACGAGCAGCGAGCTGTACAAGGGCATCATGGACGACGCGGCGCGCGCCCGCTTCAACGGCCACGTGCTGGTGCAGGACGGCGCCGTGAAGACCGAGGCTTACATGACCAACCGCAACATTCTGCTCACCGACAAGGCGCACGTGGACACACGGCCTTTCCTCGAGATATACAACGACGACGTCAAGTGCTCGCACGGCTCCACCATAGGGCAGCTCGACGAGCAGGCGATGTTCTACCTGCAGACGCGCGGCATCAGCGAACGCACGGCGCTGACGATGCTGAGCTACGCTTTCTGCGACGAGGTGATACGCGGCATAGCCATCGGCAGCCTGCGCGATGCTGTGGGCGACATGGTGAAGAAGCGGCTGCACGGCGAGCTCAGCCCGTCGTGCGACGAGTGCGCCATACGCTGCACCACGCCCTGCAACGGCGAGTCGGCCAACTTCAGAATAGACCCGAGCAAACTATAAGGAGGGCTCTCCCCCACCCCCTCTCCTACGAGGAGAGGGGTGTCTGCGAAATGAGAAAGAAAGCCATACTACCAATTGTAGCAATAGCCGTTGCTTTTCTCTCCCCTCTGTTTTCAGGAGAGGGGCTGGGGGTGAGGCTCCAGGCCCAGTGCGGCGTCAAGGTGAAGAGCGGCGACCGCGGCAGGTTCGCGGAGGCCCTGGCCCACTACAACAGCCACAACTTCAAGAACGCCGCCGCCGAGCTGCGCAAGGTGGCCGCCCGCAACCCCAAGGCCGCGGAGCCCCAGTTCTGGCTGGGCATGACGGCGGTGCACGACGGCTTCAACGCCACGGCGATACGGCGCTACTTCACCAAGTGCATAGAGCTCTGCCCCACCTACCCCAACGCCCTGGCGCACTACTACATGGGCATGATACACTACACGGACAAGCGCTACGACGACGCTGTGGCCGAGCTCAACGAGTATTTCGCGCGCGCCAACGGCAGCGACGACAAGGAGGTGACAGCCGCCTACGAGGAGGCATCGAACTACCTCTACTGGTCTCAGTTCCTCGCCGAGGCGATGCTCAACATGGCGCCCTTCGACCCCGAGCGGCTGGCGGGCGTCAGCTCCAAGCACAACGAGGCCCTGCCCTACCTGAGCCCCGACGGACACACGTTCTACTACCTGCGCGAGCTGCCCGTGGAGCAGGAGCGCACCTTCTACCACCGCGAACTTGAGAAGAAGCAGTGGCGGCTCTGCTACAGCCTGTGGCAGGACAGCGCCTTCAGCCGCGGCGCCGAGCTGCCGCCGCCGTTCAACAGCGGCGACCCCGAAGGCGGCGTGAGCCTGACGGCCGACGGCAACGAGCTGTACTACTCCATCATACGCCGCGAAAACGGCTATGCCAACAGCGACATCTACCACGTGCGCCGCGTCGACGGGCGCTGGCAGCAGCCGGAAGCCCTCGGGCCGCAGGTGAACGGCCCGCGCTCGTGGGAGTCGCAGCCCACGGTGAGTCCCGACGGTCAGACGCTGCTCTTCGCGTCGAACCGCAAGGGCGGTCACGGCGGCACCGACATCTGGCGCTGCCACCGCCTGCCCAACGGCGACTGGAGCCGCGCCGAGGACCTGGGCGACAATATCAACACCGAAGGCAACGAAAAGATGCCCTTCCTGGCTGCCGACGGCCACACGCTCTACTTCCTCAGCAACGGATGGCAGGGGTTCGGCGGCTACGACGTCTACTTCACCAACCTCAACGACACCTACGGCAACCGCCCCACCAACCTGGGGCTGCCGATCAACACCGAGGACGACGAGGCGAGCTTCGGCGTCACCCCCGACGGACGCCGCGCCTACTTCGCCGGACGCACCGACGGCTCGCGCAGCACCGACATACTTGTCTTCGACCTCTACCCCGCGGCACGCCCGGAGGCCATGAGCCTGCGACGGATGAAGATAGTCCACGGGGCGGTCACTCGCGACACCGTGATGATGCTCGCCGACCAGGGGCTCAACGTCGTCACCCTCTCGGACGAGGGGGCGCTGCCTGCCATCCTCTGCGCCAAGGCACGGCAGATGCCGGCACGCGTGACGCTGCAGGACAGCGTGATGCCGCTGGACGTCACCTTCCTCACGGGCAGCCGCCTGACGGCAGAGGGCGAGCAGGTGACCGACGCCCTGGCGCAGTGGCTCATGAGCCACCCACGGGTGCACATAAGCGTGGAATGCCCCAAATACACCGACGCCAAGACCGTCTACGACCGCCTGCGCGGCAAAGGGCTGCGCGCCGAACGCCTCGCCTACCGCGGCGGCACCGACATCAAGCGTCCGCAAATAACACTGAACAATAACCACTGAACACTGACACAATGAAGCCCATCATACGCATACTGAGCTACCTGAAGCATTTTCTCTGGCATCTGGGGATAAACGTGTTCTTCAACCTGCTGCATATTGTGTTCAACCTGGGCTCTTACGTGATGATTGTGCCTTTCGTGGAGCTGCTCTTCGGCCTGAGCAATGTGCCGGAGGCGGAACCGGCTTTCAGCATGAGCCAGGAGGGGCTGACGGAATGGGCTTTCTGGCATCTGCATCAGTACAGCGACGCGCTGGGGCTGTGGCGGTGCCTGGTGATCATCGCCGGCGGATACCTGGCATTCTCGCTGCTGAGCAACCTGTTCCGCTACCTGGCACTCTTCTTCCTCGACGCCGTCCGCAACGGTCTGATAGAGCACCTGCGCAACGACCTGTACCACCGCATCACCATACTGCCGGTAAGCTACTTCAACAAACAGCGTCGCGGCGACCTCATCAGCCGCATGTCGAACGACCTGGCGGATATCGAATGGAGCATCGTCAGCACGCTGCAGATGCTCGTCATAAGCCCAATAAACATAATAGTATTCAGCGCCACACTCATCTTCGTGTCGTGGCGGCTGTTTGTGCTGTTCCTCGTGGTGCTGCCCGGCGGCGTATGGCTCATCTCCAAGATCGGCAAGAGCCTGAAGCGCAACTCGCAGATAGGCCAGAACCGGCTGGGGCAACTGTTTGCCACACTGGAAGAGTCGCTGGCGGGACTGCGAGCCATAAAGGCGTTCGGGCACGAAGAGGGCATGACGGAACGCTTCAGGGCCTCGAACGAAGACTACACCCGCACAATGGTGAAGGTGGCACGGAGACGCGAGATATCGTCGCCGCTGTCGGAGATACTGGGCACACTGGCGCTGGTCATCATCCTTATCGTCGGCGGCTCGTGGGTCATCGGCGGACACATAATGCCCTCGGTGTTCATTTTCTTCGTCATCATCTTCGCGCGCCTGATACCGCCGATACAGTCTGTCGTGAAGGCCTACAACAGCCTGCAGAAAGGCTCCGCCTCGGCGGTGCGCTTCCTCGAGGTGCTCGACGCCGACGAGATGATAATGGAGAGGCCCAACGCAACGGTGCTGCCGGCATTCAGCGACAGTATCGAGTTCCGCGACACGGGATTCCACTTCGCCGACGGCATACCGATACTGCAGCACATAGACCTACGCATAGAGAAGGGGCAGACGGTGGCCATCGTGGGACCGTCGGGGGCGGGGAAAAGCACTATGGTAGACCTGCTGCCGCGCTTCCAAGACATCACCTCTGGCGACATCATCGTTGACGGACACAGCATCAAAGAGCTCAACATAGACAGTCTGCGGCGCCAGTTCGCCATTGTGAGCCAGAACTGCATATTGTTCAACGACACCGTGGCCAACAACATTGCCTTCGGCTCCACACAATATAATATAGAAAGCATCAAGGCCGCGGCACGTGTGGCCAACGCCGCCGATTTCATCGAGGCTCTGCCCCAAGGGTACGACACACCGGTTGGCGACCGCGGCATCACCCTCTCCGGCGGACAGCGGCAGCGCCTTTCGATAGCACGTGCCGTGCTGCGCGACGCCCCGATACTGATACTCGACGAGGCCACCTCGGCCCTTGACTCGGAAAGCGAGAAAGCCGTGCAGCAGGGCCTCGACGGCCTTATGCAGGGACGCACCTGCATCATCATAGCACACCGTCTTTCCACAATACGGCATGCCGACCTCATCGTGGTTGTAGAGAAAGGTCACATTGTACAACGTGGGACACACGACCAACTTATAGGCCAAGAAGGCCTCTACAAGAAACTTGTGGAGATGCAGAGCTTCGCGTAACGACACTATAAACAAGTCTCTTGCAAATATTATTTTGCCATATCGGAAAAAGTTAGTATTTTTGCATCCGCTTTGGGAGTATAGCTCAGCTGGTTCAGAGCGCCTGCCTTACAAGCAGGAGGTCACTGGTTCGAACCCTGTTACTCCCACTCCAAAGCCCTCACCGAGAGGGCTTTTTTGCATTATTTAAGAATAAATTTCATTGCCGAATGGAACAATAGTTGTACTTTTGCATCTCGAAACTGACAAGAGAAATAATGTATAACCTTAAAAAACAGTAAAATGAAGAAAGTTTTATCATTTGTTGGCTGCGCCCTTTTTGTCGCCGCCATGACCGTTTCCTGCGGTAACAAGAACCAGGCCGCTGAAGACACCCTCGCCGAGGACACCATCCTGACCGAGGCCGTTGAGGAAGTCGCTCCCATTGAGAGTGAGGCTGACAACAGCGCCATGCTCGCCGCCGCCGCCGAGGCTGGCCAGAAAATCTGCGAGTGCACCAAGGGTGATGCCTCCAGCATCGAGAGCTGCATGACCAGCGTTCTTGAGGCCGGTTACGCCCAGTACAGCGGCAACGAGGAGTTCGCCGCCGCCGTGCGCGCCGAGATTGAGAACTGCGTCAAGGATAAGGCTACCGCCGCCGCCAAAGATGCTGCCCAGAAGGGTATCAAGGCCGGTGCCAACGCCATCGCCGACCAGCTCAAAAAGTAAATAGACGACAACAAAAAAAGGCAGGCCCTTTATCGGACCTGCCTTTTTTCATACCCGTACAACCATGAAAAGAACATTGCTGACAATAATGCTTGCCGTAGGCGTGATGCTGACAGCCTGCCACAACGACAGCAAACCGGAAGGATTACTGAACCAGGAGCAGATGGTGGATTTCCTCACCGAAGCATGCCTCATCGAGGGCTATTGTGCCATCGAGACACGCTATAACTTCGACTCACTGACGCCGGAGATGGTGTATGCCTACGACGAAATACTGGCGGAGCAGGGCATCACACGCGAACAAGTGGAGACAAGCCTCGCTTACTATGCGAAACATCCCGAAGAGTACATTGCCATCCACGAAAACGTGGCGGCAGCGCTGAATGACATTACAGACACGGGGTCAGTCGGCAACAATCTGTAGACCGCCGAAAGATATAGCAATTGGTTTCTTGCGTGCCGCGGCCACATTGATAGGTGTCCCATTCTTCTGGGCAAGAAACCACTGCATGTAATCAAACATAACGCCGGAGCAGCGCCCTGTCAGACGGCTCTCACGGGCATTGTAGTTGAGCACCTGGGTCTTCAGCGTATCCGCCCACCAGTTGGCTCGCACTGTGCCGTCAGGCATGTGCAACACCAGCATCACCGAATCGTTGCTATAATACTTCAGGTTGCCACACTTTATGTCGCCGGCCAGGGAGTTGCCGGGAATGGTATACACCCCTGTGGGAGAACTTACGCTCACCCAGCCTGTGTGTTCTCCCAGCTCATTGAGAATCTTTAGCTCAAAACGAGGGTATTCGGCACCCGGGTAATGGGCATCTATATAGACCCACTCGAAATGATTAGTAGTAGTATCCCTTTCTATACGCGACGTATATGAAAGTGTTTTCCAATGACTATCACCGAAAACAACAGTGATGCTGTCGGTGATCTCCAACCCCACTGAGTCGTTGTTATAGCCATTATAGGTTGTGTCTGGCGGCACAGGCTCCGGTTCAACCTCAGGTATATCCTTGCGGCAAGCCGAAAACACCATGCTTGCAATGCAGACGATGACAAATAACAACCCGAATATCTTGGCGTACTTTTTCATAAAGCATATCGCTTTTATTGATTCATAACGCCATCATGAGACATTTATTGTGCAATAGTATGTTTTTTTTCAATTGGCGAGTGAGCCAACCACTTACCGTCACGTTTGCGCATCCTCAACGTATCGGAGAAATCTTTGATTGGTGTCTGCTTATGGAATACAACAGCAGCCGTTGTGTCAGACAACTGATTCACTGACACTATCTCTATAGTCGCAGGAGTATCCGACGCCATGTAACTACTGTCAACAAACTGCAATAGGTAGCGTGCTGTCTTTAAAAAAGTATTCGACGTCTCCATTGTACAATAATCCTCTGCGCCATCAATGTCATAGTTAGCAACCGCAATACTGTATTTATACGCAGACTGTTCTATCCGCGATTTCTCACTGTCACATGCCGCAAGCGAAACAAGCAAGAACCCAAGTGCAAGGCATTTTTTCATAATCCCAACCAATATAGAAAAGAGACTGCCCCAAAGAGCAGTCTCTTTCCGTTACTTACCTTCCATCAATTAGTTTTTGGCGGAAAGTTTCTTCACTTTAATGTTTTTGCTACCGTCAGTATTGGTGGTAACCTCGGTCTTGGCGGGCTCGTCAGCCTTCTTTTCCTCGAGTTTCTTCACCTTGATGTTCTTGGTACCATCGGTATTGGTGGTAACCTCGGTGGTTTCCTTCTTCACTTCTTTCTTGGCGGTGGCAACAGCCTTCTTGACGGGCTCTTCGGCAACGGCGACGACGGTGCTGTCAGCGACCTCTTCCTCAACCATTTCCTCGATAACGGTGGTATCCTCAACCATCGTATCCACAGCCTCGGCGGCTTTGTTATTGTTGCAAGCAACGGTCAGAGCCATAGCAGCAACTGCAAGTGCTAAAACTTTAATCTTCATCTTATTTTTGTTTTAAGAGTTTCTCTTATTTGGTACCCTCAACCAGGGTAGCATTGTTCATAGTAATGTCAAGCCATTTGCCAGACTCGATGGTCTCCATCTCGCAGCGCAGTTTGGCGGAGATAGACTTGGCTGCAGCATTCAGCTCAATAGCGGAGATGTTGATGTAGCCATTGGTGGTACCATTGATCTGCTCTTCCTCTGCGCTTCCGATTGCAACACCATAGTTGCCAACGCCGAAGCTGTAGTTCTGAGCCTCAGTGCCGCAAATAATAGCAAACCAGTTCTCACCTTCAGAAGCCTGGAGGTTCAGACCATCCTCATCGATAAAGTACAGCACGTTGCTGTTGCTCTGCCATGTAGCGTCATTATAGGTGACAGTCACAGCATAAGTCGGGGTGGTGTTGTTGGTGTTGGTGGTTTCCTCGTCTTTTTTGCAAGCGGTGAACAGCATGGCACCAGCGAGCAGGGCGACGCCCATCATTTTGAACATGTTTTTCATTGTTTTTTAATGTTTTATAGGTTAATACTTTCTTTCAAACTTTCTGCAAAAATACACCTTTTTTCTGACATGCAAGAAAAATTCCGCCTTTTTAATATTTTTTATACTTTCCCTCATTTCGCGGCCTTGACGTCCAGCGCGTCGCGAAGGCCGTTGGCCAACAGCATAAAGGCCAGCACTATAAGCATTATGGCGGCGCCCGGGAGCAGAGCCAGATATGCGCTGTCGAGCAGCAGGTAGCCGTAGTAGTCCTTCACCATCATGCCCCACGACGGCATAGGAGGCTGCACGCCGATGCCGAGGAAGCTGAGACCCGCCTCCAGCAGTATGGCGCTGGCGAAGTTGCTCGCCGCAACCACTACCACGGCGCCCACTATGTTGGGCAGTATATGCCTGAATATCGTGCGGAACGTACTGTAACCCAGCGCTCGCGTGGCTTCCACGTACTCTTTTTCCTTGATGCTGAGCACCTCGCCGCGCACCACACGTGCTATGTCGACCCACATCGTCAGGCCCACAGCAACGAATATCTGCCAGAAGCCCTTGCCGAGGGCAAAGGTGATGGCTATGACCAGCAACACCGTGGGTATGGACCACACGACATTGATGAGCCACATAATCAGGTTGTCTACCCATCCGCCACGATAGGCCGCCAGCGCGCCGAGGGTGATGCCCACAAGCAGCGCGATCAATATGGCTATGAAGCCCACCGACAGGCTCACGCGCGAACCTATCATCAGCATGCTCAGCACGTCGCGCCCATAAGGGTCTGTGCCGAGCACAAAGGTGCGCTCCCGCACCGTGGTGCCACTTGCAGCCACCGCCACAGGCACCCCGGCCACAGGCACAGCGTAGATGCTGTCACCCTCGGTGCGGTAAGAAGTTATGGGAATGGCGGTATACGGCAGCGGTGTGCCCTTGAACATATTGCGTCGCAACGGCACCGTGTCGCCCACGCAGAGGAACGTGGCCTTGGAGCCCGGCTTCAGCGTCGCCAACTCCAGATACTGCTGGTTGCAGTAAGGCGTGGGGTCCGGCGTGATGAGGTAGCCGAGGATGGCCACCACGGCAAAGAAGCCTATCACCACGAGACTCGCCACCGACAGCGGGTTGCGGCGGAAGCGCAGCCACACCATCCTGTCCAGCGACCCCGAGGCCGCCCCTTTCTTCTTCACTATGAACGACAGCAGCGTCATACTACATAAAGCCCAGCTCCACCTTGATGTCGTCGGGTATCATATCCATGCTCCATGGCGGGTCGAAGGTCAGCTCCACATCGACGCTCTTCACGCCGCTGATGTAGCCCACCATCTGCTTCACCTCCTGGTACATATACTCTGCCTCGGGGCAGTCGGGGGCGGTCATGGTCATCAGTATCTTCACGTTCAGCTCCTCGTCCACATCCACCTTGTATATCAGCCCCAGGTCGTAGATATTCACCGGTATCTCGGGGTCATAGACATTCTTCAGGCAGTTGACCACCGCGCTCTTTATCGTCTCTTGTGTCGGTTCCATGTTACTTCTTCATTGAGAATGCCAAGGCGTACATCTTCATCTGTTTCACCATCGAGGTGAGGCCGTTGGAGCGAGTGGGCGAGAGGTGCTCTTTGAGGCCTATGGCGTCGATGAACGCCAGGTCGGAGTCGAGGATCTCCTGCGGCGTGTGGCCGTCGAGGGCGCGTATGAGCAGCGTGATGATGCCGCGCGTGATGACGGCGTCGCTGTCGGCCCGGAAGTGCAGCACACCGTCCTCAAACGAGCAGCTGAGCCACACACGGCTCTGGCAACCCTTGATGAGGTTCTGCTCCGTCTTGTCCTTCTCGTCTATGACGGGGCACTCCTTGCCAAGGTCTATCAGGTAGGCATACTTGTCAAGCCACTCGTCGAAGTTGGCAAACTCGTCGATAATCTGTTGTTCTGTCTCTTTTATTGTCATGTCCGATATTTTAGGTGGTGCATGGAGTGCAGGCAGCACATGGAGCGCACGGCGACGGCGCCCTTACGGTGCCCTCGTCCCGAACTCCACGCACATCCGTAACTCCTTGAACTCCTTGTCGTCATTATTTCGGTGCTTTATAAATTAGGTATGCTGCGGCGATGCCGAAGATGATTTGCGGCAGCAGCACAGCCATGAAGGGCGACAGGTTGCCGTTGGTGGCGAACACCGTGGTGATCTTCATGAACACCACGAAGGCGAAGGCTATGGTGATGCCTATGGCCAGGTGCACACCGATGCCGCCACGACTCTTGCGCGCCGCTATGGCCACGCCGATGAAGGTCATAACTATGATGGCCAGCGGGTTCAGTATCCTTTGCCACAGCTCTATCTGCGCCTCCTTGATCAGACCCGTGCCGCGCTGCCTCTCCCTGACGATGTGCTTTATCAGGGCCGGGGTATTCATGGTGGTGATGTCCTTCGACAGCAGGTCGAAATCCTCGGGCTCAAGCCCCATGTCGTGGTGCTCACCGTCGCTGCTCACCACATCCTCGTTGCCGTCGTCCCTCATCGTACGCTTCACATAATCGTATGCCAGCCAGTTCTTTGTGACTGTGTCGTAGGTCAGGAACCTGGCCGTCTCGCGGCTCAGCAGGCGGCCGTCCTCGTCAAACTGGTCGCGCTGGAACTCCGTCGCGTAGTGTTGCGGCACATCGTAGGCCGCGGCGAACACCTGCTCCCCCTGGCCCGACTGGAAGTGTATGTTGTTGTAGTAGTTGGTGGCTCGCGATTTCACATACTGCTCCTCGAATTCCAGCAGGTTGCGGTTCGAGATGGGTATGACGAAGTTGCCGAGCAGCAGCACCAGCAGAGCCACTATCACCGAGCCGTAGAGGTAGGGGCGCAGCATGCGGCGGTAGCTGATGCCGGAGCCGAGGATGGCTATCACCTCGGTGTTGCCCGCCATCTTGGAGGTGAAGAAAAGCACCGAGATGAAGATGAACAGCGGGCTGTAGAGGTTCACAAAGCCCGGTATGAAGTTGCCGTAGTAGTTGAAGACCACCTGCCAGAAGGTGGCGTGGTGGCTGATGAAGCGGTCGAGCTTCTCGCTGACGTCGAAGGTGATGATTATGACAATAATCAAAGCCAAGGCCATCAGGAAGGTCTTGATGTACTTGGCTAAGATATACCTGTCTATGCGTTTCAATTTAGTGTGAAGTGATAAGTGGTAAGTGTGAAGTTATTTGAAGTGATAAGCTGTAATTTAGTGTGAAGTGATAAGTGGTAAGTGTGAAGTTATTTGAAGTGATAAGCTGTAATTTAGTGTGAAGTGATAAGTGGTAAGTGCGAAGTTATGTGAAGTGATAAGCTGTAAGTGTGAAGTTAATAGTATCAAGCATGCTGCCCATGGAGTCGTGGTGAAGTCTTTTTTGTTGTAGCAACAAGCATATTGATTAGCTCGACACATTGCGCCAGCAATTCCTGCGCACTCGCCTGGGTAATATATCCAGACCTGTAAAGCAGTTCAAGCCAATACCGTGTCTCGCTGGCCTCCTTTTGGGCTATGAACATTTTTGCCGAAAAATCGGCAGTACTTTGTGCCATATTTGCCTCCGCTATGTTAGCGCCTATACTTGTCCCGCTTCGCAGAAGTTGTTTTGACATGACATACTCGCCAAGGCTGTTCAGATATTTATAAGTTTGGACTATTGCCAAAGCAAAGTCAAAACTCTTGTTCTTCAAAATACTCTCACCCATACGCAAGTCATGTCAAAACAACACTCCCAACTTATCACTTCACACTTATCACTTCACACCTTACAGGAGTTTCGCCTGAAACTCCTGTAAGCTCTGCAGCACATTTGTCTTCACGTGGATGAACTCGTCGATGCCGTAGCCCTTGTAGGTCTCCACCATTTCCTTGGGGAAGCCGGCGAGCACGAGGCTCTTCACCTTGCCCTTGAGGGCCTTGCACACCGGCTCGGTGAGCTCGGCGTACTCGTCGTCGCTCGAGCAGAGCACCACCACGTCGGCGCCGCTCTCCAGGGCCGCCTTGGCGCCCTCGTCGGGGGTGGCGAAGCCGGGGTTGTCGATGATCTCGTAGCCTGCCACACCGAAGAAGTTGGTGGCGAAGCCTGCGCGTGCCTTGCGCATGGTGAGGTCGCCGTAGGTCAGCAGGAAGACCTTGGGGCGGCGTGCAGCGCGCTCGGTCTGCATGCGGAGCTCCTCGAAGGCCTCGGCGCCGCGGTAGGGCTTCAGGGTGCGCACCTCGTCGCCCTTCTCGCAGCAGCAGCAACAATGCTTCTCGCCGCCGGCCACCTTGTCGCTCATCTTCTCCTGCAGGTTGGGGTACTGGTTGGTGCCCAGGATGGTGGTCTTGCGGGTGGCTATGTCGAGGTCGCGCTGGTGCGCGGTGGCCTCAACCTCTTCCTGCACCAATCCGGCGCGGAGGGCCTTGCACATGCCGCCGGCCTCCTCGACCTTGAGAAAGTGCTCCCAGGCGCCCTTGGCGATCTCGTCGGTGAGGTTCTCTATGTAGTAGCTGCCTGCGGCGGGGTCCACGATCTTGTCCATGTAGGACTCCTCCTTGAGCAGGAGCTGCTGGTTGCGGGCTATGCGGTAGCCGAAGTCGTCTGCTTCCTTGTAGGCGTTGTCGAAGGGCAGCACCGAGATGCTGTCGGCACCGGCCACGGCGCTCGACATGGCCTCCGTGGTGGAGCGCAGCATGTTCACATACGGGTCGTAGACCGACTGGTTCCAGCGGCTGGTGGTGGCGTTGATGAAGAGCTTGTAGGCGCAGTCGCACTCTGGCTTGTACTGCTCCACGATCTTGCTCCACAGCATACGGGCGGCGCGGATCTTGGCGATCTCCATGAAGTAGGTGCTGCCCACGCCCACGCTAAGCTGTATGCGGCTGGCCACACGGTGGGCCTTGCAGCCCATGTCCGTCAGGCGGCTCACCAGCTCGTTGGCGGCGGCAAGGCTGAAGCCGAGCTCCTGCACAATGTTGGAGCCGCTGTTGTGCAGCAGCTGGCCGTTGACGGTGAGCACACGGAACTTGGGCAGCTCGTCGTGGGCATACTCCACCAGCTCCTTGGCCATCTGGAGGTCGCCCTCCTCGCCGCGGTGGAACTTGCCGTGGGTCAGCGCATAGCGGAACATGTCGAAGTCCGTCGAGCCGCAGAGCTCCTTGGGGTCGTAACCGGCCTTGCGGGCATACTCCACATATAGCTTGAGGAGCTGCAGGTAGTCGCCGGAGCAGAGGAAATTGATGCTGACGGCGTTGATATAGATGCCCTTGAGGAGCTTCTCAAGGTCGGCCACGCTGGTCACCTGCTTGGCGCAGAGGCCCAGGCTCGTGGCGCCGCGCTGCACGGCGTCGAGGGCTATGCGGTTGGCCTCGGCGAGGTCCTGCACATGGATGTCCTGGCGCACCTCCCACACATTGTCCGCCACATGCTTGCCGCGGGTGTAGGGCTTCTCGCCGGGGTTGACGTCGAGGTATTCGAGACCTTCAAGGTTCTCGGCGCGGTAGTAGGGGCGCACTTTGAAGCCCTCGATAGTTTTCCACACGAGCTTCTTCTCATAGTCGGCACCCTTGAGGTCCTTGTTGATTACCTCCTCCCATTTCTCGGTCGAAACAGGCGGGAATTCGCTAAACAACTTATTGTCTTCCATTATCTTGTATCGTTTATGTTTGCTTGTTGATAAAATGCAAATATACAAAAAAATATTATACGGCATAAAAAAATCTGCTTCCCCCACCCTTCCGCCACGGAGCCGCTACGGCATTTCAACGATACTTCAACGATACTTCTTCAGTAGTTCTTCAGTGCCACACTGAAGAACTACTGAAGAACTACTGAAGAACGGCCGTAGGGGGTCCGAAGGGACTCCGTAGGGGGACGGTGGGAAAACGGCAGGTGGACGGCTGGTAGACGGCTGGGGGCCGGCAGGTGGACGGCTGGGGGTCGGCTGGGGCGGCGGAGAAAAAAAGTGGCGCCGCTGACCGCATGTCGGGAAAAAGTCGTATCTTTGCACCGCGAAAACAGTTGTCACAATGGCTAAAGAACCATTCATAATATACAAGGCATCGGCCGGCGCCGGCAAGACACACACGCTTGTAAAAGAGTACCTTAAGATGGCCTTCGAGCTCGGCGAGGGGCACCTTGACGAGGCATTGCGCTCGATTCTCGCCATCACCTTCACAAACAAGGCGGCGGCGGAGATGAAGGAGCGCATACTCAAGGAGTTGCGCATCATGGCCTCCGCACCCGCCGACCCCGCCGGCGACGGGATGGGCGCCGACCTGCTGCGCGAGCTGGGGCCCACGGTGAGCCCCGAGGCCCTGCAGCACATGGCCGACAGCCTCTACACCACCATCCTGCACCACTACAGCGACCTGTCGGTGAGCACCATAGACAGTTTCACGCAGCGCATCGTGCGCACCTTCGCGCACGACTTCGGGCAGCCGATGAACTTCGACATCACGCTCGACCAGAAAGAGCTCATCAACCAGGCCGTTGCGCAGCTCATGTCGCTGGCCGGCACCGCAGGCTACAACGATCTCACCGACGTGCTCAAGGACTTCGCCGAGAGCCGTATGGACGACGACAACAGCTACGACATAGAGCGACCGCTCACATCTCTGGCCGAACATCTCTTCAACGAGGACATCGGCGTGCACCTGAAGAAGCTCAGCAGCCTGACGCTCAGCGACTACATGAAGATACGCGCCGACTACGCCAAACGGCAGGACGCCGCCGAGGTTGCGCTGAAGGCCTGCGGCGCCGAAGCCGTCAAGGCCCTGAACGACGCCGGACTCGGCGCCGCCGTGTGCCACCAGGGCGACCGCGGTTTCTACGGCTTCTTCGCCAAGATAGCCGCCGGCGGCTGCGACGAGCCCACCAGCTACACCACGGGGAGCTTCGCCAACGACAAGTTCTACGGCGCCAAGGCCACGCCGGGACAGAGAGCGGCCATGGACGCCCTGGCGCCGAAGCTGCGCGACTGCTACGACCGCGCCTTGAAGCTGATCGCCGAGTGCAACACCTACAGCGAGCTGCTCAACAACATCTACTCCGTGGCCCTCCTCGGCGAGCTCGACCGCCAGATGCGCCTCTACACGCACGACAACGACATCATACACCTGAGCGACTTCAACCGCATGATAAACAAGATGGTGGAAGACGAGGACAACCCGGCGCCGTTCATCTACGAGCGCCTGGGCAACCGCTACCGCCACTTCCTCATCGACGAGTTCCAGGACACCTCCATCATGCAGTGGCACAACATGGTGCCGCTGTTGGAGAACGGCGTGAGCCAGGGGCAGGAGTCGCTGGTGGTGGGCGACGGCAAGCAGAGCATCTACCGCTTCCGCCAGGGCGACGTGGCGCAGTTTGTGCGCCTGCCGCAGGTGGAGGGCATGCGCCACCACGGCCGCACCCTCTCCATGAAGGGCAACAGCGATGTGCGCGGCATCGCCAACAACCGTCGCAGCGGCACGGCGATCATAGGCTTCAACAACCGGCTGTTCACCTTCCTCGCACGCAAGGTATACACCGACAACCCCATGGTGCAGGACATATACATAGGCCGCGACTGCAAAGGGGCGCTCAACGCCGAAGGCAGCGAGGATCTGTTCCAGCACGATGTTAATCCGTGGCCGGGGTATGTGCGGCTCGACATCGTGAGCAAGGCCGACGCCGCCGCCGACGGCTTCGCGGAAGTCAATGATGCCATCTATGAACGCGTGTGCGCCACGATAGAGACGATGCACAACGAACGCGGCTACAGCTACGGCGAAATCGCCGTGCTCACCCGCTGGAACTCCGAGCTGACCAGAGTGAGCGAATATCTGACCCAGCACTACCCCCATGTGCGGCAGACGTCGTCGGAGTCTTTCTACCTGAGCAACAGCCACGCCGTGAAAGCCATCATCGCGGCCTTGCGGCTGGTGGTGAACCGCGGCGACCGCGTGGCGCGCGCCGACCTCCAGTCGCACCTCGACGCGCTGGGCATACATGGCGAACTCGACATCGACCTGCTGGCCGCGATGAACCTCTACGACTGCTGCGAAGAGGTGGTGCGCGAGCTTAACCTTGAAGACATCGACAGCCTCTATGTGGCGTCGCTGCTCAACCGCGCGGCGTCCTTCGCGTCGCGCCACCGGCAGGAGCCGGGCCAGTTCCTGGAGTGGTACGACACGCAGAAGAAACTCTCGGCGGCATCCTCGGACGACCTCGACGCCGTGCAGCTGCTCACCATACACAAATCGAAAGGCCTGGGCAAGCCGGTGATCATCTGCCCTGTCTTCTTCGGCAAAGAACGCTCCGTGGAGTTGTGGGTGGAACCCGGCACAACACTGGGCGACGACAAGGGCATGCCCACGACGCTGGTGTCCCTCAGCAACAAAAAGCGCACCCTCTTCGAGCCCCTGCGGCACCGGGAGCAGATGATGACGGAAGTCGACGAGCTGAACGTCATGTATGTGGCCTTCACGCGCGCCAAGCAACAGTTGTTCATATTCACCCCAGACGTCGCCGACCAAAAAAAGCCACGCGAGCACGACCGCCGCACACCCTCGCTGCTCAAAGCCTTCGCCCCGAAAGGCTGCACCTGCGGCGACGCCGAGTTCATGAGGGTCGGCGGCAAGGAGGAGCACAAGGATGTGGTGACGCTGAAGCGGCTGTCGTATGACGACTGGAGCGACCGCGTGAGCATAGCCTCGCCCGCCGAGAAGGCCGTAACCTCGCTGATGGAGGACCGCCGGCGCTTCGGCATCTACGCCCACGACCTGCTGGCAACGGTGCTCCACGCCGACGACGTGGAAGAGGCCATACAACGTTTCGCCGACAGCAGGCATCTGACCGACGACGAGAAGGCGGCGCTGGGAGCGCTGGCACGGAGCGTGGTAGGCGCAGAGCAGACAGCACGCTTCTTCGACCCGCGCCACGAGGCCAAGAACGAGTGCGACCTTGTGGCCGTCGGCCACCGCTACCGCCCCGACCGCGTGGTCTTCACGCCCACCGAGACGTGGGTCGTGGACTTCAAGACCGGCACACCGCAGCCCGACCACCGCAGCCAGGTGCTGAACTACTGCAAAGCGCTGAACGACATGGGGTATCCGGCGGTGTCGGGGTACCTGCTGTACCTCACGCCGGAAATAACGGTGGAGGCATGTTAGCTTTCCAGACAGAACCACTGCAAGATACAGCGCACATGGCAACCTTTTTTCGCCGAAAAGCGAAAAAATTAACATTTTTTTGTTGGTAATTCAGATTTTTTTCGTAATTTAGCACCCTGAAAAGAAGCCCCGCAGAACGGGCCGAAATGCGAATAAACAACTAAAAAATAATAATATGGAAGCCAAGAAAACCCCCAAGGCAGACCTTGAAAATCGCCGCGGACTCTATCTTGAGATAGGTCTGGTGGTGATTATGGCCGTCGCTCTGGTTGCTTTTGAATGGAAGGACTACGACCAGGAAAAGATCGAGGTGGTGCAGCGTACCGCCGAGAACGAGGTGGAGGATGTCATCATCCAGACCCCGCCGGAAGAACTGCCCCCTCCCCCTCCCCCTGAGCAGCCCGAAGTGGTCACCGAACTCAACGTCATCGAGGATGACGCCGAGTCTAAGAACGAGGTGGATATGAGCTCGTTCCAGCGCCAGGAAGAGGCCACGAACATCGAGATCACCCCCGTCAAAATCGAGGAAGAAGAGGAAGAGGACGAGCAGGAGATTTTCCAGGTCGTGGAGAACGACCCCGAATTCCCCGGCGGCGTGGAAGCCATGTACAAGTACCTGGCCCAGAACATCAAGTACCCGCAGCTGGCCCGCGAGAACAACATCACAGGCCGTGTGTTCGTCACCTTCGTCGTGGAGAAGGACGGCTCGGTGACCAACGTGCGCGTGCTGCGTGACATCGGAGGCGGATGCGGCCAGGAAGCTGTGCGCATTGTGAAGGCCATGCCCAAGTGGACTCCCGGCAAACAGCGCGGCAAGGCTGTGCGCGTGCAGTACAACCTCCCCGTCAACTTCTCGCTGCGTTGATTAGCGTAAACAATCTGTCGGTGCAGTTCACAGGCACCGACCTCTTCAGCGGCGTCACATTCAACATTGGCGACCGCGACAGAATAGGACTTGTCGGCATGAACGGTGCCGGCAAGTCTACTTTATTGAAGATACTCTGCGGGTGGCAGGAGCCCGAGAGCGGCACCATCGTCATCGCCAGCGGCCAGACGGTGGGCTACCTGCCGCAGGAGATGGTGCCCGACAGCATCGGCACGGTGCTCGAAGAGGCCCTGACGGCCTTCAGCGCCATCGACGACCTCGAACACGAGCAGGAACGCCTGACGGCGGAGATAGCCGAACGCACCGACTACGAGAGCGCCGAATACACACGTCTGCTGGAACGCCATAACGAGGTGACGGAACACCTCGCCCTCCTCGGCGGCTCACGCCGCCAGGAGCAGGCAGAGAAGGTGCTGCTGGGCCTGGGCTTCAAGCACAGCGACTTCGACCGCCCGGTGGCGGTGTTCAGCGGTGGGTGGCAGATGCGCGTGGAGCTCGCCAAGCTGCTGCTGCGTCACCCCGACTTCCTGCTGCTCGACGAGCCTACCAACCATCTGGACATTGTCTCGATACAATGGCTGGAGAACTATCTGGCCAACTACAGCGGCGCCGTGGTGCTCGTTTCGCACGACCGCACATTCCTCGACAACATCACAAAGCGCACCATCGAGATTACCGCCGGCCGCATATACGACTACAAATGCCCCTACTCGGAGTATGTGGTGCAGATGCAGGAACGGCGCGCCAGCCAGATGGCACAGCTCACCAACCAGCAGCGGCAGGTGGCACAGATAGAGGCTTTCATTGAGCGTTTCCGCTACAAGGCCACCAAGGCCAAGCAGGTACAGAGCCGCGTGAAGATGCTGGAGCGCATGGAGAAGATCAGCGTCGACGAGGTGAGCACCGAAAGCATACACTTCCAGTTTCCGCCGGCGCCACACAGCGGCAAGATAGTGGTGGAAGCCAAGGGGTTGGGCAAAGCCTACGGCGACAACCAGGTGTTCGACGGCGTCGACATGCTGCTGACAGCCGGCAAGAAGGTGGCCTTCGTGGGCCGCAACGGCGAAGGCAAGTCGACAATGGCCAAGATTATCGTTGGCGACATCAACGACTATACCGGCACCTTTAAGCTGGGGGCTGGCGTACAGATGGGCTACTACGCGCAGAACCAGGCAGCCATGCTCAACCTCGACAAGACTGTCTTCGAGACCATAGACGACATTGCCCAGGGCGACATACGCCCCAAGATACGCAACATACTGGGCAGCTTCCTCTTCGGCGACGACGACATCGACAAGAAGGTCAAGGTGCTCAGCGGCGGCGAGAAGGCCCGTCTGGCACTGGCCAAGCTGCTGCTCACACCAAGCAACCTGCTCATCCTCGACGAGCCCACCAACCACCTGGACATGAACAGCAAGGACATCCTCAAGAATGCCCTGCTGCAATACACCGGCACCTTGATAGTGGTAAGCCACGACCGCGACTTCCTCAGCGGCCTGACCGACGAGCTGTATGAGTTCCGCGACGGAGCGGTGCACGAGTTCAAGGGCGACATCATGGAGTTTGTGCAGAACAGCGCAGAGGCTCCCGCCACACAGTCCATACAGGAGGCCCCCAAAGCCTCCTCCGCCTCCAAGCAGGCCTACGAGCAGAGCAAGGAGCGCGAGCGCGAGCGCCGCAAACTGCAGAACGTCGTGAAGCAGAAGGAACAGGAGATAGAGACCATTGAGGCCGCCATAGCAGAGAAAGACGGCATCCTCGCCACCGGCGCCGCCCAGAGCGCGGACTTCTACAAAGAATACCAGTCTCTGAAAGAGCAGTTGGAGCAGAAGATGACAGAGTGGGAAGAGGCTGTCATAGCGGCAGAACAATAATAAAGAAGCGACCCAAGCGGGTCGCTTTTGTTTTATACTGCATGGCCGGCGGCATGGCCGGTGCTGAAGGCCATCTGCAGGTTATAGCCGCCGGTGTCGGCGTCAAGGTCCAATAGCTCACCGACGATATACAGGCCGCTGACAAGGCGGCTCTCCATGGTCTTGGGGTTCACCTCCGAGAGTGAGACTCCTCCCTGCGTGACAACGGCTTCGTTGAAGTCATGCGTGCCGGTGATAGTGAACCGCACCCCTTTAAGCCACGCAAGCAGGCGACGGCGTTCGTCTCCGTTTATCTGGTTGAGACGCTTGTAATACTCTATGTGCATCTGCGGCAGGGCCAGCGATATGAGCTCGGCGGGGAGCCACAACCGCAAGGCGTCGTTAAAGATGCGGGTGCCATTGGCATTGAGGTCGGCAATGAGACGCTTGTCAAGCTGTTCGCGAGTGAGCGCCGGCTTGAGGTCAAGGGAGGCCGCAAGCGGCTCCTGCGTCGTATGAAGCCTACGGGTGATGACACGCGAGGTGCTGAGCACTATGGGGCCGGCAAGCCCGTCGTCGCAGAAGGTCATCTCGCCGAAATGGCGGCAGAGTTCCTTGCCTGCGTCATGCACAGACAGCTCCACGTTCTTAAGCTGGAAGCCCACAAGCTCCTGCGGTATCTTCTCGGCGCAGCGGAGAGCCACGAGCGACGGCACAGGCTCGACGACAGTATGCCCGAGGTCGGCGGCTATGCGGTACCCCGCACCGGTGGAGCCAGTCGTGGGGTACGACATGCCCCCGGTAGCCAGTACAACATGCCGGCACGCGATACGTTCGCCACGCTCAAGGATCACCGCCGTGGCCTGGCGGCGCCCCTCTTCGCTGAATGTCTCCACAGCCTTCACCGTGGTGTTCTTGCGTATTGTGACATTAGGGTTAGCCTCAAGCTCACCGATGAGGGCGAGGAAGATGTCCAGCGCCTTGCCAGAGGCGGGGTATACGCGGTTGCCACGCTCCACGACGAGAGGCACGCCGCGCCCTTCGAAGAAGTCCATGAGCTCGCGGTTGAAGAAACGCCCGTATGCGTTGCGCAGGAAACGTGCGTCGGAGCCTATATGCGGCAGCGTGTCGCGCAGGGTGTTGGTGTTGGTGAGGTTGCAACGGCCCTTGCCGGTGATGCGCAACTTGCGCCCGGCCTGGTCCATCTTCTCAAGCAGCAGCACGCTGAGGCCACGCCCGGCAGCGGTAACGGCGGCCATCAATCCTGCCGCCCCACCTCCGACAACAACTACATCATAAGCCATAAACACCCACTAACCACTTACCTCACACCTTGGCGACCACGTTGATATAGTCGGCCGGATGGATGCAGAGCACCGGTATCTGCGACTTGTGCACCACCTGCTGGGCATTGGTGCCAAGGAACAGCTGCGAGATGACCTTGTCCTGCTCGGTATTGATGATGACGAGGTCGGCCTTTATCTCGTCGGCATAAGCCAGCACGGTGTCGCTATAGGTGGAGTAGGTGCGTATCTCGTAGTGGTAGGGAACGCCTTCGCGCTCGAGGTAGTCCACACTCTGAGTCATGTATGTACGCAAGGCCGACTCCTCCTCCTTGAGGTCGAGCAGGCCGAGGATATGCACCTCGGCGCCGAATATCTTGCCCATGGTCGCTGCGGGCGGCACCTTCTGGCGCGAGTTGGCGTTGACGCGTATGGGGCACACTATGCGCTCCAGCCGCTTGTGGAAGTCGTAGCCCTGGCGTATGGTGAGCACCGGACAGGGGGAGTCCTGCACGATGCGGGCGGCCTGGCTGCCGATAAAGTATTTCTCGAACCCCGAGGCGCCGTTGGTGCCGATGATTATCATCGGCGACAGCTCGCGCTTCGCAGCCTCGGCAATGGCTGTCGACACCTTGCCGGTAAGTATCTCATTGTGTATTTCGCCGTGCTTCATCATGGGGCTGTACTTGTCGCACAGCTCCTCGAGCTTGTCTTTGGCCAGGTTGGTCATCATATCCAGCTGGTCGTTGGTAAAGAGCTTCTTCTCGCGCTTCACCCACACAAGCATTATGCCGCACTGCAGCCGGTTGGCCACGTCAACAGCAAGTTCAAGAGCCACATAGGAGCCCTCCGAGAAGTCGGTACCGACTATAATAGATTTCATATCTGACACTTTTTTACACCTTTATTTTCTCAATAAACGCACCGCACAAAATATTATTGTACAGGCGGCAAAAACTTTTTTCCTTGGCCAATGGAATTTAATTCGTATCTTTGCACCTCGAAATGAGCACTCCCATTGTGACACTGACCACCGACTGGGGCGATGCCGGCTTCTTCGCCGGCATGGTCAAAGGGTTGTTGTACAGCCATATCGAGGGCGTGCAGGTGGTCGACGTCACCCACGGGCTTGAGCCACACAACGTGATGACAGCCACCTTCGTGGTGCGCCAGGCCTGCACGGGCTTCCCGCCGGGGACGATACACATCGTCGACGTGGCCACACAGCAGCCCTTCCTCTGCATCAAAGCCCACGGCCAGTACTACCTCTGCAGCGACAACGGCTTGGCAGCCATGGCCCTCGGCGACGCCATGGAGGATGTGCGCACCATCAACGTCAACCCCGGTGCCAGCTACAACTTCGCCGCCTACTCGGTCTTCGCGCGCGTGGCTGTCATGCTGGCACGCGGCGCCTCGCTCGACGACATCGGGCAGCGCCCGGCGCAGATGATACAGCGCACCCTGCCACACTACCTCCAGCAGGGCGACAACTACCGTCTCTACGTGCACTACATCGACCGCTACGGCAACGCCTACCTCGGCATCAGCTACAAGGAGTTCGAGGAGATACGCCAAGGGCGCGACTTTGTGCTCTCGGTGCGCGACCAGGAGGTCACCGAACTCTCGGCAGGCTACCACACCACCAGCGCCTCGGCCGACCCGCGCCGGCGCCTCCGCCTCGTGGTCTCCGCCACAGGCCTCCTCGAACTGGCCATAAAAGAAGGCTCGCTGGCACAGCTGGTGGGGCTTCGTGTCAGCGAGTCTGTACTCCTACGCTTTAAATAGCTTACTGCTGCGGTGTCTTCCAGTTGAAGAAGACCTGCACGCCGGCGAGCTGGTAGAGCTGCCAGTGGCCGCCGCGGCCCATGCCGCTGAAGTCGGTGTCGTACTTCAGGTTCAGCGCGAAGTTGGCGGCGATATGGCTCGAGAAGCGGTAGTCGAGCTTAAGCTCCATGTCGACATCGGTCTCGAAGGCACGGCGCTGCAGCCAGCTCATACCTTTCAGTTTCTCAAAACCACCCTCGGCGGTTCTCTCAACACCGGTGTACTTGGTGCGGGCACCATTGTCGCCCTCAACACCCGTATAAAAGTGGTCGGCCGCGTCAATAGACTTCCAACCCATGTTCTTCGGCTTCGAATAGTCGTAGAAGAACTCTATGCGGGCGTAGAGGTCGAGGTTGGGCGCTATGTCCTTCTTCAGGTACTGCGCGCGGATGTAGCTACCGAGGGCGAAGTAAGTGTTCTTGATGTTCTTGTAGGTCTCGGGGTCCTCGGGGTTGAAGGGGGCCTTGGGGTCGTCGATGTCGTTCTGTATGACGCCATAGTTGAGGCCGTTGATAATGAACCAGTCGTTGCAGACGAAGGTCGTCTTGCCGGTCAGGAAAGAGAGCGACACCGACCAGTCGGGCTTCTTGTACTCAAAGGCGAGAGCCGTGGTCAGGTAGGCGGGGGCGAAGAAGTCGGAGACCAGCTTCTTGCTGTCCTCAGCGGCCTGGCCCACTCCATCATACTCGTAGCCTTTGCCGAACTGGGTCTTCAGGTTGGCCGTCAAGCTGGCGCCCCAGCCCTTGTAGGCGTTCCACGACAGGGCGCTCGTCAGGTCAATCTTGTCGTTGCTCTTGCGGCGCGTCTCGAAGAGCACTCCCTCGGGGTCGAGGTCCTGCCACGCATAGCCGTAGGCCAGGTCGGTCACATTGTCCCACACGAACTTCGGGTGCGTGTACTTGTAGTTGCCGAAGAACGTTGACGTCACGTCGAACGTCGAGTTACCGCTCTTCGACCAGTTGTTGAACAGCTGCTCGCTGACCTTCAAAGCCGGCGTGCTGCTCGTGCTCCACGTGCCGGCGCCCAGGCCGGTCTTGGCCTCGTCCTGCGCCGTGGCCACGGTGGCGACCATCATAAAGGCCGCCATAACTGTAATGATACGTTTCATTGTCTTGTGATATTTGTTATTGTTTCGTTAATCTCGCTCATCGTGAACCCCCTCGATGCCAGGAAGGCCGTCAGCCTCCGGCGCACATCGGGCGTCGCCTCGCCACCCAGTTCCCTCAACTTCCGCACAGCGACATCCTCAAGCATAGCCATGTACTCGCCGTCGTCCACTGCCGCCATCCCCGCCTCAATCGCTTCTCTCGGCACACCCTTCTGCCGCAGACCGTACACCACCTTCATCCTCCCCCAGTGCTGCCGCAGCATCTTGCTCTCGCAGTAGGCACGTGCATAGCGCCCCTCGTCCAGGTATCCATCCTCACTCAGCGATGCCACAATCTCGTCTGCCACATCACCATCAGCGCCCCAGGCCGCAAGCTTCTGCCTCACACCGCTCCCGCACCGCTCCTCGGCGGCGCACCACGCACGCGCGCGGTCAAGTTGAGCCCTGTAGGCCTGTGTGTTGCGCAGTTCTGCCTCCATCACTTCTTCTTGCTTTCAAAAATGCAAAAATACACAAAAAAAACAAAACAGATGTGAACACACCGAAAAAAGGCATAAAAAGGCCTGAATTGCAGCGAAACATGCAATCCAGAAGAGGCTGTAAACCAACCCATTGCCAACACCGATTCTCGGCAGACTCAAGCTGTGCCTGCATCGGCACGGAGTCCCTACGGAACCCCTACGGAGCCCCTACGGCCGTTCTTCAGTGGAATGCCGTCGGAAGACCGTCGGAAATCCGGACCGGCTCCGAAGCACCTCCGGCCGGAATGCCGGCGACTCCCGTTACAGTTTTTTTTCCTATCTTTGCACCGCAAAAACAGCCACCCCATGGACGCCCCGATAGAACGCCACCCCCTCGAGCCCTTCCTGCCGCCGCAGGCGCGGCTGCTGATGCTCGGCAGCTTCCCGCCGCCGCGCCGACGCTGGTGCATGGACTTCTTCTACCCCAACCGCACGAACCAGATGTGGCTCATCTTCGGCGCAGTGTTCTACGGCGACAGCCAGCGGCTGGTGGACGACGCACACAAGACCTTCCGGCAGGCTGACATCGAGGCCCTGCTCCGCGAGCGCGGCATAGCCATCTACGACACCGCCACCGCCGTGCGGCGCCTCAGCGGCAACGCCTCGGACAAGGACCTGCTGATAGTGGAGAAGACCGACATCGCAGCCCTGCTGGAGCGGATACCGCTGTGCCGCGACATCGTGTGCACAGGCCAGAAGAGCTTCTCGGCCCTCACCGAGGCCTACGGCGTAGCCGTCCCCGCAATGGGCGGACACAACGAATTCACCATCGCCGGCCGCCCGATGCGCCTCTGGCGCATGCCCTCCTCCTCGCGCGCCTACCCCATGCCGCTGCAGGAGAAAGCCGACCACTACAGCCGCCTGATGCAGGCTGTAGGCATAATGTAATATTTTTTTCGTACCTTTGCAGACCAGATTATGATTGACAGCATATTGGAATACAACAGGAAATTCGTCGCCGAGAAGGGCTACGAGAGGTATGCCACCGACAAATACCCCGACAAGAAACTCGCCGTGCTGTCGTACATGGACACCCGCCTCACGGGACACCACTCATTGCAAGAAGAAAAAAACACCGCAGCATGAACACTGACACGGAAATGGAAAAAGTTGAGACCACGGAGCTCTTCCGCACCAGCCAGAGCTGGGACGGCGCCGGGCTGCCCGACTACCTGCATGGGCGCCCCGAGCTGGTGGGCTTGAAGTATGTGTTCCCCGCAGGCTGCAAGTTGGGATGGCATCACCACGAGGTGATGAACTTCGGCGTACTGACACAGGGCGAGCTGACCATCGTCGCCCAGGACGGCACCGAGAAGGTGGTCCACGAGGGCGAGGCAGTGGTCGAGATGGTCGGCACCGTCCATCACGGCGAGAACCGCGGCTCCAAGCCCGCCATCCTCTACATGTTCTACCTCTCGCAGAAGGACACGCCCCTGTCGATACAACACCCCGACAAGAATTGAAAACAAAAAACACGAATGTCCACGAATTACCCATTAATTCATGATATATTCATGGCAATTTGTGTTAAAAAGATGAGAAATGAAACATATTCTGACCACTCTCCTGGCGGCGGTCCTGTTGAACGCTTGCTGTGGAGACAACAAAGAGAAAGAGATGCCGATAACAGTGAACATCAAGTATACCGGCGTTGACGGCAACGCCCTGAAATTCGCCGAGGAGATGACAGCCAGCGGCACCGTTGCCGCCATCCGTGCCGAGGAGGGCAACCTGCGCTACGAGTATTACCAGTCGCTCGACGACTCCGAGACCATCCTGCTCATCGACAGCTGGGCTAGCCAGGAAGCCATCGACCGCCACCACGCCACCCTCATGATGGCCACCATCGCCGCCCTCCGCGAGAAATACGACCTCCACATGACCGTCGACCGTTACACTCCCGCCGACCAGCCCGAGACAGACTCACGGTTTATCCGGAAATAGTCTCTAGGCAGCATGAAACTCTTGCCTAACATTCATCGTAGGAATGTATAGCCATCCCCGATGAAGTCCGAAACAGGCGAGGCAGCCACCTTATTTGTTATGTAGATTGAATTGTATTTTGTGATGCAAAAATACAATCAACAAAACCTATTGCATAAAATATCTTCTTTTTTATGCAATAGAAGGTGTTTTTTGCACAAAACTGGCTTTGTATTTACTTCAACAATGATATAATGTAGTGACCTGACGGAGCGGCGAGAGCAGAACCGATGAACCAAAGGTCATGAGCACCGCTAAAGAAAGAACAATGTGGCGAATAACGAAGCAAACGCAGAACAAGTTTTCTTGAGTTATGCCTTGCAAAGAGGAGAAAAAACGGAGTTAACGGAACTCGCTCCGGTTATGCCGAGTCGTGCCGGAAGTGGACGGAGTCAACAGCACCTCTGAAATAGAATTAATTGCAGCGAGTCACGTAAATATGGCAACGTGCAGAGGGCTAGAGCAAACGCGTTAAATCACCCACACGTTCGCTGCATTCGCCATTTTTGAGCTGGTTTTATCTTGCCAAGTCGAGAAAGACATCCAGAATGCTATAATTGTGACCGATGGAGTTGGGGCTATTCTTTAGCCATCCTATTCAGGTAATAAAATAGTAAGTAAAGGAATCAGATCAAGTGAGTCACCTTTATTTTCTTCCAACTTGGACCTAAACCTAATTCGGCAAGCGAGCTGTCGCGGGTGATAAGTTCGCCTTTCTGCAATCCAGTAATGGCCTGTTTCAAATCCTGCAACAGGCTTCCGCTCACTCCGAAGAGGTCTTTCAACACCGCATCGTTCTGCTGTTGCTGCTTCATGATGAGCGGATACTGCGCATTAGCGTAGAAGTCGATGCTCTTGCTCTTGAAGTCCTCCATATTCTGCGTAGCCAGGATGATACTCATACCCTTGTTGCGTCCCACGGCGATAAGATTCTGAAGGGGTTTATTCTCAAAACCGAGCATATAATGAGCCTCATCAATGATGGTAAAGTGACGAATCTCCACACGTTCGTCATTCATCGCCTGTTTGGGCAGTTGCTCGTAGATGTTGTTCAACTTCGAGATGACGAAATAGACGATAGCTTTCGCTATGATGCCGTTCTTCTCGAAGCGTCCCAGATTGATGATATTGCAGGTGTGCACCAAGTCAATCTTGTCCTCGTCGGCGAAGATGTTATTGTTCACCAGCTGGTTGAGTACCGACTTCACGCTGTCCATATCGCCCTGTTTCTTTTCGGGCAGCAGACGGTTGTAGTGCTCGAATATCATCTTGAAGGTGACAGGCTTCATCTGGTTGGCCTTGTAGGCGTTCACGATGGCCTCGCTGAGCCGGTTGTCCATATTGGCGCTGATTTTCGCCCCCGAACTGATAGCCAGCAGTGCTGTCGCCATCGTAGTGGAATAGAGGTTCAGCTCGTTGACCGGCTTGCCGGTGAAGTCTTTAAAAGGCGTAAACGGAAGTGGACGCTCCATAGGGTTGAGAATGGCTGTGCTGTCGGTATCGAACAGCGAGAGCCAGGCGGCGTTGGCGGGGTCGGAGAACTCGCCTTTGTAGTCAAAGAGAAGGAAGTTGACCGGATAGTGGGTGTCGCTCGATGCGGAGCGCATTTGTTGCAACAACACCGCCAGCAGGTTGCTCTTGCCGCTGCCTGTAGTACCGGCCACCAGTATCTGTGTGTTCGCAATCGCTCTACTGTTGATGTCAAGAGTGGCAGGCATTTCGTCACCGTAGCTTCCGATGCAGAGATTCAGCACGGGAATGTCGCTTGCGCTAGCACCTCCGCGTAGCGGCGAGAAGCGTAGCCAGTCGTCGATGCCGCCTTCTTTCATCAAGATGTCGCGTCCACGGAGAATCTCGTGGGCAATCACACGACTCACAACAGCAGGTGTCTTCCAGTCGGCATCCACATCATGATAGCGCATTTTAAGCAGTGCCTCTACATATTGGCCGATGTTGTATTTCGTGAAGAAGGTGCTGGAATAAGGACTGCTTGTAAGCGACAGGTTGATATTTGCCACTTCGTCACTTGTACGAGGTGTTTTGTCGGCCAATCCTGCCAACAGACACATCCTCATCACCACACTCTGAGAGATGACCACAGGGCGGTCGTTCGGATACTCCTTAAGATTCATCCTTTGTTCGAGGGCAGCCTTCACGTCGGCTGTCATCTCGTTCATTCCCTCGAAAGACTTGATGGTATTGTTGATTACCAAATTATCTACTGTCATATCTCTCAATCGTTAATGGTGATACCGAAATAGTCATTTGTGATATTGGTACATTGCGCCTCTTTGTCACGGTGCAAGGTGTAGGTCTTCGCCACAAAGGGGGCAATCTTCTTGAAGTCGCGCTCGGTGGTGATTTCCGTATCGGTGCTGAGCAGGATGGTTTGGTGAGCCAAATCGGGGAAGTAGTGCTCCAGAATCACCTCGCGGCTCTCTTTGTCGAGCACGCCCATCACGGTGTCTATCATCACCGGTGGGTTGTAGTCGCCCAGCTCGTAGAGCACCTTCAGCAGCACCTGCATCACCGTTTGCTTGGCACCAGCGTTCAGCTGGCTCAGGTATATCTCGTTGCCGTTCTGGTGGTAGATTTTGAAGGTCATCTCCTCGCCATTCTCTGCCGAAAGGTCAACCCTTCCTATCACGCCGGCATACACTACCAGGTTCAGGTTCAGCTGTTCTTTCATCATCTGCTCGATGTTCCGACGCTTCGAAGCCAACAGTTTGGCTGCAAGGGTCTTGAAATATCCGGGCAGTTTGCACAGCATGTCGTATTGCGGGTCGGGAATCTGCGGTATGTCGTAGTCGAAGGTGGCGATTTTGTCTGTCAGTCGCTGTATCTCACGTTCTGTCTCGCTTATCCTGCCGTTGAGTTCCTTCATGTTTTTCTCATTGTCCTCGTAGGTGGTGATGAGGTTGTAATCCAATCCGCTCAACTCACGCTCGTAGTTCTGCAGCTGCTCACGCTTATGGGGCAGCTCAGCCACATCCATATCGATACTCTCGCGTTCGTTGTCCAGTTGCAAAAACTGATTAACGTAGGCATCGCTTATCAGTTTCTCCAGCACTTCCACGTTGGCATCGTTCAGATAGGGGTATTTCTCGGCCAGCACATCGCCGTGTTTGCGTCCTTTCTGCATGTGGCGCACCACGTCGTCCACCTTCACACCGGCAAGTTCTTTGTATTTCTCGGCCAGATAATCCACGATGTCGCGTGTGATTCTCGCCAGCTGCTCGTCGCTGATTTCTTCACCGCGTTCTTCGGCCAGCCGTTTGCGTTCGCTCACTATCATCTCCACCTCGGGACGTATGCGATGGGCCAATGCTGGAAAGAGCACATTCAGCTCAAGGTCTTTGACCACCTTGTCCACATTTTCGCGATATTCGCCGGCTTTGTTCTCCACCTGCTTGATGATTTCTTTCTGCTTGTTGATGCGGTCGCGTGTCACATTGTCGGCATTGCGCCCCTGCTTCAGCTGCTCGTAGCGGTCGCGGTTGTCGTTCGAATATTCCAGAGCTTTCTCATAATCCTCGCGCAGTTGTTTCAGTTCGGCCTCTTTGCCCTGTTTCTGATGTCCCAACTGCTCGTATTCCTGACGCTGCTTCTCGTTCTCCAATTTGGCGGCTTTCTTTTCTGCCAACAAGGTGTCGGCTGCCTCCTGTAACTGGTAATACTTATTAAAGCCCATCACCGAGTTGATATTCTTCATGATGAGCTTGCTTATCTGCTCTTCTTTCACCAGCTCGCTGGTCTTCATGGCATCGAAGAGGAAGTAGTTGCTCAGCTCCGACGGCAGGTTGGCGGCGATGATTTTGTTCACCATTTCCTCTTTGTCGGCTCTCTGTGCGGCCGGAGTGACAATACCATAAGTGAATCGGTTGCCGTTCATGTTCAATTCCACATTCCACCGCACTTTGCCGTCGATGAGCTGATAGCTGCGTTTCAGCTTGTAGGGGGTCTCGTTACCCAGTACTAGGCCGCTGAACGATATCTCCAGCACGATGCTTTTGTTGTCCACACCCTGTTCCAGCTTCACGCCAGCGTTGAAGTATTCGTCAAACTGGCGGGCGGTCTTTATCTCCAAGCCGTACAGCGCATGGTAGATGGCATCGAAGAGGGTGGTTTTACCACAACCGTTGCCGCCACCAATTAGGATGATGGGACGATCCTCGTCGGCCGTCAGGTCGAGGTCGAGCCGACGGTAGGTCTTGTAGTTCTCCGCGTAGATGTGTGTTATCTTCATGCCTGTACCTCCTTTAACGCTTTGTTAAGGATTTTACGAAGCTTTTTCTCATCGATAGCCTCCTCGTTGCGCGCCTCATTGTAGGGTTTCAGGATATTTTCCTTCAGCCAGTCGGGGTCGATGTCGGCGTTGCGGGCGGCATCTTCGATGATGTTCATGTCCTCCTGCCTGATGCCATAGTGCAGGAATGTGCGGTCAAGTCCTTTCTTCATATCTTTCTTATATCCGTAGCTGTAGAACGCCAAGTTCTCCAACACTCGCTTACGTTTATTTTTCATTTGTTATTCATCAATGATGAATCCCATTCTTTCAACAAATCTTCTCTCCTCTTGCTCCATTTTCAAACCTCTTGCCTCCAGATTATCTAAATCATCCAAATCAAAAAACGATGCGGATAGTATATTTTCATCATCTTCTTTCTTGTACCACGTGGGATTATCTTTGTACACCCATTCTTTCTGATAGCGATACCTGTTGTACGCCTTCTGCTCGACGTCTGTAAATAGTGTACAGGCAGGGGCATGAGTAGGGTATCCCTGTGATATTATTGTGGTTTGACTGAATACAGGATTCAAAAATGTTTGAGGACACTTTTTGAATATATGATTAATCACAAAAAGAGCCAATGCACAAGACCTAACGCCTCTCATATTCAGTTCTTCCGGCATTGATGTTGTCACAGGGAACAATAGGTCTGAAAAGTCATATTCCTTATAAAATCCGGTTTTAATATATTTGACAAATTCTTTGTATTCATTACGTTGATCCGACAATGATCCATTGGTAAAGAAACTAGTGTAAGTCGTTTTCCAAAACCATTTCTTTAACCATTGTTTCTGTTCATCAGTTGGCGTACTTAGTCGACGGAAGAAATCCATGCAGAATACAAGTTGAATAGGATATGGAAGAAGCTTGCGGTCAAGTACATGTAAGTCTTCATACAAGAATTGAACGGCTTTTTTGATTGCAGGTACAGACTCCTCGACAATAACTTTTCTGAAGTTTTCTTTTCTGGCTAATACTTCGATTTTGTCTTGGTCAAAAAATATTTTGTTATCAAATGAACTTTGGAAACAGCGGAAGATGGTATTCCTACTGAGATCATCAAAATGATATTCCTGAAGCGACTCCAGTAGTTCATCTGTTGTTTTGGCCAAATTGAATCCACTTTCTTTATCATAAGAAAGTGCATGAATCATCCAGTCGATCGTAACCTTTGTTCCCTCTTTATTTATTCGAGAGAAGATGTCGGCAGCTTGGTTAATGTCAGCATTTTCTATTTCAGTACATAAAATATTGTAGTCAAGAAGGCGGCTACAAAACCCATCTGCTTGATCAAGAATTTTTTCTTTTTCTTCCTCGTCTTTACACTCAACTTCCAAATGCTCCCTATAATATTTTCGGAAGTCGCTTGCCACCAACATGGCATTTAAAGGGAACTGCCAATATTTGGGCTTTGTCTTTCTGCTTAAATATACAAATTCATTGAAATTTGCATCATAATACAAAGAGAAGTATTTACCCAACATTTCATTGTCGCAAGATATACTATCCGTATCTCCATTATAGAGACAACTAAACAAAGATGACAACCTTTGATACCCGTCTAAAACATAATAATCTTGTTGTCCTTCTCTTGGTATCGTATATGCCCCAAGTTTAGATTGTGTTAGACTGTCTGATTTATCAGAAGGCTTCCATAAAAAAACCGTTCCGACAGGATAGCCTTTATTAATGCTATCAAACAAGTTCTTCACATTATCTCTTTCCCAGACAAAACCACGTTGAAACTGAGGAACCTGAATACTTCCCTGTTTAATATATTGCAATAGACTAGTTAAAGTTCTATTGCCAGTTCTAATTAATAGTTTCTGTGCCATATTACAATAATTGTCTGATTTTTTCTACTATATGTATCAATTCGTCCGGATCCGTCGATTGTGGATGACCAACACGAGTCATAAATGATGCCTTGTAAACATGGGGATTATTAAAAAACTTTGGAAACTCTGACTTGAAGCTACCAGGCAGATTGGGCTTGTGAAGTAAATGCTGATAGTTACCAGGTGATACATTCCAGAATAGGTCTTGCACTTTTTGTGGTAATTTATCAAATCCCAAGTCTCCAGCATCCTTGTAGGCCTTGGGTATATCTTTACTAAACCCTTCTGCAATATAATAATAGTCTTTTTGTTCTGGATTTAGGCTCAAATATGCATCGACCCACTCATTGCCAAACAAATTACGATTAGAATCAAATACTTCATCCGGCATATAGTTTTCTTGAGTCCTTTTCTTCAGAATGTAATAACCAACACCTCTTTCTTCAAAAAACTTCTTTTCATCTTTTTGTTTCTTGTAATTTTCAAAATCAGTGTCTCCAGGAAATCTGCAATCGCCATCAACAATTACTAGGCAACGCAAGAATTTTGGTTTACCATGATGGGTATTAATGAATTCTTCTACTCTCCGTTTAGTTCCAGAACCTCCTGCATTATCTATCTCAACCACATCCCTTGATAGCAGATAATCAAAATCTAAAGTATTCTCAAAATTGCGTTCTATAGCCTTGATAAAACTGCCGTCATTTGTTGCATCTTCTAACACTATTCTGGCACCGAAAGACACATATTCACAAACTTCGTGTAGACTGAATATCCTATCTGTGAGCTCGCTTTCGCCATCTAACGTTACAAAACAGTCACTTTTTCTTTCCAAATATTGAACATTGTTATTCCTTTCCAAAATGGTAAGGAATCGCATTCTATCTATATGATTCAGACTTGCCAAAGTGTTTGAATCTATCTGTTGGATTGTAAGGATTCGACACCTTCGATTATCAAATCCCAATAATTCATCAAAGTCATCACTTGATACTTGTGGTGACCCATAATTCAACAATACATCCTTGTCAAGAAATACATTCATTTTCTTCGTAGTATCCTTTGGTTATTGATAGCAAGAATTTCATCCATCACTTCCTCAAAAATTCCTTTGGGCCATTGAGGGATGCTTCCATCCTGCATCATTTCAATGCGCTCTAACTGGCTGCTGCGTTCTACTTCATTATACTGGACATAATATAAAGCCACATTGTCGGGACTAAGTTTGCCTTCCGCTAGCAAACGTTGCAAACGAAGAATGAAAGTGTGCGAGTGCGTCTCTATCAAATATCTTTTATTCTCATCTTCTTCTGTTGAGTCGACAATTAGTTGGCACAATTCCGCATGAGCTGCAGGATTAAGGTGAGATTCTGGTTCTTCAAGCACAACGAGCGTTGGCGTTTCTGCTTTCTGACATGCACGAATGACAATAGGAAGTGATTGAATAATACCTGTTCCACAATCTTGTATCGGAATAGAAAAACCATTGTTTTTCATTTCAATATGATAGATTGGGTCTTGTTTGTCGTTAACCTCGACGGACCATCCATCAAAATTGTCTTGATACCATCCCGACACCTTATTACACACACTACGAGCAGGTGTTTTCATATCACGCAACAAGACCTGATATGTATTTATCCCTTTAACATCAGAACGCCTTGGAGTCTGTGGCTCAATACGTAGATCCAGATTTGGTTCATCTCTGAATGGACCTATGTAATCTAGGTAAGAGTGTACATTAGGGTTCTTTACGTCTCGTTTGTATTTGTCAAAGACCGGTTTGTCAATGTCTACGTGAAACATTGTTTCTGTTTCATTGTTGTCAGATAATGATTTAATATAAACAGCATTGGCAGCTTTTCCATATATCAAATCACGGTAAGTCTCACAAATTCTCACCCCCCTATAACTGGTATAAAAGTTTTCGCGTGTTTCCGAATGGTTAATGGACGCAATTAGCGATGGCAGTTTCAATACAGCACTCTTTCCTGCGTTATTTTTGCCGAAGAGTATGGTTATCGGTTTGATATCAAGAACTTGTTTTTTCTTGAATATTCGATAATTCTCAAATTCTATACGTTTAAGCATAATACTATAAGTTTTTCAATTCCAACATTGTCCACCCATCGGTGGTTTCGTCTGTTTCAATTATTCCGCCAGGATAGTACCAGTTCTCACCTTTCTGCACCAGCACGCCGCCCGTCATCTTTTTGCCTTTGGCATTGTGCTCATCGATGTACTCCCACAGGGCGTTGTTCTTCTCTGGTGTTTCTTCGTCGCTGCCGGGGGTCTTGGTGTCGAAGAGACAGAGTGTACCGCTCTTCAGGCGGATGATGAAGTCGACGTAGAAGCAACGCTTCCGTCCGCCGCTGTCGGTATAGGGAATGGCGAAGTGCTGCTTGCCCTCGTCGCCGTTCTTGTACCACCAATCCACCTGTTCCGTCTGCTTGTCTATCCAGCGGGCAAAGTTCCGTTCGGGGGTTGAGGCATTCAACTGCTCGAAGTAGGGCCTCAAGGCGTGGTTGTAGATGTCGTCGATGGGAGCCACCACAGCCGAGTTGTAGATTCTCGTAGCCGGTATCTCGAACCGCCCAACGCTGTAGTCGCGCACGGCGGCAGGCTTTGCCTTCAGGGTGTTGCCATATCGCAACAGGGCGCTCTGTATCAGCTCCTCCACAAAGCCTCGGTTGCCGCTGTAGAGCAGCACCTTGATGGCTTCTGTCTCGAAGTGTCCGAAGTAGGCTTCCATCATATCCAGCAGCGCTCCCCGCAGCACAGGCGTACTGTCGTAACGGGCGTAACTGCCCACATGGCTGCGGCAGAAGAGGGTGAACAGCGAATCCATCTCCGAGGCGTTCCTCGCTATGCGGGCTTTCTTCACCACCACCACTTCGCCGTCTACGCCGGTCAACTGGGTGTCCTGCGGTATCTCGATAAAGATTCGCGCCACATCGAGGGTCAGTCCTCCCTTGCGGGCTTTCTCGCGGTTCTGCGCCCTCTCGTTGTCGAGGAGGCTCGTCTGCTGCCTCTCTTCCAGTTCGCTGTCCAACGCCAGCGGGTCGAACAGCTGCGCCTGCTGCAGTTTCAGTTTGTCTTCCAGCACGGCGAACAATTCACGCCTGAACCCGCTCCCAAGTCGGTTGCGCTGCTCGTGTTTGTCCATATACACGCTGCGCAGCTCTATGTTGTTCAGCCCTTCGCGCCGGTTGGCATAGACGGAGCTGATATAGTTCATATCGTCGCCCACCACGCTGATGATGTCGGCCGAGAGGTTGGTGTAAACGTAGCCGTAGTTGAGCCGCTCGTCATTATAGAAGTGCTGTTGAGGCATTCGCAGTATGCGCCCCACCGTCTGCGTGGTGAAGGTCATGCTTTTCAGTTCGCGGAAGATGAGTAATACCGCAGCCCTTGGACAATCCCACCCTAAGGCTATGGCCTGTTTGAAAAGCAGCACCTTGGTGGCATCGTCGTTGTGAACGATATTCCCTAGGTTGGGACTCTTCTCTTTCGAGAGCCACACGGCCAATCCACCGTTGTCCTCTGTAATATCGATGCCGGGAGTGGCCAGATATTGCTTCACCTCGTCGGCTATGGTCGTTTCCTCGCGGCTCAGGCTTTCGCTGCTATCGTTGGGCAGCTGCACCAGCAGCAGTGGGTTGATACCATATTCGCGTAGTTGGTTTGCCAGCTCGTCGCGTTTCGCAAGGGCTCGTTTCAGCAGCCGTTGGTTCACTGTCAGGTCGCTCTGCTCGCGGTCGCTCCTGATGTCGGGATTCAGCTGCACGCCTTTCTTGATCATCTCCTCGTCCACCACCTCCTGACGTTGCACCACCACGGTGTCGCACCCTCCGGTGATAGGGGTGGCGCTCACGCGCAGTTCAATGTCGGGGTTGATGTTGGCCAGCACCTTCTCGCTCTTCACGGCGTTGCGTCCACCGAACATGTGCTCCTCGTCGATAATCACAACTACGGGGATTCCTTTCTCTATCCTTGTGCGGCGCAGCAACTCGTAGAGAGTGCGGTTATGCTCGTTGTCGCGTATCAGCACGGCGTTGTCCTTGTTGATGCTCTCCCAGTTGAGGAACAGCACCTCGCCGTCGCGCAAACCCTCAAGATGCTCACACTCGTCGAACATCACGGGACGCAGGCTTCGTGTCTCGCTGAAGAAGTTGCGCATCGAGCGGTAGCTCTGCTGGTGCAGCTTATTAGGCGCTACCCACACCCACGCCACGCGGGTGTACTGGCATTCGCCACTCTCTTTCAGCTCGCGCTGCAGCTCGTCCATCATGGCCGAGACCATCACCGTCTTGCCGCTCCCCGTAGGCGCTTTGAACACTATCTTGTTCCTCCGCCCGCCGAAGTTCAGCAGCCTCACCACACGCTCCTTCAGCTCGTGTACCGCCGTCCGCTGGTAGTTTTTCAGTTCTATCATTCTTTCTCCTCCTTTCCACTCTCGAGCAATCTTACGTTGTTTTCTATCATATTGCGTAGCTCTTCCTCTGTCGGCATATAGGGCAGGTATTTGGCGGCGAACAGTTGCTGCGAGCCGTTCAGCACGGAGTATTTCACCACCGTCTCTTCCTTCTCGGCACACAGTAGGATGCCTATCGTCGGGTTGTCGCCCTCGCCGCGCTTCAGGTCGTCGAACATCCGCACATACATATCCATCTGCCCGATGTCGCGGTGCGTCAGTTTTTTGGCCTTGAGGTCAATCAGCACAAAGCATTTCAGTATGTAGTTGTAGAACACCAGGTCGATGTAGAAGTGGCTCGTCTCGGTGCTGATGCGGTATTGGCGGCCGACGAACGAGAAGCCTTTGCCCAGTTCGAGCAGGAACTGCTGCATATTGTCTGTCAGGGCTGCCTCCAACTGCGATTCCTTATGTTCGGGATATGGCGGCAAGCCCACAAACTCCAGCACGTAGGGGTCTTTGACAAACGACTTCACGTCGATTGGCTGCAGCTGAGCGTCGCCTGCCGTTTGTGGTTTATTCTCATTCGGTGCCGCAAGCATACGTTGGTAGTAGTGCGACTCTATGTTGCGTTCCAACTGCCGCACCGACCATCCTTCCTGCGCTGCCTCTTGCAGATAATAATGTCGGGCATCGCTATCTTGCACACGCATTATCAGCCTGTTATGACTCCAGCTCAATTTGCTACACAGTGTGTAGCAGATTTCCTTATCAGGATAGGTCAAGTAGAACTGGCGCATATTTCTCAGGTTGGCATACGAGAATCCGTTGCCAAACTCCTTCTCCAAAGCACTTGAGAGTTTCTGTAGTATTTGCTCCCCGTATGCCGCTTTGTTGGAGCCGTTCTGCTCTTCCACCACTATGCGTTGGCCTATCATCCAGTACGTGGTCACCATAGCGGTGTTGACGGCACGTGCGGTGGCTTGTCGCGCCTGAGCCAGCAGGGTACGCACATCGCCCACCAGTTTGTCCATCTGTCCTTTCTGCAATGTGTTCATTCTTCACCTCCTTCCTCACTGTCATTTTTTTCATTCATCGGTGTTCGGTTCCCCTGACGGGGTGTCTCTTCGGTGGGTTCTTCGTCCCTTCTTTGTGCCTTCTTCTTAGGCAGCACGCTCTTGTAGGCTTGGTAGATGGCCTCCGGCAGGGCGCAGAGCTCCACGCGGTCAATCACCGGCTCGAAGTCGTCGTCCCAGGCGTAGGCGCCGGGCGAGAAGACATAGACTTTGATTGCGTTAATGTGTGAATGTGTTAATGCGTTAGTGGCTGACGCACTTTGGAGCCATTCGACCACCTCGGGTATCACCTCTTCGTTGTATATCACCATCATTGCCCGCTCCCCGTCCAAGAATAGACGTGCGTCGCGAGCATGAAACTTGAAACCTGAAACTTGAAACTCATCGAAGATGTTCTCCTTGATGCACAGCAGGTCGGTGCTGGCGGCCACGAGGCGGCGCATATTGCGGTTGGTGCGCTCGCGCGGCAGCAGATGGGTGCGGTAGTAGCGCAGGTTGTTCTCCCGCAGGCCTTCCACCTGCACTCCCTTGGGCGTGGTGTAGCCCTCAATCACACGCTTGTTGCGCTCGTAGGTCACCTCGCGGCAGATATTGTTCTCGTTGTTCGTCACCAGAATGCATTGACGCTTGCCGCCATCCTCCTTGTTCAGCTGCATAACCGCGTGAAGCGTGGTGCCGCTGCCAGCGAAGAAGTCGAGGACTGTGGAACCCTTTGATGGTCCTTGCTCGACAATTAATTTTATATAATCAACAGGCTTGGGAAAATCAAAAAGTTCTTTCCCTTCAAAGATATCTCTTAATTCCCTTGTTCCCTGAGTACTATAAACGGTTTCAAGTACAGTACTAAGCCCTGTAAACTCACTCTCTATATCTTTTGCGAACTTCTTTCTCCGTGGCCTTCCTGTTCGTTTTGGGGGCCAAAGTACTTCATTTTTTTCTATTAAAGAAGCCATTCTGCTAGGTTCATAACGCCATCCTGTAGCTGGGCAATCATACACAATTCCAGTATGGGGATTAAGTAAGTCATAATGTAGATTTGGTCTTTGCTCAGGAGTTGCGAGACCTGTCATATCAGCGCTCATCCATGGACCTCTGGGGTCATTGTCAGGATTGCTATATTTCCCCATATCTGCACATTTCCCCCGTATTCTCCCCTCTTCTGTTTTTCTAATGCACAATAAATAGTCATGATCCTTTGATGCTCCATTCTTTGTGCGACTATCTACCATTTGCCTTTTTTTCCAAATAAATGTGGCAATGATGTTATATGGGCCGAACACCTCATCGCAAAGCAGTTTGAGGTTGGCTTGTTCGTTGTCGTCGATGGAGATAAAGATTACCCCTCGGTCGGAGAGCAAACGCTTGGCGATGCGGAGACGTTTGCTCATAAAGGAGAGCCACTTGCTGTGGCGGTAGCTGTCCTCGCTGTCTACAAAGCTGTCGTTGTAGACAAAATCCTTGTTGCCCGTGTTGTAGGGCGGGTCGATGTAGATGACATCCACCTTGCCCTCGTGGGTATAGCTCAGCGTGGTCAACGCCTCCAGGTTGTCGCCCTCGATAAGGATGTGGTTCGGGGCCTCCTTGCCGCCGTCCGTCAAAGCCAACTCTTTGTCCTCCACCAGCACGGGCAGCTCCTCGCGCAGCCGCTCCTCGACGGCCTCCTCGCGTTCCTCCCACACCAAGCCGTAACGCTTGGTTGCCGCCAATTCCAGCAGCGCCGCCCGCTCGTCGTCGCTCAGCCCTTCCAGTTGTTGTATCTTCTGCCGCAACGCGGCCCTGTCTATCTTTCCCATCGCGTATGTACTTTAAAAATCGCGTGTGTATAGTATATAATTAGCATTTGCAAAAATACGAACTTTTTCCGGAATGGACAAAAATAATTTTCACACGGATTTCACATCCGTGTGAAAAACAAGGCTCAAATGCTGTCTTTATCTACTACAATGCACCGTCAATTCTGCATTACATACCTCGCGTGCATAGTTCTGTACGACACCCAGCAAGTGCAAAATATCATCGGGAGCATCGGACTTTTTTAAACCCGGCTGAACAATATGTAGATGAAATTTAACTTTCTTTAAAACGGATGCATCTTGGTCGAACTGTCGCAACAGTTCAATATCACCTTTCAGAATCCGGTTCGTGCCTTTCTGAGTTTTTGTGACGCGTGAAATTAGGTGTTTGAAAACATCCATGTTGCCATTCCGCCACTTGAGACTTTTCTCGGCTTGGCCGCACACTTCATAGAAATTGTCGATGCGCCGAGAAGTACGTTTGTCGATGGCGAACTTCAGATGGTAAAGATTGACATAAATCGTATCGGCATCCTGCCGAACTCCTATCAAATCCGCGACCTCACCCCGTCCATCGTCATCGAACACAAACTCATAATCATCTTTTATCTGCTGCCAGATGTAATACTGGATTGTGTTGCGTTTATGTGGCCAATCCATGGACTCTTCATCAATATCAACGCCTTCCCAGCCATAGTCAATCAAATCATTGACACTATACGGAGTAATGACTTCGTCGCGTAGCTGCACAAGGTTGTTGGCATAAAGCATGGAACCATCAGCGAAGAAGAAAACGGGAGAACGTTTGTCTGTATTGAAATAGTCCAAGATATCTCCAAACGATATGCTGCGGCGACGGAAACTTATCGTTGGACCTGCAATCTTTTCTATGAGATAACCATATTCTGTTTTGTCTCCGTTAACAGTGCTTGTATATGTAATTCGGTATTTCGTACAATAATCTTCAAATGATATTTGGAATAATATGTCGGAAGGAAGATTTGTCGTGTCAAACCTTCGAGGCGTCAACTCTATTGAAGCATCAAACAGGTACACCTCGTTGTCGCAACCGTCTATTTTTAACATCTGGTCATATCCTGCATTCTTGTAAATATCATCGTCCCAGTCAACAGCAATCGGGACAGCGTGAGGTGTTGTTGCAACGGGGTTAACTCGCAGGGTGTGTTTGAAAATCTCATTAGTGGATATTGTAGGGTCTTCCACCAAAGCCCCAATCCGATGACTCCATCGTTTAAAGGAAAGCAGGTTGCCTCGACGATAGCTCCAAATCTTACCACTTTTCGAACATCCATGCGTGGTTCGTTCACCTTGATAATAGCCCGAAGCGAAAATATCATTTTGCGTCAGTCTGCCTTGTGAGAGTTGACTCAAACCATTTTCCACATCCCGGCCGACGTATGACTTGAATGACACATCGCCAGATATGGCTTTGCGTCCTCCGAAGATTTGAACCAGCAAACGATTTATTTCATGAAAGGAGCGAAATACCACATCGCCGTCAATCTTTGTTTGTTTGGTTCCAAACAATGCTTCAACAAGTTTGTCGAATGAAGGTTTCCCAAACGAAGAGTTGATGTATAAGTGCTTATAGTTTTCGGCATCAAATTTATGCAAAAGAATCACATTCCATTTCCGGTCCTGTATCCCTTCAAAATTTGTCCAGTCAACACTCTCAATACTGCCCAGAATAATCACCATCATATCACCTGATTCGTTTACACTTGCATAACGATAGTCAAAGTCTTTTTCTGTGTAAACGGTTTGCCAGTTTTCAGGAGTCCACTCAAAGTGGTCAAGACGGTAAATGACTGTACTTAGCGCGGGATTGATACTTTGAAAAGGAATCTCGGATTCGTTCAAGTCGGGGAAATCGTTCAGAAGCTCTGCGAAGTCCTGCTGCTCTCTTGTTGTCTTGTCATTAAGACCAGGAATAATGATATTCCAGTCGGCATCCTTAAGATACAGGTCACGAATTTCGTCGGCCATTGGAGGATAGGCCATATTGGTCACAAAACTGGCTTCTCCTATGCTGTCGTCAGCGGTGCGTGTAAAACGCCCGATGAACTGCAGCGTGACAGGAAGACTTTGCCGCTCATCGTGAATGGCCGCCACTTTCAATTGAGGCATATCAAATCCCTCACCCAACATATTCACACAGATAATAATCCGATGTTCACCCCGTTTGATTTCTTCAAGTATGGCAGATTTACCAGGCATCCTGCTGTGAATCACCACGGGTTTATATTCCTCATATTCACTATAACAGGCCAATACCTGTTCGGCACGGTGAGTATCCCTGCAACGTGCCATCAAGATATGGTCCTTGTGCTTGACTTCAATGTCATCACGCAAAATAGCAACCGCCCGTTGCGCTATTGCTTTATCGGCTTTGTCCTTTTCAATCTCATATACGGGATTGAAATTAATTTTTTGGTAGTATCCTTGCTGCTGAGCAGAACGGAGAGAGAATGTATAGACAAAGTCACCTTTTAGTTTTTTGCCATCGTTTCGAAAGGGAGTCGCTGTGAACTGAGTTATTTTTGTTCTCTCAAAACCATCGAAGAATGTGCTCCATGTGGCGGCCTCAACATGATGAGCTTCGTCAACAAATACGTGAGAAACAGTATCGGCCAGCAGACGTTTGACTTCATCATTCACTTTTACCAGCAAAGCCATTGTCGTAATAATCACGTTGGAATGTTCAATAATTGTCCGCCATTCATCGAGACTTTCCATTCCGTTATTAATCACTGCCACATAAGGATTCTTGCAGTCTTGAGTCACTATGCCAAACTCGTGGAGTTTTCCAAGTGTCAGGAATTTATTGGATATCTGTTCGCGTAAAGCGTCGTGAGGAACCGTTACAAGGATTTTCCTGCATTGGGCTGCAATCATAATGCCAAGCATCGTTTCCGTCTTTCCTGTGCCTGTCGGCATCACAATAGTCGCACGGTCTTTTCTCGTATGTTGGGTAGAAAGCCAAGCATGAATTGCTCCTGCTTGTGGTATTCTCAGGCCACCAGTATTTGTCTCCTTGTCTTCTTCGATAAATGTAAACTTGCCTCGCCAAGTTTTTGCCACTTCATCTGGAGAGAGGGTGTCGTTTATGGCAGGGTGTTTCAACCACCATAAGAATTTCAATTCATTGTCTCTATATAATGGTGTTGTCGGCTTTTTATTCACTAGAACAGCGTAAGCACAGTCTTCCGGTATTGCGTCTGTAGGATTAGATGTAAACAATACATTTTTGCCATCTTGCTCAAGAATGAAGGGATTACGAGATATGATATTGGCGGTATTGCTATTATCTAACACAATCTCATCTTGGCCATAGCAGCGCCATACAATGTTTCTTCCAACACAGTATACTTTCTTCGTAATGTTCTTTGGTAAAGTTATCATAATGAATTTGGTTATGTTTTTTAGTAGCTAATATCGTTGGTCTGTTCTGTAAAATCTAAAGTGTATTTGAATTCACTTCAAGAAGTTTCGACTGCAAAGATACACATTTTTTCTGAAACGGCAAAATCAATTAGCTGAGCCAACGGTAATGGTGCCGATGAATATCGACGGCGACACGCGACGGTTGATATTGCGGTGTTTTTTGTCGGCTTTCTTCTCGTCGGGTGAGAGGGTTGCAACGCAGGCGGTGTTGGCTGCCTCGACGATGGCATAGAGATGAATGGTGATTGGTTTTTCGGTTTCCTCGCTGAGGTCGGGCAGGTCGAAGGCAACGCTGGCAGCTCGCCGCTCGGCACAGGCCACAAGCTGGCAGACCTCCACCTGGAACTCGACAGCATATATGAAGACTACATCGTCGAGGTTGGCATGAGCGACTCCGATGTAGGGCTCGAATTGTAGCTCCACATGCAGGCCATCAACATGGCAATTGGTAAAATCCACGCGGGCTATCGGGCCGGTGGAGAGAATAAGACGTGGATAGTCGATATGCACCGTTCCTTCGGCGTAGGTGAAGCATTGCTTGTTGATTTTGGCGAACTCGTTGTTCTCGACATGCCCATGGGCGTGGGCCTCCTTGGCGAGGCCGCGCTGGATGACGGAGCCGAGGATGGAGGAGGTGTGCTGCATGGCCTTGAAGAGCGCACGCTGCCGCAGCTGCGCCTCCGACTTGTTGTCGGTGAACGACGTAGCCTTGCTGCGGCTGAACTGCTTACCGAAACGGGTATAGTAGACACGGTCGCCGATGGTACCGGACTGCTCAATGATGGATGGTTTGACCTTAGCCATAGTATAGGTATTACCCTGAAGGGAATCTGAACACAATCTGATATAATGAAGAACGGAGGAACAATATATTTAGTATAGAATTACCATATAGGCACCCAAAACGGGAACGACAGGGGAGCAATAGGGGAGCAAAACCAATAGAGAGCTATATAGCATTCTATCAAGAATATATATCCTTTATTAAATGATAACAAAAAGGGCATCCCGCGGGATGCCCTTGTCTATTATGCTGGTTCACGCTTCGGTTTAGCGACGGCGGCCTTCGCCGTTGCCGCTGGAGCGGCGTTCGCCACCGTTGCCGCCTTCGCGACGGCCATGACCACCACGGTCGCCGTCCTTGCGGGGACCACGGTCGCCACCTTCGCGGCGCGGGCCACGGGCGGGCTTCTCCTCCACATAGCCTTCGGGCTTGGGCAGGAGGGCCTTGCGGCTGAGCTTGATCTTGCCGTTCTTCTCGTCGAAGGCGATGACCTTCACCTGGAACTCGTCGCCCACGTGGATGAGGCCTTCGAGCGTCTCGGGGTGACCCCACTCGTACTCGCTGATGTGCATCAGGCCTTCCTTGCCGGGCAGGAACTCCATGAAGGCGCCGAACTCGACAATGCTGACGACCTTGGCGTCGAACACATCGCCCACCTCGGGCACCGTGCAGATGTCCTTGATCCACTTGAGGGCGGCGGCGATGTCGTCCTTGTTCTGCGAGGCGACGTCGACGATGCCGAACTCGCCTTCCTCTTCGATATTGATGATGGTGTTGGTCTCGGCCTGGATCTTCTGGATGACCTCGCCACCCTTGCCGATAACGGCACCGATGAAGTCCTTCGGGATCTTGATCTGCTCGATGCGGGGCACGAAGTCCTTGTAGTCCTCGCGGGGCTGCGGGATGGTCTCGGCAATCTTGTCGAGGATGAAGAGACGACCCTGGCGGGCCTGCTCGAGGGCCTTGGCCAGCACGTCGTAGCTGAGGCCGTCGACCTTGATGTCCATCTGGCAGGCGGTGATACCGTCGCGGGTGCCGCAGACCTTGAAGTCCATGTCGCCGAGGTGGTCCTCGTCGCCGAGGATGTCGCTCAGCACGGCCCACTTGTCACCCTTCGAGATGAGGCCCATAGCGATACCGGCCACGGGCTTGCGCAGCTTGACGCCGGCATCCATCAGCGCCATGCAGCCAGCGCAGACGGTGGCCATGGAGCTGGAACCGTTGCTCTCGAGGATGTCGGAGACCACGCGGATGGTGTAGGGGCATTCCTCCTCGGTGGGCAGAACCTCCTTGAGGGCGCGCCAGGCCAAATGACCGTGGCCAACCTCGCGGCGGCTGGTGCTGCCACTGCGTTTCACCTCACCAGTGGCAAAACCGGGGAAGTTGTAGTGCAGCAGGAAACGACGGGTACCCTCGATGACGGCACCGTCGATCTTCTGCTCGTCAAGCTTGGTGCCAAGCGTGCAGGTGCTCAACGACTGTGTCTCACCACGAGTGAAGATGGCACTACCATGAGCCGACGGCAGGTAATCGGTCTCGCACCAGATGGGGCGGATCTCGTCGAGCTGACGACCATCGAGACGAGTGCGCTCGTTGAGCACCATGTCGCGCATGGCCTCGCGCTCAGTGTCGTGATAGTAGCGGTCGATCATGAACTTCACCTCGTCGGTGAGGGTCTCTTCGGTATAGTTGGCATCGATAAACTCCTGCTTGATGGCGGCGAAGCCGTCCTCGCGCTGGTGCTTGTTGGCGATGCCCTGCTTGCTGAAGTCGTAGCACTTCTGGTAGACGGCCTGGCGGATGCGTTCGCGCAGCTCTTCGTCGTTCACCTCGTGGCAGTACTCGCGTTTCTCCTGCTTGCCGGTCTCGATGGTGAGCTCGTTCAGCACGCGGCACTGGATCTTGATGGCCTCGTGAGCAGCCTTGAGGGCGTTGAGCATCACGTCCTCGGAGACTTCTTTCATCTCGCCTTCCACCATCATGATGTTGTCCTCGGTGGCGGCCACGATGAGGTCAAGGTCGGCGCGCTCGATGTCCTGCATGGGGGTGTTGATGACGTACTTGCCGTCGAGGTAGCTCACGCGTACCTCGCTGACGGGGCCGTTGAAGGGGATGTCGCTCACGGCGAGGGCCGAGGCAGCAGCCAGAGCGGCCAGCTGGTCGGGCATGGTGTCTTTGTCACCGCTGATAAGGGTGATGTTCACCTGCACCTCGGCGTGGAAGTTGTCGGGGAAAAGAGGACGCAGGGCACGGTCGACCAGACGGGCGATGAGGATCTCATGCTCCGAGGGACGTGCCTCGCGCTTGAAGAAACCGCCGGGGAAGCGACCCATGGCGGCGTATTTTTCCTGATAGTCAACGGTGAGGGGCATGAAGTCGACGTTCTCGCCCACCTCACGCTTGGAGCATACGGTGGCAAGAAGCATAGTGTCGTTCATCCGCACCACGGCAGCGCCGTCGGCCTGTTTGGCCAGCTTGCCGGTCTCGATTTCGATCATGCGGCCGTCGCCGAGGTCGAAACGCTTAGTGATGATGTGTTCGTTCATTTTGTTTTTTATTGTTTTCGTTTACTTTACCGCAGCCTCGGGGACCGTCCCCAAGACCCATAAAAGTGTTAATATTCAAATTACTATCTCCATCGTCGGACATCAAAAGACCGGCAAAAAGAAAATGCAAAGATACAAAAGTTGAGCGATGTAGCAAAATTATTTTGACATATCCGAAATAGGTGAATCAACGCATATCGGCGACTGTCACGTTGGGGTGATGGTACTGGTGAGCTTGAGGCGTTGGCTTGTGGCCGAGCTCCACGGCCTGCTGCGGACAGAAATGGACGCAGGCGAGGCATTGTGTACACATGAGCGAGTTCTATGCTAGAAAACACAATCCACTCTTAGAAAATAGACTCTTCCGTTTCGGTGGTGAGTAGTTCAAGAGCTTTCATTCCCATGACCGAATTGCCTTTCTCGTTGAGTCGCGGACTCCATACCGCTACGGAATAGCGGGATGGATAAATGGCGGCGATACCTCCGCCCACACCGCTTTTTCCGGGTAGTCCTACA